>Ga0074045_10002563_pt1 | contig 16797 bp, 11 predicted proteins | sample BogForMeECP23OM2_FD_94442 | JGI IMG/M metagenome (GOLD analysis project Ga0074045, IMG submission 94442) | Bog forest soil microbial communities from Calvert Island, British Columbia, Canada - Bog Forest MetaG ECP23OM2 | ecosystem: Environmental > Terrestrial > Soil > Wetlands ...
AGGGCCGCCGTCGCCGTTCTCCAGCAGCACCACGCCCACATTGACGAACTCGCCCTTCACCACGTCAGGGACGTAGCGCAGCAGGAAGAATTCGCATTGTTTGAGACTAGCCATCAGCTATCAGCACTCAGCCTTCAGCCAAACCTCTTGTCATCCTGAGCGAGTCAGCGCCTCCTTTGCGCTGACGAGTCGAAGAGCCTGCCCCGAGCGAAGTCGAGGGGACCCCTATAGTTTCTCGCGCTCTCCGCCGTAAAGCCCAGCAGCATTGGTCCACTAGTTGCCAATTGCTAGCTGCTAGTTGTCCCTACTGCACCAGCGTTAACGAGGCCGGCGCACGCCTTTCCGTCTCCTTCCGTCCGGCATCGCGCAGTCGCACCTGGATCTCAACCTTCATCTCCAGGAACCTCGCCGCGCACCCGGGGGGAACCAGCCGCTGTTCAAAGCCCAGAAACATAAGGTAATCCAGCGCGGCCGCCGCTCCCAGGGCGGCGTTGAAATACCAGCGCTCGGCTCCCTCGTTGCCCGAGCTGCCGCAGCCCTGCGCGATGTTGCGGGCTATATCTGTGCTGGCCCGCCGCATCTGGGATGCCAGGCCATGGCGCCCCAGGCTGGGGTACGAGTCCACCAGCGCGTGCACCCAGTGGTTCAACTCGTGCGCCCGCCTCCAAACCTCCAGCTCCTTAAAATCTTTCATGTCCTCCACCTTATTGTCTTCTTTCTCCGTGTTCTCCGTGCCTCCGTGGTGAAACTAATTCACCACTTCCTTCCAGTTCGGGAACGGGTTCCGACATGAATTCTTGAAGTCCAGAATCAACTCCCGCACCCGCGAGCGCCGCGTCAACAGCCGCGACAGCAGACGCTCCAACTCGTCCGTCGCCGAGCCGTACCACTCGGGCGGAAGCTCCTCGGCCAGCGGCCACAGCGAGCTCTCCGGGAAATTCTCGATGCGCTCCAGCCACGGCTCAAAGCTATCCCACGATGTGATACATGCATAAACGTCATTGCGCCCGAAGACGCCGCGCAACGGCGCGTCGGGAAAGTTCCACTCTCCGGCGTTGAAGCAGTAGCCTTGATCGATGAAGCTGGCGGTGTATTTGCGCTCGCGCGCCAGCTTCCAGAAGGCCGCCTGGCGGCCATTGGCGTTGCACGTCCACTTGTCGAGCGCCAGCGCGCCGGCAAAATCGCGCAGGTTGCGCACCCGTGAAATCATGCTCTCCGGCAGGTAGTCCCACACCTGGCCTTCGGACGGCGACACCACATAGCGCGAGCCGAACGACAGCCCCGGAGTGAGCATCTTGCGCTGGCCGCCCATCTCGATGCGCAGCTCCGACGTGCGCTCGACCAGCCAGGGATGCACGTCCACCACGGCAACCGCCGGCATCGGCAGGCCGATCATCTCGCCCAGCCGCGTGCCCAGCCAGTCGTTGACCAGCACTCGCGTGTGCTGTGGATTGTTCTGAAATTTGACGACGTAGTAATAGCCATCGGCGCAGCGCATCAGATGGCTCTGCGCGCCGCCGCGCATCCTGCGAACGTGTTGTACCGCCTGGACCAGCAAGAGACCTGAAGTCTTGACCCCGCCGGGAGCGACAGGGCGGTCTCTACCACAGAGAAGCAGTTGTCAGTGGCCAGTTGCCAGAGGACCCGATTGTCATCCCGAGCGATGGCGGCCTGCTTTTGGCCGCCGAGTCGAGGGATCTGCGGTTCGCCAGTCCCTGTGCGCCCCAGAACTGGCAACTGGCTACTGACAACTGGCGACTGACCAGTTTCCGCGTTAATCATAACGCCGAACCGCCGCGATTGCGCCGTCGTACGTCACACAAGCGTGTGAGGTGGAAAACTACGCTGCCAGCGCCGCAACCGCCGGCCCCTTCTGCGTTTCCGGAAACCGTATGCGGCGCTCGCCGCGCACGGCCTGGGCTATGGCCATGGCCATCACCATGTCATCGTGCGCGCCCGGCGACGCAGCGCACTTGCCTTTCCTGTCGCGCACAAAGCTGCGGCACTCCTGCAGCAACCGATGGCTCGCGAACAGTTCGGGCCGGTTGTCCACCAAATCGCGGAAGTTCGTGAGCGCACGGTCACGCGACATGTCGGTGGTCAGCCAACCCGGCGCTTGGTGCGAGCAGTACACGTTCGGATAGTCGCTGTGCACGCGCAGCTCCGTCATGACTGACTCGCCGCCTCCGTTGCGTTCCACTGCGATCACCGCCATGTGGTAATCCTTCGCGAGGCCGACCGCATTCGCCGCCAGCTCCTCGGGCCGGAAGCGGTCATGCCATTCGGCGCACTGCACTCCGCTGCCCGCGTCGATCACCTCGATGCAGCCATAATCGCCCTCGGGATGGCCGCTGCACGGGTCCACGCCGACGATGTAGTCCCGGCCCGGCTGCGGTTGCAGGAAGTAGAGCAGCTTGCCGTTCTGCTTGCTGTCCACGATGACCTCTGGTTTCTTCAGCTCCTTGGCCAGTACGTCACAGTCGAACATGCAATTCCCCGAAGTCAGGAAGCACGTCTCGGCGTCCTCGGCATACTCTTCCAGAAAGCGATTGCGGAACTGCGACCGCATCTCGCGACGGTAAGCGATCTGCCCGGCGTTGAGCTTGTGCTTCGCCATCAACTCCAGTTCTTCGTCGGTAAAGTTGACAATCTCGACGTCGCGCTTGTAACTCTCCTCCGACCACCACGGGAAAAAGTGCTGCACGTAGCCGGTTTCAGGCGCGCTCTGCCACTCTTCATAGAACGTTCCGCCGGCGCCGCTAGGCGTGGACTCCAGAAAAATCTCGCCGTCGGGCGGCACGGCCGCACGCAACGCGGCGAGCGTCTCGGCCACATCGTGCGGCCAGCGGGCGACCTCCGAACAATGCAAATTCTGGATGGTCAGCCCGCGGCCGGCACAGCGGTCCGCCGCACTTTCCACGCGATATTCGCTGTCCAGCTCGGGAAAGATGATCTGGCGAACGTTGGCGCGCGAGGTCCTCAGCGCGCTGTGTCGCCACTCCGTTGGCAGGTTCTCCAGGAAGCGGTGCACGATGCGAAAAATTTCTTCAGCCGATTGCTGGTCGTGCGCCACTTGCACGCTCAGCGTTCCCGGCTGGTTAATGGTGCGCAGAAAAAACCGCGCCGCCACGTAGGTCGTGATGCCCACCTGGCGCGCCTTCAGCACGATGTTGCGTTTGCCAGCCCGGCGGTCCACCTCGCGCTGCACGCGATTGAAATACACAGGGCTCACGTGCTTGTCTTTGCCGCGGATCTTAAGACAATGCTCGATACTCGCCAGACGGCCCGTTTCGCCTCGCCATAAGGGACTGTCGGCGGCAATAGGCTCGTCCTGGTGCCGCCCCCATTCCTCCAATTTCTCGCGCCCGACCGGCAGGTCCTTGCTGGGCAACACCAGTTTGTGTCCCGCTGTGGTGAAAAGGACGATGTCCGGCTTCGCGTTGGCTAACTTTTGCCGGGCGGCTTCTTCTTTTTCCTGCTGCTCCTTCTCCCTGCGCGCGCGCTTCGAAAGGACAACCGGCTGGCTGGCCGTCCTCCCGCTCTCGTCACTTGCAGATTGTTGCTCGAGCTCTTGGGAATGAATTCTTTCCAGCTCGGCATCGAGTTTGGCAATTCGTGCGAATAGGTTGTTGGGTGATGAGTTTACGACTGCTTCGGTTGCTGGGCTTGTCATTGCGCCACTCCTGATGACGCAGCCCCAGCACGAATGTCGGCTCCTCGCCTTTGTGTGCGGGTGCCCCACCCTTCTCGCCCGGTTTGGGCGAGAGGGTGGGCTCGTTCTCTCCTGTCCTTGATGCGGAGAGGGACGCGATGCTGAGACCTGCCATCACTGTGGCCGGCGCCGTGGGGCGCCGGCCTTCCCAGCAGGGGTCATCACAACACTCCCACGTTGTGGGACTCATCACCTCGGATATATGTAATATGCCGTCCCACGCTGTGGGAGGATGAGCCCGGATGCCCGCTGCCTCAAGAAGGATGTGGATGTTGAAAATCAGTGGCCAGTGGCCAGTAGTTAGTTAATGCCTAAGGTGCTGTTTGAAAGAAATGCTTCTTTATTGAACTCTCATCCCGAGCGAACTGCTGCGAAGTTGGGCGGCCGTCAGACGAATTGACCCGTACGTTTCGTCCGTGGATCGTTAACCAGGAGGAGGCGCGCCGTAGGCGCGACACAGCTTAGCCCAGCCCTTCAGGGCTGGGAACGTGAGGTTCATTAATGGGAGTCCCGTAGGGACGGCACCAAAACGCGCCGCGATCGGTGGCGTGCCGCGCCTACGGCGCTCCGGCGTCAAAATCCGAACCTTACCCAGCGCTAGAAGCGCTGGGCTAACCTGTGTTGCGCCTACGGCGCGCTTTCTACAGTGAACGACCAATGTATTGTGTCCGCCGTCACCGCATCCACCGCCACGAATGAACTAGGCTGGGTTTATGCCGCATACCTATTCAGCCAACCTTGTGCACTGCGTGTTCAGCACCAAGGAGCGTGCCGGCCTGATCCGGGACCCTGAGGCCCTGTGGCGTTATCTTGCTGGAGTTGCCCGCGCCAAACATATCCCCCTGATCACGGCTGGCGGCACCGCGAACCATGTTCATCTTCTCCTGGACCTGCCTCCGACCATCCTGCTGGCGCAGGCCGTGCGCGACTTGAAGGGGAACAGTTCACGCTGGATGAACCAGCAGCATCCTCCCTTCGCCTGGCAACAGGGCTATGGTGCGTTCAGCCTTGGCCAGTCCCAGCGGCAGACTGTGATCTCTTACATTGACGGACAGCCCGAACACCACAAGAAATGGAGCTTCGAAGAGGAATTCGTGACGCTGTTGCGACGGTACCACATTGCCTACGATCCGCAGTTCGTATTTGGTTGAAAGGTGCCGCACCTGCGGCGTTCCTCCATCAAAATGACGACCTTACCCAGCGCTGAAGCGCTGGGCTAACCTATGCTGCGCCTACGGCGCGATTTCTTCGAACGGTCCAATGCCTACTGCACCGTCTGGCAATAGAACGACATGCCCTTCACCTGCTCGCCGCCGCCGGCGTTGAAGGTGAGCTTGAGGGTGTCGGAGTTGGCAAGGTTCTCGCTGCCGGCGTTGCCGTTGCTCGGCCCCGCCTGGATCGCTGTGCCGGCGATCACGGAGCTGCCATTGATGATCTGCGACGTCAGCGATGCCGGTGTCAGCACCTCGACGTCGCTCGTAGCATTCACGCTGGCGCTGGTGAACGCACCGTACGCCACCGTCGTCGAACCGAGTATCCATTTATATGTGATCGCCGTGCTGCCGCTGGTGGTGTGCTGCCACTTGGCCCAGCAATGCGCACCCGTGCCAACCGTAAACGTGCCCGCAGGCAGCATCGCCGTATAGATGGTCTGGTCAGCGCTGTTGCCGGTCAGCGTCGCGGTGTTGCCCTGCATGGTCCCGCTCACCAGGTGCGCGCCCTGCGATGGAATGCTCGGCTTGCTGCTCAGGTCGTTGTAGCTGCCGCTGGTCGCGACGGTCGCCAGCGCCGGTTTGTTCAGAATTTGCGCCACGCCGGAGCTCGCGTTCCAGTCGCTGTTCACCTGCGGCGCCGGAACGGTCGGTTTGTTCAATATCTGTGCCACGCCGGAGCCGGCGTTCCAGTCGCTGTTCACCTGCTGGAGACTACCGCCGCAACCGTTGCACGTGGTGACGTTGAGCGTGCCGACGGTGGCCGTCGTGCTGTTGACATCGGCGGAATAAATCTCGTCCCAGCGATAACTGGGGTCGCCAATCCAGCGCGTGCTGGTATCGCCGCCGATCTTCGCGGGAATGAACTCCCACTGCTGCGTGTTGGGAACGCCGCCGGGAAACGCGTAGGTCATCTTGGCGAACAGCTCAGGAGTCTGCCCGTAGTTGGTGCGGTTGGGCATGCGGAAGCCGATGCCGCCAACGCTAGGATCGGTCGAAGTTCCACTGGCCGCAACCAGCGTTTCGTTCGAGCTGGTGGTGCCGAAAATCTCCGTCAGAATTCCGTTGCCCGAGTGCGGCGATTGCACAAAGGTATTCAGGTCCAGCGTGTAGGCCTGGCCGGAGTAGAACGCGCCCGTCGGGCCGTAGTAGAACGGCACCTTATTCATGTTGGCCGCGGCCGTGGTGCGGCCGTTGACGGTGTCGTTCACCGCGTTCACATAATTCTGGGTGTAGAAGTTGCTCACGCTGATGTACGGCGCGGTGCCCGCGGTCCCGTTCACATATTTAATGATGTCGTTCACGCCGTTGCGGCCAAAAGTGTAGCCGCCCACGATGAACAGGCCGGGCTGCGCGCCGTTCTGCCCAGTCTGATCGATGGTAATCAGCGGGTCCTGGCCGCTGATTTCCTCCTCTGTTTTGAAGCCGAGAATGGTCAGCGTCCCCGACTGGCCGCCGTTCAAGCGCACCAGCGAAGTAGTGTTGGAGTCGCCGCTCAAGCCGTGGACCACCGCGACGCCGGACAGATTGTTGAAGTTGAACCCGTAGCGGCCGGCGCTGTTGGTGGTGATGTTGGCGATGTCTGACGATGTGGCACTTGCTCCGGTGAACAGAACGTTGTCGAGATAGCAGCCGCTCACTTCGATGGTGCGCAGGAACGCGGTCTCGCCCATGTTCTCGATGTTGAAGCAGTTGCCCGCGGTCTGGTTGGCGCCGTTGCCGGTGACCCGCAGATTTTCGAAGCCGCCCCAGTGCCACCACTGCGCCGCCGCACCAATTCCTGTGCCAACGGTGGAAGTCGCAATCAGGTCGGCGTTCAATCCGTTGCCCGCAGTAATAATGGTGCCGTGATTCGACGAGGTGCTGGTGCCGATCAACCTGGCGCCGGGAATCGCGATGATTCCCGCCGTAACATTATTGTTGCCGTTGTTGTAGGTGACCGTGCTGGTGATGGTGTAGGTGATGGCCGCGAGCTTCAGGGTCACCGAATCATAAAGGATGAAACCCGGCCCACTGTAGGGCGAAGTGCGATCGTCGATCACCGTCCCCAGCACCGTACCATTATTATAGGCAGCGTTAATTGCGGCCTGAATGCTGGCGTAGTGGCTGACAAAATATTCCACGCCGGAAATGTCGCGGGCGGTGAGGTCGCCTATGACATTAACTTGTTGCGCCACCAGGGGACTAAATAACCCGACTCCACTCGTGCCGTAGTTCGTTGCCAGTTCATTGAAGCTTGTCACCAGTCCAGTGCTGCTACTGTAATTGCAAACCGCGCATCCCGAATAATCGGAGCGGTTCCCGCTGGTAGAGCCACTGATAGCGATGCTGGGGCCGTACATATTCAGGGTTGGATACTTCGTGGAACCAGACGACGCGACCGAGTTGTTGCTGGCCTCTACCGTGCTGTTGCTTGAGCCGGTGAAGAAGAAGCAGCCGCTTTCATAGGGATTCGACGCCATGGGCCCATGCACAGTAAAAGGATTGGCGCAGGTGTTGTTGTCGAGCTTGACGTTCATGTTGCCGCTGAACACTGCGTATTGGCCGGGACTGTCCCAGATGTTCCCTTCACCAATCCAGCTACCACTTGCGATGCCGTTGGCGGTAAATGAAGACCACTGCGACCCAGAGAAATGGTTCTTACTGACGACAAGGTTGGTGGTTCCCGCTGCCGCCGTTTCCAGAACAATGTCTGAGCCGCCGGAATAGCTGAAGTGGTTGTTTGTAATAGAGCAGTCGATACACGGCCCTGCAATCTCGATGAGCTTCTGGTTTGAGAAGTTGTTCGTCGAGCCGAGGTCGTTGCCGTTGATGAGGATGCGATAGCTCGAGTGGCCGGACGGCGAGTAAATCCAGATCGGATACTGGTAGTCCTGTGAATTGTTGTTGGCGATAACGACATCCTGCATCCCGTCCAGCCAGATGCCCACCTGCCGATTGCCTAACTGCGAATCCGTAATCTGCCAGCCATAAGAGCGTGCTGGAGTCGCGCTACCGTCTCCGATGGCGGCGATACAAACAGTGCTGGTGTCGCACTCGAACTCATGGATGGACGTGTCGAGGGTGAGATACCCGACAATCCCGTAGTATGGCTGAGTCCATACGCGGTCGATGAAATTGCTGACCGTAGCGCTACCGAAGATGCCGACCGTCTGCGAGCCGACGTTGCTGACCGTCACATCGTAGACTGCCAGGGAGCCGGTCGCGCCATTCGAGTAAAGATCGGGAGAGCAAGTGCCCGTCCCCGCAGTTGCGTTGCCTAAGCAGATGGTGGGGGTTATGTTGGGGGTATTAAAGTTCACCGTCGCGGGAGCAGGAAGCGGATTCTGTAAGGACGCCAAAATGATCTGCGTTCCACCTTGCCCTGCTCCGCGACAGGTCAAATTCTCCCGGCAGTAAAGCGGCTGGCTGGTGAGGTAAGCTCCGCCGGGAATGTAAAGCTCACGTCCGGACAGAATCCCGTTTGCAAAAATACCCAGGTACATTGCCTGAGTGCATTGCGTAACAGCGCAGAAAGCAGAGGCGTTGTCGGTCCCGAACGTCGCAGTCCCGCCGCTCACGGTCGCCACCGCCGCGGCTCTCAGGGTTACATGGTTCGCGTCAATGTAAGTTGCGATAGTGGTAATCAGAGAATTATCGCTGTTCGCAACAGTTGCACCAGCCTGCGGAACGTCAATTAACTTCCCAACAGAAGAAGCTGTGAACCCCTTGCCGTAGGGACCGTTGCAGGTAAGCTGAACCTGTCCTGCCGTGATGGAACAACTTCCCATCTGTACCGCATCCCCCACTGCGCCATAGGCGCGAACGTCCACAAAGGGAAACAACTTAGTGCTTGAATCGCCGGCCGTCAGCGTCGTAGCTGCCACCGTGTTGGGAGTGACTGAGCCGATGGGCGGAGGCGATGCCAGGTTGCCGCTGCCGGCGTTGGCGTCAACATAAGCTTTATTGGCCGCGTCGGTGGGGTTCTGCGGCGTGGGCACCGCAGGCGAAACGCCGAACGTTTTTACTCCCGTGATGGTTTGCGTGCTCGCCAGTCCGACATAGTAGGAGTCGGCGTAGTCGCGCGTCAGAAACTGCGCCGCCTGATTGGCTGGGACCAGCTTGCTGCGGATCGCGCCGATGGTCGTCGTCTGCGTGTTGGGGACGACCCACAATTCCGTCTCAGTGGTGCCATCGTTGAGTTTGAAGAGCGCCCGATAATAGCTGCCCGCCGGGCTGGCGCCGGTGTTGGGCGCGAGACTGGCATTGAATCCGCCGCCTTCATCCAGGGTGACCAACAGCGAACCGGGCGTGACCGACTGTCCCGCCGCCGTCGTGAACGCCTGCCACGAAATCAGGACGGTGCCTTGCGCGGGGCTGCCGTCGGCGCGATACACGGTGTCGCTGATCTGACACAATGTGGGACCGTTGCCGCCGCCCATCGGCGGGGCTGCCAGCAGACGGGCCGGCGACGTGAATCCGGGCAGCAATTCGGCGCTGGCCACCAGCACGGGAGCCGGACGCTCGAGCCGGAACGGCGTGAATCGGCGCTCCGTGGGCCACGCGGCAAAAGGCGAATCCGCCGAACTCAGACCGGCCGCCGCATCCTTATATAGAGCAGCAAATGGATGGGATGGCAGGTCCGCTCGCACTTGGAGTGCAAGCTCGGCCCGGGCAGGCGAAGCGAGGGGAGGTCGAGGAGTCGCTTCGCCCGCCACTACGGCACGCGGCAATAAAATGGCAACGCCAAGAGAAATCAGGACAGTAAAAAACCGCCCGGTCAGGCGGTTGATATGCGGCATCATGTATGCCTCTCTGCTGCCGGCGGTTGCCGGCAAAGATGTACAAATCCTACTTATGTATTTGGACTTTGGGGCGTCATGCTGGGCGGCGAGACGCTTTTCCCGGTTGTCATTCCGAGCGACCGGGTCGCCGGTCTGAATGAGGAGTCGAGGCACCTCTATTCGGGAACGAAATTTGAGCTGATCGCAGGCCATGATCTTGCTTGCCTGCTACCACAGAGTCCCACAATGTGGGATGGGAACTGCTCTTGAGGGTCTTGCTTAATTGAGGATCTTACTTAATTATACGGGTCCTTCGACTTCGGCGGCCCAATCACCCCAACGAGCGTAAAAGCGGTGCCCTTCGGGGACCCCGATCAACACCGGGCCGCCTCCGCTCAGGATGACACGCCGGAAATTTCAAGGACCGCCTCTTGCTAGTTGCTAGTTGCTGGTCGCTAGCTGCTACCGCTCCTGCCCGGCCGGCTCATAGCTGCGCATGAACTGTTCCACGCTCTGCACGTAAACCTCGGCGAAGTCCACCACCTGGCGCCTCGACTCGATCATGTTTATGGCGTCCTGCAGCCGGAAGCCCATGGCCCGCAGCACCGCCAGCGCCATCATGGGTGCGCGGTGCACCCCGGCGGCGCAGTGGATGAACACTCTCGATTCGGCATCGTCGAGCGCCTCCAGCGCGAACTGCACGCCGCGCTGGAACAACTCCGGCGGCTTCGGCTGGAAGTCGTCGTCGGTCGGGTTCCACAACACCTTGATGCCGTACGGCTGCGCCATCCGAGTGTCGTCCCATTCGATCTGCATGTCAATGATGTGGGTGATTCCGGCGCGCACCACCTCCATCATCTTGTCTTCGGTCCAGATGCCGCCGCCCACCGCAATGCGGTCGGTCACCCACGTCATGTCCATTCCCTGGCAGCTCCTCCACCCAGCCCGCGCGAATTCAGCGCTTGCTGGGGAACCTTCCTCTTTGATGTGAGCTGCCCGCTGCGGCCAGCCAGCCCCCACTCGCCATTCTACAGGGTGACGGAAATAGGCAGGGCGCCATGGGTTGGTACCCGGTTCCGGCCCTCTTTTGGCCAAGGCGGGACAGCCGGTTTTCAGCATGCCTCTGGCCTCGGGCCCCGCAGTTTCAACGCGCCCTTGTTGGCCTCAAGAAAGCCGCGAAGCTGTTCAGCGCTGCTCAGCAACCTGAGCCATTGTTCGTAATAGAGCGTGACCGGATAGCGTCCCAGACCGTAGAGGCTCACTCCGCCTTTTGCGGCCACCTTAAATGTGAGACCGTCGCCGTTTGCTCCCGCGGCCTGCTTTTGCAGGTCCCGTAACTGCGCCTTCAACTCTTCGTAACTTGGGTCGGACATGTGCTTTCACCTCATGAAAATCGGCAGTGTTTTGAAACCGTGTTGCTGCATTTGCCATGTGACCGCTGTCACAGACAGCGATCTGCGGGACGCTGCATACTGTTAATGCTGTTTGCATGGGAATGCCCGCAGATTACCTCCAGAAGTTTCTTACCCGCCAGGAAGAGACTTCCCTCCATCTGCGGGCCTTTTCGTTTGAATCAAATGCGACCGCCCGGCGGTTTCATGAACATTGTTGTCAGCTCCGGACTGTCACTTCGGGGCCCTGAGGACATCGTTTTCCGAGTCGAACCAAACGGTTAATCGAACTCTGGAATGATGTCCTCAGGGCCGAAGGGCCTTTGGGGCGAAGTCAAACCCGTCGAAGATCGTTCACCACGGTGACACGGGGGACACGGAGTTTTCGGTTTCCACAAGGCTTTCTCCGTGATCTCCGTGGTCAAATCTTCGTCGCTTTGATAAGCCTTTCATCCCGACTTTTTGCGCCAGAAAAGCCAAAACCCAGCGCTTGGCTGGGCTGTTTTTCGGGAAGGTCTCAGAATTTCTTCCCAATCTCGAACTCTAATTTCAATATAGCACATTCTACATGGTTTTGTTCGGTTTTTTCAGGATTTATTTTCATTTTGTTTTCAGTAGTTTAGATTACATTGCTGCATTTCTCACTATTGACATGTAAAAATTACTGCTAAATATGTGAAAGTGTTATAACTACTTTCAATATTGGTTCCATTTCGGGAAACACCTCGTTCGCAAGCTACTCATGATCATCCGAGCCAAATGCGACTCCGACCGGGCGGCGCCCTTCCGCCGCTGAAGGCAAACTTTCAGGCCGCAACTCAGAAGAGTTTCCTGGGTTTCACCTCACACACGGGACGAAGGCCTAGGGAAGCGGTAATCGCGGGACTCGGGCTTAAAGGCCCGCTCCACTGGGGCTGTACCTATTTCTTCCTTCCGGGGGCTTTTACCTCATAGAGCACGGGGGGTATGGACGAACCGATAGGAACCACTCGGTATCCTGCCTTGATCAGTTCCTGAAGCAGGTAATTGTTGGGCAGGGCGGCGAGGACAAAGCGCGGCTGCGCCGCGACGACCGCATCATATCCGACGATGTGGAGCTTCGTGCGATGGCTTAGAGCGGTCAACACGAGCGAAGAGGTGTCGCGACCAAGGTAGCGTAATTCCAAGTCGCGGCTGACGGGATAGATGAGACGTTCCCGGATTCGGCCCTCCGCATAGTAGGACAGTTCCATGAACACATGAGAGTCAGCGACGACAATGGGCTCCGTACCATCCGGCAATGATGTCAGCGCCTGGCGCACCACTTCGCCCTCTCTGAGTGCCGGTCTCTCCCGCACATGCCGTAGATACCCCACCTCGCCCATTGCGGCCAGGACTACCAACAGGCCCAAAAGGCTCACGCCCACGACGGCCCGCCCCCGCGCTGCCCGGCACAAGAGCGCCGCGACCAGGATGGCGAAGCCGGGCACTGCCCAGAGAACATACCTCGATACAAACACATGCGTGGTGTATTTCGATAAAACGACGACGCAGAGCGGCATCAGTGAAAGCGCGCCGGTCGCTACCCACTCGGGCAGAACCAGACCAGGCTGCTTTGCGCTCCGGTCGTATGACGTTGTCCAGAAGACTGCCAGCATACCCACTGGCAGCGCGCACCTTTCCAGTATCTTCACAAAGTACGCGTCGTAGAACTCCGGAATATGGCGCCACGCAGCGGGGGACCAGTAATGTTTCTGGAACATCGTGGCCGCCGCAATGAATGGGTAGTGCAAACCAAGCACGAGCAAGGCGGGCGCCATGGCGGCTAAGACGCTCAAATCCAGTTTTCGAGACGTTCTCCAGCGCACCATTTCCGCTAGAAACAACGGAACCAGGAAGAACACGGAGTAGTAATGCATGGCGGTCATCAGCGCCACGCAGAGGGCAAACAGCGGAATTGCCAGGGTTCTACGCCGCCCGTCGATGGCAGATTGCCAGCAAAGCAGTGCCCCTGCGGCGCAGCCCAGCACAACGCCGTAGCTGCGGCCCTCGATGGAGTACGCCAGGCACGCATCGGACGCCAGCAGTGCGGCAGCCATCGCATACGCGGCAGGCAATCGCCGCCGGCAGAAGGCCAGCAGGCATAGGAGCATGCCGCAGTAGCCAAGGGTAGAAGGCAATCGAACAGCCAACGCCTCGTTTTTGACCACCGGCAGAATCGCGCGGACGATCATAGCGTAGAGGGGAGGTGCACTATCGCTGCCTTCCAGCGTCGCTTTGACGATCTCCGCTGCACCTGCCTGCTGCGCGATGTGTAGCGTGAACAACTCGTCCATCCACATCGGTGTCCGTACATCCTTTGCGATGGCGCCGGCCAAGAACAGCACCACAAACAGGATGGTCCAGGACCGAAAATGCCTTTCCAGCGCCGCATTGATCGCGTCGGATACCCGAATAAAGACAGATCGATTGGGGATGGTCAAGGAAGTCATTGCCGTTGCGAATAAAGAAACCATAGCAGGTTGCAGCAGCCCGTTCCAACGAGTCGCACTGCCGGGTCCTTCTCCTCAGCTCACTGCCGCATCCTCCGCACAACTTACGATGGTCGAGAGTCTAACCCCCATTTCCTTTTTGAACTCTGTGTAAGTGGTTGTATGATGGCGCCAACGCCAGTATTTATCCGGCTTGAGAGCACAATCAACATCGTGGAGACCTCGACTGGATTGAGAAAGATGCTATCGTCATTTTTTCCCAATGCCAGCACCTTGTTGCGTGGCAAACGTCGCGGCGTCAAAGTCCTTTGTCATTTCAATCACTTCTTTGGCAAAGGTAGCGATTTTGTGGGCAAATCCACAATCGGGGTATCGGGAGATCGATCCGAGATTGTGAAAATGGCATTAGCCCGAATTCGCGCGCTACCCGTCGATGTTGTGGTACGCGTTTGCGGATTCCCACAGTTCTCGCTGCTCCCAGTCGATCTGGACCTCAGCTACATTGGTGAGCCGCGGCACCTGGTCTATGCGAGCATCGAGCGCATGTTCGATGCACTGAATGATTATGACTTTTTCCTGAACATCGAAGACGACATCCTGGTTGCTGACGAAGTGATTGAAACCTGCATCGCCTTCAATTCCTTCTCGGACCTGAACGAGGTATACCTGCCGAATCGGATGGAGCGTCGAGCCGATGGCTCGCTATACTGTGTGGATCTCGTAGCTATGCCGGGATGGAATGAGTCCTTGCACCGCGACTTTCAGAATACAACTCTCGGTATCGCTTATAACCCTCATTCTGCTCTCTCTTTTCTCAGTCAACAACAGATGGACTATGCAGCTAAGAGAGTGAATCTATCCCGCCGAGAAATTGTGGTCGGCGGCTTTATGGCTTCAGCCTATGCAAATTTGCACGCTCCCTTCCTGTTGTGGCGCGCCCGATCTAATGTTCTAGCTCACCACGTGATTCATCTGGACAACTGGTTACTGTCGCCGTCCCAAGGAGATGCTTCTCCCCGCCCCTCGTTGAGCGCCTCACGCGATGCGCCAGGTCGTCGAGAGGCGACTGGTTGTCAGCCCCTGGGCTATGTGGATTCGGTCGTGTTAGAGGGGACATTTGTCAAATGTCGAGGCTGGGCTATAACCGAGACCGGCCATCCGGCAAAAGAATTTCTGTTGGAAATCGATCATCATGAGATAGCAAGCGAAGACTGCCAACTGACGCGGATAGAGCGGCCCGATGTCGTTTCTGCGCATCCTCAGGCACAACCGGCCTGCGGCTTTGAATTCGCATTTCCAGTGAGTACTTTGTTTCCTTTGCAAAAGGCACAGGAAACACCCGTGACGCTTGGATTTAGAGCGGAGTGCGGCGGCACTCTTTCGATCATTCAGGGTGGTGTCATGGCACAGGCGCTTCAGTCCATTCTCGCGGCCCTTCCGGAAATTCCCAGTGAGCCCTTGATGCCTCAACCCGTAGCCGAGCGGCTGATGGAGTTGATGCGGCAAGCAAAGTGTTACCTCGAATACGGAACTGGAGGAACTACCGTTCAAGCGATGGAACTCGGCATACCAGCCATCTTCGCGGTTGAGAGCGACCCGCTTTGGTTAGAGGCCGTCCGCTATCGGACCAGCCAGATTGCTTCCGCCAGCGAATGTGAGTTTATTGGAGTCGACATCGGACCCACGTCAGAATGGGGCTACCCGACGTCAGAGACGCATTGGAGAAGTTACACGAAATACGCACTTGATGTTTGGGCAGCTTGCCGGGCCAAAAACGTCTCGCCAGATCTAATCCTCATCGACGGCCGCTTTCGCCTGGCGTGTCTGTTGGCAAGTATCTTATACGGGAAACCGGGCTGCCGGATTCTCGTCGACGACTATTTCGCCAGACCCTACTACGCTGAGGTGGAGCAGGTTATTCTTCCCGCCCGAATCATTGATCGTGCAGCCGAATTTATCATTCCTGATCAGATATTGAGAGATCAGGTATGGCAGTTACTGCTCGCCGCCGTGGCCGATCCTAGATAGCGATTCCGCTGCCACGTGAAAGAGCGATACCGGATTCGACGAGGTTATCAGGGCAGCGTAGCGAAGTCGCTGGTTTCAGGTCAGCGGATGGGTGTATCATGGTCGCCATTTCGGGGTCACCAGGTCCATTCCGATTGTTCGCGAACTCAAGCTGAGGAGGGTCCGGCCCATGAAAACGCCTATCGCTTCGCTCACCATTCTCTGCCTGGCGCTGGCTGTGGTTCCAGCGTCGGCGCAGGCCCTCTACGAAAACGGCCCGATCAACGGCGGCGTTGATGCGTGGCCCTTCAACGCGCACTCCGGTTACGTCGTCAGTGACACATTCACGCTGTCCTCCAGCTCCACGGTCGTCGGTTTTGAATTAGGCACGTGGGAGTTCCCGGGCGACGTACTGACCTCGGTAGACTGGTCGATTACTTCGCTGGAGAATGGTGGGACCTTGTATGGCTCCGGTACCGTCAGCGGCAAGAACTTGACCGACACATTTCTTTCAACCAACCAATATGGTTTCGACGTTGACAAAATCACCGCGACCGGCCTGAATGTCGGCCTCAGTGCCCAAACCTATTGGCTCAACCTGCAGAACGGGGTGGTCCCCAGCGGCGACCCAGTCTACTGGGATGAGAACAGTGGCGCGGGCTGCAAGTCGAACGGTTGCCCGTCGCTGGCCTCCGAGGTTGATATCGGTACGGTTCCTTCGGAATCGTTCACCATCACCGGCGGCGGTACTACTCCTGAGCCCGGTAGCTTCGTGTTGTTCGGTTCTGGAATCCTTGGCTTGGCCGGCGTATTGTGGCGCAAGCTGTTCTAACGCTTTGCAACCCAACCCTGAAGGAGGGTTCGGCCCATGAAAACGCAGATCGTTTCGCTCATCATTCTCTGCCTGGCGCTGGCTGCGGTTCCAGCGTTGGCGCAAACTCTCTATGATAACGGCCCGATCAACGGCGGCGCCGACGGGTTTAACATCAGCTATGGGTTTGTGGTCAGCGACAGCTTCACACTTTCGGCCAACTCCACAGTCGGCGGTTTTGCGTTAGGCACCTGGGAGTTCCCGGGCGACACGCTCAGCTCGCTGGACTGGTCCATCACCTCGCTGGAGAACGGTGGAACGATGTTTGGCTCTGGTACGGTCAGCGGCAAAAACTTGAGCGACCAGTACCTTTCCACCAACCAGTTTGGCTACGACATTGACAAGATCACCGTGACGGGCCTGAATGTCGG
>Ga0074045_10002564_pt1 | contig 16795 bp, 19 predicted proteins | sample BogForMeECP23OM2_FD_94442 | JGI IMG/M metagenome (GOLD analysis project Ga0074045, IMG submission 94442) | Bog forest soil microbial communities from Calvert Island, British Columbia, Canada - Bog Forest MetaG ECP23OM2 | ecosystem: Environmental > Terrestrial > Soil > Wetlands ...
GCCGCTTGTGCGCCGCGTTCGACGAGCGCCTGCAGCTTGATCGCCGAGCGGTTGTAGACCGTCACTTCGTGGCCAGCGGTCACCAGGTTGGCCGCCATGCCCACCCCCATGCGTCCCAGTCCTATGAATCCGACCTTCACACGCCTACCTCCTCATGAGCGAAGGAACCGGTACTTATCGTGGTACTCGCCCCTCGCAAGGACGTCAACGAAGGAATCACGCAGGATCGATAGGCCCCGGCATCAGGCGGCGAGTAAAACGCTCGGCGGTGAGGAAGTGGAGTGCCGCGTGCTGGGCGCCGTACTGAGCGCGCCCCGTGGTGCCTTCGCAGCGATGCCGCGAGGGTGAGGTTACCTAAAGGGCTTGTACGCTCGAATCATACCCGGCGGTCAATCCCTCCCCCCCGCCGTAGCGTAGGGAAAGTTGGTCTCAGACGAGCCGGCGCGGTGCGGGTGGCTGCGCCGCCAATGGCGCCCGTCGCCGGCTTGGGATACGAGTGCTCGCCAGAATCCTCGCTGCTAGCCCGTCGTGCCCGTATCTACCGTTCGGAAAGGAGATTCGCCGGCGGTACCCCCAGCGCTCGGAGCCAAGCCTAAAGAGCGGAGGCCGATCATGGAAAATCGTACAACCGCTGTTGTACTGCGTCGGACCTTAATCACTCTCCTCTTGCTCGTGACTGGATCCGCCTTGGGAATAACGCCCGGCGTAACCACGCCGCCCCCGATTCCCGAACCAGGTCCTCAGGCGAGGCCCAAGCGGCCCGCGCAGATTGGCGAACCAGTGAATCTGACTCGTCTAGCCATCCCCAAGGACAATCCCCAGACCCCCGACAAGGCCGCGCTCGGCGAGAAACTCTTCTTCGACGGTCACTTGTCCGCCGATGGGACGGTCGCTTGTGCCAGCTGTCATGATCCCGAGCGCGCGGTTCACGGACGGAAGACCTACCTCGGTTGGTATCCGAGGGCGCGTCGGCCAACGCAACGCGCCGACCATCTTGAACGCACTCTATAACAAGACGCAATTCTGGGACGGTCGAGTGAGCACGCTGGAGGAACAGGCCGCGTTGCCCATCGTGAGTCCCATCGAGATGGGTCAGCCCACATTGGACGCCGCGATCGCGCGGATTGCAGCCCTCGATGAGTACCAAGAAGCATTCAAGGCTGTCTTTGGTCACGCTCCTAACGGCCCAGATCTTCTCCGTGCGATCGCGGCATACGAGCGGACACAGCTATCGTTTGACTCCCCCTTTGACCATTTCATCGCGGGCGAGAACGGTGCGATCGATGACGCTGCGAAGCGCGGCTGGGCAATCTTCAATGGCCGAGGTCGTTGCAATCTATGCCACGCGCTGAGTACGAGCGAGCCCAACCTCGCAAGCTTCACGGACAACGACTTCCACAATATTGGGATCGGTATCCTCCGGCACGATGTCGTTGCGCTAGCCCGCAAGGCGACTCGGCTCCTCGACTCAGGCGATGCGACTGCCGTCGACCGAGCGGCTTTGCAGACGGATATGAGTGCGCTTGGCAGGTTCCTAGTTACAAAACGGGAACAGGATATTGCCGCCTTTAAGACCCCGAATCTGCGCAACGTTCTCGTGACAGGGCCATACTTTCACGATGGATCTCAAGAGACTCTTTGGGATGTGGTAGACCATTACAACAAGGGCGACGGTCTCAAGAACCCATATCTCGATGAGGATATCCAGCCGCTCGCCCTCCGGGAGGATGAGATCGACGATCTTGTGGCGTTCCTCGCATCGCTGACGGGCAGCGACTACAAGGAACTCGGCGAGCGAGAACTAGCGCGGCAGCGTGCGCTCTCTCGGACCGCGCGGCCGCAGCGTGACACGGAGCGTGCTTTTGGTCCGAAGCCGCAAAGGGCGCAGCTGCCGGAGCCTCACTGACGTGGCAACGCTTTCCCGGACCGCCGCGAGGATCTGCGACCGCTGGGTAGTCCAACGCCATTCGTCCGCGATGGTCCGGCCCGGACCGCAGGGAGAAGGGGACGTTCTTCAGGAGATCGTCGGGCGGGCTCTACCGCTCATCTGCGGAGGTTTTGACCGCAAGAGAAAATCCCCGACCCCCGTTCTGACTCCAGCACGGGAGAGCAGTGCCCGCGATTCTCGGAGGTCAGCTGGATCCCCAGGTACGCCGCTTGCCTCTTCCAATCGCATGCGAACCTTGTGCGACGTGAGGGCGTGACGACCGTGGTCGTTCAGGCGGGCCGCGTGGATCATCGGATGGCTCGCGGGCTCGCGCTGGGCTCCGGCCCGCCGGTCTCGGCGGCTCGCGCGCAGGGCGGGGCTACCTCGGCTCCTGCGCTGCCCTGCGCACCCGACGACGGAGGCCTCACACTCCCCCCGGGCTTCTGTGCGACGGTCTTCGCCGACGGGGTCGGGCACGCACGGCACCTCGTCGTTTCGCCACAGGGTGTCGTCTACGTGAACACCTGGAGCGGCCGGTACTAGGGGAACGACAAGCCCCCTTCAGGTGGATTCCTGGTTGCGCTGCGCGACACGAACGGGGATGGGATCGCGGACCAGATCGTTCGCTTCGGCGACAGCGCGGAGAGCGGCGGTACGGGTGGTACCGGCATCGCCCTCTACGATGCGCACTCTACGCGGAATCGAACGACCGAATCGTGCGTTACGCGCTGACTCCAGGGTCTCTTGCCCCGACAAGTGCAGCAGAGACGATCGTTGAGAGCCTACCCATGACCGGCGACCATCCGATGCACCCCTTCGTGATCGATCAGGACGGTGCGCTCTACATGGATTCCGGCTCCGCTACGAACAGCTGTCAGATCCAGAATCGCATCGCGAACTCGCCAGGACGCCGTCCTTGCACGGAACTCGAGACGCGGGCAGGGATTTGGCGTTTCGACGCCAAGCGCACTGGGCAGCGCTTCTCGCCGGCGGAGCGTTATGCGACAGGCATCCGCAACGCCGACGGGATTGCAGTGGACGCAACCGGTCGCGGCGTCTATGCGACCCAGCATGGCCGTGACCAGCTCTCTCAGAATTGGCCGCGCCTGTATACCTCCGGGCAGGGCGCAAACCTCCCGGCGGAGGAGCTCCTCCGGGTGGAACCCCAGGACTACGGTTGGCCCGAGTGCTACTTCGACAACGAGCAGCGCAAGCTCGTACTCGCTCCTGAGTACGGAGGCGACGGGGGTAAGGCGGTCGGCAGCTGTGCAGAAAAGCGCGGGCCGATTGCGTTCTATCCCGCGCACTAGGCGCCGAATGACTTGCTGTTCTATCTCGCCGAGCAGTTCCCATCCCGATACCGTGGCGGCGCCTTGATCGCGTTCCACGGCTCGTGGAACCGCGCCCCCTTTCCCCAGCAGGGCTACAACGTCGTTTTTCAGCCCTTCGAGCAGGGTAAGCCGACGGGGTCATTCGAGATCTTCGCAGATGGCTTCGCCGGTGCCGTGAAGGAGCCCGGGGCGGCCGCACACCGCCCTTGTGGGCTGGCCGTCGGTCCTGGCGGAGCACTCTACATCTCGGACGACCGCCGCGGAACGATCTGGCGCGTGGTGTACGACGCGTCGAACCCCACCCGGCGGTGCACGCTGTGGAACAGAGCGCGACTCCCTCACCCGACGCGCGCGACCTTCCCAGGCCTCCGGAGGGAATTCATCCGGAGGCAGGTGAGAATCCGGCTGGTGCGCCCCCGCCTCTTCCACCACTTCCCTCCGACGCCTCTGCGGTAGGAATTTACGGGAGAACAGATCACCATCGGGGGCCGCCTCTACCACGACACGACCTGCGTCGGCTGCCATGGCTCTGACGGCAAGGGCACACCGCTTGGGGCCGATCTCACAAGAGATCAATTCCTGTGGGGGGATGGAAGCTATCGATCCATCCGGAAAATCATCTACGAGGGCGTGCCGATTCCGAAAGAGCATACGGGCGTCGTGCCGCCGAAGGGCGGGGCACAGCTCACGGACGATCAGGTTCGAGCGCTTGCCGCGTACGTGTACGCGCTGCGCCGCGCGGGCGTGAAGCCGTAGATTTTGTCGACTTCCCTGAACGAATAGAGGCACGGGAGGCTCCCCGCGCCTCCGTCGCTACCGAAGGTAGCGGCATCCCTTGCCGCGCCGCGCGAGCTCACGATCACCGGCTCTCCTCGCGAATCGCCGCAAGAGCCACATGTAGCTTGTCGAAGAGGCGATCCGACCCGATCACGTCCGTGACACGATGGCGGTCGAGATCGGCGCGAAGATACGCATCGACGTGTACGAGTATCAAAACCACGCCATCGCGGCTCAGGTCCTCGTGGAGTGCGCAGAGCATCCGCGCTGCCGAATAGTCGAGGTTGGTGATCGCCCCAGCGTCTAAGACCAGCCAGCGGACCCGCGCAGGCGCCCCGCTGACAAGACTCCGCACGGTGTCCGCGAAGTGCGCGGCATTCGCGTAGAAGAGGTCCGCGCCCAAATGAAGGACCAGCAGGCCCGGCCGGGTCTGGGCGCCGGGAACCGCGGGTCCGGGCTGCCACTCACCACTGGCTTCCTCGGTCATGACCGCCATATGCGGCCGATAGCTGTGACCCACGTGCCGGAGTAGCGACAGGGCCATCGCGAGCAGGATGCCCGGCTCGACGCCGATCAACACCACCGCGGCGGCTGTGGCGAGCGCCAACCGGAACTCTCCCGGGCTCTCGCGCTGGATGTCGCGCAGACCGCGCACGTCCACGAGGCCCACGGCGATCGTGAAGACGATTGAGCCGAGCACGCAGCGCGGGAGGTACTGCAGGGGGCCGGTGAGGAAGAGCAGCACGAGCACAACGACGCCCGCCGTCGCGAGGTGTGCGATCTGGCTGCGCCCACCGGAGCGTTCGACCATGGCGGTCTGCGTCGGGCTGCCGTTCACCACGAACGTCCCGGAGAGCGCCGCCGCGGCGTTCGCGGCTGCCAGTCCGACGAGCTCCGCATTCTCGTCGAGCGGGTCTCGATGCTTCGCTGCGTAGGCGCGAGCGGTTGCAGCGCTCTGGGCCACGATCATGAGGAAGCACGAACCCGCTACGGGCAGCAGCGTCCATACCTCCTCCCACCGGATCTCCGGCAGTGCCAACCGAGGTAGCCCACCGGCGACTGGCCCGATCACGTCGATGCCGTGGCTCGAGAAGTCGAGTCCGGCGCTCGCCGCCACTCCTGCGACCACCGCGAAGAGCGGGCCGGGAAGGCGCGGTGCGAGCGCGCGGCAGATGAGCACGATCGCCACGACCGCCGCAGAGACGCCGAGCGTGAGACCGTGCACCCCGGGCAGACCGCGTGCGACCTCTGCGAGTTGCTCGATGCTGCGTCCGCTGTGGACCGAGAACCCGACCATCTCGCCGAGCACTGCGATGCCGACCTGGAATCCGACCCCCGTCAGAAACCCAACCAACACCGTTTGTGACAAGAAGTCGGCGAGAAAACCGAGCTCGAAGAGGCGTGCCAGCAGGAGGAAGCCGGCGGTCAAGAGGGCCACCAGCCCCGCGAGCTGTACGTAGTGTTCGCTCGCCAGCGGTGCCATGTGAGACAGCCGGCTCGCGAGGATCACAGCCGTCGCGGAATCGGCTGCAACCACCAGGTAGCGCGAGGAGCCGAACGTCGCGAACGCGACTACGGGCAGCAACAGCGTGTAGAGACCGGTGACAACAGGCATTCCTGCGATGCGCGTGTAACCGAGCGCTTGCGGGATGTTCATCGCGGCGAGCGAGCAGCCGGCCAGCAAGTCGCGTACGACGCCCCCGCGGGCGGGTTGAATGCCCCGGAAGAGCTGCAGCCGGCGCGGGCCGCCGGGAGCAGGGACAGCGGACCGATCGTTCGTCGCCTTCACGCGTACGGTGTCCTGGCGAGCCGACCCACGAGCGCAGAGACGAGGTTAAGCACGATCACAACCTCCGCCGCGCCCGCGCGCGGGAGTCGCGCCACCTGAGGATCGTTCTGGCTTGTCGCGACGATCTCGAGTTGCGCGTTTAAAGCGCAGGCGGTCCATGGGAGAGGGCGCTTGCGGTCGAGCTCTTCCCTTGTGGCCACGAATGCGCGCGCGCTCGCAAGACCCGCCCCACCGAGCACGTCGGAGTCGACTCTGGAATCTCCCAGCAGAGCGAGATCGCCAAGCTCCGACGCGACCGCCTCGCGGCTCTCATGCTGATCGATGGGCAGGACGCGCACTCCTGATTCCCTCATCCCCGCTTCACGAGCCAACCGATCGTACCGAGGGTTGCGACAGCGACATGCTTCACGAGACGAGCGGGTTGACACAACTTCTAGGGTACAAGCGGGCCTGTCCCTAGTCCCGACCTCTTCGAAGGGATGCGGCTCGGGATAGGGACCTCGATACCTGTCTCCACTCTGGGTGGTCCCACAGACCTCTCCGGCGGCCAGATCTGAAGCGCATCCGCAGCGGTCCATGATCGGCGACGAACGGCCTCAGATCCCGGTGCCCCCCCCCCGGGGGGGGGCCGCGCCGGGGACCGATTCGCGGCTCCTGCCAAAGACTCAAGAGGCCCTGGGGGCCTGCGGGGCTCGGGGATACTACGGCAAAAGGATCGAGGCCGTGCCCATATGCCGCCGGTGCCGCAACCCGACTCGGGGGACGGTGTTGGACGTAACGACCGGGCCGCCGGGAGTCATCAACGCACGAGAGGAGATCGACATGAGCAAGACTTGGGGCAAGGCTCTTCTGATCGCAGCAACGACCGCCTTGGTCGCGGGCATCGCTGGCAACGTCAACGCGGAAACCCAATGGCAAAAAAACCATCCGCGTCGGACCGAAGTGAACGCTCGCCTCAAGAACCAGAACAAGCGGATTAACCAGGAAGTCAAAGAGGGTGAGCTCACCAAGGGGCAGGCTTCCAAGCTACACAACGAAGACCACCAGATTCGCCAGGAAGAGCGGGACATGGCCAGCCAGGATGGCGGTCACATTACGAAGTCAGAGCAGAAAGTGCTGAACCAGCAGGAAAACGCTGTCAGCAATCAGATCGGGAAGTAGTGCCCCCGGGCTTCGAGCCAACCCTACGGATCCTACACAGGAGGGTGCGAATACGCACCCTCCTGTTTGGGTGCCCTAAGCGGACAACGACACCCTCCCTGCGCGGCTGGGCACGACTGAGAGCTTCAGATGCGAGGGATCGGCAGCGGTCTTAGGGACTCTCTCCCGCGATCGAACCCGAGCTCGTTCTCGAGCCGCTAGGCGATCCGTCCCTGCCGCTCCTGGGCCAACGCGTAAATCTCACCGTCTCGTTTGGAGTGCTTCTCTACGCCAGCGTCCGCACCTCGGTGACGGGCGCAAGGCGACGGCACTCGGTCAAATCTCGGACAGGTCGATAACGATGGCAAGACGGAGGAGGTCTAGAGCTCCTGGCGGTCGGCGGACCTCGGCGCGATGATCGTCGGGCGCTGTCCCGTGGAGCTGGTGCGGCGGTGGGAGGCATATGTCGGCCGAGTCCGCGAGCCCGCGCGCCTCCGCGCACGCGGTGACCGCGGCCTTTCTGGGATGGACCCTCGACGCGTTCGACTTCTTCGTCGTGGTGTTCCTCCTCGATGTCCTTGCCCACGAGTTCGGTGTCACGAAAGCAGCCATGGTGGCGACCCTCACCGTTACCCTCGCGCTGCGGCCGATCGGAGCGTTTGTCTTCGGCCTCCTCGCCGACCGTTACGGCCGCCGCCGGCCTCTTATGGCGAATATCATCTTCTTCTCCGTGGTCGAGCTGCTATGCGGGTTCGCCCCGAACTACTCCGTCTTCCTCGCACTGCGCGCGCTCTATGGCATCGGAATGGGCGGGGAGTGGGGCGTCGGAGCTTCACTCGCCATGGAACACGCATCCCCGCGCTGGCGAGGCATCTTCTCCGGCTTTCTCCAGAGCGGCTACTCGGTGGGGTACCTCCTCGCTGCCCTCGCGTCTTGGATCATCCTTCCTCATCTCGGCTGGCGCGCCATGTTCTGGATCGGTGGCGCACCCGCCCTCCTCGCGCTCTACGTCCGCTCGAGCGTCCCCGAGTCGGAAGCTTGGCGCCGCCACCGAACGACAAGCCTCGGACAGGTGTTGCGGGCCCTGGCGGGGCACGGACCACGCTTTGCCTTCTTGGTGACGCTCATGACATTCATGATGTTTCTCTCCCATGGGACACAGGATCTGTATCCAGACTTCCTCAAATCCGAGCACGGTATGACTGCCGGAGCCGTCGCGCGGGTCGCAGTCTTCTACAACCTGGGTGCCATCATCGGTGCGATTGCCTTCGGACAGTTCTCCCAACGGATGGGTCGCCGAGGCAGCATGCTCACCGCCTTCGGGCTGAGCCTCCTGGCAATCCCGCTGTGGGCTGGGGGCGGATCGCTTCTCACCCTGACGATCGGAGCGTGTCTCCTTCAAATGGGAGTGCAAGGTGCGTGGGGGATCGTGCCGGCACATTTGAACGAGCTAGCGCCCGACCGCGCGCGTGGACTTGTCCCGGGATTCGCGTACCAGCTGGGTGTCCTGATTGCTGCCCCAGGGAACAGCCTCCAGTTCGCCTTGCGCGATCGTGTGGGATACGCGTGGGCCTTGGCGGGCTTTGAAATCGTCGTAATTCTCACTTTGGTCGGGCTCGTCTCGCTGAGTGCGGAACAGCACGGCCGGAGCTTCCTCGAATCCGAGGATCGGGAGGGGTTTCAGTGAGCCCTGGCTGTTGCGGTCGGTCCGCGTTTGAGGCTCAAGGTGTCGCACCCCCGACATCAGAGGTCGGCACGGGGCGCTAACGTTCCCACATGCCCTCACCGCTGACGAGGCGGGTGCCCACACGCCGGGCGCGCGATGCGAAGGGACCTGATCGCGGTCTTTTCGATCTGTGGTCTTTTGTTTACGACGCACCGCTCGTACAGCGGCTCGTTTACCGCCCCGAGCATGATGCCGTGGTGCGCGCGCTCCGCGCCTGCGGAGCGCAAAGGATCTTGGACGTAGGGTGCGGCACGGGGCTTCTCGCCGCTCGCGTGCGGCGAGAGATGGAAGGCGTGTGTGTTGTGGGCTGCGACTTCTCTCGCGGCATGCTCGGCCACGCGGTGCGGCGGCGCAACGCGGCGGCTCTGGTACAGGCGACAGCGCTGCGGCTTCCATTTCGCGATGCAAGCTTCGACGCAATCGTATCGACCGAAGCGTTTCACTGGTTCCCCGATCAGGGTGCGGCACTGAGAGAGTTCCGCCGCGTGGTCACTCCAAAGGGACGGATCTTGCTATCGCTCGTAAACCCGCCCACGGAGTGGCTCTGCTCCGCGGCGAACGCAGTCTCTCGTGCGGTCGGTGAGCCCTTCCACTGGCCAACGCGCGCGCGGATGCGCGCCCAGGTAAGGGGTGCGGGGTTTCGTGTGGTGGGTCAGCGATTCGTGTTTCGTCTGCCGCTCTCGTTGGCGTTCCCCACCTTCCTGACGGAGGCGGAGCCCGCCCCGGAGCCTTCCCTGCGAGCGAATGCCGAGGAGGGGAGCGTGCGATCCGAGGGCCGGTCTTGGCAGTGAGTGCGGCCACCTCCTCACCGCCTCTGAGCCTCCGGGCTCTGGTCGACCGTTTCGATGCGAGTGCATTCGACGCGCCCGAGCGGCGCGCGCAGATCCGCTTGATCGTGCCGAAGGAGGGGAGGTGGGACGTCCTTGTGGACGGCGCCGGGGCGAGACTTGCGGCGGCGGACCAGCGCTCGGAGCCGGACGCGACCCTGACCGCGGACCGTCAGACCTGGGGTGCAATCGCTCGAGATCTGCGCGGAGGGATGGACGCCTATCGCAGCGGGCGTCTCATGATTCGCCACAATCTTCATCTCGGAGTGAGCTTGCTCGCTGCGACGAGCGGCATGACCGGACCTGAACGCCTTCGCTTTCAACGGATCGAGACCGCCTCGGGTGAAGTCTCCTTTCTCACGGCGGGTGCCGGTGAACCGGTCGTCCTGATCCACGGTCTCGGTGCCACCAAGGGCTCTTTTCTGTCGACAGTCGCGGCTTTGGCCGACTCGTTTCAGTTGATCGCAATTGACCTCCCCGGGTTCGGGGATTCGGCCAAACCCCTGCGGGCGGCCTACGATCCGGCGTTCTTTGCCCGCTCGGTCGTCCACCTGATGGATGCGCTCAAGCTCGAACGGGCACACGTCATCGGAAACAGCATGGGCGGTCGGGCTACACTCGAACTTGGCCTGCGCCATCCAGAGCGAGTGCGGCGGCTCGTGATGTTGGCGCCATCCCTCGCCTGGCTCCGGGAGCGGCCATGGGCGCCGTTGGTGCGTCTGCTGCGTCCGGAACTAGGGCTGCTGCAGATCACACCGCGTTCTGTCGTCGAGGCCGTGGTCCACCGGATCCTCCCCGTTGCCGAGTTCAACTGGGTGCGAGCCGGAGTCGACGAGTTCTTGCGCGCTTACCTCACTCCACGAGGACGCATGGCTTTCTACGCCGCCGCGCGCCAGATCTACCTCGAAGAACCGCACGGGGCGGAAGGATTCTGGACCCGTCTCGCCGGACTCCAGGCGCCAAGCCTGTTCATTTGGGGCAGAGCCGACCGTCTGGTTCCCATCGGTTTCGCATCGCATGTAAAGCAGGCCGTGCCGGCGGCTCGTCATGTCGAGCTCGATTGCGGGCATGTCCCACAAATCGAACGCCCGGCCGAGACGCACGCAGCGATCGCGGAGTTCCTTAAGGAAGAGGCAAAGAAAGGAGAAGGCCCGTGAACGAATCGTCCGGGCGATCTCCGATGCCCGCGCCCCCAAACTCGCGCTGGGCGCCCTCCTTGCAGGTCCTTCTCCTTCGCGCTGTGGCAAGAAACGTGGGCTACAGAAAACGGCCCACCTGAAGGAAGGAGCAGGGAGAACCGGTGGCAAAGGGGGTAGAGGCGCAGGGAGGACGAAGGCTCGCGCTTGTAACAGGCGCTTCTTCCGGCATCGGTGAGGCGTTTTCACGCGGCCTCGCGCGCGACGGCTTCGATCTCGTGCTCGTGGCGCGGCGCCGGCGTCGCCTTGCGGCCCTTGCACAAGAGCTCACAGCGGCCCATGGGGTAGCGACCGAGCCCCTCGCTGCGGATCTTTCCACCGCGGCCGGTCTTCGCCGTGTGAGCGACCGCATCACTCGTGAGCGGAGCCTCGAGCTCCTGGTAAACGACGCCGGGCTCGGCGACTTTGTACCCTTTGCCGGAAGCGAGTGGTCGCGGGAGGAGTCCGAGATCCGCGTCAACGTTCTTGCCGTCGTGCGCCTCGTCCACGCGGCGCTCCCCCGGATGATTCGCCGCGGTCGCGGCGCAGTGATTAACGTTTCGTCGACCGCGGCCTTCGCACCCACACCGAGCTTTGCAGTCTATGGGGCGACGAAGGCCTTCCTGAATAGCTTCACAGAGGCCCTGCACGTCGAATTGCAAGGCACCGGCGTTCGTGTCCAGGCGCTCTGCCCGGGCCTCACCCACACGGAGATCTTCACGAGAGCGGGAGCGGATACCTCCGGCGTACCCGAGTTTCTCTGGATGGAGCCCACGGAAGTGGTGGCGGAGTCCCTCGCGGCGCTGCGAAGGGGCACGGTGCTATGTGTGCCCGGGCTCGGGAACCGGACGCTTGCAAACCTAGCCCGCGTGCTTCCTCACGCAGCAAGCTCGCGAATCGCAGAACTCGTCGTACGATCCGTGAAGCCGAGACGGACAGCGCGGCGACGCAGCGGTCACTGACTTGACTCCGGCGGCAAGGGAGGTCTTCTCTCGCGGGCTCGACTCGCTAGGCGAGAGGAGTAATCTCGTGCAGGGTGAGAGGTGATTGAGGCGCGTTCGCTCGTTCGCTTCGGGGCGGGTGGTGACACCGGGCCGGCATCGCCGATGCGTGAGAGGTGGCGGACGACCGCGCGAATTGAGCGCAGTCGCTCTCGGAGAATGTGAGCGAAATGGCAAACACGAAGAAACCGGAAGAGAAGTCGAGGATCAAGCGCCCGCACCGCGCTCTCCTTCTCCTCGAGGGGCGGGCTGTCTTGGAGTTTGCGGCGTTGCTGCCCGCGCTTCCCGCTCTGCGACGAGCACCGCGCGGAGACGGTCAGCCGGTCCTGGTATTGCCGGGTCTCATGGGCAGCGACTTGTCGACGCGTGCGCTGCGAGGATTCCTTCAGCGACTCGGTTATCCCGCCTATGGCTGGGGTCTCGGGCGCAACCTCGGGCCGGGCCCGCAGATCGCTCGAGGTCTGGCGCAACGCCTCGAAGAGGTGCGTCGCCGGCACGATCGGCCGGTGAGTCTGATCGGCTGGAGCCTCGGCGGTATCTATGCTCGCGAGCTCGCACGAAGATTCTCGGACGATGTACGCCAGGTGATCACACTTGCGAGTCCATTCCGTGATCCCGAAGCAACGAACCTCCCGGCCGCGTTGCTCGCTCGTCGCGAGCTTCATCCTGACGAGCAGCAGTTCCGCGAGCGGCTCGGTGCGCCGCTCGCAGTCCCGTTCACGGCGATCTACAGCCGGAGTGATGGCATCGTTTCGTGGCGGAGCTGTTGCGAGGATCAGCGACCCGAGAGCGAGAGCATCGAGGTGGCAAGCAGCCATCTCGGGATGGGTCACCACCCGGTCGTGCTGCTTACGATCGCGGACCGGCTGAGCCAGCCCGAGAACGCCTGGAAGCCTTTCCGACCGCCAGCGGGCTGGAGTTGGCCTCTCGCACCCCGCGTTTTATCCCCGACGGAATCGGTATCGGGGAGATCCTGATCCCGGAGCGCACTCTGCACACCAGGACCTCGCTGCATCGGACGACGAGATGGGGTGGGACTCTCAAGCGCCCGGCTCGGTGGCCCGCGAACCTAGGGCACACAGGCTCGAACCCACCACGACCCCGAGCGCCCCGAGGATGCTCAAGCCATTCAACTCCTCGGGTCTCATCAGGCCGGGGCTCAAGAGCCCGACAAGTCGCATTCCGAGAAGTGTGAAGAGCGGCGCGGTGGAGATGACAGCGCTCACTCGAGACACCTCCCAGTGTCCGAGTGCTTCGACGAACGCCCCATATGCGATGAGGGTATTGGCACAGCAAAACGCGAGCAACCCGACCTGGGGTCTCGTGAGGCCAAGGATCGTGCTGAACCTTACCGGCGGGAAGAGCAATACGACCGCGGCGGAGTAAAGCAAGAAGAGGATCTGCTCTGAAGCGAGGAAGTGGAGGAGATGCTTCTGAGCGAGGGCGTAGGCCGCCCAGAGGATGGCTGCGAGGACCAACAGCATGACGCCAAGCCCAACGCCACCCGAGACGTGGGCAAGCTCTGGCAAACGTCGGTTGAAGAAAAGCAGCATTCCCCCGACGAGAACCACGAATCCGCTCCACTGCAAAGTGGTGAACCGCTCGCGGAACACGACAAGTCCGCCGAGGAGCAGGAGGAGGGGTGAGAGCTGGATGACCACCTGGGTGACAGTCGGGCTAGCGCGGGAAAGACCGAGAATATAGAGAACGAAGTTGCCCGTGAGGCCAAGAATGCAGATCCCGAGTGCCACCCAACCGCTGCGGGCCAGGGTGAGCGGCATCGGCAGTCTGCGTCTCAGCGTTAAGAAGAGCCCGAGCGCCATGCTGGCGACTGCGAAGCGATACCAGGTGATCGTAAGCGGGTCCATCCCGACGAGCAGCAGCTTGAGTGCGATTGGAAGGAGTCCCCAGAAGAGGGCCGTGGTGAGAGCAAGCGCGAATCCGACGCGCCAGTTCTCGCGGGTCGCGCGCATCAGGAGAGGCTTCGGCGGGCGCGAGACAAGGTTCGTCTCCGGCAGCGGGAACTCACACCCGCAAGGTTGGTCTCAGACCGGGTCCTCATACACGACGTCTGGGCGACCCGTCCTAGCGCTCGACGGCGCACTGCGAACCGGCGCGAGAGCCCCATCGAAATGAGAAGGTGGATGCGCCACCGAGCGGCGCGAGATCTAGGGCTGCGGTGACGACACAAGGTTGGGGGATGGGTGTCGGCAAGACCCCACGCCCGAAAAAATGTGAGAAGAGGGCTGCCCAATCGGGGGTTCAAGGCCTGGTGGCCTTGATACTATCAGAGCGCCGGTCCCCGGCGAAGGAGAGAGACCATGCCCACCCGCCGCAAGTCCACCTCACAGCGCAGGGTACCTGCTTCGGCAAAAGCCGCAGGAAAAAAGAAAGCCGCCCGCAAGAAGCCCTCGAGCCCGCCGGCAGGGCGCGGGCTTGATGCGCTTGCACGAAAGATCGTTCGCGCGGCCACCGATCTGTCGAAGGCTACGATTCAAGAGCTCTACACCGCGGACTGCGAATCGGCAGAGGCCGCCGGCGATCCCGCCCATGGCCATGAGGGTCTCGAGAAGAAGCTCCAGCAGTGGGAGCAGATGCAGAAGGGTGTGCGCTGGAAGACCCGCAATGTATTGATTGGAAAGAACGTCATCTGCATCGAGTGGGATGCCGACGTCACCCTGAATGACGGGCGCACGGTGAAACTGCTGGAGGTCGCTGTTCATGAGATCAAGGGTGGGAAGATTGCGCGCGAGCGCTACTACTACAACCCGATGGCGTTGATGCCACCGCAAAACTAATGTGGGTCGGTTGAATACCAGGACGCGCGGGATTCCTCGAGCCGGCGGTCAATCCCCACAAGCCGGGCGGGAGACGCGGTGATGCCCGCCGCGAGATACGGGCTCCGACGCGCCTCGGTCCCGAATCGCCGGCGAAGCTACCGCGAGCCCGGTCATGCGCTTCGGCACGTCGCCCGCATTCAGTCGGAACCGTCCTTGACCCTTGCAGGGGCAGCCTGGCGGGGCTAGAGATCGCGATCGTCATTGGGGAGTAGCCGTCCTCCGGACGGAGGAGCGTGCGTCAACACACTTGGCCTTCCCGGCCATGGCGCATGCGGCCAGTCGGCTTGGCGAGACCTTTGGCAGGGATGTCCGGCACCGGGTCGGGTGGGACGTTCCGCCAATGGTCCGCCGATCCCGACCCGAGCCGGACTCCATGACACCGCTTCTCGGTACCTTGGCCCTCTTCCTCGGCTCGGCCGTTCTGATCTATCTGGCCTGCGAATACTTCGTAAACGGCGTGGAGTGGGCCGGCCACAGATTCGATTTCGGCCAGAAGGCAACGGGAACGATCCTTGCCGCCTTCGGCACCGCGCTTCCCGAAAGCGTGGTGACCTTTGTTGCCGTGGTCTTCGGGAAAACCCCAGCCCAAAAGGAGATCGGCATCGGGGCCGCGCTGGGCGGGCCGCTGGTCCTTGGAACGATTGCGTACGCCGTGGTGGGCTGGACGCTCCTCGCAAGCCGACCCAGACGGCGATCTACACTTCTTAACGTCAATCATCAGCACCTTAGCCGGGATCAGGGCTGGTTCCTCGTGATCTTCGGAGGAAAGGTCGCTCTTGGTCTCGTGGCTTTCGCCACAAAGCCCTGGTGTGGACTGATTTTCCTTGCTGCGTACGCCGCCTACTTCTGGAAGGAAACCCGGAGCCATCAGGACGAATCTGAAGGAGCGCTCGAACCCCTAAAACTTCGTCCGAGGGACGTCGAGCCACCGACGGGCTGGATTCTTCTGCAGACCTTGGCCGCCGTGTTGCTGATCTTCGTGGCGTGCCGTGTGTTCGTGAATCAGCTCAATCTCTTGGGGCCCGTCACAGGACTCTCCCCCCAAGTCGTGGCACTTCTGCTCAGTCCAATTGCGACGGAACTCCCCGAGATCCTGAACGCTGTGATCTGGGTGCGGCAGGGGAAGGAACGTCTCGCGCTCGCGAATGTCAGCGGCGCGATGATGATTCAGGCGACCGTTCCTACGGCATTCGGGCTGTTCTTCACCCCCTGGATGCTGAGTCGAGCACTGATTTGGGCGGCTGCCGTCACCGCAATTTCGGTCCTGACGCTCTACCTCCTCTTTCGACGTGGAAGGATGTCAGGTGAAAAGCTGTCCCTTTTCGCCGTCTTCTACCTCTTGTTCATAATAACACTATTTAATGTCGACTTCTGATGTCCTCGAAAAGAGCTGCTGCCTCTCGCTCCAACGAGAATCCGACGAAAACCCTGGGAAACGGGCGGGCTCTCGGGCGGTCGTCAGGAAATGCGGCTTGTGTTCGACACACCTGCCGCCGGAACGCGGCCCTCGGGCGTCAGCTTATCGATCACGTGCGGCAACACCGCGGCGAGACCTGTGGTGACCGCAGCGGGAGGAAGCCCAAGCTTCCCAGCGATCGTGCGAACCCGATCGGTCCCAAGAACGCTCTCGACCTGAGCAGGGGTGATCGGTTGGTTCGGTCCCGTGCCGATCCAGGAGGACACCGCGTTCCCGAGACCCTTGTCGTGGAAATCCTGCACCAGGCTTCCCAGTCCGCCGGTTCCTTTCGACTGGATGGCGTCGAGGACACCCGCCACGAGCCCAGAGGGATCGCTGCTCTTGTCGCCAATCGCGCCCTTTACCTGTTGAGAGAGTGTTTCCAAAAGTCCCATCACGCACCTCCTTGGCTGACCGTTATTGGGTGAGCCACTGGGCGACGCCGCCGTGGTGCGAGCAGCTACCGGTGTGATGCTTGCTATGCGAGTACGTGCCGTCCTTGCAAAGCGCTGTGGCACCTGTCGGGTCTGTGTTCGCGGCCGTCTTTGCCGCGGGTGCCGCAGGTGCCGGTGACGTCGCTGCTGCCTGGGCCTTGCTCGTCGCCTTCGGGGTTGCTGCCGCGGGAGCTGTGGTGGCGGGCGTGCTCGACGCCGCGCTGCCTGTCCATTCGGCAACGCCGCCGTGTCCCCTGCATGCACCCTTCTTCGAGGCGCTCGTCGTGTACGAGCCATCCTTACACTTGCCCGTAGCGTCCGCAGGCGGCGTCGGGGGTGCGGCTTGTGGCGCGGCAGTCGAACTCTTGCTCC
>Ga0074045_10002566_pt1 | contig 16789 bp, 12 predicted proteins | sample BogForMeECP23OM2_FD_94442 | JGI IMG/M metagenome (GOLD analysis project Ga0074045, IMG submission 94442) | Bog forest soil microbial communities from Calvert Island, British Columbia, Canada - Bog Forest MetaG ECP23OM2 | ecosystem: Environmental > Terrestrial > Soil > Wetlands ...
GATCTGGATTCCGATGCAGACCACGATGAAGGCGGACAACCGGATGAGGATGCTGGTGCCATTCGGTCCAAGCAGCCGTTCCAGCTTGTCCGAAAAGCGGTAGCACAGGAAGATAGTGACGCCGATGAGCAAAATGCCGATCACGGCTGCTAACGCACTGACGATAAGCTGGAGGTGGCTTTCTTCGTGCAGATTGCTGCCCAGGGTAATTGCGACCGCGATGGATCCAGGCCCGACGGTCAGTGGCATGGTGAGCGGATAGAAGGCCTGCGAGAGAATCCGATCGTCACTCGGCTGAGAGCCTATGGCGTGATCTTTCATATCGCCTTGCTGATTCAAAATGCGCCAGCCGGCGATGGCGACCAACAGCCCGCCACCCACCTGCACGGCGGCCAGGCTGATGCCAAAAAACTGCAGGATGTAGGAACCAACGAAGAGCGAAGCCACTAGCAGCCCCGTGCAGTTGACCGCAACTCGCATGGCCACGGTGCGACGGATGCTGGTGGAGTAGCCCTGCGTCATTTCGGCAAATATGGGAGCCATGCCGAACGGGTTCACGATCGGCAGCAGCGCCGCGAATACCAGCAGCACGTTTCGGACGATTGCATACATGCGTCAACCAGCATAGCCCAACTGTGTTGGTCATCGCAGCAGCAATTCACAGTTCCTTCATGCGGTTGACGTGGAAGGCGCTGACAAATTCAAATTGGCGTCACTGCGCGCGAGATATTTTCGCGTCCGGTCAGAAACTATGGCAATTCCACCCCGCACTTTCGGAGCACTGCAGATGAGGCGGCGCGAGTCCCTGGTAACTCGTGCCGTGGTCGTGCCCATCCAGCAATTCATCCATATTCAGGGCCTCAGCAGCATTGTATTGCTGGCCGCTGCCATTGCCGCCCTAGTGTGGGCCAACTCACCCTGGCACGAGTCCTACCATCACGTTTGGGAGATGGAGTTGTCGCTTTCGAAGCTCCGCTTGCCGGTCCACGCCTGGATCGACGACGCCTTAATGGCGATCTTCTTTTTTCTCGTCGGCATGGAGATCAAGCACGAGATCGTGCATGGCGAACTCAACGACATGCGCCGAGCTGCGCTGCCCATCTTTGCCGCTCTGGGAGGCATGATTGTTCCTGCTCTGTTGTACGCGCTGCTGAATCACCAGCATGATGGCCATCACGGCTGGGGCATTCCGATGGCAACGGACATCGCGTTTTCCCTCGGTGTTTTAGGCATCATGAAGGGCATACCTTCGGAGTTGAAGATTTTTCTGCTGACCTTGGCGATCGCTGACGACATTGGCGCGATCGCGGTGATTGCAATCTTCTACAGCGGGTCACTCGATGTGAGCTCACTGATTGTGGGACTAGTTCTCCTGGGCCTGATCTACGGGATGCTGCGGTTGGGGATTGCGCAGCCCATCCTTTACTTCGTCTTAGCCGTAGGGTTTTGGGTGGCGATTCTTCAGTCTGGAATTCATGCGACTATCGCGGGCGTCATTCTCGGGTTCATGGTTCCAACAACCGCACCTTTCTCATTGAAGGAATTTCAAGAGATCGGGTCTGGCATGGTAGTGCGCTTTCGCAGGGCGCTTGCCGACGGCGATGAAAAGGCGGCCAAGAATGTGCTGGGTTCCTTCGAGGCACTCGTGCAGAGCACAGAGTCGGCGTCCGAGCGCCTGACCCGTGAGTTAAACGACTGGGTGTCGTTCCTGGTTCTGCCGCTGTTTGCTCTGGCTAATGCTGGAGTGACTTTTTCCGCAGGAATCGTCCATGAGTTAATAACCAGCCGAGTTGCATGGGGTATTTTGCTTGGACTGGTTGTCGGCAAACCGGTCGGCGTTTTGGGCTTTTCATGGCTGGCGGTGCGTCTGCGCGTTGCCCAGCTCCCCCATTCCGTAAACTGGCGGCAGATTGGCGCGGTTGGTATGCTGGCGGGAATCGGCTTCACGGTCTCGATCTTCATTAGCTCGCTGGCGTTCGACAGCGACTTATATGTCGCAGAGGCAAAAACGGCAGTGCTCGCGGCTTCCCTTATCGCAGGGTTGCTGGGCTACTTCGCGTTGTGGGAGCGGGACCCGGTTCCGGGACAAGCGGCTCCGACAGATCGTGAGGCGCTCTAAGGAACGGTCAAACCGAGCACAAACGCGTTACAATTTCGAGGTCTCTTCGATTGCCCCGGAACGGGCTGCCCGTTGCCGCATTCGTCCTGTAAGAATCTTCTGGTGCGCCATGATTCGGCACGCAGGGTAAATCCTGTTTCGCAGTAGTGGGTGGCGGGATGCAACCGGAACTCGGCATCACGGCATCACAACGAAAGGAAAAGTAAAGGTTATGCGTTCTCGACTCTCAGCGCTCATGCTGGTCGTAATTCTCACTCTCAGTTTTGCGGCCTGCAGCAAGAAAGAACAAAGCCAGAATCCACCGGCGACGACCGATACATCCAGCCAGGCCCAGGCAAACCAGCCCGCCGCAACGAATCCTCCGGCTGGTGGCCAAATGGCGTCCGGTCAACAGCAGATGTCCCCTGGACAACAGGGGGCCCCCGCCCAGCAAATGTCACCTGGACCCGCGCAACAGGCGGCAGCACCAGAGCCACCACCACCGCCGCCACCACTGGTGGTTCCGGCCGGCAGCAGTATCGTGGTTCGCATGGGCAGCACGCTTGACACAAAAACGGCCCGTGACGGTGACACCTTCATCGGCTCCCTGGCACGCGCAGTAGCTGTGCACGGGGAAGTTGCGATCCCATCCGGCGCCGGCGTAACCGGTACCGTAGTCCAGGCCAAGTCACCCGGGAAGTTCAAGGGAGAAGGAGTCCTGACTGTCACCCTGACAGCGGTCAACGTCGGGGGTACGCCTGAGAATATTCAGACCTCCAGCTACACGGTGACGGTTAAAGGTAAGGGCAAGCGCACGGCAGTCGCGGTTGGCGGCGGCACTGGAGCCGGTGCGCTCATCGGCGGAATCGCCGGAGGCGGCAAGGGCGCTCTGATTGGTGGTCTGGTGGGCGCAGGCGCCGGTACGGCCGGTGCGGCGTTCACGGGCAACAAGGACCTGCAGATCCCAGCCGAGCAGGTCATCACCTTCAAGCTGGCTCATTCGATCACCGTTCCGGGACATGCCACCCCGGCTGGCGGCCAGCCGCCACAACAATAGTTGCTCCGCGGCGAAACAGGGAGGCCGTTTGGCCTCCCTGTTTCTACACTTGCAGGACGCCGACGTCTTTCTTGCGGAAAATCAGGGGCTAAGTGTTTGCCTTATTCTTGACCTTCGCCCGCCGCTCGGCTGCCCAGCCTTGCTTCGTAACCTGACGACCACGTCCGACGGCCAGCGCATCGTCGGGCACATCCTCGGTAATGCACGAAGCTGCGCCAACGTACGCCCCTCGTCCAATTCGCACGGGGGCAACAAGGGCAGCGTCGCTGCCGATGAATGCGCCGTCGCCGATCACTGTCTGGTGTTTGTTCACGCCATCGTAGTTGCAGGTGATGGTGCCAGCTCCTACGTTCACGTTCTCCCCGATTTCCGAATCACCAAGATAGGTAAGGTGGTTGGCTTTTGAACCGCTGCCCAGTCGCGTCTTCTTGGTCTCGACAAAATTGCCGACGTGGGCCCCTTCCCCAATGTCGCTGCCGGGTCGAAGATGCGAATAGGGCCCAAGCTGCGCCCTGTTGCGTACCACCGAGTCCTCCAGAATGCAGCCCGGACGGACCAGTACGCCGTCGCCGATCTCGCAATTGGCGATCACGGAATACGACCGGATGCGGCAATCTGAGCCAATCTTGGTGCGCCCAATGAGTTGCACAAAGGGCTCAATCACGGTGTCAGTACCTATCTGAATATCGGCATCGATGTCGCAGGTTTCTGGTCGAAAAATGGTCACGCCAGCTTCCATTAGCGCCCGCGCCTTCTGGTCGCGCAATCTGGCATCGAGTTGCGCCAACTCCAGGCGGGTGTTTACTCCCAGAACCTCGCTGGAATCAGGTGCGCGTAAGGCCGCAACCTTCTCTCCGGCCCGCCCAAGCAGTGCTGCCATGTCGGTGAGGTAGTACTCGCCGTGCGCATTGTCGGTGGTGAGCTTGGCAATGTGCTGGTACAACGGCGTGGTCGCGAAAGCATAAATTCCGGAGTTTACTTCGCGTTCCTCCACTTCCCTGCGCTTCAGCGCTTTTTGCTCGACGATGCGCGCGACTTCGTCCGTCTTCTTCCCCTTCTTAAGCATGCGAATCACGCGGCCATAGCCAGTCGGGTCGTCCGGTTCTGCTGTAAGTATGGTCATGGCTGCGGCCTGCGCAGCGTGGAAGTCGCGCAGTTGAGCGATGGTCTCGGTTCGAATGAGAGGGACATCTCCCGACAGCACCAGAACGGTCTCGAAGTTCTGCAAGGCGTCGCGCGCCTCCATGAGGGCGTGGCCGGTTCCGCGCTGCTCACGCTGGAGCACGAAGTTAATGCCGGTGGGCGCCAGTGCTTCGCGGACGCGTTCCGCCTCATACCCGATAATGGCGAAAATATTTCCCGGCGGCACGAGTTGACTAGCTGCCGCTACCACGTGAGCCAACAGCGGTTGGCCGGCAATTTCGTGTAGCACCTTGGGACGACGCGATTTCAGGCGCGTGCCCTTGCCCGCAGCCAGAATGGCGACAGCGAGCGGTTGTCGCTTGCTTTTCGCAGCTTTATGGGAGATTGACTTTGACTTTGGCATTTCGATCTCAGGTGTATGGCAGGCGTTACGACTTCCGACCGAACGCGGTGACCGGCGACTCCCGCAACTCCATCATAAGCCGCAGGAGGTCATATGCCACCTGATCGGTGTCGTGACGGGCAACCGGACCTCCCTCGTCGTCCCCTGCTTCCAGCAGGTATTCGCCGAGGATCGGTTTCACGCCCAACGCCTCGATGCGGTCAACGTCAGCCTCAATCTGCGACTGTTGCTTCTCGGCGTACTTCAGCACCAGCGCCGGTGACGCGGGAGAGCGGTTCACTAACGCATAGTCGAAGAACTGGTGACGCGCGTGCTCGTATAAAGCGCGAATGTGGTCGGAGGCAGTCAATCCCAGACTCTCGTTCGCCTGGGTCATCAGGTTGCAGACAAACACCTTCACCGCGCGTGAATTCGCAATCGCCTTCGACACGTCGCGCACCAGCAGGTTGGGCACCAGGCTGGTAAACAGCGAACCCGGGCCGATGGTGATGAGGTCGGCGCTTTCTATGGCTTCCAGCGCCAGCGGGAGCGGCTTGGCATTGGCCGGCGCCATGCGCAGCTCGACAATTCGGTACCGGCTGGCCGTTATATTCGTTTCACCACGCACTACCGAACCGTCTTCCATAATGGCGTACAGTTGGGCGTTACTGGTCGTAGCGGGATAAATGTGGCCGCGCGTAGCGAGAATCGCCGAGGAATGTTTTACGGCCTGGTGGAAGTCGCCAGTGACGGCGGTCATCGCAGAAAGAAACAGGTTTCCGAAGTTGTGTCCGCCCAGCCCCTCGCCCGCAGGAAAGCGATATTGGAAAAGCCGCGACAGCAGCGCCTCATCCTCGGAGAGCGCCACGATGCAATTGCGGACGTCGCCCGGAGCCGGTACGTTCAGTTCCTTGCGCAGGCGCCCACTGGATCCTCCGTCATCGCTGACCGTGACAATGGCGGAGAGATCGGCGATACCCGGCAGCCCGCTGCTAATTGGGGCTTCAGCGCCCGGCACAACGTACTGCTTCAGTCCACGCAACACTGTGGACAGGCCTGTGCCTCCACCCATGGCGACAACTCTCAGGGGCGGCAATTCGGCGAAGCTGGAATAGTCTTGCATCAAACTACCGGGCTAAGCGCAACTAAAAATGCCACTTCTCCGGCTGAGCCGGAGATTCGGCGCTGGTATCAGGATAAAGCAGATCGGTGAAGCGTGGATCGTCGGCCAGGCTCTTAAAGTCGCCGTCGCTTCGCGCGTGAAAGCGGTTGGCCGGGTTCAGACGAATGGCCTCGTTCAGGCTGGTGAGGGCTTCGGGAAAGTGGCCAGTCAGGCAATTTAGCACCGCCATGCCGTACCAGATGAAGTCGAGTTTGGGAACCTTTTTCGCCAGCAGATCGAAGTTCTCGCGAGCGCCCATGTAATCGCCCATGTTCATAAGCGAGACGGCATAGTCAAATTGCTCTTCCGGCGATTTGAACGACGACGAGGAAGCCCGGCTCAATTGCTGGTTGCAACTGCCCAAATGAACGGAAGCCCGGTCCGCCAGCTCGGGGCTCGGCCCCGCCACAACTTTCTCAAAAAACGCCTTGGCGCGGTCATACTTGTGGGATTGCAGCGCCTTTAGACCAGCTTCATAGTTTTGCACAGCCTGTGCAAAACGGGGGTCATCAGTGAGCTTCATGGGTCTGCTTCCCCGCGGCTTGCTTTCGGAATTTGCTGAGGATGATAGTAAGCCGCTATTTTTCTTTAACTTAACGGTGCTTTCCTTAAGCTTTCGTGCGACTTTTTTCTTCATCCCACGGTTTCCTTTGAGCTGTTCCAGACCCACCAATGCCTAATGCTGTGGAAAACCCAAATCACTTGCAGATCGTGTGTGCTGAGTTATACCCCCAACTTGGCAGAACGTCAACTCACCCCAAATGCCCCGATAAAGTGTTAGTCAGTTGTTTTTGTCCCAGACTCCAGATCAATGGACTTCCACTCACCCTTGATAATTCCAGCACGAATCTGGGCTGGCGTCTTTTTGAGTTTGGTTTGTTCGTAGGCGTAAAACACCTCTTTCATGCAGATGCCGCAGTGCGCTCCGTGTGTACTCTCAAAACAGGTATGGAGACTGTTATGTCCGATGCGCTCGCAATAGCAGTAGCACGGCATCTGATACAAAACACCAGGGATCTTCGCCGCTACCTCGTACGCTCGCACCTGGTACGGGTACCTGAACGCTTCGCCCTGAAGCTGATCCCTGGGAAGAATGGGGGACGTTTCTCCGGCATTGGGCGGACGATCGTTGTATGCGGGTACATGATCTCCTTGCGCGAAGGAAACCATAGCGACCAGAGCAATCAACGCGATCAGGGCAGGCTTACTCATAAAAGGGCTCCTCAGCGGGGCGACTGACCTATTCTATTCAAGTTTCCAGATTAGCCCAAACTTCCACATTGGCCTCCGCGGCAGTCTGTAACTATACTGGGAGTTCGCTCGTCTAACCAAACTAATGGGCCTACTTCCCGACGACAACCTGTCCGTTTTTCCGCCTAAGCGCCGCCGTGCGAACGCGCTGCTTTCAGGCTGGCTGCGCGACGTGATCATCTCGCTGGCGGTTTCGGCATTCTTCATCATCTTCCTGTACCAACCGGTGAAGGTGGAAGGAACCAGTATGATGCCGACGCTCCAGGACCAGGAGCGGGTATTCATTAACAAATTCGTTTACAAGCTGGAACCAATAGCGCGCGGCGACGTCATCGTTTTCCGCTATCCACGAGATCCTGCCAAGAGCTACATCAAGCGCGTGGTGGCAATCGCCGGCGACCGGGTCGGCATCGAGGAGGGCGTGGTCTTCGTCAACGGACACCGGCTGGGCGAGCCCTACGTGCCCGAGCAATACGAAGATTTGCGCTCCTATCCCGAGTCCGTGGTGCCACCCCATTGCTACTTCGTGCTGGGCGACCATCGCAACCTGTCCAACGACAGCCGCGACTTTGGTCCGGTTGACGAAGACTTCATCTACGGCAAAGCGGTCTTCGGCTACTGGCCGGTTGCGCGGGTGGGCACGCTGCGCTGAGCAGCAATCAATGCGCAGTTTGTTCGCGGGTAAGCATTTGAAGATTGGAAGTTGCCGAGAACCGCTGACAGAAGACAGCACAAGAAGGACGAGTTCGCGGAGGAGCAGATGTTCTGGGACGCCTACGCTTCTCATGAGCCGCACGTTTCGTGGGTTATGAAAGCGTACGTTCCCGTGCTTCCATCGCATCTATCGCATCGTCCCTTTCCAGCACGTTACGGAACGGTTGCAGCAGCTTCGTTCGAATAAACGCTCTCCTGGCCCTGCGAGTTGACCGCAGTGGTTACGTAGTAATAGGTGTATCCACTCTGTACCGGCTGGTCATTGTAGTTGGTGCTGGAAATCAAGCCGGAATTAAGCTTGGTATAGGGCCCACCTGAAGTCGTGGAACGGTAGGCGTTGTACCCAATAACGTCCTGCGATGTACTGGCATTCCAGGACAGGGCCACCAGCGCGGTCACGGTCAGGGTGACGGTGGTGTTTTGCTGAACGCCTCCGCCATTGCCGGTCACGGTAATGAGATAAGTTCCCGTCTCAGTGTTCGATCCCACCGTGATGGTCATGGTCGAGTTGCCCGACCCGGGAGCCGGTATGGGATTAGGATTGAAGCTCACGGTGGTGCCTGAGGGCAGGCCGGAAGCCGACAGGGCAATCGGGCTGTTGAAGCCGTTACCGATGGCGGTGGTAATGGTTGAGGTTCCCTGGTTGCCCTGGACTACACTGACCGAGGACGGCGAGGCGGAAAGGGTGAAGCCGGGCGCTGCGGTTACAGTGATGCTGAGCGGTGCAATCGCTTTGGCCGGCGGCGACTCGGAGTCGCTCACCTGCACAGTGAAGTTGGAGGTGCCAGCGGTTGTAGGCGTGCCGGAGATCACCCCGCTGTTGGCGTTCAGAGTCAAACCATAGGGCAAGCTGCCGCTAATGACGCCCCAGGTGTAGGGTGGTACGCCGCCCGTGGCCGATAGGGTTGCGCTGTAGGGACTATTGACCGTACCTGGAGGCAACGAGGAGGTCGTGATTTGCAGCAGCAGGATCTCAAAGATAGTACCGTAGCCATACCCTCCGGCGGCAAGTGCCGTGCCGAAAAGGTTAGTGTTGGCGTCGAGGCTTACGTTGCTGACCGATTTGGCGCCGTCGCTACCTGAAGTGAAGTCGTGGAGATCGGCGTACACCCAAGTGCCGTTAGAACGGATCAGCTCAAAAACCGAACCGTATCCATCAGCGCCATCCTTGTACGTTGTGCCGTAGAGGTTGCCAGCGGCATCCAGGGTCAGGCTGGCTTGGGGACCTCCTCCGGCTTGTCCGGCTAAAGCATAAAGCACAGTCAACACCCACGTGCCGCTTGGTTGAGGTGCCAGCGCAAAAACCGTGCCGCCACCGCTTGGCCCGTTGGAAGCGGTCGTACCGTAGAGATTGCCAGATCGGTCAAAGATCAAGCCGCCTGCAGGATTCGCTCCGTCGTTTCCGTTTTGAAAACTGTACAGTGTGTTCTGTGCCCAGCCGGATCCTGCAGGTGCGAGCTGGAAAATCGCGCCATAGCCATAAGTGCCACCGACATAGGTCGCACCGTATAGGTTGCCAGCGCTGTCAAAAATTACGCCGCTGGCGGGTTTCCCGCCGTCATTGCCTCCGGTGAAGCTCCAGAGAACGCTTTGGGTCCAGTTGCCATTGGAGGGCGTCAGTTCATAAGTAACCCCATTTTGCGAGGAGCCTCCACCCGCCGTGGTGCCGTAAATATTCCCCGCCGCGTCGAAAACAAGATCACCTACAGGAAGAGATCCATCGCTACCTCCGGTGAACTGATAAAGCACAGTCTCCGTCCAGTCCGTAAGAGCGTCGGTCGAGGCGTTCATGGGCGGCGTAAGTTGGAAGACCGTGCCGCAGCCATTTCCGCCACATCCGCTACCTCCTCCGTAGGAGGTGGTCCCGTAGAGGGTGCCGTCCGGGCCGATGATAACTCTGGCTCCAGGATTAGCGCCATCATTGCCGCCCGCAAAGCTATACAGCGGGGTCAATGTCCAGCTGGAGCTTTTGAGAGTCAACTTGAAGACCGTGCCGTAGCCGCTGGGGCCACTCGAGCCGCCGTTTTCGGTCGTTCCGTAAAAGTTTCCTCCTCGGTCCATGGTTAAGCCAGCGCCAGGGGATGCTCCATCCGCACTCCCGGTAAAACTGTGCAACACGTCGAATGTCTGGGCCTGCGCCGATCCGTTAACGACGATGGTCAACCCAAGGACGATCGCCAAAGTCAGAGCAGCAGTGGAGTTTGAGGGGTGGAGAATGCTGTGGCCGGAGTGATACGGATAGCCTCCTGGCCGTTGTCTTGCTAACAGGGCCGCTGGTCTTGAGGATTCCATGAGCACAAGGATGTTGAACGGAAGCAGATTCTCAAGCAAGGACTAGAGTTCAGAGTGTTCCGGCCACTCCACCGAATCAGGTCGCCAAGCTCGCCGACAGGCCGCAATCTGAACGAACCTGAACCTCGAACAGCCTTTAACACAAACTGCTGAACCCTAAACAGCTTGCCATAGAAGAGGCTGGGATGTCGCGGACTTAAGTGGTAGACAAGCTTACTATAGTAACCACTGCGTGCAAGAATTTCGGTTACTATGCTAATTTCTGCTGGCTCCCGTCCCCGGAGCTTACCGTCGCCGTGGGCCAATCGTTCGATTCGGGCAGGAACCCAGGAGCAGTTCAGCTCGGGGCGAGCGGACGGATCGTCCACCATCTGCGCGAAAAGAACACTTCTTGTGGCACACCTACATAAGCCAATCGCTACCAGCGTTTGCAGCTTCGCCAAACGGTACCCGGGCTGCAGTCATGATTTCAAGCCGGCAAGCTGCTTCTTGATCTCAGCGGCGGCACGGTAATTGGGATTGAGCTTCAATACACGTTCCAACTGCTCGCGCGCGAGCGCGGGTTGTTCCGTCTTCTGATATGCCAGTCCCAGGTGATAGTGAAGATCAGGATTGTCCGGGGCCTTGTTCTTTTCCTGCAGTTTGAGGGCTTCCTGCAAAATGCCAATGGCCGACCGGTAGGCGCCTTTCTGGTAATACGCCCAGCCGAGCGTGTCAGCCGCATCGGGCGAATCAGGCAGGCCACGGCGCGCGGTCTGCGCTAGCGACATCGCCATATCGACATTACCACCACTTTGCAGCATGACATTGGCAAGGTTGTTGGAGGCCACAGGATCATTAGGCTTGAGTTCCAGGGTTTTCTGATATGCGTCCTGAGCTTTGCTCCAGTCCCCCCTCGATTCGTACAGCACGCCAAGCAGGATATAAAACTGGGGTACCTGGGGATGATCCTTGATCCCCTGCTGGCACGTAGCAATGGCTTGATCGACCTCGCCCTTTGCCGTTTGTACCTGACCTAGTTTGAGCAAAGCATCAACGTTGTTTTTGTCAAGTTCTATGGACTTTTGGAAGGCCGCCTCGGCGGCACCCAGGTCCTTCTTGTTGTGGAAGAGTGCGGTGCCTAGCAGATCGTAAAAGCTGCTGTTGCCCGGGACCTTGGCAATTTGAGCATTCGCGATGGCAAGAGCTTTTTCGACCTGGTTTTGGACCAGGTACGTATTCATCAGGCCGCGGAGTGCATCGGTCGAATTGGGATCGCGGTCCAGCGCCTGCTGATAAGCCTTGCCGGCCTCGCTGTACTGCTTTTGAATCAGCTTCAGGTTTCCCATCTGAACGTAAGCCAGATGGCTCTGCGAATCGACGGCAATCGCTTTGCGTATGTCTTCCTCAGCCGCCTGCAACTGCTTGCGGTTAATCTCAGACAAAGCACGCAGTGCATAGCCATCCGGCGAGCCCGGTTGCAAATTGATAAGCTGGGTGGCCGCCTGATCGAGTGTACCCATGTCGCCCTGTCGCATCGCCAGCAAGGCCAAAGAGCGCTGGGCCTCGATCATGTCAGGACGAAGCCGCACCGCATCCCTCCATTCGCTCTCGGTGTTCTCCAGGTTCCCTAACTTCTGGAAGGCAACTCCCAGGTGGTAGTGGGCTGCCGCGTTGTTGGGATCATTTTTTATTACCGTTTGTAAGGTTGCGATCGCGCCGTTCGCATCTCCAGCCTGGACTTCCAACTGCCCGCGGTAGAGTAGAGCCTCGTTGTCGCTAGGGCTCGCTTTCAGGATTTCATCGTCCAGCTTGCGCGCCTCGTCGTAACGATGGCTCAGAATAAGAAGCTGAACATAGTTTTTCTTCACGTCAAGGTCTTTGGGGTGCTCCTGATAGAGGGCGCCGTATTCGGCGGTAGCTTTACCCAGGTCGCCCGTCGCGAAGTAGAAGTCGCCCAGCATGCGGTAGCCGGCTGAGTTGTCCGGAAAGTCACGCTTGACCTGTTTCAGAAATTCCTCTGCCTCAGCATTCTTTCCTTCCGCCAGGTACAGGCGGGCGAGCGCAGCCCGCGCTTCCGGGTTCTTCGGATCCATATCCATGGCGGCGTGGAATTGCTGCTCCGCCTCAGCGAAGCGGCGACGCGATTGGTAAAAGGTGCCCAGCACCAGGTGTGCTTGCGTTGCCGCCGGATGTACTTCGATCACTTTCTTCAAGCTCGCCTCGGCGGCATCCGGTTGATTGGTCCTGAGCTGCAACATCGCCAGTTCCAGGTATAACGGCCAGACGCCCGGATTCAGTGCTATTGCTTTCTGAATTTCCGTCATCGCCCCGGAAAGATCTCCTTGCCCAGCAAGGAGACTGGAAACAGTGGAATGGACCACGGGATCGTTCGGACGCTTTTGCAACAGCATCTCGGTTTGTTCCTGTGCCTGCTGAAAGTTGCGGCCCAGGATCAGGAGATTCGCCAGCTCGATACGAGCCTGGTAATTCTCCGGTTGTAGTTCGATGGTTCGCGCAAGTTCCTGATAGGCGCCTTGCGCCTTCTGCAGTTTGAGATAAGTCTCAGCCAGTTGTTGATGGGCTTCGGCATAGCCGGGATCGATCTGAATCGCGTTGACGAACTCGATCGCAGCCTCAGGATACTTTCCCTTGTCGAAGTACCGTTGGCCGCTATGAAAGTATTTCTGCTTGCGGACGTTGGGGTCGCGTGAGCATGCAGTAAAACCGGTTGCGATTAGGGTCAGAATTAGGATCAGACGGAGGTCGGCTGACATCCTCACTGTGCAACCTCCCAGTGTGCACTGCATGCCAACTAAATGCTATGGCTGGAGTATAAGGCACACGACTCTGAAGCGCCAAGCGCGACACTTTCGCCGGGTTCTTGGTTGCTACCACCCACAAAAACGACAAGCAAGAATTCCAGAAGGAAAACGGCATCGGTCCGACCCTGAACCCTGGCATCACTGTCATTCATGTTTTTTTGCACGCCTCACCCCATGCAGAATACCGTATCGTATTGATAATGAATCGTTTACATGGAGGTTGCAAGAGCTTGCAATGGGGTTGCAGAAATTATCAGTCTTGACAGCAATGGATTTGGCGCTAGAGTTAGATCATGGCGACGAAGCCCACGAAGCTGCCCGCACGAGGCGTTGTATCCTTTCATTTCATTTATGAGAGGCGAATGAGCAGTCAGGAGAAAGAAAAGTGAAAAGAACTCTGCTTTTGATCGTGGCAGCCGCATTTCTGCCCTTGATGCCTTCCGCTTTTGCTGGATCCTTGAACACCCAGATGTACTTCAATGGAGGGTATCAGGGCAATGTCTGGAGTGGTGGACCGGAAGGCTCTGTTGCAACCGGCTTCTATGATGGCTCAATCAACAACGTAAATGTCGGACCCGGACAGAGTTCGCCAGGAATGATTTGTGACGACTACTACGACAATATCACCAGCGGTGAGCACTGGGCGGCAACTGCGTATCAAGTGTCCACTCTTAACGCAGGCAACATAGGCTCTATGCTGTTTGGCAATGCCAACTGGTCTGCGGTCGTTACTGGTTGGACAGGAGTTCAGGGATATCAGGCCTTGGCATATCTGGCGAATGCTATGTTTACGGGCAACCCCAGCTCAGCCCAGCAGTCATCCATCTCGCAGGCACTCTGGTATCTCACCTCACTTGCAGTCGGAAAAGGGTTCAGCCTGACTTCCCTCGATAGCACCGCGCAAAGCCTAGTTAGCTACGTAGAGAACATAAACAATGACCCAGCGCTGAGTACGTATTCCGGCCTCTGGCTCTACACACTACCTTTCAATCCGACGGGACCACAGGAGATGTTTGGTCAGATTCCCGTTCCGGAGGGTGGTACGGCTTTCCTGTACCTGCTCCTCGCTGGTCTCACCTGCTTCGGTGCCATGTTCTACGTCCGACGCCAGAAGGCAGCGCCTGGAATGGTCTGATTTTGGTTTCTGTAGCTGGCCTACGGGCTTTAGCTCCTCGTACGCGGGAGAGCATGCGCAAAGGGAACGACGGACGCTTCGTCGTTCCCTTTGTTTTTGTCCTTCGAAACTTTCGAGTTCGGCACTTCATCATCCTCCGAGGCGAAGCTTGGGGGCGTAAAAGTCCTCGGGATGGTCCGCCTGTTTGGAGACCGGGCGCTTCATGAACTTGGAGCCTTCCTTCCTGGCGTTTTGCAGAATTTTCGCAGTCTCGACCCAGCCGTGGACACGTCACTAGAAGTCGTCGCTCCGCGCAGCCGGTCGATTAGGTCGGCATAGTGCGTTGGGGGAAGAGGAGGCACGGGTCGACGATTGTATACTCCGTTCCAGTAGCATCCATTCCACCAAGAGTCATTATGTAGGCGAGGAAACGCTTGGGTTGGCCAAGTGTCCCATCCGCTTTCAAACCACTACACGTTGAGCTATGTCGCAAGTTCGGGCAGCTGATTTATCTTCGCCCCCCGTCCTTTAATCCCCAGCTCCGGCGCCACCTGCGGCTGAACCTGTAACGGCAGCGCTTCCGCTGACGTCTGTTAGACCAAGAGAGTCCCGCTGTCCTCGTGCTGGCGACCAACGCATGAACCGACGCTGCGATTCGGACCTGGATCTCTCATGAACCGACCCCGTTGGCAGGAAACGGGTACCTACGCCTCCGCAATTAATGACTATAGTAACCATAACTACCTATTCAGGTAGTTACCTTAGTACCAAAATGTGCCGCTTAAGGTGGGCTAATTATAGCCTCTTTGTGGCATCATAATTCCGATGCATCGTTTTGTCATAAGGGCTGCCCCGACAGTCAGGTTCGTGCAGTTGCCAGGTACTGTCCTGAATCAGGTCGCCAAGCCAGTAGATGCGGCGCAGCCCCTGCCCTAGTGTTGACTTGGCGGAAGCTAGATTGTTTTGTCGCGAAGACAAGACCAAGGCCGGAAGAAAGGACTTGTCCGTGTTGGTCAAGAAAGGTATTCCCTACCTCTCATATCTCTTGTCCGCACTCCTATTATTAGCTCACCTCGCATTTGTCGTTGCTATCGTTACAACACCCGCCACAGCCCAAAGCCCTGTCGGCTATTGGACCTTTAACACTGGCGATGGTTCTGGGACCGAAGCAACCGATGCCTCCGGGTACGGCCACACTGCCGCGCTGGTCAATGGCGTCAGTTGGGTAACGGGACAAGGTGGAGGCGCGATTTCTGCCGACGCCGCAAGTCGACAGTACGTCGGTATTCCCGCGATCAATCTCAGTAGCACCCAGGCAGTGACCGTCGCCCTCTGGGTGAATCGCACCTACTCGACTGCTGGAGGACATGTGCTGTTCGAGGCGTCGGCCGACTACAGCCAGTCAACCACCGGTTTCAGCTTCCTCCCCGACGACGATACCTGTCACGGGATTCAGGCTGCGGTGCGCGGCAACGCCGGCTACACCGCCAACTGCTACGGCCAGCCTTCGTCCGGAGCTTGGCACCACCTTGCCGTGGTTTTTGACAAGAGCCAGACGGCCGGCGACGCGGTGAAGTTTTATCTGGATGGCGTATTACAAACTCCCAGCCAGAGTCTTTTCGCTTCGACCAATATTGACAACTTTGGTAACAATCCTATCTATCTCTTCTCTCGCGGTGGGGAGACGATGTTCGATTCCGGCGCCCTCGACGACTTGCTGATCTACAACACCGCCCTAACGGCTGCACAAATTCAGCAGATCTACCACGGCACAACCATGCTGGCGTTGGCAGTAACGCCGGCCAATGCTGCGATTCGGGCAGGAACGCAGCAGCAGTTCACGGCAACAGGAACGTACGGCGACGGGAGCCAGCAGGACCTAACCAGTTTGGTGACTTGGAATTCGAGTGCCTCCTCCGTGGCGGCCATAAATAGCGGGGGCTTGGCTACAGGAGTTGCGACGGGTAACACCAACATTCAGGCGACTTTGGGCCCGATCAGCGGCGGCGCTACAGTGACGGTGACCGCGGCCACAGGCCTTGGGGATTTAGCTGCACCAGCGGGTTGGGGGCAGGGCTTCGACTTTCGCAGCACCCAGAATTTCGTTACCGATCCTCCGGGATCTACCTACGTGCTGTCCAACACGACTTATCCCACCACCGTGAACGGTGTGACCTATGGCTGGGCGAACAGTGACTCGGTGGGATCGCGCGACCTCAGCACCACAGCTGATCCCCGGCTGGCGGGTTTCAGCTACGCCAAGAACGGCCAGCCGGCGACATTTTACGTGGATCTGCCCGCGCCTGGCACCTACGACCTGGCGCTGGCGATGGGCGATGCCGGTTACCCGGATTGCTGGCAAGACTGTCAGGTGCAGTTCCTGGAGGGCAGCACCGTGCTGGCTACGGTGAGGAAGGGCCTGATCGTCCCGGGCCAGTTTTGTGATGCGGTAGGGAATAACTGGTCAGCAGCGGCGTGGCCAACCAGCAACGTTACCCGGTCGGTGACGCTGGCGGGTACGCGACTGACGGTGTTGGTGGGAACGAACCAGGCCACCGGCGACTTAACACCGCTCTCCTATCTGGGCATAACGCAACCACCACGCTGGCGCAAATTCACGATTTCGGCCGCGCCTGGTTCCCTCAGTGTCGCGCAAGGCAATCAGGGAACCTCAACCATTACCACTACCATCAGTAATGGTTTCAACAGCTCCATTGCCCTCTCGGCCTCCGGCATGCCCTCTGGCACCACGGTGAGCTTCAACCCCAACCC
>Ga0074045_10002567_pt1 | contig 16785 bp, 16 predicted proteins | sample BogForMeECP23OM2_FD_94442 | JGI IMG/M metagenome (GOLD analysis project Ga0074045, IMG submission 94442) | Bog forest soil microbial communities from Calvert Island, British Columbia, Canada - Bog Forest MetaG ECP23OM2 | ecosystem: Environmental > Terrestrial > Soil > Wetlands ...
CGTTCTGGTCGGCATTCCAATCCGAATTTCCCCATGCGCTCCTGCAGTTCCTGCAAGAATCGCTTGGCATTCGTCACAGCATTCCGATTCCTTCAGGTTCGCCCCAAAACGGAGGATCCGACGTTCGGTTGGGTACGGGTGTAGGACGCAGACGATTTGACGCCAAGCATCCGAGGTAAGAACCGTGTGCGTTAAGTGCGCCAGCACGGGTCTGTGCGGGGGGTGCCGAGCAATCGGCATCCCTACCGCGACCGAAGCTGGAAACGGCGGCAACAGCCAAGGAACACCTACAGCCCGTCGTGCTTTCCTCTACTCGGACTGACAAATCAGCATGTTGAATCGAATCCACGGAGGGATGACTTCCGTTCGCCCAACCGGGGACACGCGATGTGAGTAGACTGTTCCGCCAGCGCTGGAATTGAAGGTAGTGCGTTGTTAGTGCTAATCTCCGCCCAGCAGAAGGCCCGAGGTCCGGTTACAAAAACGTTTAAAACTTGAAGTGCGGAGGAAATGAAGCCATGACAAAACAGCGAATTGGTGTGCTGGTTGTGTGCTTGCTGCTGGTAGCTGCGGGGCTGGCGCAGACGCCGCCTGCGAAGCAGATGGCAGTCGAAAAAAAGAGCGGGGGTACGACGCGCAGCCTGCTGATGATGCCGGGATCGGAGCAATGGATGGACATACCCGCGGCAGCGCTGGTAGGGACACCGTCGGTAGAAATGGTCGGAACGGTAAAGATTGCGGTCCTACAGGGCGACCCGATGACGGCTGGCCGTTCGTACACGCTTCGGCTTTCCTGCACGGACGGGACAAAGATCGCGCCGCACTGGCATCCGACGACGGAAAATGTGACGGTGATTAAAGGTACATTTCTGCTGGGAATGGGCGCGAAGTGGGATGACGCCGCGATGAAAGAAATCCCCGTGGGAGGCTTTGCGTCCGCGCCGCCGCAAATGCGGCACTATGCCCAGTGCAAGGGGGATGGCGTAGTGCAGGTGAATGGAATCGCGCCTTTTGTGGTGAATTTCGTTGGGCCAGATGACCCGGGCCCTGCGAAGAAGATGAATTAGTTCTTCTCCCGGCGAGCCAGTCCGGTTGGTCGCCAAATCGGAAACAACCCCACAAGGATCAAATCGAAAGGCTTGAGGGAGTTCGAAATAGTTAATCATGGTCGAAGTTTTGACCGGATAGCTAAACAACCAGCAGGCGAAAACAAAGGCTCTTGCATTGCGCATTGAGTCGAAACGTAGTGCTGGCCATTCCAGTGCGAACTGGTACCGGGCAAATTGTGTGGCGCCGTTCGATGGAACTATAATGGCGCGCTTATGGTCCTGACCTCCGGCACAAAACTCGGGCCGTATGAAATCGTCGCTCTTCTGGGTGCTGGCGGCATGGGCGAAGTTTATCGGGCCCGAGATCTGGTGCTGAAGCGAGAAGTGGCAATCAAGCTTCTGCCGCAGGTGTATGCGTCTGACACTCAGCGCCTCCGCCGTTTTCAGCAGGAAGCAGAAGCCACCGCGACGCTGAATCATCCAAACATTCTTTCTTTGTATCATTTTTATGACAGTCAGGCCTGACCAGCGGTTGTCAGGATGGCGTCGTACAATGGCAGTATAGAAGGTTCCCAAGCTTCGGACGTGGGTTCGATTCCCATCGCCCGCTCCAGTAATCCGCAAAATTCATGTTGATTCGGCTGCTCTTACTCACCAGCTATCCTTCGATTTGTGCCTTCTCGACCGGGGTTTTGCGCCCATTTTGCGCCCGAGTTTTCAAACTGAGAATCGGAAGATTTTTCAACCACAAAGGCAAAAACGCCGGAGAGATGATCTATGCCGAGAACGTGCCTAGCTTGTTCGAGTTCCGAGCGGGGAGCCATCGACAAGATCAGCCCGGAGCCGTCTCTTGAATCGTGAAGGCGAGTTATCCAACACTGGGCGCGGGTTGTGCACCGGGTGCGCTGCGGAATCGGGAGGTTCTGACGTAAGCTACATCACCTCGACGCGTGACCAATGTCACTGATCATTGGGTCAACAAGAGAGACGTTTTTGGGGAGGTACTTCGGACCTAAGAGAGGCCGAGCCGAACTGTGACCAATTGCTTTCCAGATTTGACGGCGCTCCATGCGGAACACTTCTGCTTGGCTGTTGCCACACTGTCTGTCGTTGGGGCGAAACAACACTCTCAGAGGTGAGGGCCTCGTTCACTTTCGTTCGCTGGTCAGTATGACCGGGTGGCCCGTTGCAACAATCTCGGCGCTAGCGAATGCTGCTTAAGGGCGGAAAAGATTCAATTGTTTTCGAAGGAGACAGAGATGGCTAGCAACAACAACCCGGCCAAGAAGAAGGGCCGTTGGGCAGCAGGCATTACGCCCTACGCGGAGATGGGTTATTACAACGCGGACTATCAACCGAAGGACACGGATATTTTGTGCGCATTCCGCCTGGTGCCGCAACCGGGCGTCGAACCCATCGAAGCCTCGGCAGCGGTAGCGGGCGAGTCTTCCACTGCCACATGGACGGTGGTCTGGACGGATCGTCTGACCCCGTACGAACATTATCAGGCGAAATGCTATCGGGTCGATCCCGTCCCCGGCACCGATCAATACATCGCCTACATAGCCTATGACATCGACCTTTTCGAGGAGGGATCAATCGCCAACTTGACCTCCTCGATCATTGGCAACGTGTTCGGCTTCAAAGCCTTGAAGTCTCTGCGCCTCGAAGACATGCGGATACCACCGCACTACGTGAAAACCTTCCAGGGCCCACCTCACGGCATCGTGATGGAGCGCGAGTACCTGAATAAATTCGGGCGCCCACTGCTTGGCGCCACTGTCAAGCCCAAGCTGGGCCTTTCCGCCCGCAACTATGGCCGCGTGGTCTACGAGGCGTTGCGCGGGGGGCTCGACTTCACTAAAGACGACGAGAACATTAACAGTCAACCCTTCATGCGCTGGCGCGATCGCTATCTCTTCTGCATGGAAGCAGTGAACCGCGCCATGGCCGCTACGGGGGAGATCCTAGGGCATTACCTGAACGTCACTGCCGCAACCATGGAAGAGATGTACGAACGCGCTGACTTCGCCAAGGAGTTGGGCAGCGTGATTGTGATGATTGATCTGACGATCGGTTACACCGCTATTCAGTCCATGTCCAAGTGGGCGCGCCGCAACGGTGTAATCCTGCACTTGCACCGGGCTGGTCATGGCACCTACACGCGACAGAAGACGCACGGCGTGAACTTTCGTGTCATCGCGAAATGGATGCGTCTAGCGGGCGTGGATCATATTCATGCCGGCACTGCGGTCGGCAAACTCGAGGGCGACCCCAACGCCATTCGCGGGTACTACAACACTCTGCGGGCGAACAGGCTGGAGGCTGACCTTTCTGAGGGTCTGTATTTCGAGCAGGACTGGGCATCACTGCCCGCAGTAATGCCCGTGGCCTCCGGCGGTATACATGCCGGGCAGATGCACCAATTGCTGCACCTTCTAGGGGAAGATGTCGTGCTTCAGTTCGGGGGCGGCACTATCGGTCACCCGGACGGGATCGCCCAGGGTGCGACAGCGAATCGCGTGGCCACGGAAGTGATGATCCAGGCCCGCAACGAAGGGCGCGACGTCCTCAACGAAGGGCCGGAGATCCTGGCGAAGGCTGCGCGTTGGTCGCCAGAGCTGCGCAAGGCACTCGAGATATGGAAGAACGTTAGTTTTGACTACGAATCGACCGATGTGCCGGATGCCCTCGCCACGCTCACGGTTTAATTGCTGGAGGCCGCCGCCGCAACACTTTAATTGCTGGGCACCTGCGGAACGGAGACGAACAATGCGAATCAAGCAAGGTACTTTTTCTTATCTCCCCGACTTCACGGATGAGGAGATTAAAGCCGAAGTGCGGTATTGCCGCGATAATGGCTGGGCCTTTTCCATCGAGCACACCGACGATCCCCATCCCCGCAATGCTTACTGGGAAATGTGGGGGTTGCCGATGTTTGATGCAAGCGAGCTGGACGACGCCATGCATCAGATCGATGAGTGTCGGAAGGCCTTCCCGGGCGATTACATCAAGGTCAACGGTTATGACCGCACTAAGGGTCGGCAGACGACCAAGTTGAGTTTCATCGTCCACCGGCCCAAAGCGGAGCCCGGTTTCTATTTGGAGCGTGCGGAAGGCCAAGATCGCCGCATCCAGTACACGATTCGCTCCAAAGCCAAGCTGGCGGGTTAGCACGGACAGTAAGGATCGCCTTATTGCAGAAATAGCAGCGCGAGAATGCCATGCAAAGCCCAGATTCGGATCCCGCCGTTGACGCAGGTACTGCCCAGGAGACTGGGGAAAACCTTGTGAATATCGGCGCCGCTCATCGGGATTCCAATCTCGAGGAAATCTTGGATGAACTGGATCGTGAGCTGGTTGGCCTCAAACCCGTGAAGGCCTACATCCGGCGGGTGGCCTCGCTGCTGCTGGTGGCGCGTTTACGCGAGAAGGTTGGACTGGCGAGCGAACGCCCCACCTTGCATATGTCCTTTACAGGGCATCCCGGTACCGGCAAGACCACCGTCGCGATGCGAATGGCAAAGATACTGCACCACCTCGGCTACCTGCGCCGCGGCCATTTGGTGGTGGCCACGCGCGACGACCTGGTGGGCCAGTATGTGGGACACACAGCTCCGAAGACTAAAGAGACGCTCAAGAAGGCCATGGGAGGCGTGCTGTTTATCGACGAAGCGTATTACCTTTACCGATCCGAAAATGAGCGCGACTACGGCCAGGAAGCGATTGAGATGTTGCTTCAGGCTATGGAAAACCAGCGCGAGGATCTGGTCGTCATCCTGGCCGGCTATCAAGATCGGATGGCAACTTTCTTCCAATACAATCCCGGCTTTCGCTCTCGTGTGGCGCACCACATCAGCTTTCCCGATTACACGCTGCAGGAGTTGGCGACGATTGCCGAATTGATGCTGCGCCAGCAGAACTATGCCTTCGACGCTGAATCGCGCGAGGCATTTGTTGAGTATCTCGCATTGCGGATGAAACAGCCTCAGTTTGCCAATGCTCGCAGTGTGCGTAATGCCATTGACCGCATAAAACTGCGCCAGGCCAGCCGCCTGGTCAGCGAGGGGGGCTGCATACCGAAAGAGCAACTGCTACGCATCGCGACGATTGACATTCGTCAAAGCCGGGTGTTCCAGGGAGGCTCGGACGCAGAACCCGAAGGTATTGACGATAGCGGCGCGCAAAGTACCCCGCGTGAGGAGGCTTGATGACTAAACGAAGACCAATAGTGTTGGGCATCGTGGGGGACAGCGCTGCTGGCAAGACGACGATTACCCGTGGATTGGTGGAGTTGCTTGGCGAGGACCGGGTTACGCACATCTGTGCCGATGATTATCACAAGTATGACCGCACCGAGCGGGCGCGCTTGAAAGTCACTCCCTTGCATCCCGACTGCAATTATCTCGACATTCTGGAGCTGCACCTGGAACGCGCCCACTACGGCCAACCGATGCTCAAACCGGTGTATGACCACAGTACAGGCTCGCTGGTGCGGCCGGAATACTTGGTGCCGAGCGAGTTTGTCATCGTGGAAGGACTGCTGGGCTTTCATACCGAAGTAATGCGGCAGTTCTACGACGTCAAAGTGTTCCTTGATCCACCGGAGGATCTGAGGCAGCTTTGGAAGATCAAGCGCGATACGGCGAAGCGGGGGTATACGACCGAGCAGGTGTTGGCCGAAATGGAGAAGCGGGAGTCGGACTCACAGAACTTCATCCGTCCACAGCGCGAATTTGCTGACATCGTAGTTCAGTTCTACACCGGCGGTGGCGTGCGCTCGGACCAGGCCGACAGCCACTTAAATGTTCAGCTGGTCCTGCGCCCGACCATTCCCCATCCCGATCTGAGCTATCTGTTCGAGCAGGACCGGAGTAAGGCTTCCGGCGTGCGCCTCGCACTCGGCCGCGACAATGGCCGTCCCGTGGACTTCCTCGAGGTGGACGGCGATGTAAGCCGGGAACATGCCGCGGAGTTGGAAGATACGATGTGGAAGCATCTGCCCGATCTGCGCCCGTTGCGTGCCGACCAATTCGGTGATTACAACTACGGCACTGAGGTGCGCCACAGTGATTCGCTGGCCCTTACGCAACTGCTCATCACCTATCACTTGCTGCGCGCCTACGGCAAAGACGCTCCGATCCCTTTTGCCCGTCCGATCGCCGCTCTCAGCCGATTGGAGTCAGTGCCTCAAGACGCGCCGGCGGCCCAAGCCAGCTCTGGTTGAACCATCGCAGGTTTTGGCCGTCGCTTCAAGCAAACGTACGGCAAGCAAATCAAGTAACGATGGTGTAGAAATTTCCGCTAGGCCGAACTCTCTTTTGCGACGTTCCAAGATTTCAGAAGCGTACCGGGGAACCAGCAGAAGGATGCGTTCAAGATTGGCAAGGGGTACACGCGAACGTACTTCAATAGCGATGCTGTCATTTAGAGGAATGAGGCCAGCGGCCCGCGACGCGAAGCCCAGCATCCGCTTCGAGATCGATAAGGCCGTGAAGCTGTACAAGGAAGGCAAGAAAATCTCGGAAATCGCGCTCGCGCTGGGATTCCCCAAAAACAGCGGCCAAAACAGGACGCACGCCGCGCTGGTAAAGGCCGGGGTTGCCAAGTCACGCGAGAGCGAGAAGTAGATGAGCGCCCATTTTTCACAACGCGAGTACTGGGCGTTTGTGACGGCTAGTCCTTCGTGAAATGTCGGTGGTGGGTTAAGCTAGTCACCAGTCGAGCGCGCAACCACCACGTCAACTTCAAAACGCACTCTCAGTTGAACCGTACTTTGATATCCGGCCGGTTTTCCAGATGCACCGAATCGATGAAGCGCACTTGCCGCTCATCCAGCGTCAGAATCATCGAACTTGTGCGCACGCCTTCGTCGAAAAACCGCACACCCTTCAGCAGGTTTCCGTCCGTTACTCCCGTGCACGCGAAAATCATTTTCTTGCCGGGCGCCAGATCTTCCGTGTCGTACACGCGCTTCAGATCCGTCACTCCCATTTTCTCCAGCCGCTCGGCATGCTCCTTCTTGCTCACCACCAGCCGCGCCAGAATCTGTCCGTTCAGGCAGCGCAGCGCCGCCGCCGTTAGCACGCCTTCCGGCGCGCCGCCCGTGCCCATCACCGCGTGCACGCCCGTGCCCAACACGGCCGCGGAAATTCCCGCCGAGAGGTCGCCATCGCCAATCAGCCGGATGCGTGCGCCCGCCGTGCGTATCTCTTCAATCAGCTTTTCGTGCCGAGGCCGGTCCAGCACGATCACGACTTTGCCAACGGAGAACGGTGTCGGGCTGAACCATCTCGAGACATCGCCGCCAACCGGACCAACATCGGTACAACACAACCCACAAGAGCCGGTCGCAGCCGTGGAGGCGCAAGCGACGCGGCGCGTTCTTTTGGAAAACTGCAAGTTGGTGACGAAGCGCGAGGATCTCCGCCTGTAGGGCAGCACGGGCTCGAAAAGTGGAGGCTATCAAAGCGAAAAAGGCGACAAAAAGAGAGCTCATCGTGGCAGCCACCATGATCTCACGAATGATCGGAATCCCTGTCAGATCGGACGGAGTTTTCGGTAACCACAGGCGAATCCGCACCTGGGAAATCTAGACACCAGCATCTGTGTTTCTCTTTCCGATCGTTTTGCGGTTGAAATGACGAACCGACACTGGATAAAAGGGACTGTGAGTCCTTTTGCAAGAAAGAAAGTTTCGATTGTCCTTGACACGCACACACTATGGGAACAGGATCATGTCGAGGTTTCGCTGTTTGAGGTGAGACTCCCGCTACGTAGTCCAAACGCAGTTTCTTTAAAGGCCAAGCACCGCATCGAGCACTAAGAGGGCAGAACCACCTCGGTTCCTTTTTATTCCTTCGTGTGGCGCCCATTCTCCTGTCCGACGTACAGGTCTGCACACCCAAGACGCCAGCGGTTCCAGATACACCACTCAAGCCCGACTCGCTAGAGGCGAGGAGGAATATCGAGTTTCTAGAAGAGGAGAATTTTCATGTCAGAACAAAACAAAACTGCTGTCCGTCGTCTGTTTGATGAACTTTGGAACAAGGGCAATCTGCCGGTAGCAGACGAGCTCCTCGCTCCCACCTACACTCACCATGACGCCTCGACACCCGATGTTGGGCGGGGACCCGAGAGTGAGAAGAAAAGAGTGACGCACTACCGCACAGCGTTCCCCGACATGCGGTTGACGATCGAGGACATCATCGCCGAAGACGAAACAGTGATGGCCCGGTGGTCCTGCCGGGGTACCCATAAAGGCGATCTCAGCGGGATTGCGCCAACGGGGAAGCAGTTCACCATCTCCGGGGTAACCATCGCTCGCTTCGCGAACGGCAAGATGGTGGAAGGCTATGTCAACTGGGACGCTCTGAGCCTGATGCAGCAGCTCGGCGTCGTTCCTGAGCTCGCCAAAGCCAAAGCCGCCGCAAGGTAGCCGTCCCGACTTCCCCAAGAAAACCGGAAGACCCGACCACACATCGGGCCTTCCCTCAAATCTGCGGAAATGCCAAAGCAAGTCGAAATCTACGAATTCAAGATAAGATTCCCCGGTTCGGAGCCCACCCACCGTCTGGCAGCGCGTGCAGATGAAGGGTAACGCTACGCTGGCCAAGCTCCACAGAATCATGCGTTGCTTCATGGGCTGGTCGCGCATCCCAAGCCGCTGTAGAGATTTCATTTCCAGTACGGGCTGTTGTCGGTATGCATGAGTGTTCTGGAGTTGGTTGCCGCGGGACTACTCTCCGATGAGGAGGAAAACATGGCATTGAAGATGGCGAACCGCGAAGTGGACGGCGTGTCCGTGGTCGTGTTGGACGGCCGCATCGTGCTCGGCGAGGAGAGCAATGCTCTGCGGGAGAAATTGAAGAGCCTGATCGCCGAAGGAAAGAAGAAAATCGTCCTGAATATGGCCAACATCAAGTATATCGACAGCTCGGGGCTGGGAACATTGGTTGCTGCGCATTGCAGCGCGAAAACCCAGGGCGCATCGCTGCGCCTGTGCCATCTCGGCAGCAAGTTCCAGGAAGTGCTACAGATTACCAAGCTGGTGACGATATTCGAGGTATACGATACGGAAGCAGCCGCTGTCGCCAGTTTCTCAAACTGAGCGCGATTCCTGCTCCCGAGCGGAGCAATACGCTATGCGGGACACCGCCAAATTGCTGGTGAAGTCTTCTAAACTCATCCACGAAGGCGCGCCCTAGCGCGACGCCTCAACCAACGGGACAACCGCCTTTGAGGCGGCCCCACTCACCAAGCCACCCGCTCCGCGGGGGGTGTCTGACTTCAACCTCTCAACACGAACTGCTTCTTGGGTGAGGTCCTTTTCCCTTTCCCCCGCGGAGAGGGAAACAGAAAACTGCATGGCCACGCTGGCAAACTCGTTCGGCGTTCGATCAGCCAGCGCTGTGCGGCCGATGTTGGTTGTAGTCGCTCCTCCGCTTGTCGAGCTTCGACCGCGCGTCGGTCAGGTCAAAAAAACTTCCTCGTTCAGGCATTCATCCCTCAGCCTCCCATTGAAGCTCTCGATGTAGCCATTCTCGACGGGTTTGCCGGGGTAGATAAAGCTGGCTTCACGCCCGTTAGCTGCGACTTATTGTCCATGGCCTTGCCCGTAGCAGCAATGGCACTATTAGCAGGTGCGCTGCCCGCCCGCCGCGCAACCCGCGTCGATCCTCTGATCGCCCTGCGCTACGAATAGTAGTCTCTTAGCTGCGAGTCGCCTTATTGTTTGGCAACTCGGACGCATTGACGTGTTCCTGGTAAATTACCGGTAAACGCAAAGGCCGCCAAAGTGTAGTTTTCCTTCGCTGGCCAGAAGTCCGGCTGGGGGAAGGAAGGTTTCGTAGAGAACAGCTTGCCTTCTCACCTCCCTGAACCTCGTGTCTGGCCAGTGATGGACGGTTAGGGACGTGACAATTGTGGCACCACTAAGGCTTTGGCGTACGCCGCCAATCTGAATGAACGTCCTGACCAGCGGCCTGTGAAGGGCCACAATCGTTATGCAGGATGCTTGTCGGATCAGGCGAACCTTCGAGGCAGGGGATTGCGCTTAAATATTCATAGATGGCATCGAGCTGATGGTCGGTCATGTAATGAAACGTCGGCCAAGGCATCACTTGGAGAAGATTGCCGTCGACCGGAGGTGGAATGCAGTTTGCGGGCGTGGGAGTTGGCGAACTTGCGGTACAAGTTGGATGGACATGATCGAAATCAATGCCAGCCCTTATGATTTGCTTAAATTCTGAAAGCGTGTGACCGCCTTCCGCCCGCCCCGTTTTATCTGGTGTCAAGTTTCGGGCGATAATGTCTGGACCCACATAACTTCCATATTCTGGTGGAGGATAAATGCCAGGTATCGGGGGGACGGCAGGGCCGAAGTCCGTACCTCCGACGAGGTAAACGGTTGGATCAGTTTTCGTCGGCTGATTAAAATAGGGGTTTCCGCCTGCCGCATAATTGAAATTTGGAGGCCCTCCACCGGTGTGGCAACCGTTACAGTCACCAACAGCGTTGACCAGGAAGCTGCCAAGTCCCACCATATCCCGGTCTTTTCCTTCCAGATTCAGTGGTACGGGCGCTATTTCGAAACCGATATGGACGAGTGACTCCTCGTCGTCCCGGTTGTCGTGCGCTTGAACGCGCGGCGAACTTCTCAACATTCCTGCAAGAAAAATCACACCGAGTGTGACGACAGCCCCCGCCGCGATTTTGACGATTTGCCGTGATTTCATTTGCGGTTCTCCTTTGTGAATTTGCCCAGGATTGGAGTGTTTGGCCCTGAAGTCGAATAAGACGATACCCCATTTTCGAATTACGAACGTCCGCACGCCAGAATTTGAAAGAGTCTGGATCGCGAAGAATTATCTCCTTGCGGTAAGCGGCTTTTGCAAACTTGGTGCGTCGTTGGCCCTTCTTCATCGGCGACTGCAAGATCTCCTGATGGCCGGAACTATCAATGAGGAATTACTTTTCATCGCGAACTCAATTCTGGTGACACCCGCATCCTCGTAAATCATCTCTGTCCCTTTGGCAAGGAACCCGCAGGAAACCGTGACCAACGTTGCTGTCGTCCACGTAGAATCCCGTGATCGCTCCAATCGGGCCGTTGACAAAAGGAAACGTTCCTTGGAACGGGCCAGTGCCCGCGCCCAGAACATCGAAGGTGGTTAGTTTGCCGTTCGGCTCGCGCACATAGCCGTGGAATATGTGGTTATCATCTACCCAGTAGCCTGCGATCACCGCCGCCAGGTTGATGCTCCCCCCGACGGTACCTTGCCGGTATCCGGTGCCCGCCCCTGGAACTTCATACTTGATGAGGGTCCCCTCCGGAGCTCGCAGCAGGCCGTGAGTCATCGTGTTTCCGTCGAAGTAATTTCCAGAGACGGCTCCAGCCCAGTTAATGCCGGCAACTGAAGTACCCTGTCCGGCATCGGTCCCCGCGTCGGCAACGTTGATCGTCGTGAGCGTGCCATTTCGCGCCCGTACGCAGCCATGATTCGCACCGTTTGCGTTAATCGAATAGCCTGCCAACACTCCAAACGCGTTGAGACCATCGGCGAAAGTAGTAAATGTGCCTTGGCCAGAGCCCGTGCCCGCGCCAGGAGCAGTGAAGCTAGTGATGGAACCGTCGCTGGCGCGCACGAATCCATAGCTCACGTTAAGCCCATCCAAATAGTAGCCCGCAATCTCCCCCCCAGATTGATGTTTGCGGTGAAAGTGCCCTGGCCGGCGCCTATTCCAGCGCCTTGGACGTCGAAAACAGTGATCGCGCCGTCGCTGGTCCGTACAAATCCCTGGTTCACACCGGCACCGTCGGTGAAGTTTCCCGTGATTGCTCCGGTCGGGCTGATGCTCAAAGGATATGTCCCATCCACGTCGCCCGGTGCGTCGAACGAGGTCATATTGCCGTCCAGTTCGCGCAGAAAACCGTGACAGTTCGTTGCGTCACAGTAGTATCCCGTGATCGCTCCTGCGGGGCTGATGGCGATTGATTCCTGCGCCGGGCGCGTCGAAGCTGATGATCGTAGCCTTGCGTGCCTGTGCATTGGCTGTCTCACTCTGCGCCACAAGCTGAACTGCTACCAGCAGCAGAGTGCACACACTCGTTCCCAGAATCCATTTCAATATCCCGGATTTCATGTTCTCTCCCTCTAGTCTTTGCCTTGCAATGTCTTCGGATGGGCCTCGTTTGTCGCCTCATCTAGATAGGCGTAAACGGCGGGGCGGAACTATCACGGTCGAATTAGTTTTATTGATGGGACTGCAGTAAAGAGACTATGATTCCCCGGTGTGGGGCGATGGAAAAGCCAACCGTACCGCGCGAAAATGAGGCCAAAACCCCGCCAACCGGCGAGGTGAGTGGCTTGCTCCGCGCCTGGAGTGACGGAGACCGGGCCGCTCTCGACAGACTGACTCCCATCGTTTATGACGAACTTCGCCGTCTCGCGCGACATTACATGAGACGCGAGCGTCCAGGCCACAGCCTGCAGACCACGGCGCTGGTTAATGAGGCCTACATGCGCCTTGTGGATTACAAGAGAATGCAATGGCAGAATCGCAGCCACTTTTTCGCAGTTTCCGCGCAATTGATGAGGCGCATTCTTGTCGAACATGCTCGGCGCCACAACCTGAAGCGTGGCGGGGATGTGCAGCACGTTTCGTTGGACGAGACGGCCCTCGTCGGCAGTGAGCGGGCAGCTAACCTGGTGGCACTCGATCACGCCATGGAAGCGCTGGCAAAATTCGATCCACGAAAAGTGCGGGTGGTCGAAATGCGCTTTTTTGGCGGACTCAGTGTGGAAGAAACCGCTGAGGTTCTCAGAGTTTCGCCCGTCACCGTGATGCGCGACTGGAGCACTGCCAAGGCCTGGCTCTACCGCGAACTGGCGGGCGGGACCACCGATGGACTCTGATCGCTTTAAACAAGTAGATAAGTTGCTTCAGTCAACGCTCGAGCGACCGCCCGACGAGCGCGAGGCTTTTCTGCGCGACGCTTGTGCGGCCGATCACGAGCTGGAACGTGAAGTCCGCTTTCTATTGATGTCCCAACAGCAGGCCGGAAGTTTTTTGGAGAGTCCCGCTATCGACCTTGCCGCCCGCGCACTGAGCAACTGGCAAAATCAAGCCCAGCAAGAAAGCGGGGGCGTTGCGATTGGCCGGATGATTTCCCACTATCGCATTGTCGGAAAGCTGGACGGCGGCGGAATGGGTGTGGTGTACAAAGCCGAAGATACTTCCCTCGGTCGTTTTGTTGCCCTTAAATTTCTCCCTGACCACCTGGCACAGGAGCCCGACGCACTGGAGCGCTTTCGTCGAGAGGCGCGCGCGGCCTCCGCGCTAAATCATCCCAACATATGCACCATTTACGAGATCGGTGCGCAAGATGGCCAAGCCTTCATCGCCATGGAATTCATGGAAGGCGCAACACTGAAGCACCGCATTTCCAACAAGCCGCTTCCATTTGACCAGGTTTGTGAATGGGGGATTGAGATTGCTGACGCGCTCGGGGCCGCCCACAGCAAGGGGATCATTCATCGCGACATCAAGCCTGCCAACATATTTATCACCGCGCTCGGCCACGCCAAGATTTTGGATTTTGGACTAGCTAAGTTGGTACCCGCTGGCAGCCCTATGAATCTTTCCGCGATGTCGACAGCCAGCGAGTCAGAACAGCTCACTCGACGTGGCACGGCGATTGGCACCATCACATACATGTCACCCGAACAGGTGCGGGGCGAAGAGCTAGATGCCCGCACTGATTTATTTTCATTTGGCGTGGTGCTCTACGAGATGGTGACAGGGCTTCAGCCTTTCCGGGGCGAGACCCAGGCTGTGATTACAGAAGCGATTCTGAATCGCAGGCCAGCTGCACCTGTGCGACTGAATCCCGACCTTTCCCCAAAGCTGGAAGAAATCATCAACAAGGCGCTGGAGAAGGACCGGAAGCTGCGCTACCAGAGCGCGGCAGAAATTCGCACAGACTTGCAGCGGCTGAAGCGAGATTCAGATTCGGGTGGTGCAGTTGCCGCGAAAGCACAAGCAGAATCGAAGCCCGCTTCAAAATCCACTCGGTTTCGGTGGGCGGGGGTCACTGGCGCAACGATACTGGTCATTGGACTGGCCGTGGGCGGTTGGTTGTTTTTCTCCCGCAAGGCGCATGCGCTGACGGACAAGGACACCATTGTCCTCGCGGACTTCACGAACACGACTGGAGACACGGTGTTTGACGGCACGCTACGGCAGGGGCTTTCCGTCCAACTGGAACAATCACCCTTCCTGAGGATTATCTCTGAGCAGCGAATCCAGCAGACGCTAGAGATGATGGGCCAGAAGCCGGATGTGAAGCTCACACCGGAGATTGCGCGGGAACTCTGCCAGCGGACAGCCAGCGCCGCTGTACTTGACGGTTCGATCACGCAGATTGGCACGCCGTACCTTCTGACCCTCAAGGCAGTCAACTGCGTAAGCGGGGAATCGCTGGTGAGCACAGAAGCTCAGGCGAGCGACAAAAACCATGTGCTCGATGCTCTCGGAAAAACAGCTTTGGAAATTCGCAACAAACTGGGAGAGTCACTAACCACTGTGCGGAAATTTGATACTCCGCTTGAACAAGCCACCACGCCGTCGCTCGAAGCACTGAAAGCCTTCAGTTCGGGTCGTAAAGTTCTGAGCACCACAGGGTCGGCCGCAGCGATTCCGTTTTTCAAGCATGCCATCGAACTCGACCCGAATTTCGCGCTCAGCTACGCGATGTTGGGGCGCGTGAATGGGGATATTGGGGAGTCCGGCATGGCTGCCGACTACACTAGAAAGGCTTACGAACTCCGCGACCGAGCCAGTGAGGCTGAGAAGTATTTCATTACCGCATCCTTCCATATCACGGTCACCGGGGACATGGAAAAGGCCGAACAAGACTGCGAGCTTTGGATACAGGCTTATCCGCGCTCGGAGATGCCGCATACCCTCTTGTCGGGGATAATTCTCCCCGTGGTTGGACAATATGAGAAAGCAGTGAAAGAAGCCACCGAGGCAATCCCGCTGAATCCGGACTTTCCCGTCTCTTACGACACCCTGCTGTTCAGCTACATTGCACTGAATCGCCTCGATGAGGCGAAGACCACATATGGGCAAGCTGTCGAACGCAAACTGGGCTCCACTTCTTTCCTCCATATTGCCCCGTATCAAATGGCATTTTTGCAGAATGATGCGGCAGGGATGGCGAAGCAGGTGGCATGGTCGGCGGGCAAACCGGGAATAGAGGACGAATTGCTGGGCTTGGAAGCCGATGCCGCCGCCTATTCCGGACGGCTTCGGAACGCCCGAGAATTTTCTCAGCGGGCAATATATTCCGCCGAATGGGCAGAAGGCAAGGAACCTGCCGCAATGTACTCTGCCATCTCGGGCTTGAGGGAAGCTTTGTTCGGCAACTTAGCGGAAGCGCGACGGCGTGCCACTTTGGCAATTGGGCGCTCGACAGGCCGCGATGTGCAGTACGGCGCTGCGCTCGCCCTAGCGTATGCCGGGGACGACAAGCGAGCGCAAGCGCTCACGGACGATTTGGGCAAGAGTTTCCCGGAGGCCACAATCGTGCAGTTCAACTATCTCCCCACCCTCCGCGCAGAGCTGGCGGTCAGCCGGGGAAATGCTTCTGAGGCCATTGAGACTCTCAAAGTCGCCACGCCCTATGAGCTAGGAGCGACGACATCCAGTACTTACGGTTGGACCGCCTTGTACCCCGTTTTTGTGCGAGGAGAAGCCTATCTAGCCGCACATCGGGGCATCGAAGCCGCCGCCGAGTTCCAGAAAATTCTCGACCATCGTGGAATCGTCGTGAACCAACCCATTGGCGCACTCGCGCATCTCTACATCGGCAGAGCGTATGCCAAGCAAGGCGACACCGTGAAGGCCAAGGCGGCGTATCAGGATTTCCTCACGCTCTGGAAAGATGCCGACCCGAACATTCCCATCCTCAAGCAAGCCAAGGAGGAATATGCCAAACTTCAGTGAGCGACGGGCAGCCTAACATCCCGCCACCTCCCCGATGAATTATGCTAAACCTTCGTCCCGGGCGCGAGGGATGCTGCCTTGCACAAGAACTGGCATGGACCTCCTCCCTGATTACCCTCGACTTCCGGGGATTTGCTAGCGCGACGCCCGCCTTTGAGGCGGCCCACTCACCAAGCCACCGCGGGGGGTGTCTGACTGTTGGAATAGAAGAGGTGGGCATAGGCATCATTGGGATTCAAATCGAGAGCGCGTAGATATTCGCGTTCCGCAGCGGGCCAGTCAAAATCGTAGTGAGCCAAAACAAAACCGAGAGTGGAATGCCCGGCAGCGAGAGAGGGGTCCAGACAATTGGCACGCCGAGCAGCCTCCCTTGCTTTGGGCATGGATTCCATGGGGGCATGGCACCGACGACGGGAGCCAGACTGTAGGCGCGGGCGAGCGCGGCATAGGCGGGAGCCTAATTGGGATCAAGGGCAATGGCCTGCTGGAACCCCGAGATGGCGCTGCGTTGACGGGAGTGGGCTGGGCCCCTAAGATGAGCGCGCATGGGGACAGACGCGACGGACATTCTTACGGGGAAAACGATATCCCATTACCGCATCGTGAAACGGCTCGGCGGCGGCGGAATGGGTGTGGTGTATCGCGCCGAAGATACGCGACTGGAACGCGCGGTGGCGTTGAAATTCCTTCCCGAAGATCTGGCGCATGACCGGCAGGCGCTGGA
>Ga0074045_10002568_pt1 | contig 16776 bp, 7 predicted proteins | sample BogForMeECP23OM2_FD_94442 | JGI IMG/M metagenome (GOLD analysis project Ga0074045, IMG submission 94442) | Bog forest soil microbial communities from Calvert Island, British Columbia, Canada - Bog Forest MetaG ECP23OM2 | ecosystem: Environmental > Terrestrial > Soil > Wetlands ...
CATCGCCCGACTTCCGCGACCTTCTTGGCTCCACCGATCCTGCTGCCGCATTCGCGGTCGACGTGTTCTGCTACCGTGCCGCGCGCCAGGTCGCGTCGCTTGCAGCGGCACTCGGGGGCATCGACGGCTTGGTGTTCACCGCCGGCATCGGCGAGCACGCCGCTCCGGTACGCGCGGCCATCTGCCGCGCCTGCACATGGCTGGGCGTCGCCCTCGACGAGGCGGCCAACCAGTCCCATGCCCGCCGCATCAGCACACATGACAGCCGGGTCAAGGTGCTGATCATCCCGACGGACGAGGAGCTCATGATCGCGCGGCACACCGCGCAGGTGGCGACGCGAGTGCACCAGTGCGCCTCCACGCAGCCGCTGCTGGCGGTGCCGTCCGCAGCTGGCGCGTTGGCCTAGTCGCGCGACCTCGCCGGGTCACTCCGCTCTTCCGGCGCCTTCGTTTGATCGGGGGCGGCGTGCCACGTGCGACGAAAGCGGCCGCTGGGAGCTCACCGTGCGCGTCGCCGGCTCCGGCAGCCGCTGCTGATTACGGCGCGAGACGGAGTTCCAGCAGCCTCGCTCCGCCTGCCAGACGCAGGCCCGCGTCACCGTCGGTCCAGCGGCTCGCCGGGTCGGGTGGCCACCATCCGCGACCGAGGGCAGGACTGTCGAGCGGCACGACCCGAGCGCCGTCAAGCGCGATGCGCCGGACGGCAACCCCGAGGCGGCGGCGGTCCTCCACCCAGGGATGCGCGTCGGTCGGCCGCGCCGTGGTCGAGATCAGGCGGACATCCGACGCGCCGCGCGGCACGGGGAAGATGTGCCGGCCTTTTACCAACATAGGCCGCACGACCCGCTCACCAGTCACCAGCCGGAGCGCGGGCGGCGGGGATGCGGACCGCGGCGCCGCCATCTCGGCGCGCGCGGCGATGCGGCACCAGACGCGCTTCGCGAACACATTGTTCGGTGCGAACGGAGCGCAGGCCGCGACAGGTGCGCGATCATCCGGCCGGCCTGGCACCGCCAGGACACCGTCGAAGAAGCCCCGCAAGCCCTCGTCGAGATAGCTTTCCGCCGGCATTCCCTCCGCGACCAGCAGCGCGTGACGGTCGAGTTCGACATGCAGGTAGGTGATGCTGGCCGGACGTTCCTGCACGACGCTTGCGCCGTTGATCAGGCGGTACGCGCGCAGCAGGTGGCCGTCCAACAGCACGCAGTGGTCGGGCGACAGCAGCAGATCGCGTGCCGGCACGCCGGGGGCAATCGCACCGGCGCGGATGCGGACGGGTGCGGCCAGCTCCGGCTCGGGATGCGTGACCAGATCCAGCCGGCGGCGGCCGACCCAGCGCACGATCTTGATGCGGCCGCGCCCAAGAGCGTCCACAGCCACGACGGCATCTCCGCGGCGCAGCGTTTCGACCGGGCGGCCGCCCGCCGGTGTCGCGATGCGCGTGCCGGCGGCGAAGCACAGCGGCGCGCTGTAGGTAATCAGCGAGCCCTCGTGGCCGTCCGACGACGCGGCGAAGGTGCCGGGCGGCGGATCGAGCGTGAAGCTGTATTCCGTGGCGCCGACCGTGTCGGTCAGAATGCCGGTCACCGACGAGTAGTTGATGATGCCCGGCGCGACGCCGGCGAGGCGGATGCTGTCGCCGGATGCGATGGCATCGATCGTCGCCGCGTACGAGCCCGGCTGCGTCAGGATGAGTTCCGCATTGCTGCCGTCGAAGTCGAACGTCAGCGTGTCGGCGACACTGCCCTCGACCTGCATCGTCGCACCGGCGCCGATCGCCAGCGCGCCCGTGCCGGTGACGTTGCCGTACAGCGTCAGCAGCGACGCGCCGTTGGCGGGATCGACCGCCGCCTGGATCACGCCGTCGTCCACGATCGGAACCACTGGTGGCTCGGCGGCGGACGAAGACGCGACGAGCCCGTCGCCGCCAAGCGTGGCGCTGGATTCGATCGCGATGCTGTCGGCTGCCAGCGTGCCCTCCAGCACCTGCGCCGTGCTGCCCGCGTAGATCGTCAGGCCACCGCTGATCTCCGCAACGCTGTTGAGCACCGCGGGATTGATGCCGTAGGCGCCGCTGACCGAGAGCAGCCCGACCCCGCCGGACGGGCCCGCGCTGGTGCCGCCGACATAGGCCGACCCGAAGACCTCCAGCGTGCCGGGGAACTGGATCGCCACATCGCCGGTGCCGCCGGACTGCGCGCCGATGTCGAGTTCGCCGGGGTCGGCCGCACTGCCGACCGCCACGAGCGGCGTCTGCGAGCCGCTGGCCGCGTCAATCAGCAGCGTGCCGCTGCCCGCGGCCCCGACGGTCAGGCTCTGCGTGGACAGCAGCCCGTTGGCCAGAGCCTCGCCGGTGACACCCTGGACGGCGCCGATGACGACCGTTCCGACTAAAACGACTCCGCCGTCGATCGCCAGCGAGCCGCCGCCGGCAGCGCCGACCGTGAGCGCGCCGCTCACCGCCCACGACCCGCCGTCGATGGCGGCGATACTGGCGCCTTCGCCGGCAGCCGCGCCGACCACGGCGTCGGTCGATTCCAGCGCGCCGTCGACGATCGTCAGCGCACCGCTTTGCGCGAGGCCGCCCTCGCTGGTCGTCGAGACGAGCGCGAGCGTGCCGGCGGATGGATTGTCGGCGCTGATCGTGCCGAGCCCGCCGATCTGGAGGTTGCCGCCGTCGATCGTCACATTGCCGCCGATGGACCAGTCGTCGTCGGTCAGGCTGTCGAGTTCGCCCTGCACGATGACGTCGCCGCCGATCGTCGGATGCGCCGCGGCCGCCAGGATCAGGTCGCCCGAGCCGACATCCAGCGCGCCCGCGAAGGCGGGGGCCGTATTCCCGGCAGGGGTCGTGCCGACGCCCGACAGCGGCAACCCGGGCAGGTCGAGCGAGCCGGTCAGGACGACGAGCCCTTCGGTCACCAACTGACCGGCGAGTCCGAAGCCGCCGACGACATACTCGGTGCCCGTCGCGACGTTGGCGTCGATCGTGGCGCTGTCGGCGATGCCCGGACCGGAGGCGTAGATGTTGCCTGACTCGTCGGTCCACGCGCCGGGCGTGTCGAACGCGCCGCCCGCGTTCCCGGGCGGCCCGGCATAGACGTAGTTTCGGGTGCCGGTGGACTCGTCGCCGAGCGGTCCGTGATCAAACGTGTCGATGGTCAGGGTCGCGGGCGACGTGGTGATCCCGTCGCTCGCGGCGATGGTGATGACGTCGTCGGTCGCGAGCGTGGGCATGAAGGTGATTGCGTCGAGATCGGCCTGCACGGCGGCGAGCGAGCCGGTGACGGTCAGCGAGCCGGTGCCGTCGCCCGCGATCGTGGCGCCCGCGGTGTCGATCGCATTGAAGGTGCCGCCGAAGCGGGACGTCAGCGTCAGCGTGATCGTCTGCGCGAACTCCGCCGCATCCTGGTCCGACAGGCTCAGGCCGGGGATCGGCGTGGCGACGTTGTCGGTGGTCGCGAGGTCGGCCGGCCCCGACAGGATCGGCGGCTGGTCGTTCGTGCCAGACTGCACGTAATCGAAGATGGTGCCGCCGTTGCCGGGCTGGCTCGGGTCGAGCACGAAGTTGCCGGCCGAAAGCGACCCGGCGAACACGACGGCAGGCCCGGTGCTGAACTCCACGTAGGTCGTGTTGCTGCCCGGATCGTAATTGGCGGCGGTGACGCGGTTGATCGTCTGACCAGTCCCGGTCTGAATCCGGTCGCCATCGGCGCAGCCGTAGATCGTTGCGCCGAATGCGCTGTACGGCGCGATGTCGAGGAAGCCGCCCCCACCGTTGAACTCCGGCTCGAAAACGACCGACTGGCCTTGCAGGACGGGCATCGCGATGTCGAGGGTGGCACCGGCGTCGATCAGCAGGACGCCGTTGCCCGCGAGCGTTCCGTTCGTGAGCGTCGATGGGCTGCCGGCCGTGGCCTCGATCGTACCGTAGTTGCTCAGGACGCCGAAATTGGCGAGGTAGAAGGTCCAGTCATCGCCGGAGACGATGCCGCCGCCGCCGATGGTGATCGGACAGTTGATGTTGCCGTCGATGTCGGTCCCGTTCGCGAGGTCGAGGCGGCCTTGCGACCCGACGTTGAGGCCGGTGAAGCCGCCCAGGTACGACGAGATTCGATAGCCGGCGATCGCCGCTTCGCCCGGGCCGCCATCGCCGAGTACCAGGTTGTACTCGATCGACGCGTGCATCCCGACCAGCAGGCCGAGCGCGCCATTCTGTCCGACGTCGAGTTGCCCGTAAGCGCCGAACTCCTGTCCGTCGTCGCTGTAGCCGCTGTAGTTGTCGATGACCGACTGCAGAAGATCGAGCTGGCCGAAACCGTTGTTGCCGACCAGAACGTCTTTCGTGCTGAACCAGAACGTATTGCTGAGGCTCATCCGGCTGCCGCCGGCGCTCGCCTGATTGGCGATGACGGTTTCGCCGGTATAGAGGTTGACACTCCCTTGAGTGAGGCTGCCGCCGGCATCGCCCGCCGCGACGAGCGTGCCCGGGCTGGTGTCGCCGACGACAAGCGTATTGCCTGCGATCAGGCCGGCGAGGATTCCATCGATGTCGCCCTCGACCAGCCGAGCGTCGAACAGCGCGGAGCCTGGCAGGAAGGTGGCGGTGGCGTTGTCGTTGATCTCGAACGCCGCACTCGGTGCGGCACTCGTGCCGGCCGCATCGACCACGCCTGCGAACGTCGTCGGCGTGTCAACCGACCACGCAGCGGCGATCTCGCCGCCGGTCGTCGCGATGACGGGAGTGCCGGCGATGGGCGCGAAGACAGCGGTGTCGACCATGCCGGGCGCGATCCCCGCGCTCCAATTCGCGCCGGTGCTCAGCACGGGCGATGCCGCGCCGGTCCAGACGTCGACGATCGGCGCCGCCCCCGAACTGGCCGTCACCACGATCGGGAAGCTGAAGTTGTCGATCGAGCCGAGGACGGTGTTTTCGAGATAACCGTCGATATAGGCGGTGCCGGTATACATCGGCACGAAGAGCAGGTTGCCGCCGCCCAGCGCCTGATTGAGCGAAGCCAGACTGCCGTAGGGCTCGTAATCGTCTCCGGCACCGCCGTTGATGATCGACTCCTCGCCATCGAACAGCAGGTAGCCGTCGAAGCCGTCGAAGCGGGAGTTGAAGTCGGTGTTGACATCGACGTAGAAATGGTCGCTGCCGATATACGACGCGGCCGGATCGCTCACGACGAGATCGAGCGGCAGCACCTGTCCCAACGCCACCGTCGGATCGGCCTGGATAACCTTCGGCGATGAGACGGTCGGGTCAAAGCCGATATCCGTCGTGACGGTGACGCCGTCGCCGCGCACCAGCGTCAGCGCGAGCGTGTCCGATGCGGGCGGATTGCTCGCGCCATACACCAGTGTCGCCAGATCGCTCTGGATCTGCGACAGGGGTCCCGTCAGGACCAGCTTGCTGACGCCGCCCGTGTCGCCGAGCGGGATGTCGTAGAACAGCCCGGTCTGGTCGCTGAGCGTCAGCGTATAGATCGAGTCGGCAGGCGCGTTCGGGTCGTCGACATAGATGCCGTCCGCGCCGGTCAGCGGTTCCTGAGAGCCGGGCGGAAACGCCGGCAACTCGCCCGGCGCGATCAGCGTCGGCGTGCTGACCACCGAAGGCGGCCCGAGCGTGATCGCGGTGCCGCCCTGGCCGTCCTTGCTGAGCGAGAAGCTCGACGACGAATAGCTGTTGTCGAACGTCAGCGTCGCGACGACGCTGCTGCTGTGCGTCACCGTCAGGACGTCGCCCTCGACCGAGTAGGTCGTGCCGGTGAACGGCACGGTCGTCAGGTCGATGACGTCGCCGGTGGCGAAATCGGCGATGGTGCCCTGCATCGCGAGCGGCTGCGTCAGGTCGAGTACCTGCTGCACGCTGCCCGGATTGTCGAAATCGACCGTGACCGTCGGCGCGACCGGCCCGCTCACCACCAGGTCCGACTTGCCCGTGACCGCCAGCGTGCCGGTGCCGCCGATGCTGCCGTTCAGCGTCAGCGTCTGGCCGTTCGCCGCCTCGACCACGCCGTCGTCGGTGATGTTCGCGAGCACCAGCCCGCCGCCCGTCAGCGTGCCGGCCGGCGTGGCGGCGAGTGTCCCCATCGCCGGCTGGGCAGCATCGACCATGATGCCGGTGCCGGTGTCGGTGTTGCCGCCGATCTCGATCAGCCCGGTTCCGTCGTCGATGATGGTGCCTTGCGCCCACATCACGACATTGCCGTCGACCTCGACGGTGCCGCCGTTCGCCACGGACAGCGTGCCGCCGCCGCCGCCGCCGCCCGTCGTGCCGCCGATCGACAGGTCGCCCTGGATCTCCCAGTTCGACGGCGTGACCGTCGTCGTCATGCCGACGGTCACGGTGTTCGCGCCTTCGATCAGCGCGTAGCCGATGCCATCGGCGTCGCCGATGATCGCGTCGCCCTGCGTGGTGAGCTGGCTGCCCGCCTCGACCAGCAGCGTGCCGGCGCCCGCCTGGCCGATGTCGAGCAGGCCTGTGACGCCTGTCCCGTAGCTGCCGGCGATCGAGAAGAATGCGAGCGTGCCGCTGCTGTCGAGTACGTTCGATACGCCGATATCGACTTCGGCCGTGCCCACGTCGAAGGTACCCGCGTCCTCCACCTGGACGACGCCGGCCCCCTCGCTGCCGATCACGACGCTGCTGCCGTCGGAAACGAACGATGCGTTGAACACCTGCAACAGGCCGTTCGAGAACTGGCCGTCGCCGACCGTGACGTCGCTGTCCGTGTACACGTAGCCGCCGAACGACACGGCCAGCACGCCGGTGCCATTGTCGTCGGCGCCGATCACCAGGCCGCCTTCGGCGTCCAGGTAGCTGCCGTAACCGGTGACCTGCAGCGTGCCGCTGCCGGGCGAGCTGAACTGGTCCGGCTGGCCGCCGAGAAAGACGCCGTCGCCGACGATCAGCGTGCCGCCGTTGCTGACGACTGCGGTCGCCCGCCCGCCGTAGCCGTCGTTGAACTGGCCGTCGATCTCCAGGATGGACGGCGCCGCGGTGCCCATGCCGGTGACCAGCACCTCGGCTGTGCTGCCGTTTTCCGCCGCCAGCGTCACGTCGGTGTCGATGCCGACGGTGCCGCCGTCCTGGACGACGAGCGTGCCGCTGCCGTGGTTGCCGACGGTGAGGTCGTTGGCCCACAGCGTGCCGTTGTCGACGACGATCAGGCCGGACGATCCGGCGTCGTCGCCGACGATGATGGAGGTCTGTGCGTCGCCCGAGACGTCGTCCTGCGGCGTCCCGGGCTGGCCGTCGGCCGACATCGTGTCGGCGTTCTCCGGCCCGACGATTGCGGTGTTCTGCACATACAGCGTGCCGTTGCCGCTGCCGCCGACAAACAGGTCCGCACCTAGCGCGAAGTCGCTGTCATCGACGACCAGCGTGCCGGACGAGCCGGGCTGGTCAGCGATGATGACGTCCTCGTCCGCGGCAACGCCGATGCCGCTGCTGCCGCTGACCATCATCGTGCCGGCGCCGCCGTCACCGATTGTCAGCGTGCTGAGGTCGACCGTGGAACCGTCGATGACGACCGCGCCCGTGCTGCCCGCGCTCGCGGCGATATCGATCCCGTCGTAGCCCTGATCGACGACTGTCGAGTCGTTCTGGATCGTCAGCAGCCCGCCGGGGATGAAGCTGCCGCCGATCGTGGCGCCGGTGGCCTCTTCGCCGACATCGAGCGCGCCGTAGAAGTCGATGCTAGACGCATCGACCAGCATGCCACCGAACGCCGCGTTGCCGCCGCCCAGGATCAGGTCGTCGCCGAACGTGGCAGTGCTGTCGTTGAGCAGTTCCAGCACGCCGCTGCCGTCGCCGCCGACGACCACCAGGCTCGCGTCAAGCGTCCCGGCGTCGAAGATCGCTTCGCCGAGCGCGCCCTGGTCGAAGCCGATAATAATGCCATCGCCGTCGGTGCCGTAGTCGGCGACATAGGCGCCGTCAGTTGCGTTCAGGACCGCCGGATACTCGATCGTACCGTCGACCGTGATCGGCGTCGCATCATTGCCGATGATCAGGTTGTCACCGGTCTGCAGTTGCGATCCATCGCCGGTGATCTCGACCGTCCCGCTCGAGCCGGGCGCGTCGCCGATGACCATGTCGGACAGTACCGAGACCGTGCCGGTGCCGCCGACATCGTCGCCGATCGTCAGCAAGCCGTCGCCGGCCTGTCCGACCGTCAGGGTTGTGGCATCGAGTTCGCCCCCCGTATCGACGAAGATCTCGCCGGTGCTGCCGGTCTCAGCGGCAACGATGACGAAGCCCTCGTTGTCCATCGTCGACGTCGCATCGACGGTCGCGCCGTTGAGGATCGCCAACAGGCCGCCGGGGTCAAACCCACCCAGCCCGTCCGTGCTGCCGGTGCCGGCGCTGCCGACGTAGATGTTGCCATCGACCTCCAACGACGCGGTGACAGTGACGCCGTTCAAGCTGTAGACGCCGCCGACCGTGACGGTGCCGCTGCCGCTGGCGTCCGAGCCCAGGATAAGGTCGCCCTGGACCAGCGCCATCCCGGACTGGCTCTTGTCCGTTTCGCTGCCGACCACCAGCCTGCCGGTGCCCTCCTGGCCGACGACCAGGTTCTGCTCGAACGTGACGTCGCCCACGATGGGCCCGCCGCTCCCACCGGTGCCGCCGGTGCCGCCGGTGCCGCCGGTTCCTCCGGTGCCTCCGCTGCCGCTGGTCGTGAAAGCCTCGACCGTGATGCCGCCGAAGCCGCCGCTGCCGCCGCTGCTGCCGCCCAGGGCACCGAGAACCGCGTTGCCGGTGACCGACAGCGAGGCGCCATCCCCGATGATGAACCGCCCTGAGCCGGCATTGCCGACGAACAGGTCCCCGATCGTCAACGTCGTTGTCGGAGCGCCTAGGCTGAACAATCCGACCGAGCCGGCGGAGTCGCCGATCGCGACGGTGTTGAGCTGGGTGAACTGATTGGTCGTGCTGAACCAATTGAGCTCGCCGTTGCCCGCTTCCCCGACGACGACGTCGCCTTCGATCGTGGGCGACACATCAAGGAGGCTCAGCAGGCCGATGCCGCTGCTCTGTCCGCCGATGATCAGGTCGCCGCCGACGTTCAGGTCGGTGGTGCCGAGCGACATGATGGCAGAACCGGCGTTTCCGACCACGAGATCGCCGCCGATATCGACGCTGCCGCCGGTGCCGGAGATGCTGCCGTAGGCGCCGAGTTGATTGCCGGCGACCACACTGCCGGTGACGGTCAGGTCGCCGGCGTTCATCTGGTTCAGGCTCGACAGGTGGAGGGTGCCTTGGCCGGCATCGCCGACGATCAGCGTATCCGCCGATAGCGTGCCCGGTCCGTCCTGGCCCGCAAGCAGCAGTTGGCCCAAGCCTGTGTTCAGCACGCCGACATCGAGGACACCGCCAACGTCGACCGAGCCGTCCGCGGTCAGAAACAGCGTGCCGTGACCGCCGTAACCGACAGCGATGCTCGCCGCCTGCAACAGTGCGCCGTCACCACCGACTTCGACCTCGCCGACATCAGCGGACCCGACGGCGATGAAGACGCCGCCCGCCGTGTCGGAGCTATCGGTCGCGCTGACCGTAGCGCCGTCTTCAATGTGCAGTTCGACGGTGGCGCCGGCAATCATCGCGGTGGGGTCGTCCGCGACGAACAGGTTGCCGCCGAACGTGAGCGACGTGGCACTGGCACCCCCAGTACCCCCGGTGCCACCAGCGCCCCCGGTGCCCCCGGTCCCCCCCCGTGCCGCTGGTCTGGCTGGTGCCGTTGGTGAAGAAGACGCGACGCTGCTGCCGCTGTCGATGGCGAGTTGGGTCTGATAGTCGCCGACCTGCACGGTCTCCGCCGTCGGCGGCGGACTGTCGACCTCCAGTGCGGGCGTGGTGACCTCGGACGACGAATCGATCGTTGCCGAGCCATCCGCGATCCAGATGCCGGAGAACGACAAGCCGGGAACCGTCGCCGTGCCGGTAATCGTCAGCGTGCTGTTGCTGATGAGCAGGTCGGGATAGGACGTGTCGCTCGGATCCACCGGCGCCCCGAGATAGACCTGCGTCGCGGACACGTCGGCGCTGTTCTGGAACGCGACGCTCCCGTCGAGCACGTCGATGCCGTTGATCGCGTCGGACGGCGCATCGACCGCGAGGACGGCGTTGTCGACGACGAGCGCGCTGTTCGGATCGCCGCTCTGGTAGTAATATGTGGTGTCGAGCGCCGCGCCGTTCTGGACCTGCACGGTCCCCGCGAGATTGTTCAGACCGGCGACACCGTTCGGGTCGGTGGAGGTCTCGAACGCCTGCGCAACCGCATTGTCGACGAGCAGCAGCGCGTCCGGGTCCTGCAACTGCATGTACGAGCTGACCAGCGTGCCGCCGTCCTCGACCACGACGGTGCTGCCGTTGTCGATGTTCAGCCCGCCGACGATCTGGTCGCTCGCGTTGACGGTGGCCAGCGGCTCGATATCGAGTGTGCCCTCGACGTCGAGCGTGCCGCCGACATCGCCGATCTGCGTCGTGCCGTTGGACACGAGCGTGATGTTCGCCAGGATGTACTGGCTCGCGTCGACCGAGCCGCCGGCTTCGATCGTCGCGGTGCTGCCCGGCATCTCGCCGGTGTACTGGATGATGCCGTTGTATGGATTGCTGAGGTCGCCGACGGCGTTAACGTAGCCGCTGATGTCGAGGCTGATGAACGTCTCGATGAACGACGCCGTCAGATTGCCCGTCAGCGCCAGCGTGGCGCCGTTGTAGACTGTGCCGATGTTGAAGGCGCCCGCGAGGTTGACGTCTCCGGACTGGTTGCTGGTGTCGAACTCGGCCGCCGTCCCGGTGCCCGTGATCGTGATCGTGATCGTGATCGTGATCGTGATCGTGATCGGGCTGAAGCCGAGAAGCACCTGCGCCGTGTCCCCGGCGCCCGGATAGGCCGTGTTGGGGTTCCAGTCCTGGGCGTCGTTCCACGCGCCGGTGCCGCCGGTGGGAACCCAACTGTAAGTCGTCATAGGCCCTCGCCAGATATTTCGTGGCCGAGGTGTGCGAGACTAGCCGAAATATTCCGAGACGGCAGCCCTTGCTTCGCTGGCCCGAATGTCGACGCGCCGAGGTTGCGGCCGATCGCCGATGCCGCAACCGAAGCGCGCGTCGCCCACCATGCGGACGCAGCCCGCCCAGAGCCCCGACCGCATTGGTCCCCAATTTTGTTCGGAAATGGCTTGCCTCGGGCGACGAAAGTGGGCACCGACGGAATTAACTATTGTGCGCTGCGGCGCCTGAGCCTGCTTCGAGACCTCTCTCGTCGCATATCGGCCGCATCCGGGGCTGGCCGGCGTCGGAGGCTTTGGCCCTGATCCACGCCCCCCGGAACACGCGACGCAGCGCGAGCTCGTCTATCGCCGCACATGACGCAAGCACGACCTCGTCATGTGGGACAACCCGCTGCACCATGCACCGCGCCCGGCCCGTCGAGGACCGCGAGCACCCCCGTGACATGCGGCGCGTGACGGTGCAGCACGCGCGGCCGATCTTGGAGCAGGCCGCCGCCTGACACCGCAGGCCGGCCCGCGGCCGCAGGCTGGCCGGGCCCCGCCCCGCCGCCGGCGGCGGGCGCGCGGCCAATGTGACCAATAACCCGTCGCACCTTCGTGCCTTGACGCAGCGAAACGACCAACGCACGACTCACTGCCTTGAAGGCGGCCGCAAGAGACCGTCGCCGAGGAAACGAACGCACGGCCGATCCGATCGAGGCCGCCACAATGCGACGGGCGTTCCGGCGCCTCGGTCACGCCGATATCGTCGTCATCATGCGCGAGCGGACGCCGTTCCCCGCGCGACTGTTCGCGCGCCTGCCGAGGCTGCAGCTGCTGGTCACGACCGGCATGCGCAACCTCTCGATCGACCTCGCGGCCGCCGAAGATGTCGTCGTGTGCGGAACCGCCGGCTCCTCGGTGCCGCCGATGGAGCTGACCTGGGCGCTGATCCTGGGCCTCGCGCGGCATCTCGTGCCCGGAGAACACCGCGTTGCGCGAGAACGGCCCGTGGCAGAGCACGATCGGCATCGACCTGCACGGTCGCCAGCTCGGCCTCATCGGGCTCGGCAAGATCGGCACCATGATGGCGCGTATCGCGGACGCGTTCGGGATGCGCGCCGTGGCCTGGAGCCCGAACCTGACACCGGAGCGCGCGGCTTCTGCCGGCGTGCGGATGGTGACGAAGGACGCGCTGCTGGAGACCAGCGACTTCGTCAGCATCCACCTCGTGCTCGCGCCCTCGACGCGCGGCCTGATCGGCGAGGGCGACCTGCGCCGCATGCGCGCGGGCGCGCTCCTCATCAACACGTCGCGGGCGCCGATTGTGGATCAGGCAGCGCTGGTTCGCGCGCCGGAAGAGACATGGATCGCCGGCGCCGGCCTGGACGTGTTCGACATCGAACCGCTTCCGCCGGATCATCCATTGCGGCGCTTGCCGAACGTGCTGGCGACCCCGCACCTCGGCTACGTCTCGGAGGACAACTACCGAGGGTATTTCACCGAGGCCGTGGAAGACATCGAGGCATGGCTTCGCGGCGCGCCGATTCGCCGGTTGCGCTGAACAGGCGGCGGGCCGGCCGGAGGTATCTCCCCGACGGGAGCCTTCGATGGCTGATTGGCCCTCCATGCCAGCTCACGAACGCCGCCACGGCCTCGCCAAGTTTTATCAGCTCGGGCGTCTGCGCCATCCGCTGTGGAACCGATACCACGACGAGGCGCGACGAGAATTGTTCGGCTTGCAGCACTTGGCGAGCCAGCGAGCGCACGCCGCGAGCCCGGGGCGTGCGCCGGGACTCGCGGCGTCATGATGGTCGCGGATCAGTAGTAGTGCCAGCCTCCGTCGCGCCAGTCGCGGTGGGACCAATTACGCCCGTGCCACGACCAGACGCCGACGGCGGCGGGGTGCACGACCACGACCGGAGCGATAGGGCGCACGACCACGACCGGAGCGACGGGATGCACGACGACAACCGGATCGGCCCGCCAGACCCGCTGTGAGCCGACCCAGACCCAGGCGACCCTCTGGACATTCGCCGTGTCGCCGGGGCCGGCGATCGCCGGCAACAGGCTGGCGGCCTGGGCTGGCTGCGGCAGGGAGGCGGCGAACGCGCCGGCGATCCCGGCGGCCACCGTAACGGATAGCAGAATATTACGCATTGTTTTCGGACCTCCTTTTGCCCGAGCAACAGATGATACGCGTGAGATGGGTCAGGACGACGTCCGCCAAATGCAGCGACTGAGATATCCGTTTACGGGATCCGCCGCAGTGGTGCGTGAGGAATGTGTTACCGCGATCGGCGTGGTAGCGCCAACCTCGGAAAATACTTAGTACCCGATAACGTGCAGCGGTCGTTGCCGCCGCACTGACGCGGATGCCGGAGTTTCCGTCACGCTGCTCGCGCATGAAATCAGGAGGCCGGAGCTGACACGGACACATGCCGACACGCGAGCCCTCATCCCCGCCTCCGTCGTCTTGCAGGAAGTTCACGACCAAGCGCCGGTCGGCCACTTCACCTTGGGTTGGCTGATGGGCAGTCTGCACGAGCGCTCGTTCGATCTCATCATGCTTTTGCTCGGCATCGTCGCCGCCGCGCCGGGGATTTCGTTCGTCGCCGGCCTGCTGCTGATGATTCCCGCGTGCCAGATGATCGCCGGCCGGCGCGCACCCGCGTTTCCCCGTCGTATCGCCGCCCGTCCGTTGCCCACGCGCCACCTCGCAGCCCTCGTGCAACGCGCCGTGCCGGTGCTGCGATATCTCGAGAAGCTGATCCATCCGCGCTGGCACACCCCGCGCGACGTGACCAAGCGCGTCGTCGGATTCGTGGTGATGATGCTGAGCGCGACACTGATCCTCGTGCCGATCCCGCTGAGCAACGTCGTCCCGGCCCTGGTGATCGCACTGATCGCGCTCGCCCATCTCGAGGCGGACGGTTTGCTGCTCTCGATCGCCCTGCTGGCGGGATGCGTCGTCCTCGCGCTCGAGGCAGGGGCGATCTGGCAGACGATCATCGGCGCCGAATGGGTCAGCCACGTCCTGTGAAACGCTCGCACCAGCGGGGGCGCCGCGTCACGCGGCTGCCCCTTGCCGCATCGACGGTGCAAGGCTGCTCCGGGTGGACGACCGTACGCGGCGCCATCTCACCCAGCCGCTGTCGTTCGTAACTAACGACAGCCACCAGCCTCAGCGCCAAACGCGCCCTGGTCCGCCAACGCTGCGAACAAGCCTGATAGCCAGCAGGAGCACCACGGCACCGATCGTGGCATTGACGATCGCCGCGACGATGCCCACGCCCAGGTGGATGCCGACTCGCGGCAGCAGCCACCCACCGATGAAGGCGCCGACGATTCCGACGACGAGGTCGCCGATGATCCCGAGCCCGGTGCCTTGCACGATGACGCCGGCCAACCAGCCAGCAACGAGGCCGACCAGCAGGATAATGAGCAGACTTTCAGCCGACATGACACCCTTCCTCGCATTTCAGCGGCATGGAGCCGCCAGCATGATCGCGGGCCGCGGGCGCGACCCGATGCGGGTCGCGCCGGCGGACCGCGCCGTATCAACGCTCCGCCCGTTCCGCCTTTGCCGCATGGCCCTCGGCCGCGCCGGGCGGGTGAGCTGGCCCGGCGGCAGCCGGATGTGGTGCCGGATGCGCAACATCACGGTTCATCGGCCCATGTGCGACGGCGGGAGTCGGCCGCAGATGAACGACGCCCGGTCCCCTGAACTGGGCGGGATGCGACGTGGCGGCGATCGCCGGCACTCCATTGTTGCGGCTCGCCGCCAGAGCCGGAACCCTGGAGGCGACGCTGATGTGCCTGGCTTGCACCGCGGTCACCGCGACGTGCTGATCGTGTTCGGCCAGGCGTTCCTCGGCGGTCGGTTCGGTCCTGAGGCCGCCGTCGCCGCCGACATAGCTGACGTGTGAGGTGTTGAGGACGGTCGCCGGTTTTTCATAGACATTGGCAACGCGCACGGACCCGAAATTGTTGACGCTCCGGTTGTAGGCGAAGGTCTGGCCTTCCCAATGGCCGCCTTCGTAGCCGACGCCGCCGTAGCCGAAGCCGTAATTGACCCCGCCATAGTAGCCGACATGCGGCCCCCAATAGCCGTCATGGAAGACATAGCCGTCGTCACTCCAGCCCCACCAGGGGGGAGTCCAGAGCACACCGACGGTCGGCGGCTGGACCCAGGTGCCGGGCACCCAGTAGTAGTTTACCGCCTGCCGCCAATGCCAATAGCCTGGGGTCCAGATATACCCGGGTGCGGGGATCGGCGGCTGCGCGTAGATCGGCAGCATCGGCGGTGCCGTTCGGACCGAAAGTCCGATCGCGATGTGCCCCGCCGCCCGGGTCGGCGCCGCCGAGAGTCCGATCGCGATGTGCCCGGCCGCCCGCGTCGGCACCGCAGTGATCAGCGGGCTCGCCAGAACGGTTGCGGCCAGTAGTACGCCTCTGAGATGCAGTCGTTTGAAGACGGTCACGCTTTCCTCCCGTGACGGGAAAATTTCGAGATACGCATCCGTCCGCGTCACCGGTGCTGCGTCTCTGTATGGGACACGGAAATGAAGGGAGGCCGCCCGCATAACAGCTTTCGCTTCGATAGAGCGAGGGACAGCGATCCGATCAGGAACCCGCTAGTCACGAACTTACCCAATGGAGACAGCCAGGAGTAGGCTCGGAAACTACTCAGCGAGTGCGGACAGAGCCAAGCATCGTACACCCGGCGCTTGATGAGTAGTTTCCGAGGCGACGGTGAGCGGTCTACGTGCGACGGTGCGCAGATGCCGGACGGCCAGCGTGTTCGTCGCATGTGGCCAAGGGCTGCCCGGCGGCCATAAGGGCGCACTCCAGTGCCCGCACGAGGTCAGCTTCACGAAAGGGCTTCCGAAGAATCACGGCGTCCGACTGCAGCCCCGCTCCGCTCATGATGATGTGCGGCATGGGTCCGGACCGGCGGATCGCCTCGAGGGCAGCCACGCCGCTTCCCGCCCTTAACCTGACGTCGACGATCATCATGTCGGGCTTGCAACGCGCCGCGGCATTTACGGCGTCGCTTTCGGTCGTTGCAATGCCGCAAATCTCGTGCTGCTGGTCGACGAGCATATCCGCGAGCACCATGGCGACCATGGCATCGTCTTCGACGATAAGGATCCGCAGGGGCCTCACCGCCTATCTCCACGGGCCAAACCGTTGCGCATTGCCCACATGATCGTGCTCCAGAATCGAGCGGCGTTCCGAGATCGTAGCTATCCCAACACCTTGGGCGGTCTTGCGCCGGGCGGGGCCTCAGCCGCTCCCACCATGCATCGCGGAAGGCGCCGCTCCCAAGCCTCGGAAACTACTCACGTCGCCATGCGCTGCAGCAGCCCTGACGGGATGGCCCGTTCGCGGCGGAATTCCCCCTCGGCCGAAAAGACGTGCTAAAGTCGTTGGCAAGCCCCGCCTAAGCGTGGGGTTCTGAATATCGGTGTGACATGCCCAAAAAACGCTCGCCCCAGGGTGAGGCCGAGCGGCCGCCGCCGTCCGGGCAACGTAGTTCGGGGCGTGGCCTGCCGCTTGCGTCAAGAGATCTGACGGTCGTTGGGATTGGGGCGTCGGCCGGCGGCCTTGACGCGTGCACGAAGCTGGTCGGCGCATTGCCTGCCCAGACCGGCATGGCGTTCATCCTCGTCCAGCACCTCGACCCCACCCATGCGAGCATGATGGTCGAGTTGCTCGCCACGCATACGCCACTCAGCGTGGTGCAGGCGACCGACGGCATGTCGCTCG
>Ga0074045_10002569_pt1 | contig 16776 bp, 16 predicted proteins | sample BogForMeECP23OM2_FD_94442 | JGI IMG/M metagenome (GOLD analysis project Ga0074045, IMG submission 94442) | Bog forest soil microbial communities from Calvert Island, British Columbia, Canada - Bog Forest MetaG ECP23OM2 | ecosystem: Environmental > Terrestrial > Soil > Wetlands ...
GCCGGAGGCTTCTTTAACGCCGACGATGTTGTCGATTTCCGAGAGGCGGACAACGGTGGCGGGTTCGATGTTGACGCCGGTGCGGCCCTGCACGCTGTAAAGGATGATCGGAATCCTGATGCAGGCGGCGATGGCTTTGTAGTGCTGATAGAGGCCTTCCTGCGTGGCCTTGTTGTAGTAGGGCGTGACGGAGAGTATGCCGTCCGCGCCCAGTTTTTGGCATTCGCGCGCGAGTTCGATGACGCAGGCGCGGGTGATGCCTTCCAGAATGTTGTCGGCGGGACCGGGCGTGATCAGGCGGCCATTGCGGACCATGAAGATGTTGCAGGTGGCGCCCTCGGCGACGTGGCCATTTTCACTGAGGAAGATGGCTTCGTCGAAGCCGGCGCGGCGGACGTCATCGGTGGCCAGGGCGCTGTTGACGTAGGCGCCGCAGATCTTGGCGCGGCCGGGAATGGCGTTGTCCTCGAGGCGGCGCCAGGAGGTGACGCCGGCGTGCAGTCCCGTGGTGCTGTCCATGTAGACGCCGAAGGGGACGGCGACGATGGTGAAGCTGTCGCGCGAGTCGGCGTGGACGCCGATGCGCTGGGCGGATTTCCAGACCAGTGGGCGCACGTAGATATCGGAGTGGAAGGCGTTGCGGCGCAGCAGCTCCGCGGTGATCTCCATGAGCTCGTCAGGCGAAGGCGGGATGCGGAGGTGCAGGATGCCGGCGTTGCGCTTCCAGCGCAGATAGTGGTCGACGGGGCGGACGATCAGGATCTGGTGGCGCTGGGCGTCCCAGTAGCCGCGGATACCTTCGAAGACGCCGGTGCCGTAGTTCAGCGCGTGGGTGAGGACGCCGACATGCGCTTCAGCCAGGGGGACGTAACGACCATCGAAAAAAACAATTGTCGAAGGATCTGGTTCATTGGATGACATGAGCAAGCTCCTGCCGGGCGGCGTTGCGGCCGGCGATGAGCGCTTTTCGGTCGAGCTCCAGCCAGCGCGCCGATTTGACAGCGCGGACCAGCGCGGCGTCGATCTGCCCGTCGCCGACCACGTGGGCCGATTCCAACAAAGCGCCGAGCGTGACGATATTGCCGACGCGGGCGTCGCCCAGCTCGTCGGCGATTTTAGTGAACGGCGCGACGAGGAAATGCACGTCGTCGCGGCGGCAATCGTCGGGCAGCGCGACGGCGTTGTAGAGCACCCAGCCGCCGGGCTGGACGGTGTGGATGAACTTGCGCAGGGAGGGTTCGTTGAGGGCCAGCAGGACGTTGGGCTGCGAGATGAAGGGCGAATCGACGGCGTGGGTGGAGAGACGCACGTGGCAGTTGGAGGTGCCGCTGCGCATCTCGGGGCCATAGGAGGGCAGCCAGGAGACGTGGAGGCCGGCGGCGAGACCGGCCTCGGCCATGACCTCGCCGAGCATGAGCACGCCCTGGCCGCCAAAGCCGGCCACTCTGATGCGCCAATCGACGGGCTGGGAGGGCTGGCTGGCGGGCGGCTCGCAGGTGTGGGCGGCGTCGATCTCGAGCAGCTGCGGAAAGTCGCTGAGGGCGGGGGCCTGGGCGGGCGCGGGACGGGGTTCACGTTCCTTTGTCTGGTCGCGGAAGACGCCGACGGGATAGATTTTGGATAGCTCTTCGCGGACGCGTTTCTGGGCGTCGAGCGCGTTCAATTTCCAGATGGTCGGGCAGGGCGAGAGCACTTCGATCAGCGAGAAGCCGAGGCCGCGGACCTGGTTTTCGAGGCCGCGCCTGATGGCTTTGCCGGCCGCCATGATGCCCTTGACGTTGCCCAGGGCGACACGCTCGAGATAGACGGGGGCCTCGAGCGCAGCCAGCGTTTCGCAAACGCGCAGCGGGTAGCCCTCATTGAAAATGCTGCGGCCGTAAGGGCTGGTGGTGGTCTTGCCGCCGATGGGAGTGGTGGGGGCGAGCTGGCCGCCGGTCATGCCGTAAATGGCGTTGTTGATGAAGATGACGGTAATCGGCTCGCCGCGGTTGGCGGCGTGGAGGATCTCGGCGGTGCCGATGGCGGCGAGGTCGCCGTCGCCCTGGTAGCTGACGACGATGGAGTCGGGGCGGCCGCGTTTGACGGCGGTGGCGACGGCGGGGGCGCGGCCGTGGGCCACCTGGATGTTGCCAATATCGAAGTAGTAGTAAGCGAAGACGCCGCAGCCGACGGGGCTGATGAGGACCATGCGGTCCTGGACGCCGAGCTCGTCGATGGCGCGCGCGAGCAGCTTGTGCACCATGCCGTGGCCGCAGCCGGGGCAGTAGTGGGTCTGGTGCTGGAGCTCGCCCTTGCGGTCGAAGTTGCTGTAGAAGGAGCGGGGGCGCTTCTGGACGACGGTGAAGCCGGGCATCGGCAGTTCAGACATGGGCAACCTCCAACGGCTGGGCGCTGGACGCAGAGACGGCGTATTGCGCGGCGATTCTGCGGACGACGCCCGCGACCTCTTCGGCGGAGGGGACGTTGCCGCCTGCGCGGCCATAGAACTCGACGGGGCGGATTCCATTGAGCGCGAGCTTCACGTCGTCGACCATCTGGCCGGTGCTGAGCTCGACGACTCCGAAAACCTTGGCCTGCGCGGCGAGGCGGCGGAGGCCCGCGCCGGGGAAGGGATAGAGCGTGATCGGGCGGAGCAGGCCGACGGGCAGGCCCGCGGCGCGCAATTGCTCGACCACGGCCTTGAGGATGCGGGCGGTGATGCCGTAGCCGACCAGGATGATTTCGGCGCCGGCGGTGTGGTACTCCTCAAACCGCACGGCCTCGCGTTCGCAGCGCTTGTACTTGGCTTCGAGCTTGCGAACGTGCTGCTCCATCAGGTCGGGCTCGAGATAGATCGAAGTGACCATGTTGGCGCGCGTGGCGGCGGTGCCTTCGACGGCCCAGCTCATGCTCCTCGGCTCGACCGGGGTGGCCATGAATTCGACCGGCTCCATCATTTGTCCGATAGCGCCGTCGGCGAGGACGAAGACGGGGTTGCGGTACTCGTCGGCGAGATCGAAGGCCAGCGCGGTGAGGTCGGCCATCTCCTGGACGCAGTCGGGCGCCAGGACGATGATCCTGTAGCAGCCATGGCCGCCGCCCTTGACGACCTGGTTGTAGTCGCCCTGCTCGGGCGCGATGTTGCCCAGGCCGGGGCCGGCGCGCATGATGTCGGCGACGACGCAGGGCAGCTCGGAACCGGCGAGATAGCTGAGGCCCTCCTGCATCAGGCTGATGCCTGGACCGGAGCTGGCGGTCATAGCGCGCAAACCGGCGGAAGCGGCGCCGTAGAGCATGTTAATGGAAGCGACTTCGCTCTCGGCTTGAAGAAACGTGCCGCCGACGAGGGGCATGTATTTTGCGGCGGCTTCGGCGATTTCGCTGGCCGGGGTGATGGGGTAACCGTAGAAGGCGCGGCAGCCGGCCAGGATGGCGCTCTTGACGATGGCTTCGTTGCCCTTGATGAGTTGTTTCGGCATGGCGGGAGCCTCAAGCGGCGGCCTGGTCCTCGGTGGTGCGCTTGTAGACGGTGACGGCGCCGGGCTCGGGGCAAGCGTAGAAACAGAGCCCGCAGCCGTTGCAGCCATGGCCGATGTATTCGGCCGGATGGTAGCCGTAGCGGTTCAGCCCTTCGGAGAGGCGCATGCCTTTGAGCACGCAGGCCTCCACGCACAGGCCGCAGCCCTTGCATTCCTCAGGATTGACGACGACGTATCCCTTGTCGGGCCTGGGGGTGGATGGCATGGCGGGTCGCTGGCTCCTTTCTCGATGCGACGATCGGTAAACTTCTAGGCTACCAATGCGGGCGAGGGTTCCAGGTAATGGTTCCGGCAGGCGAACTCATAGAGACCGTCGCGGAATCTGGGGTCGGCGATGGAGATGAGCGCTTCGGCCCGCTGGCGAATGCTCTTGCCATGGAGGTAGGCGACGCCGTGCTCGGTGACGACGTAGTGGACGTCGGCGCGGGAGGTGACGACGCCGGCGCCGGGGTCGAGCACGGGCGCGATGCGCGAAATCGTGCCGTGCTTGGCCGTCGAGGGCAGCGCGATGATCGGCTTGCCGCCCTTGGAGCGGGCCGCGCCACGGATGAAATCAGGTTGCCCGCCGACGCCGGAATAGGGGCGCGTGCCGATGGAGTCGGCGCAGACCTGTCCGGTCACATCGATTTGCAGGGCGGAATTGATGGCGACCATGCGATCGTTCTGGGCGATGACGAAGGGATCGTTGGTGTAGCGGGTGGGATGGAACTCGAAGAAGGGGTTGTCGCGGAGGAATTCGAAGAGCGGGCGCGTGCCGAGGACGAAGCCGACAATGGCCTTGCCTGGATGAAGGGTCTTGCGGGCGCCGTTGATGACGCCCTTCTCGATGAGCGGAATCACGCCGTCAGAGACGAGTTCGCTGTGAATGCCAAGGTCGCGGTGGTTTTCGAGAGCGAGCAGCACGGCGTCGGGTATGCCGCCGATGCCGAGCTGCAAGGTGGCGCCGTCGGGCACCAGGCCGGCGACGTGGGCGGCGATGCGGCGATGGACGTCGTCGGCGCAGGATTCGCAGGGCAACTCCAGCAGCGGACGGGAAGTTTCCACCAGCGCGTCGATCTCACTCACGTGCAGGAAACAATCGCCGTAGGTGCGCGGCATGTGATCGTTCACTTCGGCGATGACCAGCTTGCCGGTGCGGGCGGCGGTGAGGGTGCAATCCACACAAGTGCCCATGCTGAGGTAACCGTGGTCGTCGGGCGGGGCGACCTGCAGCAGCACGACGTCGAGCGGCATTTCGCCCGAGAGGAAAAGGTCTTCGATCTGGCTGAGGAAGATGGGAGTGTAGTCGGCGCGGCCTTCCTGCACGGCCTGGCGGACGTTGCCACCGAGGAACAGGCCGCCATGGCGGAAGGCGCCTTCGAACTCGGGACGGGTGTAAGAGGCGTCGCCGAGGGTCAACATCGAAATCACCTGGACGTCCTTGAGCACGGGCGCGCGCCGGATCATGGCGTCGATGAGGGGTTGCGGGGTGGAGTTGCCTTGTTGAACCCACACGCGCTGGGCGGAGCGCAGCAGGCTGAGCGCCTCGTCCGCGGTCTTGAGCTTGCGCCGGTATTCCTCTCTCCAGGACATGGCTGAGTCACCTCCGTGCCGGAGCCACCACCTTGACGTGGTGTCTTATAATTCCGGCTAATCAGAGGATAAACTCTCCTGTTTGTGGTGTCAACCGTATTTAATCTAAAATTGACTAGCAAGTCAAGACCCCTGTTAGTGGTCCTATAAGAGGTTGATTTTATTTGACTTATTTATGGCTTACCGACCCCGCAAGTAGGGCCAAAAGCTGCAATAGGGAGGGCCGTGCGGGGAGCGCTGAATGGGCTCGGCAGGGGAGTTCGGGACCGTAGGTCAGTTTCCGGAAGCGCCGTTTACCGGCCACTGGCAGGCTGGTTGCACGCTACACGGGATGGTCCGCGAAGAGAGGCCGGAGACCGTGGTCGTGGCGGCCGAGTACCCGGAGGATTTCCTGGGCGTCCGCACCATCAACTACGCCGGCATGCACTACCCGACGCGGATGGACCAGCTCAACCAGTTCGACGGCGAGGCCGCCCGCATGGACGTCGGCCGCCAGTTCCTGAGCATTTATCCCCAGGCCGAGCCCGAGACGGCGGCCATCAGCGCCGCCGGTTCTTTCGCCGAAGCCACCACGGCGCACGTCCGCAACTTCCTCGACTGCGTACGCACCCGCAACCGGCCCGGCGGTACCGCCGAGAAAGGCTCCCCGGCCGCGCTCGTCGTCCAGATGGCGAACCTGTCCATGCAGACCGGCCGCCGCGTGCGCTGGAACGCCCAGGCGCCGCGGGTGGAGGCGTAACGGGGCGGCGGGGACTTGGCGCCAGCGAGGAGCAATCACCTCAACTTCCGCCCGTGTTCAGACTTCACTCTCCGCTCGTGAGATAAGCTGGAGTGCGAATACTATGGGAACAGGAAAAATCCCGGGCGACGATGTCCCCACCCCGGGTCGCGCGAGAACTCCGATCGCACTGCTGTCCATCTTTGCACTCGCACTCCTCATCTTTGGAATCAGACTGGCGGGTGCAGTCCACATGCCTTTCTTCGGGGGCGATGAAGGAATGCGGCTGAGCCTGGCTTATTTGCCCCTCATCCGGATGGGGAACCGGATCTGGCTGCCCATGCTTCAGGGCCACATCTGGATGTTCTATCTGTTGGGTCTTCCCTATTACACCTTCAGGCTCATTCCCTGCTTCTACTTTTTTGTGGCCATGGTTTTCCTCGGCCTCTTCACCTGGCGGCGCATTGCGAAGTTGTCCGGCGGGCTGATCTTCACTTTGTTCCTTATGTTCTGCTTCGCTTTCCAATGGGAGGTCCAGCGCCTCAGCGTTGAGCTGTATCAGGAGTCAATCGGTCTGGCGTTTTTCTATGTCCTGCTGTGGGCTGGCGCACTTGAACTCAGGCCCAACAGGTGGCTGCCGCTCATCGCAGCCGGCGCCCTGCTGACCCGCGAGGACTTTTGGATCTACCTGTTTGCGGCTTCTGTACTCAACTACAAGCAGATCCTGTCGCGAAAGCAATACCGGCGCAGCTTCCTGTTCCTTTGGTCCGTCCTGGGGCTGTGGCTGCTCTCGACTCCATTTCTATATCGCCGTCTCTCGGGCAGATTCCCGACCTTTCCCACGGAATGGCCTTTGGGGATCAACAAACAGGGCGGCCACGCCATCTCGCACTTATCGACTTCCCTGGCGGACTACTTCCACTGGCTGGTTCGCTCCAGATCGATTTACCTAGCCACGGGCCTGGTCATCGCTTGGATTATTCTGAAGGTCCTCGGCAGGGCCAAAGATCAAAGTGCGCGGGCCGCTGATGACTTCGAAACCCGTTTCCGATCCTTCAGCTTCCTGTCGCTAGCCATCATCTACTTCCTGGTGGTTGCATTTCACCCGTGGGAGCACACTTCCGGGAGCGGCAGGTTCGCCATCCCCCTCCTGGCACAGGGCTTCGTTTGGGCCGGCCTGCTGTTCGCCCGGGCAAACTCATACCCCGCGCCGGCGAAGATTCTCGCCAGGTGTATTCTCGTCGCCGCCCTGCTGCTCAGCCTGAGTACCGATCCCAGGGCCTGGACTTTCCAGCGCGATCGTCAGGCGGAGGAATCTGTCGACCGAATCGCTCAGCTCGTCCAGTCCGCCGGCCCGAGCGGAAAGGCGAATGCCTGTATTCTCATGAGGAACTACTGGGAAGCGCTGCGGCTCTTCGCGGCTCCGGCCTTGTATGCACGTTGGTCACTGAAACCGAATCAAGACATGGACTCCGGCAACTGCGACCTCATCATTCAGACGACGGGTTCCGAATTATTGGTTCCCGGAGAGTATTACACGAAGCGCTCTGAGTACCAACTGCAGGGGCGAACCTACGCTGTGTTCCAGAGAATCGCCCATCCGCCCAGTCCCGTTCCACCCGGCAAGTAGAATCCGAATCCGGGGACACTCAATCGCTGATTTCGTGACACGGAGCCGCGCGGATGCTGGAAGGCAGGACGGCGTGATCTCTGCGCCTGTCGGTGCCAGTTCCCGGAAAGTGGCGCTATCGGGCAACTGATAGATCAACCCGTCCGCAGCATCGAACCGCAGCCGCGCCCGAGTGGAGAATTGACCCACCACCAACCCCGGACCTCAGTTGGTGATGTCGTCGGTGCTGCTGCGGCCGCGCAGCGGAATATAGATCGCTTCGAAGGCCTTGTGCGCGGGATGATTGGCGTACTTGTCGAAGGCCGCCTGGTCCTCGAATTCGATCACGAAGGCGTCGGTGAAGGGGTGCGGTTTGAAGGAGCCGTCGGGCTGCTTTTCACTGTATACGCCCTGCACTTTGGTGCTCTTCAACCAGACGTTCCTGATGCCCGGCACCTCGGAGGCCATCTTTTCGACGGCGTCGAGGACACTCTTCTTCTGCGCTTCGGTGGCGCCGTCCTTGTAGTAAAGGGTCACCACGTGGATCACCGATTTCGGTTTCGCATAGCGGTTGGCGGCGAGGCCGGCAGCGGCGCCGAGGGCGACCAGCAGCGAGCCGGCGACGAGGGCCTGCCTGAGATTCAGAGAGAGAGGCATGGGAATCACTCCTCGATAGGTTCGGACTGGAGAGCAAAGGCGCGGGCTGGCAAACCGGACCAGTCCTCGCAGAGGATGATCGAGTTGGCAGGGTTACTGCGGAGGTATTTGACGCTCACGGAGCCGACCAGGCGGGCGGGATCGCCATCCAGCGATTCGAGCAGAGCCGAAATGTCCTGGGTGGCGGCGTAGCCCACACCGTGCACGTTGTAGGTGTAAAAGAGGGTTTGCGAGTCGGCTTCGACGATGACGCCTTCAATGGTGCGGCCGAGGCGGCTGACGAGCAGGCGGCGGCGTTTCTCGAGCTGCTCGGGGGTGGGGCGCCGGCGGGCCAACCAGACAATCGCCACGCCGGCGGCCATCACAACAACGCCCGACGCCGCCAGAGCGGCGACCGGGTGTTCGGTCAAAATGGATAGACTGCGCATCATTTTCTAACGGTTCTAACGGTTCTAACGGTCCTGCCGGCCCCACCGGCGCGGGATCAGAGCGGGCCGCCTGGATTGTGGAACACCTTGTTGTAGTCTTTCAAGAACTGGTCGAGACCGCGATCGGTCAACGGGTGGTTGAACAACTGGTCTAACACTTTGAAGGGCATGGTGGCGATGTGCGCGCCGGCCTGAGCGGCCTGCACAACGTGCAGCGGCGAGCGCAGGGAGGCGGCGAGGACTTCGGTCTTGAAGCCGTAGTTGTGATAGATGCCGCAAATCGTGTCGACGAGGGCCATGCCCTCTTCCGCGATGTCGTCAAAGCGGCCGACGAAGGGGCTGACGAACGTGGCGCCGGCCTTGGCCGCCAGCAGGGCCTGGGCGGCGCTGAAGCAGAGGGTCACGTTGAAGCGGATGCCTTCCTTGCCGAGCGTGGCGCAGGTGCGGATGCCGTCGCGCGTGAGCGGCACCTTGACGATGATGTTGGGATGAATGGCGCTGAGCTCCCGCGCCTGGCTGGCCATGCCGTCGAAGTCGGTGGCGACGACCTCGGCGCTGATCGGGCCGTTCACGATCTCGCAGATGCGGCGGACCTGTTCCTCGATCGGGTTGCCTTCGCGTGCGATCAGCGTGGGGTTGGTGGTGACGCCGTCGACAATGCCCCAGGCCGCGCCTTTCCTCAGCTCATCAAGATTGGCGGTATCCAGGAAAAATTTCATTGGTCCCTCCGTCCAAGTAGTTGGCGATCACAATCGTTGGATGGAATTCGCGAGAATTCCCAGTCTCGGGATTTCCACCTCGACGTTGTCGCCGGGATTCACCGGACCGACGCCCGGCGGAGTGCCGGTGGCGATCAGATCACCCGGTTCGAGCGTCATGAACTGCGAAACAAACTCAAGAATAACACCCAGGGAAAAGATCATTTGCGAGACGGGAGCGTCCTGGCGAACCACGCCGTTGACGCGGGTAATGATGCGCAAGGCGTCGAAATCGAGCTCCTCCTTCAACACCAGCCAGGGCCCGACGGGACAGAAGGTATCGAAGCCCTTGGCGCGGGTCCACTGGCCGTCCTTTTTCTGCAGATCGCGGGCCGTGAAGTCATTCACGATGGTGTAGCCGGCGATGTGACGCAGGTAGTCGGCGGCGCGGATGCGGCGCGCGCGGCGGCCGATTACGACGCCCAATTCGCCTTCGAAATCGAGGCGCTGGGAGATGTCCGGGTAAATGACCGGAGCGGCGTGGGCGTTCAGGGACGAGGGCGGCTTGAGGAAAATCAGCGGCTCGGCGGGCGCTTCGTTGCCCAATTCGCGAGCGTGTTCGGCGTAGTTGCGGGCGACGCAGACGATCTTGGACGGCGAGACGGGCGGCAGCAGGCGGACGCGTTGGAGCGGGTAGGAGTTGCCGTCGGAGGCGCGAATCGAGTCGCCGTCGACGACGCCCTTGAGGACGCGACGATCGGCGTCCGAGGCGGCGATGGGGACCAGGGAGTCGCGGGTGAATCTTACGTAGCGGTGCATGGCTCTCCAACGCGCGCCGGAGGACAAGTGGATCTATGGGGCCACGAACTCGATCGGCGCGCCGGGCTTACTGGTGTTGCCTTTGGTGTCGCTGGCCGAGACGGCGTAGCGATAACGCTTGCCTGAGACAATTTGGTGATCGCTGTAGTTGACTTCTCCAGCCACGTCGGCCACTTTGACTAGCGGGCCGGAACCCTCGGCGCGCCACACCTGGTAAGCCTTGAGGTCGGGCTCGCGACAGGGCTCCCACGCCAGCTCGATGCTGTGGACTCCGGCGATGGCGGTCAGGCCCGAGGGTGGCTCAGGCGGGAAAACATCCATGTAGGTGAGGCTGGCGAGCCTCGACAGGTCGCCTTCGGCGAAGCCCTTGCCGGCGGGAACGACAGCCTGGACCTGGTAGCTGTATTGAACGTCCTCCGCGGTGGCGTCCGTATCGAGCCATTCGGGCGCGGTGGAGAGGGCGACGTCCTGGGGCTTTTCCTCGCCCTGCTTCTGGCGGAAGACGCGCCATTTCGTTCCTGGGGGCGCATTGGCGGCAGGCCAGCGCAGCGTGATGCCGGCCGGACCGGGGATGAGTTGCACGACGGGCACGGGCGGCACGGGAACGACAAGCAGGGTCGAGGGCTCGCTCCAGGCCCCAATGCGACCGGTGGGCCCGACCACGCGGACGGCGATGACGAGGTCATGGTCCTCGAGGCCGGCGATGGGCGCATGGAGCTCCCAGCCGGCGGCCTTGGGCGGCTCGGCGGGGATGCGCCTGGCGGCGGCGGCCCACTTATCCATGGATGGGTCGGGCGGGCCGTAGCGCAAATCGATCTCGCGCAGCTGCTTGAGGACGAGCCCATCGGTGGATTTGCCGGTCACGACAAAGCCGATGACGATCTGGCCGGCGCGTTGATGCGCATTGAGGATGGTTACGCGCTCGGGGATGTGCAGGGTGGGGGGCAGCGGCGCGCCCACATAGCCGCATCCGCAAGCGGCCAGAGCCAGGACAACGAAAAAAGTACGCATCAGAGGATGTAGCGGCTGAGGTCCTGGTCCTGCACCACGTCGGCGAGTTGCGCGCGCACGTAGGCGGCGTTGACCGTGACCTTCTTCTTCTTCAAGTCGGGACCTTCAAAACTGATCTGTTCGAGCACTTTTTCGAGGATGGTATGCAGGCGGCGCGCGCCGATGTCCTCGGTGGCGGAATTGACCTGCCAGGCCATGCGGGCGACCTCGCGCACGGCGTCGTCAGTGAACTTGAGCTGGATTCCTTCGGTTTCCAACAGAGCCACGTACTGCCGGATGAGGGCGTTCTTGGGTTCGGTCAGGATGCGCACGAAATCGTTCTCGGTGAGCGATTTCAACTCGACGCGGATGGGGAAGCGGCCCTGCAGCTCGGGGATCATGTCGGAGGGCTTGGAGACGTGGAACGCGCCGGCGGCGATGAAGAGAACATGTTCGGTGCGGACGAAGCCGTAACGGGTGTTCACGGTGGTGCCTTCGACGATGGGCAGGATGTCGCGCTGGACGCCCTCGCGGCTGACGTCGGGACCGTGGCCGGACTCGCGGCCGGCGATCTTATCCATCTCATCGAGGAAGATGATGCCGTTTTTCTCTACGCGATCGATGGCCAGCCGCGTCACCTGGTCGGGGTCGACGAGCTTGTGCTCTTCCTCCTGCACCAGGTATTCATAAGCCTCGGCCACGCGCATCCGGCGTTTCCTGGTGCGGCCGCCGAACAGCGTGGGCAGGACCTCGCGCAGGTTCATGTCGAGCTCTTCGTTGCCGGTGTTGGTGAAGATGTCGAGCGAGGGCGCGCGGTCCTTGACGTCGAGTTCGACGATGCGGTCGTCGAGGCGTCCGGCGCGCAGCTTCTCGCGCAGCTTCTCGCGGGTCCGCTCGGCCGATTCATTAGGCTCGGGCGAGGGCGGCATGAGGACGTCGAGCAGGCGCTCCTCGGCGTTGGACTCGGCACGCTCGGCGATCTCCTCGAGTTTCTCCCCGCGCACCATGTCGATGGCGATTTCGACGAGGTCGCGGACCATCGATTCCACGTCGCGGCCGACGTAGCCGACCTCGGTGAACTTGCTGGCCTCGACCTTCAGGAAGGGCGAATTGGCCAGCCGGGCCAGGCGCCGGGCCAGTTCCGTCTTTCCGACGCCGGTGGGGCCGATCATGAGGATGTTCTTGGGAACCACTTCGTCGGCCATTTCGGAGTCGAGCTTCTGGCGGCGGATGCGGTTGCGCAGGGCGACGGCGATGGCACGCTTGGCGTCGGCCTGACCGACGACGTACTTATCCAGCTCGGCGACGATCTGGCGGGGCGTCAGCTCGTCCAGCAGGGGTTCATCGCGATTGGAGTCGCCGGGCAAGTAAATGACCATGCCTCAGCCGAGCTCCTGGTAGACGATATTGCGGTTGGTGTAGATGCAGGTGTCGGCGGCGATGTTCATAGCCCGTTCGACGATCTCGCGGGCGGAGAGCTTGGTGTTCTCGAGCAGTGCCTTAGCGGCCGCTTTAGCGTATCCGCCGCCGGAACCGATGGCGGCGCAGGGCTCGTCGGGCTCGATCACGTCGCCGTCGCCGCTGAGGATGTAGGTGTTGTTCAGATCGGCGACCAGCAGCAGGGCTTCGAGGTGCCGCAGCACTTTGTCGGTGCGCCAGTCCTTGGCCATCTCCACCGCACTGCGGGCCAGGTTGCCGTTAAATTGCTCGAGCTTGGATTCAAAACGGGAGAACAGACTGAAGGCGTCGGCGGTGGAGCCGGCGAAGCCGGCGAGGATGGCATCCTTGTGCAGGCGGCGGAGCTTGTTGGCGCCGGCCTTGAGCACCTCGCTGCCGATGGTGACCTGGCCGTCGCCGGCAATCACAACCTTGCCGTCGCGGCGCACAACCAGAATTGTGGTGCCGTGGATTCCAGGATTCATAAGAACGCCAACGATTCCAGTGTAACCAAAGGGGCTTCCGGGCTGGCAGAATAGCGCGCGCGGCATCGAACCACGAGCCGGCCGGGGTAGGGAGATGAGCGAGGCTTGTCACAGGCGGGCGATCGGTGGGAATCTAAAGCGTTGCCGATCTACCGCCGGGCATGAGCCGCCTACGCCTCGCTCTCGTTACCCACCTCTGGCCGGTGCCGGGCGCGCCGCACGCCGGCAAGCCGATCTACGAAACGGCTCTGCGGCTGCGCAATGACGCGGAAGTTGAGGTCTTCTGCCCCGCGCCCCGCTATCCGCGAGCGCGATGGCTCCAACCGGCGCGATACGTCTACCATCGCGCGGACCCCGAAGTGGCTCCGCCGGGGCTGAAAACGCATTACATAGAGTACGGCACGCTGCCCTGGATTGGCCGCGCGTTCAATGGGATGTGGAGCGAAAAGGCGATTGAGCCGGCGCTCCGCGCCTGGGGCCCGGACGTGATCCTGGCCTATTGGCTGTACCCGACGGCGTGGGCGGCGCTGCGGATTGGACGGCGGCTGGGCGTCCCAGTGGTGGTGGGATCGCGCGGCTCGGACCTGCATCGGATCCCGGATCCGCTGGTCCGCCGGATGACGCGGGCCACGTTGAGGAGCGCGGACGCGGTCATAACGGTCACTGAAGATTTGCGATGGGCCGCGATCCGCCTGGGAGCCAATCCGGCGAAGACCCGATCGATCCCCAATGGCTGCGATGCAAACGTCTTTCATCCGATGGAGCAGACAGCGGCACGGTGCGCGTTGGGGTTGGCGGAGGACGGGACCCTGCTGCTCCAGGTGGGGCACTTGATTCCGAGCAAGGGCGTTTTCGACCTGTGGAGTGCCTTTGAAATGATCGCGGTGAGCCGGCCGGACTTACGACTCGCCATGGTGGGCGAAGGGCCCGCCGAGGCCGGGCTTCGGGAGCGGGCCAAAAGGTCGGGGCTGGCCCACCGTCTCGTGCTGCCGGGCGCGCGCCCGGCTGGGGAGATCCCATTGTGGATCAACGCCGCCGACTTGGTCTGCCTGGCTAGCCACGGCGAAGGATGCCCCAACGTAATCATTGAAGCGCTGTCGTGCGGGCGGGCCGTCGTGGGCACGGACGTCGGAGGGATTCCGGAGCTGGTTGAGCCGGGGTGCGGAGTGCTGGCTCCGGCGCGGAACCCCGCGGCGTTTGCGAAGGCCGTCGAACGCGCCCTGGAAAGCACTTGGGATGCGCACACCATCGCCGCCCACTCCAGCAGAAGTTGGGAATTGGTGGGGCGGGAAACGCTGGCCATTTGTTTGGCTTGTCTGACACCAACCGCGGTGAATTGAGTCCATCGAAGCTGGCTGTCCGGCGCTCTCGTATGATTGAGAGGGGGTTAACGGGCCCGCTTGGTTCTCCGAATCGCTCACGTAAATTACTCGCTCCAGGTCGGGGGAGCGGAGGTGTTGATCGCGCAGCTTTGCCGGATTTATCGCGAGCGTGGGCATCACGTGGAAGTGCATGGTCTGCAAGACGGAGGCCCGATCGGCGATCAATTGAGCCAGGAGGGCTTCCCGGTGTTCGTCCATGGCCCCCAGTCGCGCTGGCAGGTGACCCGGAGCCTGATTCGCGCGTTCCGGCGCAGCCGGCCGACGGTGGTTCATTGTCATAATGCGCTGGTTACCAATTGGGTTGTGCCGGCCGCGCGCTGGGCTGGCGTTCCCGTGATTATCAGTACGCGGCACGGATTGGTTCCGCCGCCGTTCCGGCTCGCCCGAGAGCTGCAGTTCGCGCTGATGTCCCGCTGGCTGAAGGCCGTGGTCGGCGTGTGCCAGGCCACGACGAACAATCTGGCGCTGATCCCGTGGGTGGCCCGGGATCGGCTGATCACGATTTACAATGGGGCCTCGCCAGCCCCTCAACCGGCGACACCCTTGGATTTGCCGAAGCGCGGTTTCACCCTTTTGTACGTCGGACGGCTGGCCGCTCCCAAGGATTTCCCGACGTTGCTGAGGGCTCTGGCCATGGTCAGAGCCAGTCGGCAGGATGTTTTTCTGTGGGTGGTCGGCGAAGGCGAGCTGCGGCCGGCGGTCGAAAAGCTGCGGGATGAGCTGGGCTTGATGGATGTAGTCACTATGTGGGGGGAAAGAGCGGACACGGGCGCATTTTTCGATAGCGCCGACGTTTGTGTGCTCTCTTCCACGAGTGAAGGCTTGCCAATTTCTCTGCTGGAGGCCATGGCCGCTGGCCGGCCTGTCGTGGCCGCCGCGCCGGGCGCCGTTCCGGAGATCGTCGAGGGTGGGCAGTGCGGCTTCATCGTTCCGATCGGTTCGGCCGAGGGGGTCGCCGAGGCGATTCTGCGCCTGGCACGCGATCCCGCATTGTGCGCGGCCAAGGGGCAGGCGGCGCAGGCCCACTATCTGCGGCACTTTACGGCTGAGCGGATGGCGGATCGATATCTTGAGCTCTATCGGACTGGCAAGTGAACGCTGCTGCCTGGATCTTCTGCTTGTGCCTCGCCTGGGTGATCTGGGTGATCGCCGGCTATCCGCTGTGGCTGGCGCTGCGGGCCCGGCTGTGGGGCTGCCCGCCCCTTTCAGGCTCGTATGAGCCCACAATCACGGTCATTCTTCCCGTTCACAATGGGGACCGATTCCTGGCAGCCAAGCTAGAAAGCATCCTGAATTCGGAGTACGCGCCGGAAAAGCTCAACATTCTCATTCTGTCGGACGGTTCCACTGATGGAACGGATGCTCTGGCCGGGGAGTTCAGTGGCCGATTCCCCGCCAGAGTGCGGTTCATCCGCCTTCCTCGCGGGGGCAAAGCCGCGACTCTCAACGTCGCACTCACCGAAGTAACTTCCGAGGTCCTGGTTCTCACCGATGTCCGCCAATGCCTGGACCCGGGCTGCATTCGTTTTTTGGCGGAAACAATGCATGACCCGCAGGTCGGGGTAGCCAGCGGCGATCTCCTGATCCTGGCTGGTGCGTCCAGCGAAGAGACTAACGTGGGCCTTTATCGGCGGTACGAGAGCTGGATCCGCAAGAACCTTAGTCTGACCGACTCTTTGTTGGGCGCGACCGGCGCAGTATACGCGATCCGCCGCACATTAGTCCGACCTTTGCCAGACGACTGTATTCTGGACGATGTCTGGTTGCCCATGCAGGCGGTTCTTGCCGGCTATCGCTCCGTTTGGAACGAGCACGCAGTTGCCTGGGATTACCCCACAGGATTGAAGGAAGAGTTTGTCCGCAAGGTGAGGACACAAGCAGGTGTTTTTCAGTTGTTCTGGCAACTGCCAGGCTTGTTTTCCTCGCGCAATCGATTACGTTGGCCCTTCTTTGTCCTGAAGTTTGGCCGCTTGCTGATGCCAGAATTTCTGCTGATCTGCTTCTTGGTCAGTTTTTGGCTGCAGCCACCGTTTAACCTGTTCACCGTGGCAGGTCAGTTACTCTTCTATGCCTTGGCCATGTTGGATACATTTCTGCCCGAAGCCAGCTTTATCAAACGAGCGACGGCTCCGATGCGCGCATTCGTCGTGCTGTTGGCGGCCGCCCTGGTCGCGGTATCCATCTTCTTCTCGAACCCCGCGAACATCTGGAAGCGAACGAATGTTCGCCCACCGCGGCACGACCAGCCTTCTTCTTGATGGAAGTTCTGTCACAGTAGCTGTTGCTATCTCACATTGATTTTGCCGCCGATATCGACACTCCCCGACAACAAGGACCCAGGGCCGTTTGGTAGAAAGATGAAAGCCCCAATATCCTTCTTGCCTAGAATGTTGCGGTTCAATAACGCAGGAGGGAATGCAAGCGGTGCTGTTGGATTCCAACCATACTGAACGACGGATGATA
>Ga0074045_10002570_pt1 | contig 16770 bp, 16 predicted proteins | sample BogForMeECP23OM2_FD_94442 | JGI IMG/M metagenome (GOLD analysis project Ga0074045, IMG submission 94442) | Bog forest soil microbial communities from Calvert Island, British Columbia, Canada - Bog Forest MetaG ECP23OM2 | ecosystem: Environmental > Terrestrial > Soil > Wetlands ...
CGCGAAGTACCTTCCGCCTAAAGGCGGTAAATTGAATGACCAGATTATCGCCAAGGGATGCCCGGGAGAGCATTTCACCAAATGATCGCTTACTGTTGTTAACAAGTCTGTCATACGAGGATGGAGGGCGATTGGCTGAAACACAATTCCAATACGTAAAGGTGCATACCCTTTCAAATCGCTTCGAAGCCGATGTAATTGCCGATGCTTTGAGGCAGGAAGGAATACCGGTGCTGGTGAGGTCGTTCGAGGAGACGCCCTATACGGGCCTGTTCATTCCCCAGAAAGGTTGGGGGCGAATCATGGTTCCGAAAGAAATGGCCGATCTGGCTCGCGAAATCATATCCGGCCTGACAGAAGAGGCAGAAGTCGACGACCTGCCATTTGACGGCGACTTTCAGATTGAACCCCGGTTGTGGGACGCTTTGAGGCAGGCCGACCCCCGGGAAATCACTCGAAGAGCTCTTGTAGAATACGACCTAGAAGAAAGCGTCTATGTCGTTCCGTTCCTGAACACGGCTGCTCTGTGTTATCCCGAAACAGAGGAGATCGAAGTACTTGGGCGCCTGGGAGATTTTTCAAAGGATTTTAAGCTCAACCTGGTGATCCTTCATTATCTTCTGGACGCTCGGAATAAACCTCTGGCCAACAAATGGGTGAGCGAAAAAGACCTTCCCGGCGGCGGCCTTTTTTTTACAGCGTCGCACACTCTTCCAATGGAGTCGCTCACCGGTGCATTCGATGCCCGCCCGAGCCTTCTGGATGCCGCGGCACGAAGTATCGGCGGCGAAAAGGTCGATATGGGGGGTCTGTCTTACCGGTTCAGGATTTTGCCCCGAATTCCCTTCCTGATGATTTTTTGGGTACGGGATGAAGAATTCGAACCTTCCTCCCACATTCTGTTCGACGAAACGATCACCGCGCATCTCAGCTCACTCGACCTTGTCTGGGGCCTTGTAAACGTCTTTGCCGACGTCTTGCTCGATTGCGCTGTCTCCGTTCCCGAAAGTAATTAAGAAGGATGAAATCCCTGAGGCTTATCTCCCTGGCTCCAACGCAGACCGAAATAGTTGCGGCGCTTGGCGCCGTTGAAGATTTACTGGGGGTAACCGATGATTGCGACTTCCCGGATTCTATACGCGTCCTTCCCCGTTTTGGATCGTGGTATTCGCCCGACATAAGGGCGATACTCGATGCAGGCCCTGATTTGGTCCTGACGTTTGGGTCCCGCCAGGCAGAAGTCCGGGATATCCTGGAGGAGTCAGGGGTGAGAGTCTATCACAGCGAACCCCCCACGATTGCGGCCGCGCTCGCCACCTTTGGCGAAATCGCATCACTTATCGGCAGGGCGGAGAGTTGCGGCCGGTTGATAGACTCCCTGGGGAAAAGGCTTGGCCGCATTCGAAAAAATCTTGAATCGGCCGCCCGGTGCCGGCGACCATCCGTTTTTCGCATTATGAACTGGGACCCGCTGATTACGCCAGGCCCCGGGGCCTTCCAAAATGATGTGATCGAGTTTGCCGGGGGCGCCAACACGGCGGGAGACGGTCCAGCGGCATACTTCGTTTGCGACCCTGAGCAGATTCGGGCCAGGGACCCGGAGATAATTTTTTTCTGTGAGCCCTGGATCAAAGCTTGCCTGGAAAAGGACGCGAAGTGGGCAACGGTCAATGCGGTGAGAAACGGCCGGATTTACGTATATGATTGCGGCCTCACATGCCGCGCCGGCCCCAGAATAGTTGAAATGGCCGAGGAATTGAACAGGGTGGTGCTAGATTTTATGCATCGACCGAGCCCGTAACGACTTCGGTCCCCTTGATTTACCGGATGTTGTCATTACTGTCCTTGTGGATTGGACAAAAACTTATGAACATGGACCGTGCCATATTCGATCTCAAGGTTAGTGTTGAAGCGGCCTCGCTCTACATACTCCTTTGTGCGCTCATGGACGGCGGGCAGGCCCCCACCCTGGAAAATGCCCTCCAGAAATGGACCGGGACCGAGGAATCACTGTTAACAGCCGCGCAGGAGCTTATCGGAAGGTGTGTTATCACCGGTCCCGTCCCAATCCCCAAAGACGTGCACCTGCATCCCAACACCCGTGACAGATGGTGCTAGCGTCTGCTGAGTTCCTCCACATTTCGAACAGTTCATTCGCCACCCCGGCGAACCCCGGACCAGGTCCCCCGGATCAGGTCCGGGGCAGGCTTGGCAGGCGCCGGTGGGCCAAGTTTTCTCCGGCTCCCCGGGACGGACCAAACTGGGCACTGGAAAGAGCGTGCCACCATTGCTCAAGTTCGATAAACATTTCGCCGATGCCCGATGGAGACTACAAGAACCACAAGAGCATCATCATGTATCTCGTAAATGATCCTATAGTCGCCGGTGCGGATACGCCAAGCCTCTCTGCCGGTGAGTTTCCTGACTCCGGCAGGTCTCGGATCATCGGCAAGAGAGCGAACCTCCTTGATGATGTGGTCGCGGTTGGGTTGAGGAACGCTCGCTAACTGCTTCTGAGCTCTCCTTTTGATGAGAAGCTCATATTTCAATCGGGAATCCCTTTATTAATCTCGGAAATGGCTTGTTCAAAAGGAATTGCCTCCGTTGGGTCTCCTTTGGCGTCATCATAAGCTCGTATATCGTCGAGTTCTTCAAGCGCATCGACGATCTGCTCCCAATCCGAAATTGGCACCACAACGGCCTTGCGGTTTCCTTCCTCATCAACCAGATAATGTCCATGGAACCTGATCATCTTTTTCTCCTCTTTAAGCTTCAATCCTAAAAAGGATTATGCACACTAACAGCTTACTTGGCAATTTGGAAAAGGCGCTCCCTTTTGCCGTCGCTGTCCATATTATTTTAGCCCCCAAAAGCAAAAGGGCCTAAGCTTTTCAGGCTAGGCCCTGCTATTTTCCGGCTCCCCGTGTCGGACTCCCTTCGCTTCGCTCAGGGCAAGCTCACCTGCCCTATCAGCGCCAACTTCCTCTCCATGCGCCAACCCTTGATCTGTTTTTCCCGCGCGGGGGCAGCGTGCCGGTCCGGGTGTGACGCATAACCGGGGATTATCCCGGAAGCCCCCTTGCCTCGGTCTGCCTCGCCGTCTCCGCCCTGAGGTATTCGGCGGCAAGCTCGACATAATGGACCCAGCCATGCTCAATCATCGTCCGTTCATTATCCCCGATCTTCCTTTTTATCCTGGCCGGGGCGCCCATTACGAGTGATTCGGGCGGGACCTCGAAGCCGGGTGGAAGCAGGGAGCCTGCGGCGATAACCGAGCCTTTCCCCACCTTGCAGCCATCGAGTATTATCGATCCAATTCCAATAAGGCAATCGTCTTCGATCGTGCAGCCGTGAAGGACTGTACTGTGGCCGATTAACACGCGGTCCCCGATGTTCAGTGGGAACAGGTGCTCGGTTGGATGAAGAACGCTGTTGTCCTGAACGCTCGTAAACGACCCTATCTTTATGCAGTGAACGTCGCCGCGAACCACGGTGTTGAACCAGATGCTGCTGCGCTCCCCTATGACAACGTCTCCTATAACCCGGGCGCCCGGGGCTATGAAAACGTCTTCGGCAATCCGGGGCAAAATGTCTCGATAGGCAAGTATACTAATTGTTTTATTCATCTTTTCCGCTTTTCCCGCTTAACTTGTTTGAGGTCCAGGACCTCGGCTATGACAGATGCAGTATATTTTACGAATTCCTGGAATTGCTCGGGACTGAGCCTGCCCCTTGCCGGGCTGGGAACTGAATCGGGAAGGCTGAGCGAGAAGGGGGCGTTTCGCAGCTCGGGTTTTGGGGACACCTCGAATTCAGGCTCGAAGGTGTCCAAGAAATATTTATCCTGAAAGACAGCAAACTTGAGCGCATGGGCAGTCGCGTCGAGGATGGCCGTGCGGTCCTTATCGATCTTGTTTTCAGCCACCGCCTTTCGAACCCCCGCAAGGCATTCCCCGCCCTGTGTGCAGGCGATATGGCCGTTGCGGTTGGCAAACAGCATCGAATCCATGATCTCCTGCTCGGATATCTGAACGATTCGAACCGATCCTTCACCGGCGATCTTACGGTACTGGCCGACCAGCCTTATCACGCGCGGCATGGAAACGGGATTGCCGATCATGGCCGCCTGAGCGGTGCTTGGCCGCACGGTAACGGGGCGAAACTGTCTCTTGGCCTCTTCCGGCTCGAGATAATAGAGGTAAACCGGGTTCGCGTGCTCTGATTGAACCCCGATTACAGCGGGCAAAGAGTCGATGATGCGCAGGTCGAACATCTTTAGAAAGCCGGCCATTACCGCCGTTATGTTCCCGGCGTTTCCGATCGGCACCACGACTGTCAGCCCGCCCACCTCGTAATCGAATGCCTGAGCGATCTCATAGCTGTAGGATTCCTGTCCAAGGATGCGCCATGCGTTTTTGGAATTCATGAGCGCAACGGAGAAATTCTCCGAGAGGTACTCGACAACTTTCATGCAGTCGTCGAAAACGCCTGGAATTTCTATGACTCTTGCACCGCTTCCAAGTGGCTGCCCCAGTTGCTGCGGCGTCACCTTCCCCCGGGGCAGAAGAACAGCCGATTTTACATCTCGGGACAGATACGATGCGTAAAGGGCCGCCGATGCCGAAGTATCCCCGGTTGAGGCGCAGATTGCCAGCACGTCGCGAAGGCCCCGCTTGTTTACGAGATAATTTAGATAGCTAAAGGCGCTGGCCATCCCGCGGTCCTTGAAGGAAGCACTCGGGTTTTGGCCGTCATTTTTGAAGCAAAACCTGATTCCTGCCCAGTCGCTCATCGCTTGATTAGCTGAAACGACAGGCGTGTGCCCTTCACCCAAAAAAACGATGTCTTCCAGAGGGATTATCGATCCGATCAGTTCATGGAAACGATATATCCCGCTGAGCGCAGGAATATTCAACATTTTCCTGTAATCGAAAATCCTGCGCCATTTCGCGCCCGGCACCTCTTTGAGGCGCTCCCATTGCCTGTCTTCCAGAAGCAGTACCGAATCGCATTTCGGGCAGGTGTAGAGAAGTTCCTCGATGCCGAACCAACTCTGGCACCCGAGGCAGCGGTAAAGGTATTCGCCGTGGATTTCCGGAATAACGTAAGGCTGCATTTCCGAAGGAAACTGATCTATTTTCATGCAAACTCCACGTGGATCAAAAATGTTTCAGAGCAGGGGCTTTTATCTGCATGGCGATAAATGCGCCAGGCAGGGGCCGGCATTGCAAGTATCAAATATTGCAGAGAAATAATCAAGCAGTTACGGAAAATCGTAGATCCCGGTTAATGCCGCGACTGAGTTTTTGTACCAAAGTGTGGCATGAAAGATACACAATATGATGCCATGTATTATTTTTGCCACACATAAAGTCTGTATTCAAGACTTGTTATTTTGGGCCGGTCCGTGTAAAAGTACGCCCTTGGTAGTTTACTGAGTGTCAGGCAGCCAATATACAGTTTGGCACGAAAGATGCTCGGGAGGCGGCGGGGAGGATTGAAGGGGCGTGACTTATTTAAAACAACACACGATTGCCCAATCCGTATGGTGTAGTGGGGTGGGCTTGCATTGCGGCCTGAAAGTGGCGTTGGTGTTGAAACCCGCTGATACAGGCCATGGCATTCGGTTCCTGCGCACAGACATACCCGACAGTCCCTCGATTTGCGCTCATTACAACAACGTAGTCAATACATTCCAGGCCACCACGATTGGCTCAGCAGGGGTAGCCGTTTCCACTATCGAACACCTTATGGCCGCCCTGTACGGTTGCGGCGTGGATAATGTACTGGTGGAACTGAGCGGCCCCGAGGCGCCTATTTTCGATGGGAGCGCGGCGCCCTATGTGAGTCTGATCAGAAAAGCCTCTATCGTGCAACAGGACGAAGCCAGGAATTACCTCACGATCCGGAAACCCTTAACCGTCGCAAATGGCGATTCGTTCATCATAGCAACTCCTTCGGACCAGTTCCAGGTGCGCTACGAGATCGATTATCCTCACCCGCGTGTGGGAAGACAGGAATACTCCTGGGCGCTGAAAAATGGAAGTTTCGGCAGGGAAATAGCCAAAGCCCGGACATTTGGATTTCTTAAAGATGTTCGAAAGCTTCAGAAAATGGGCTTAATCCAGGGAGGCTCTCTCGCCAACGCCGTAGTCTTCGACGACCGTGAACTGCTCAACGTGGACGGCTTTCGATACTCGGATGAATGCGTGCGCCACAAAATTCTTGACTTCATAGGCGACTTGGCGCTGACCGGCCTGCCCGTGCTGGGAAGCTTCGAGATCCGCAAAGCCGGACATGCGCTCCATAGCCGGTTTTTAAATGAGCTGATGGATGGAAAAGGTTATGCCATTCCAACCTCGGTTCTTGCGCCACCCGAATATTTTTCGCCCGGGGCTTCTGCGCTCGCCTGATGATTCCCGCTTTTCAGGAAGCTTCCTTCTTGCCGCGCTCTGCCGAGATCTCCTCGCGCTGAGCCAGTACTCAAAAAATAGGAAAGCAGATAACAAAGCCGCACAGGTGATAAATATTTCCTACTCGGGCAGTAGGTTTGTGCATTATTGCTTGACAGAAGCTCCAACTTGTACTAATTATCTCATCGTTCGTTTACCTCCTATAGTGTTGCCCTTCCCCGGGGTTTGGGGGACTCCGGGGGAGGAAGCACTTTCAATCAACATCCAGCGTTTTTCCACTCTTCCAATATTGATGAGATCTGCAAGACTGTTGCGAGGGCGAGGATGACCAAGACGCTTATAATGCTGCCCTTCATCCTGACCAGTATTATGGTCGGTTCCGGGACGGCCCGCATCACGATTTCACCGGGATAATTTTTTAATGTTGGGACTGCTTTTTGCCGATTGTTTTTTCGAAATTGCGATCAATGGATTGGATACACCAAATTCGGTTCTCTCAATTTATGCAGTATGCTCCAAGAAATAAATTGGACTCCGTTTCCTTACGAAAACGTCACACAGTATCTGATTGTAACCTGGCAGGCATATATGAATAAGTTGCATATCATATCACAGATACTCATCGAAACCTTGAAAGATTTTCACATTAGCAAACAGCAACTTACCGTTGATTCTTTAAGCAAGGCTCTATTTGCTAAAGAGGAACTATCTGCCATATTGGGCGACCATGATTCAAATAATTCATTAATTCCCAATCCTGTACCTAGGAATTATTCAGACCAAAATAATAGCAAGTCGGAGAAGTGTTATTTGCACGTGACTCAGGTCCGCAGTAGATTTCTAGAAATTCTTGATATATGTTCAACATTACTTGATAACGATGAGGATACAAAAACGTTTTGTAGAATAAAAAAATTGGTTGTTGATAGCAGCTCCTTAGACATATTAATATCATATGGCGTAGAAATCTTGCACCTCCTTAATGATCTTATTGAAAACACTGTTAATAAAATTAACTATACCAATGATTTCTTGGCTGAGTTAAGCAAAAATTTAACACACATGGAGAAACAATTAGTATCATGTCATACATATAATAGGGAAATGCACTCTATAAACAACGAATTTGGTGACGGACTTCTTTTACACACAAAGGAGATGAATCAGATATTTGGTACCAACAAAGGCTTGGGGGAAGTTCGTCGCTTCATCCTCTCAAAGCTATCTATAATAGCTGAATCAATCGAAAAAAAGAGACATGAAGATGAATTAAAGCTTCAGGCTGCAGAGAAAAGAATAAATGAATTGCAAAACTGCCTTCGAACAAGCTGTGACGAGATTCTCCAGGTGAGAGAGCATGCAAATGAGTTGGAAAAGGAAGTTTTGCTCGACCAGTTAATGGGGATTTCCAACCGCCGCGCGTATGAGTTGCAGATTCATGAAAGTTTGAGGCGCTACCATCGCCATAAAGAGTCTTTTGGACTCATTTTCATGGATGTGGATAATTTCAAGACTGTAAATGACACCCATGGCCATCAGGCTGGAGACAGGTGTTTGCGGGAGATTGCAAAAGCTATATCATTTTGCTTGCGTAAAACTGACTTTTTAGCACGCTACGGAGGAGATGAAATAATAGCCATTCTCCCGGGGGCAGTTGCCGGTGATGCGGAAAAGGTTGCGGAAAAAATGCGAAAGTGCATTGAGAACACCGTTTTCTGGCACAATCAGGAGCATTTTTCCGTCACCATTAGCTTTGGGGTAGCCGCTGTGGCGCCAACCGATGAAGAACCCGGCTCTCTTTTTTCCCGGGTTGACAGCGCAATCTATGAGGCCAAAAAGTGCGGTCGAAACCAAATCCGAGTGCTCTGAAGAATTCAGAGCGCCGATTTGGGCCGAATTTATGGCGAATCGGCCCTTTGATCAATTGTCCAAACTTGGCTCACCTCAACAGATAATGGTGGGGAATCTAACTGCAATTATTACGGGATAATGAACTTTTCTTGAAGTCGATTGTTTCGAGTACGGTGAGCTAGCCGTCTTTTCAGGGTTCCTCTTTTACCAGGTTTTCTGCAGGCCTGGTGGTTGACAATAGCGCATGGAATTTCAGGATTTTCAGGCAAGTTTCAGTTTTTCGAGGTATTTTTCGTATAAGTCGTCCTTTGGGCGGGCAACCTCGGCAGGGAAAGTCTTTTCCAGAGCGAGCGATATCTGCGTCGTACTCCGAAACCGCCTCATCGGATCCCATGCCAGGCAATTCATTATAAGCTCGTTCAGGTTTTCGGGGATTTCGGGCCTCCACACCCTGGGCGGCGAGGGGTACTGTTCGCAGTGCTGGATTTCATATTCGCCGAATGAAGATGCCTTGAACGCCTGGGTCCCTGTCAGCATCTCGTAAAAGAGCGCCCCGAAAAGATAGATATCGGTAAAAACGGGAGGTCTTTTGCGCGCGAGGTAGGTCCTGAACTGTTCAGGCGCTCTGTAGGAAAGATAGGGAAGCGGAAGCTCTTTTAAGTTCGTCCTGGCCGGGCTGGCCTCCGCTATCTCTTTCCAGAGGCCGCCGTTATATATCTTGAGATAAGGCTTGTCTCTGCGCAAAAGGACGCGCGAAGGACGCAGGTCGAGATGGAACATGTTCTCTATTCTGCCGTTTGCCGCCACATGAAGATGCAGGTCCCCCAGGCCTTCCAGCACCTGATAGGCCAACCTCACGGCAAGAGAAATCGGCATGTTCACCCCCGATGCCAGCAGCTCGCTCAACGAAAGCGGCAGATGGTCCCGCACGATGAGCAAGTGGCCGTCTGTGCTGGCCAGATCGTAGATCCTGATCAGATGGCGGGAATTGATCAATATCTGCCCCTGCGCCCACAAGGCCAGCTTTTCGGCTGAAAGAGCATTACTCAGTTTCCCGCTCAAGGTCTGGCCCGCATATTTTTTCCCGCTCCTCTGTTCTTCCAGTTCCACAACCAGAGAGCTCGATCCGATGTGCAGCAGGTCGGTGACTCGATAAGAACGAGCGCAACCGGCCAGAGTCTTGCCATCGGGGTCTGTCCAGGATGTGACCGTCTGGCCGATGACAGGATCGACCGAGGGGGAGCCGAGCGAGAGGACAGATGGATTGACAAATTCGGATTTTGCCTCCTGGTCTTCCTGCTCGGTCTTTGTATTCCCCTTTGCTATGGGCGCTGGACGGACATACTCTTTTTTCTGAGCTTGAGAGCACCTTGTTATCTTTATCAGTACAGCTTTTTTCAGTTCCTCCTCAACGCTTTCATCCGAATAGACGTACTCATAGAAGCGGAATGCATCCTCCCATCTGCCTAGCTCCAAGGCGCAGTCCCCGCAGTACTCCCAGGATTTGAGGCGCTGGAACCCGAGCCCGGCCGCCATGCTGAGCTCTTGAATGGCTTCCTCCCAGAACTGCCCGTCCATGAGTGCCAGGCCATAGTCGTAGAACTGGGCGGGGTCGGTAGTCTGAATCCCTTCTTCGTGTGGAATGCATCCCATGCCCGAATGTTCATTGAGGCTGAGCAGAATTGACTCGGCGTGGGAGCGTATCTCCTCTCTTGCCGCCTGAGGGAAATCGTCTTCTTGGATTTCAGCCAGTATCCCTTTGACGACATCGGCAGTCCCATCTGCCAGACCGTGTTCCACGCACAGACGGGCTTCCGAAAGGCGGTCGAGCAATTTTTGAACTAGCTCTCCAGGCACCATGGATTACTCCCGGCAACACTCATCGGTCTTCGAGCCTTTCGAAAGCAGGTCCGGTATGGAAAACGGGCTGCTTGGATCAAAAACGGGTATCAGAATGTGCGATTTGCTTTCAAACGGGCCGAGAGACCCCTCAGTTGGGGCTCCGATGACAATTTCAGCATCGGATATGAAATTGACGATTTCCCCAAATATGATCCTGTGGGCTTGTCCATCGCTTGCCAGCACCGCCATTGGCCCGTTCGTCTCCACCTGGTCCGGCGAATGGGGCTCCAACGGTTCGAACGTGTAAGATTTGAGTTCTTTTGCCGGCAGTTTTGTCCACTCTCCTAAAACCCCACTCTTGATCCCACGGAGAACAGGCCTGAAATCGGCAAGAGTCGCATATCCACGGTTCAAGATTTTGAGGCCTTTCTTGCCAGGTGAGCGCGCCACCCTGAGCACGCAGGAAACGGGCAACGCGAGGCATTTCCCGTAAGACTCGATCAGGCATAGATTCTCACGTCGAACCGGCGTGGACGGGTGGGCGGGCTCGGTCTTTCCGCATGCCGCAGCGGTTTCACCCGCAGGTTCAGCGCCCTTGGGTCTTTGCGCCTGCATCTCGCCTCTTGTGCCGCGCAAAATATCAGCCTGGTCTTTGAGTGCGCTTCCGATCTCGTTCAGTCTCCCCGCTACGTGAACCAGAGCCGGTATTCTCCGGAGCGTCGTCTCGATTTGTCGCAGACGGGCAAGCTCCGTATAGATTATCTCAAGGTTTTCCGAAAGCGAGCGGCAGCTTTTGTCCATTAAATTGCGGAGTTCCTCGATCGGACTTTTGCGCGTCGTCGATAAAACAGGGGCGGGCACGACTTCACAAGGTGGTTCGAGCTTGTCGCTGGGAGCCTGCGGCATTGCCTCCGGCAGGATTTCTTCCATCTTGGGTCGCTTTGCCTCGGCTTTGACTTCGAGTGCTCTTCGGCGCAGCTCCTGAAGACCTTCGATAAGGTCTTTGAGCCTTTGCTTCTCATGGGGTCCCGTCTCGCTCTCCATGAGAAGCAAATGCACAAGCAGCCCCTGAGAATCGCGTATCAGTTGGACCAGCTTGCTGTTTACTGCATTGGGTCTGTCCACAAGACGTTTGAGAATGGCATCCATAATCCTGAAAACGGATCTCGCATCGCAAGACCTGGAGGTAAATGGTTCAAGCTGGTTAAGGGCAGCAACGAATTTTTCCAGGTTTTCCCGGGATAATTCCCAGTCGAGGCTCAGGTATGCGGCGTTGAATGTTTCGATTAGCCCGGACAATTCATCGAGATGATATCTCCGAGAGTCGAACGTAACGCCTGGCGGCGCTTCAACATATTTCGCGCGCAATGTTGCTGCCTCAAGAGATTTGGGAGACTGGCCCCCTCTATTTTGCGCAACTGGACGGCTTTGGGCATCTGAGCCAGGGGATCTGGCCTGCATCGTTTGCGGCTGCTCTTGGTTGCCGGTCTGAACCATTCCTTGGTTCCGCTCCGACTTGGCCGCAGGGACAAAAAGACTGTCTATTTCTTTGTCGATTTCAGCCTGCAGGGCGCCGAAATCGAGGCCGGCCTCCGGCTCCCATGAAGATTTGACCTTTTCGCCCTCCAGCTCGTACTGAGAAGTATCATGGGCTTCCACCACTGTTTTGGCGCCCCCCGCTCTTTGCGACATGGGAACGAACAGGGAGTCTATTTCCCCGTCGATTTCCAGTTCGAGCGCTCGGAAATCAATTCCCGCCCCGGCTTCGCTGTGACGCACTTCTTTATCACCCATGAGCTTTCCTTTTGAACCAGGTTGTTTTGAAAACATAAAGCAGCGGGAAATGTTCCATCGATCTCAGCAGGAAATTCGACCGCCGATCTTCTGGATTACGCTTCTTACCGTCCGCTTGCTTATCTCGCGCAAAGTCTCGTAAACGCCGGTTCCCAAGGTTGCGCTGGCTTCGAAAAACGGCACGTTGAGCCCCTCGTTCAGATCACATTCAAGCTCTGCGACAGGCAGCAGTGGGATATTGGATTCGATCAGGTCACGTTTGTTATATTGCAGCACCAGAGGCACTTGCCCGATCGAGAGTCCTTGGTCGCTCAGGTTTTGAGTAAGGTTCTCCAGGCTTTCGATATTCTTGCTTTTTTGCACTTTGAGAGAGTCAGCCACGAAAACCACTCCGTCGACTCCCCTAAGGACAAGTTTTCTCGTGGTGTTGTACATTACTTGACCGGGAACGGTGTAGATCTGGATGCGAATGGTCATGTTAAGCACCTTGCCGATATTTAGAGGCAGAAAGTCGAAAAACAGGGTCCTGTCCCCCTTTGTATCGATGGTCACCATTTTGCCGCAAACCTGTCTGGACATGGATTCATGCACATGGAGCAGATTCGTGGTCTTGCCTCCTCGGCCGGGACCGTAGTAGACAATCTTGGCCTGGATTTCGTTTTTGCTTAGATCTATGAACGCCACGGACTTTTTCCTTCAAGCTCCCCGAATATCTGGCCCATTTCATTTATTGCGCTTCCTAGCTTGAGCCGGATCAGACCAAGTGAAACATTATCATTGAACAGGGTTATAATGAGATAATCATTGGCCAGGCGGCTAAAATGCACATTGCGCTTGCCTCCCTTGTGGTACAGGAGAGCGAAGTCCTGCTCGCCGATCAGCCTGGCTATCTCGGCGGTTGCCGCGAAATTGGCCGCCGAAACCGCCGCCAAAGAGAAAACGTCCTCCATTTCCAACGAACCGCACTCCATGATTAAATTCCCCGATAGATCGGCTAAAACGACATGCTCGGCGCCTGAATCAAGAAGTTGGTCCGAAATAATCTCCTCGAGTTTTCCAATGTCTTTTTTTGTCAGTATCAGGTTCATTGGTGAACGTTCTCCAAGTGTTAAACCGCGCCGTCCAATGTCATTATGCAAGAACCATGCGGGCGATCTGATTACGCTACTTGATACCGGCTAGCTCGCTATAAAGCGGATGGTTGCTGTCCAGGTTCACAAACTTGAGAGGAGCTACGAGCGCTTTGCCATTCGTGGATATCGAACACAAAATTTCCTCGTCGCCTTCGTGATGAAATACGTCGGTAATCTCGATTTTCTCAGAACTACTGATGCTATGGCCCTCTTTTTCGAAGAACTCGACAAGGTCCACCGACGCCTGCGCTTCGACGGGCATGTATTTCTTAACTCTGCGGATCAGCCCGGAGTATCTGCCGGAGAACTTTCTTTCGTCCTGGAGTCGGTGCCACTGGAGCAAAAGATGCTCTAGCGGCCTGTCGATAGAGACCGGGCCTGATGGGATGAAAGGACGGGTGATAAAACGGCCTTTTTCCCATCCGAGTATCTTCATGAAAGCCTCTTCGCCCTCGATGCCGTTCGTATGGGCATGAAGGACCCGGCCGGAGCCGATGTGAATGTTGCCCTCGCTGCCTGCCGAATAGACTTCTATATTCAGATTCGAGCGCGAAAGGCACCCTATCTGAAGCAGGTCCGCCAGCCTGATTGCTGTAATGGTGCCGTGAAAATCCCCTTTTTCGGCTTCCCACGCCGGGTCGAGGCCGCTGCTGCCCTCCAGCACGGCTTCTGTTAAGTCCACGCCGTCTAGATTTGTCATTTTGAGATTCACATTTGTAATTCTAGCCTTTGTCAGGTTGCTTCCTTCCAGATCGGCCCCTTCCAGGTCGGCCCCCTCCAGATCGGTCTCCTCGAGATCGGCCCGCACCAGGGTTGCCCCTACCAGGTTGGCTCCCTTCAGGTTTGCCCCGCGAAGATTAGCCATGTTCAGGTTGGCCACATTGGCTTTCACCTTGAACAGGTTAGCGCCTTCGAAATTGGCGCCGATCAGGTTTGCCGAATGCATGCTTGCCATTTCCAGATTTGCCCCTCTGAGATTGGCGCGCTTCAGATTGGCGTTGGAGAGGTCAGCCCCCCGCAGGTCGGCATCGGCCAGCCACCCGGCGCCCGAAAGGTCCACGGAATCCAGATTCACCCCCCGCAGGTAAGCGGGGCCTCTTCCGGCAATCACGGCCATTAAAAGCTGTTCGCGGTTTAGTTCGGACACGGAGAGGTTCTCCTGCGCTTTTTTGTCTTAAACTTCAGAAAGCAATCCTCAGGCCAATTCGGTTTTCGCTCCGGCAGGCAAACGACGGCCGCCCGATTACTTTCTATAATTATTATTATTCGGCTTTGAGGGAGAAAAGGATAATGACTATCGGAGTTTATTAATTATCCAATTCTTCTTCCAACGACTGACACGAAATTCCAAATGGAAATTGATTTGCGGGGGGAATGCAACGCACCGACCCGGGTCCGGCCATGAACGGCTAACCCACCAACGTTCAAGCCTGTTCAAATAGCCTGTCCCGCAAATGCGCAGCTTCCGCCTGGGCCGGGTTGGGGACCCGTTGCTCGTCGATTTGCGCAACAGGCATTATTCCAATAAGAGAATTAAGCGTCCAGACTGTCTCGGCCGAATGAAAATCCTCAGGCCGGGCGGGGCGAGGCTCGACTTTGAAGCCGGCATTCTCCAGGATCGCGGACAGAGATCGGATAGTGGTTCCCGGCAACTGAAACCGGCTCTCCGGAGTCCACCATCGCCCATCGGTCCTGGCAATCAGAGAACCTGTGCAGGTCTCGGTTACAAGGCCGCTTTGATCCACGATAACGGCCATGTCGCAACCGGCGTCCAGGGCCGCTTGTCTTGCAGTTAAATAATAGAGGTAATTCAAAGACTTGAACCTTGCGAGCGGAGGAGGGTATCCTTGCCTGTAAACATGCAGCTTACAGCCCTTTTCGTACATGCGGGGCGGCGGTGGATCGTACGGCCCGGCGATAACACAGACTGTTGGTTTTGCCGGCGCCGGCAACCCCGGGGAAGTCGAAATCCCTCGAGTCACGATTATCTTGATCGCACCAATCCCCTGCGTAAGCTCGTTTTCACTAAGCAACCGGTTCAGAATCGGCTTCCAGTCCGGCGCGGGATCAAGCTTGATTCGGAACTCGGATAATGAAGCCTCAAGCCTTTCCAGGTGCATCGGAAGGCATGCGATTTTGCCTCCATCGGCGCGAAATGTCTCGAATAGACCGTCTCCATAAAGGAAACCCCGGTCGAGCGGGGATATGCGGGCTTTGTCAAGCGGCGTAAAATCGCCGTTCAGCCAAATCGTAGTTCGGCCGGAATTCATGACTTACTCCTCAGCTTTTCGATAAGCTCAAACAGAGTGCGCCCTTTATGAAGAGTCTCCTGATATTCATCCTCCTCGACGGAATCGTAAACGATACCCCCTCCAACCGAAAAATAGCAGGTTTCGTCCTTAATGATCGCCGTTCGTATCGCGACGTTCAAATCGAGATTGTCGTGCCAGCCAATGTAGCCTATTGCCCCCGTATAGACATGCCGAACGTTGGGTTCGAGTTCGTCGATAATCTCCATAGACCTTATCTTAGGGCACCCGGTAATCGATCCCCCGGGGAAAGTGGCGCGGATAATATCGCCTGGTGAGGTTCCGGGCCGAAGGGCGCCGGTAACGATCGAAATGAGGTGGTGCACGTTCCGGTATGTCTCAAGCCTTTTGTGCTCGCGTACCCGGACGGTCCCGGGCGAGCAGATGCGGCCCAGGTCGTTTCGCATTAAGTCCACTATCATCGAAAGTTCGGCGTCGTCCTTGGGGCTGCTTAGAAGATCGGCCACAAGCGCCTCGTCTTCCTGCCTTGTGTGCCCGCGCCTGCGCGTGCCCTTGATGGGGCGGGTCTCGATAAACCCGTCTTTGCGAAACAGGAATCGTTCCATGGAAGTGGAAAGTATACAGTGGTCTCCAGCGTTGATGTAAGCGTAAAAGGGCGCTGGATTTATGTCGAAAAGAGATTTCCAAAGCAGGAAGGGATCTCCTTTGAGCGAGAACTGAAAACGCTGCGAGAGGTTCACCTGGTAGACGTCCCCGCGTCGGATGTAGTCCCTGACCATGGATACGGCCGCCAGGTAGTCATCATGTGTAAAGTTGCTCTGCAGCGAGCCCACTTCAAATAAATTCCGAACAAAATAACCCTTTTCCCCCTCTAACTCCGGCCTCAGACATCCGGCATCCGGCGCCCGGCTTCCGACAGCAGGGCAGGGGAGATTTTCTTGAAAGCTTGTGACAGGCGCCCGCCCCGCGGAGCGTCGAGATTTCGGCTGCGGCCCCGCCGCCCGCAAAACCATGCGGGAAAGCTTTCGCTGTTTTCTGTCATAAACCTCGATCTGAGTTGGCCAGAAAAAAAAGAGGTCCGGGAGGTCCAGATCGTCGCAGGCCGAGGTCGGCAGGCTTTCTATAGAATTTTTCAAATCGTAGGCGAAATACCCGACTGCGCCGCCGCAAAAAGGCGGCAAGGAAGGTCCAAAGCAGGGATGCATGCTCTCGAAAATCTGGTCAAGAACACGAATGGGGTTCTCGCAAATTTCAAAAGAGCCTCCGGCTGTTTCGATTCTGGTCAGATTCCCCTTGCCCCTGAGGGTCAGAAAAGGGTCACGTGCGGCGATCGAATACCTACTTAGATAGACTAATAGTTAGTCTATCTAAGTCCTTTAGTGATGGCATGTCGCAGACATGCCAATTCAATGTCGCAGTTTACTATAATTACATGCAAAATAGGCATGGGGGTGCTATGGCGGCGTA
>Ga0074045_10002571_pt1 | contig 16766 bp, 19 predicted proteins | sample BogForMeECP23OM2_FD_94442 | JGI IMG/M metagenome (GOLD analysis project Ga0074045, IMG submission 94442) | Bog forest soil microbial communities from Calvert Island, British Columbia, Canada - Bog Forest MetaG ECP23OM2 | ecosystem: Environmental > Terrestrial > Soil > Wetlands ...
AAGTGAGCGATAGCACGGTCACCAGCCCGCAGACGTCAAGTCTGTCGGGAACGGGCGATTAGGCAATGGTTCACATTAGCGATGTTCGAATTGCGGGGCTGCGAGAGCAGCCCCGTTTTTTGGTCTTCCTGGTCGCTCTTCACGGTTTCCACCCGATCCGGCCATTCGTGTAGAATCCTAGTGGCGAGTACGCTGCACCGATTCTCGTGTGTTGATCCCGCCGGGCTGACTGCAATCTGGACCGGCGTTTCCTCGATACTCCCTAATTACCAGGTAGAACCGCGGCCACTGGGCGGCGGCACATTCCTGTCAGGAGAAGTGAATGAAGATCGCAAAAACGGCCGACCGCAAGAAGGTCATGGACACCACGAAGTCAACCGCATGCCCGAAATGCGGCAAAGACACACGGATCGTTAAGCGCATGAAAGACCGCGAACGCGGTGTGCCGGGCGGAATCTACATCTCGTGCTCGGGCTGCGAGTTTTTCGAGAAGCTCTAGGTTGAATACGAAGGCGGGATCGCTGAGGCGATCAATTTGTAATTGGTAATTTGTGATTTGTAATTTGAGGCCCGCGAGGCCCGCGCCTTTCATCTTTGGGCTCGGCGAATTCGACAACCTGTGATTTGAACCTGTGAGCCTGGTTTTCAATTACAAATTACAAATTGCCAATTACAAATCGTCTTAGGCGGCGAGTTGGCCCAGAATTGCTCGCGCTTCCGCGGCTGGATCGTTTGCTTCGGTGATCGGCCGCCCCACCACGATATACGTGGCTCCGGCGGCAATCGCTTCTGCTGGTGTGACCACGCGGGCCTGATCGTCGTGTCCACTGCCCGCTGGGCGCACGCCCGGCGTCACGATCGCGAAGTTGTTCCCAAATTCCTGCCGCAAGGCACCACATTCCTGGGCCGAAGCAACTACTCCCTTGCATCCGTTTGCCAGCGCCAGCGCCGTCAGGCGCAACACCTGATCGGTCACTCCCTCACGCAGTCCAAGGGTTCCGAGGTCGGAGCCGTCCAGGCTCGTCAACACCGTCACGGCAAGCACCAGCAGATCGGGGTTCACGGCCTGCGCCGATTCTGCCGCAGTGCGCAGCATCTTTCCCCCTCCGCTGGCATGCACGGTCAGCATCTTTACGCCCAGCTGCGCGGCCTCACGCACGGCAGCTCCCACGGTGTTTGGGATGTCGTGATACTTGAGGTCGAGAAAAACACGCCGGCCGGAGGCGACCAACTCGCGTACGATCACAGGGCCTTCCGCCGTGTAGAGTTGCATCCCGACCTTGTAGGCCGAGGCAGAGTCGCCGACGGCTGCCACGATCTTCCGGGCAGCCGCAGCGGTCGATACATCGAGGGCAACGATGAGACGCTCTTGCGGATCCATCGCTGCCGAGTTTATCGGGTTTAGTTGAGATTGGCTACAGGTTGCAGTTGCGCCACGGTGGTGGGCTGATAGAGGTCCACGCGGACCTTCTGCAAACCGCGCTCTTTGAATCCCAGCGCGCGAGCGGCATTGTAGGAAACGTCAATGATCCGGCCGTCCACAACGGGACCCCGGTCGTTGATTCGTACCACCACAGTCCGACCGTTCCTCAGGTTCGTGACCTTGACGAACGTCCCCAGCGGAAGCGAGGGGTGTGCGGCTGTGAAATCGCGCATGTCGTAGGGCTCACCGCTGGCTGTTTCTTTGCCCTGGAAATAGTCTCCGTACCAGGACGCGGTTCCTACTTGGTAAGGCTGGGACTTCTTTGCCTTCTTGGTTGTACTACCGCTGGTCGAGATGACCGGCGGCTTTGTGACCTTGGCGGCTTCCAGGCTGCTTGGCCCGGATGCGGCTCCGGCCCCCAGACTGGCGATTGAGAAAACCAACGCCAGGCTTTCGGCGAAACGTCGTCGCATTCAGTTACCTCCCACTTGGAAAGTCGGTTTCTGGTCGTATGCTCCTTTTGTCAGACGATTGGGAAATGCTACGGGGATCGGCAGCCTCTGTCAATCAAAAAAACCATAGCCGCAATTAACTAAGTAGTAATTAATCAATAGCTTAGCCCTCCTGAAAACGTGAGTTCCAGGCGTATGTCGTTGAAACGAGTCGTACGAGTTTGTTAACTACTGAGTAGCCATGAGATCCAGGGCGGTCCAGAAAATTCTTGTTCGAGCCATGGAATGTTGCACTTACGTGAATCAGGTTTTAACTATATTATAATCAATATCTTACAATATAATCGTATTACCCAATGGTAAATAGTTGGCCCTATTTCCTTGTCCCAAATGGCAGATCCCTCTTGAATCTGATCCCGCCGGCGACTGGACCCAGAAGTAGAGTTCCCAGCTTATCGGCGTTTCGTTTACAGTGAATCATATGTCCCCTGCCCCTCCGGTCGTGCTGACGATCGCCGGATTTGATCCCTCGTCCGGGGCGGGTATAACCGCCGACATTAAGGTTATCGCGGCGCATGAGTGCTATGGCGTTGCCTGCGCCACAGCCCTCACGGTCCAATCTACCCGGGGGATCCGGCGGGTCCAGGGGGTGGATCCGAAGATCATTGCCGAGACCCTCGCCGAACTGGCTTCCGACTTCGCCATCGCCGCCGTTCATGTCGGCATGCTGGGGAACGGAAAGGTGGCCCTGGCGGTCGCTGACTTCCTGGCCCATGCACAACTCCCTCATATGGTGCTCGACCCCATCCTCAAGTCGAGTTCAGGAGCCGATCTGCTTGATCCAGCGGGAACGCGTGTGGTGATCGAACGCCTCCTACCCCTAGCCGAACTGGTCACGCCGAACCTGGAGGAGGCGGTCGCGCTGACCGGTATGAGGGGCCTGCCTGCGGCAGCCGAGGCCACCGCAAACACCCCTGGCAGCGTTCCTTCAAGCGCGGGCTCAGTCGATGCCATGCGCGAGGCAGCGCGCCGCCTTCACTCCTTCGGCGCTGCCAACGTCGTTGTTACCGGAGGCCATCTCGAAAAAGCCATCGACCTGCTTAGTTTTACGACCTCTCGCGGAATTGAAGAAGAGGTCTTCAAGGCCCAACGCCAGCGCTCGACTTCCACGCACGGTACGGGATGCGCCTTTTCGACGGCCCTCGCCTGCCATCTTGCGCATGGCCGCGGACTTCCTGAGGCCGTTCTTCTTGCGAAAGCCTATGTCGTAGCGGCCATCGCCAACGCGCAGCCGCTCGGGCATGGAGCGGGGCCGCTCCACCACCTGTTCCGCATGCACGAGCAGCGCAGGGCCAGCGCTGTCGTCTCGGAAACAGAACACGTCCATTCACGGAACTGAGACGGATGAGCGAACCAGCGAAACAATGAAGAGGGAAGTCGAAGGCGATCTGAAGTGGGAGTTACGAAGTCTTCTTCAGCAGCAGACCGGCAGCAAAGCCGGCGATTCCCGCCAGCAGCCACTCGATACGCCAGAGCTGGACCGCCTGCCAATCCAGGGGAGTTCGCGCGGTGAACAGCACCCCTACACTAAGGGTTGCCAGGAGGCAGAAGGCTCCAAACAGGAATGCAATCAAAGAAGGCGTGGCGAGCCCAAGGCGCTTGCCGAGAGCCGTGAATTCCGCCAACCCGGCGATTTCCGTTCCCGGCGCGGTGCTCTGGGGCCTGCTGGCCCCGCAGCAATGGCAGTAACGCGAACCAACGATGAACTCGGTCCGGCATTCTTGGCAGGTTTCGCTACGTTCCTGGCCGGCAACTTTCTCAGGAGCCGGTGGCCGCCAAAATTCGTGGCGAACTGGATTTGCCATCTCTGCCATGGAAAACTGCCCCTTACCTAGAGTTTTCAATCGCACGTGGATAACCAAAGCAAGTGAGTACAAAAACAGCGCTTATAGAGCGGTCAATGGGGGAGAGTGGCCGCGCGACGGGCAAGAATTACGCAACGAAAGCCGAAATTCCCCTCCATCTTGCCCGACTTCGTGCAGTTTTGGACGTACCCGCTTTGATTCCTGCAACTAGACACCGCCTACCATGCCCTACCGGGTCCCCAGGGAAGGTTACCCCGGAGCCTGATCAGGTAAACTGGGTTTGCTTGGCGATGGTTGGATTCCGGTTCCGGTTTGTGTCACTAGGGCTTGTCCTGTCGAGGCTCGCCCTTCTGGTCCTGATTACCGTCTTCTCACCCAAGACCGCGCAGGCCACTGGCCCATCGGTGCCAAGTTCGCTTCGGCCCGCTGATCCGCTCAACGCCGTCGCGGTCGACCACTATTACAACCTCGATCACGATGCTGCCGTTGAGGACTTCGAGAAGATCGCGGCCCGGCATCCGAACGACGCGTTCGCCCTGAACCATCTCCTATCAGCGACACTGATTCGCGAGCTCTATCGCATGGGCGCCATCAACACGGGCGATTATGCCAACGACAGTTTTATCGGTACGGCTCACCGTCCCGCCGATCCGGCGCAGAAGGAGCGGATCAAACAACTGGTTGCGCAGGCCGAAAAACTGGAAAATGCCGAGCTTGCCCGCAACCCCGATAACATCGACATGCTCTACGCCCGCGGCGTTACGCGCGGACAGTTTGCGATCTACACGGCGCTCATCGAACGTGCGTGGTTCTCCTCGCTCCGCAATGCGGTTGGAGCGCGCCATGACCACGAGCGCGTTCTTGAACTTGATCCCAAGTACACCGATGCCAAACTCGTCGTCGGCAGCCACAACTACGTCATGGGTAGCCTGCCGTTTACGGTCAAAGTGGCGGTGGCGCTGGTGGGACTTAGCGGCGACAAGCAAAAAGGTATTCAATATCTGTACGACGCTTATCACTTCAACGGAGAAACCAGCGTCGATGCCGGCATGGTGCTGCTCGTCTTCCTGCGGCGCGAGCATCGCTATGAGGAGTCCCTTGAAGTTGCCACTGCACTCGCTAACCGCTTCCCGCGCAATTATCTTTTGCCGTTGGAACAGGGCAACCTGCTGCGCGCCATGGGCAAAGTTGACCTCGCCGAGCAGCAATACCGCAGCGTCTGGCAAAACGGACGCGATGGGAAATACGGTTCTCTGCATTACGAACTGGCGGCGCTTGCACTGGGCGACTTGTTGCGCGGCGAGAAGAAATATGCGGCTGCGGCAGCCGCCTACGAGCAAGTCGTCGAAGTTTCCAATGCCGATCCCGAATTCCTTCAGAAAGCCAATCTCGGAGCCGGCGAAATGTATGACCAGCTCCAAAACCGCGACCTCGCCGTCAAGAAGTACCAGGCGGTCGTAGCGGTCAATTCCGGCAACGCAGAAGCGGACAAAGCGCGCCGGAGAATGAAGGAAGCCTACCGCGAGTAGGGGCCCTTCGACTCCGCATGCGGTTCCTAAGGGAACAACATGTTCCGCTGAGGGTGACATTGGAAGATTTCGCACGGCCCCGGCGCCCGTCAGCGTTGGAACATTTCCTTACGCTCGTTCGTATAATCGAGTGTGGGAGGCGACCATGTACTGCAACGCGTGCGGCCAAGCCATCGCGGATCAAGCCAATTATTGTTCTCACTGTGGACACACAGTCGGCCATTCTTATTCGGCGACAAGGCTGATTCGTCCCCGGTTTGACCGCAAAATCGCGGGCGTGTGTGCAGGGGTCGCCCACCATCTCGATCTCGATGTTTCCCTGGTGCGCATCCTATGGGTCTTCCTGACTTTTGCTGCGGGATTCTTCCCCGGCGTTTTTGCCTACATTCTTGCCTGGATCGTCATGCCCGAGGAACCCGCCCTGCTGCCCGCTCCCGCCGTGGGGCAACAGCAGCCAATTGTGGGCTGAAATCTCCAAGGAATCCCTGAAGTTTTGATACCCTGACAGCGCCATGCAAAGCCTGCGCAGCGATGACGCCGAGATTTCTTACGAAGTTCAGGGCCAGGGCCCTGCGGTAGTTCTCCTCCATCCCTTTCCCGCGCACCACGAATTCTGGCTGCCCGTCATTCCTGCGCTCGAGTCGCGCTATCGACTCATCCTGCCCGATCTGCGCGGACACGGCGACTCTGGAATCGGCCAGGGCCCGGCGCTTATGGCCAAACACGCCGCCGACATCGCCCGCGTCATGGACGCCGCCGGAGTGGGCAGAGCCGCTTTCATCGTCTGCTCCATCGGCGGCTATATCGTGTTCGAATTCCTGCGGCGTTTTCGCCCGCGGGTTTCCGCGCTCGCTCTTTGCAACACACGCCCTCAGCCAGATACGCCTGAGGCCCGCGCCAATCGCCTGAAAGCGGCTGAGGCGGTTCTGCAGCAGGGAACCGAACAATTTCTGCAGGGCATGATCCCCAAACTGCTCGGCGCAACCACCGTTTCCTCGCGTCCCGACCTCGTCGAAGGCGCGCTGCGCATGATGCGCAAAATGTCGGCTGAAGACATCAGCCTGGTGCAACGCGGTATGGCTGAACGACCCGATTCTGTCCGTGATCTGGAGCACATCAACCTGCCCACGCTGATCGTTATCGGAGAAGAAGACACGTTCTCGACTGCCGCCGACGGCGAACTGATGCGCCAGAACATTCCCGGCAGCCGGTTGAACATCATCCCCAAGGCCGGCCACTACGCGCCTTGGGAGCGGCCCGAAGCCGTCGCCCCGCTGCTGCGCCAGTTCCTGGATTTCGTTCCGTTGATGTAACCCGGCTCTCGGCCCTGGTCTCTCGGCTTTCGGGGACTCGCGCGAGACCGTAAGCTCGAAGCCGGAAATCTAGAGCCAAGAGCCAAGAGCTAAACCTGTGATCCGCGTCCTGTGCCGCGGGCGCACGCTCTGCTAAAATCGGCCCGTCATGATCGAAGCATTTCTGGTTCCCGAAAACACCGTCGTCACTGCCAAGGGAGACGGCACCGCGCTCGACCTCGGCGTGGCCTCCACGCGCGTCTTCCTGCTTAATCTCGGCATTACCGACATCATCGAGCAGGAAGCGCTCGACGTCAGCATTCAAGGTTCCGCCGACGGCACCACGTTCGATCCCAAGCCCATCGCGGCCTTCGCGCAGAAGTTCTATCGCGGAGAGACACCGCTGCTCATCGATCTATCCGCCAAGCCGGAAGTGAAGGCGATCCGCGCCCACTGGGAGGTCAACCGCTGGGGCCGCGGTACGGAAACGCCCAGGTTCGAATTCTGCGTGACTGTGCGCGAGGTGCCGCAAGAGATCCTCGCTGAGGCCAACCGGGGACGGAATTAGAGCAGGTTAGAGGTAAGAGGTTAGATTGCAGAGGTGAAACCCTTCGACTGAGAAGTTTGCTTCTTGCCTCTGCAATCTGACCTTTGACCTCTCATCCCACTTCCTCCCGCCTCCAACTTTTTTCCGGGGAGTTCGGCTATAGTTGGCTTCATGCCGCGCTCAAAATTGAACTCCACTCGCCGTTTATTTCTTCAAACCGCTGTTCTTGGTGGGAGTGCTACAGCCTTGACTCCTGCGCTGGCTGCCGCGCGAGCCGCGTCCCCGACGTCGGCAGACGCGAGCCAGACGAGCCTCCCCGCATCCGCCGTGAAGCCGTTCGAACTCGACGAGATTACGATCGTCGAACTGCAGGACGGCATGAAAGCGGGCAAGTTTACGGCTCGATCCTTGGTCGAGAAATACACAGCGCGCATTGGAGAAGTGGATAAGCACGGCCCTGCGCTGAACAGCGTCATCGAACTGAATCCCGATGCGCCCTCGATAGCCGAAGCGCTCGACCAGGAGCGCAAGGCCAAAGGCCCGCGCGGCCCGCTGCACGGGATTCCCGTGCTCATCAAGGACAACATCGCGACCGCTGACCGCATGATGACCACGGCGGGATCTTTGGCGCTTGTGGGCGCGAAAGTGCCGAAAGATTCTTTCGTGGCGCAGAGGCTGCGCGCCGCTGGCGCGGTCATTCTCGGCAAGACGAATCTCAGCGAATGGGCGAACATCCGTTCCAGCCACTCGACCAGCGGATGGAGCGGACGCGGCGGCTTGACGAAGAACCCTTACGCGCTCGACCGTAACGCGTGCGGCTCAAGCTCCGGCACCGGCGCCGGCATTTCCGCGAGTCTTGCCGCCGTCGGCATCGGCACGGAAACCGACGGCTCGATTGTTTGCCCGTCGTCGTCCAATGGCCTTGTCGGCATCAAGCCCACGGTGGGCCTGGTCAGCCGCGCTGGCATTATTCCCATCGCACATTCGCAAGATACTGCCGGCCCCATGTGCCGCACCGTACGCGATGCCGCCATTCTTTTGAGCGCGCTCACCGGCGTCGATCCCGACGACGAGGCGACTGCCGGCAGTGCAGGCAAGGCGCAGACCGACTACGCGCAATATTGTGATCCCAATGGACTGAAAGGCGCGCGGATCGGCGTGGCCCGCAAATATTTCGGCTTTAGTGATCTCGTCGACGCGCTGATGGAGCAGGCGCTCGACGCCATGAAAAAACAGGGCGCGACGCTGGTCGATCCTGCCGACATTGAATCCTTCGGCAAATTCGACGATACGGAACTGCTCGTGCTGCTCTATGAACTGAAGGCCGACCTGAATACATATCTCGCGCGTCTGGCGGGCGCACCCGTCCGCACATTAAAAGAGGTTATCGATTTCAACGAGCGCAATCGCGAAAAAGAAACGCCATGGTTCGGTCAGGACTTGTTCATCAAGGCCGAGGCGAAGGGTCCGCTCACCGAGAAAGAGTACGTCGATGCGCTGGCGAAGAATCATCAACTGACGCGCACGGAAGGCATTGACGCGCTGATGGACAAGCACCACCTCGATGCCATCGTCGCGCCCACGGGCGGCCCGGCGTGGCTCACCGATCTGGTCAACGGCGACCACTCCACCGGAGGCAGTTCGAACGCCGCCGCTGTTGCCGGCTATCCCAATATCAACGTGACGGCTGGATTTCTGTTTGGACTGCCGGCAGGGATTTCTTTCTTTGGACGTGCCTGGAGCGAGCCCACGCTGATCAAGCTGGCGTATGCGTTCGAGCAAGCGACAAAGGCGCGTCAAGCGCCGAAGTTCTTGCCGACGATTGGCCCGGCGTGAACTGCGGTGACTTAACCCCGACATATCAACTTTCGGGAAAATTTCTTTCGAAGGTGCCCCAGGCTTCGCGCCTTTGCGAAACCGGGAATCATTCATGGTGAACCTTGTGACTGAAGACAGTTACTACTTGAACTGCGGATGTCCAACTAGACTATGGGAGACCACGGATATAGCAAACTAGTCTCAGGTTGGACAGGTCATCGAGGGAGGCGAAAATGTTTGAAACCAGTGGAACCGTGGATGTGATGGAAAAGAGCCCATGGCTGAAGTACCTGGTCTGGTTTGCGGCAGGCTGCCTGGTCACGATTCTGATCTTCTACATGCTCCTCATGCCGTTGGCGAAGCGCGCTGCGGCGGAGTCCGCCGAAAAGGCGGCGCAACAGAAATTCTCCGCTGAGCTGGCGAAGAACCCATTGGAAGCTCAACTGGAAAGCACGAAGGCCGCATTGCAGACTGCGACCCAAGAGCGCGATGCGTGCAAAACCAGGTTCGATCGCCAGACGATTCTCTACGACAACACCATCGTCGTCGACCCCAGCAAGACTTGGATCATTCCCGCCGATGTTGAACCGATCGCCGTCGGGGACCACCGCGTCACTTACACGTACTACGACCCGAAGACCAAGCGCGAGACTGTCCACTTCCATCCGCAGCGGCAATGATTGAGAGTAGCTCGCCGAGCGGGGCAATCACCGGGCGGGTGTAATCGCGACGCCGCAACCGTTAGATCCCTCCGATGAGCCACACGGCCCTGGCCGAGTTACGGAAGTGACGCGACGGGAATATCAGTTCCGCAGATGGCTGGCGCTCTTCAAGAACCGGCCAAATGACCGACCTCAGGGCTGGCTCGTATGGGAGTTGGGCAGCTTCGGCGTTAACTTTCGGATGATGAATTCCTGAAACAAATTCACAATCGCAGTTGAGCCGATCCCGATGCCTGCGTTTGCGAACGTCAATCTCGCATCGTTTCGATCTTGGTCCGGGTAGTAGAGGTTGGAAATGCCGCCCGCCGCCAGATTCCCGAGGATGTTGGAGTAATTCACCTGCCAGCGTCGATTATCACCCTTGCAGATGACGGAATTGGCAATTGCGTACAAAGCCCGAGATGTGATGTTGCCGGTTCCCTTGTAGAAATAACGCGGATCCTGCTTCAGAATCGTCGGCAATATGGCGCCGGCGATCAGCGTGCCCGTCGTCGCATCGGCATAGCTGGCGCCGAAGCGCTTACCATATCCCTGCGCCCCTTGCCCGTACTCATAAAAGTGATTTTGCCCCTGCTCGATTCCCGCGACGGCCGCCGCGATTCCGACCGTGAATGGATCAACCATCGTCCTGAAGGCAAGCTTGAACTTTTGTTTCGAGGTCAGCGGAACCGCATCGGCAGTGTAGCTGACGTAGAAATTTGGAATGGCGCCGAGCACACGCTGTTTCTCTTCGATCTTGATCTGCTCCTCCGCGACTTCGACCTGGGTGAGCGAAACATCCACTTCGGTGCGGGTGTCTGCAACCGTCAGCGCGATCGGCGGCACGGTCTCGATCTCGCCAGCATGGAGCGTTCCGGAGAATGACTGCGATGCAAAGCCGGCCGCCGTAATGGCAAGCCGGAAAGCTCCGGGAGGTACCTTCGAAAAGAAGAATTGCCCGTCAGTGCCAGATGCCGTCTCTTGGTTTAGGGATTGATCCTTGTTGACGAGCTTTACTCGCGCACCTGCAACGACCGCTCCACTTTGATCCATGACCGTTCCGCTAATGCTTCCGGGCGATCCCTGATCGGACGCCTGGCCGCCGCCTGACGTTGATTCCAAGAATTCGGAATTGTGGGTTTCCGGACTCGCTTGCTCCTGACCTTGCTCCCCGCCATTGACGACCGTCGGGGATAGTGCTTGCCCCAGGCACGCCGTCCAGGCCAAAGCGACGACGACCACTACAATTGCGAGTCCAGACTTGGATTGGAAGGCCATGAATCGTCTAACTCTATCTTCTCCAGTCGACCCGATCCAAATCGCAAAAGGCCCACGCCTTCCGCGCTGCGTCGAGGTACCGGCTGAAGCGCACGCCGGCAAAAGTACAAATGCGGTGATGGTCTTCCGTTGCTTTTCGAATCCCCACCCTGAACTTGGATGCTTGCCGCAGCTGCAGCGTAAGATTTTCGATCAGGCGCCTTGGAAGACAGCTCTCAACGGCTGTTCTACTATTACAATCTGATGCCCGTCGATTCCAGCGTTATTGTTCGTCCGGCCCGGACTGTTCAAGGTCTCGTCCGCATCCCCGGCGACAAGTCAATCTCCCATCGCTATGCCATGCTTGCCGCCATCGCCCGCGGCACCAGCCGCTTTCATAATTTCTCCGCCGCGCGCGACTGCGCCAGCACGCTGGGCTGCGTCGCCGCGCTCGGCGCACAATGGCGACACACCGCCGATGGTGCGGTTGAAGTGACGGGCCTCGGCCCCGCACTGCATGCCCCTGCCGCCGCTCTCGACTGCGGTAATTCCGGTTCCACTATGCGCATGCTGAGCGGCATTCTCGCCGGCCAGTCCTTTACCAGTGAATTATTCGGCGACGAGTCTCTTTCGCGCCGTCCCATGGCCCGCATCATCAAGCCACTCTCCGAGATGGGGGCAACCATCACGTCGTCGGATGCAGGACGCCCTCCGCTTAAGATTCGCGGCGGCAGGCTGCGAGCGATTCACTACAAGCCCGAGGTTGCCAGTGCTCAGGTCAAATCCTGCGTGCTCTTCGCCGGCCTGTTCGCCGAGGGCGAAACCGTTGTTGAAGAGCCGATCCGCACTCGCGACCACGGGGAACTCGCGCTCCAAGCCTTCGGCGGCGAAGTTGAGCGTGCGGGCAACGCCGCCCGCATTCGCGGCGGCCAGACGCTTTCCGCCATTGAAGCTCGCGTTCCCGGCGATCTTTCGAGCGCCGCATTCTTTCTTTGCGCCGCCGCGCTTTTTCCCGGCTCCCAAATCTCGCTTCCGGGCATACTCATGAATCCCACGCGCGCCCGCTTGCTCGACATTCTTGTGCAGATGGGACTTAAGATTTCCGTCGCGCAGATTGAGCAGCATCACGGCGAACTGGCGGGAGCAATCGAAGCCCGCGGCGCAACCTGGAAAGGCGGGACGATTACCGGCGCTGACACCGCTGCCCTCATTGACGAAATTCCCGTGCTTGCAGCTATCGCACCTTACAGCGACGAGGGCCTTGAAGTGCGCGACGGCAAAGAATTGCGTGTGAAAGAATCGGATCGCATTGCTGGGGTCGCGACCAACCTGCGCAAGATGGGAGCGGAAGTCGACGAGCGTCCTGATGGCTTGCGCATTCCCGGCCGACAAAGGCTGCACGGCGCGGAACTCGATTCTTTCGGAGATCATCGCATTGCCATGGCATTTGCCGTGGCCGCGCTCCGCGCCGAAGGTGAAACCTGCATTCACGGAGCCGATGCAGCGGGCGTATCTTATCCAACGTTTTTCGATGATTTGCGAGCGATCGCCGCTGGCTGATTCCCGGCGCACTGCAAAAATAAAGCCACCCGCAGGCGGGTGGCTCTCGCACTCATCGTGCGAAACTACTTCTTCATGTCGTCTTTCTTCATCTCGTCTTTCTTCATCTCGTCTTTCTTTTTGCCCACCGGCGATTCTTTCGCCTCTTTGTAACCCGCCTTGGTGGCATCAGCTTCGGTCATATATTGACCGTGCTTCGTCTTGCCATACCATGGGTCTCCTTCTTTGTGGTACACCTTATGGCTCGTGTTCACCCACACTTTGCCGCCTCCTCCTCCCGGAGCTTGCGGAATCGTCGATGGGTCCACCGGCGCAGATTTTGCTTTTGCCTTAGCGGCCTTCGCGTCTGACTTCGACGTGTCCGGTGTGGCCGCTGGCGCCGCGGCTTGTGCGACACACAACCCCGACATCGCCACCAGCAGCACTCCTAGCGCAAGAAATCTCAGTTTCAGAATCTTCAAAAAATCCTCCTTAACAAGCAAATTGAGTTTTTACCTTCGGTTGGTGATCGGGAACTGCTTACGGGACGCGATTATACACAGCGGAAGGCGAGGATGAACATGTACGTTTCCTATCAACGAAGAGTCGGATACAGCCCCGCATGTCGGTGCCGCGATTTGTCACGATATGGGCTGCAAGGCTTCGTCCGCCGGCAGCTACGACGCCCACCCGAAAAACACCGCGACCACGCCAACTGTGTCAATGAACCCGTGCGCCAAAATACAGACCCATAAATTGCGACCCGATAAAACATAAGCCGCGCCAAGGATCAGTCCGGCCATCCCTGAATCCACAATCCCCGCCGGACCTTTGTAGTAGTGTCCATATCCGAAAAGCACCGAAACAATCAGAACGCCCGCCCAATACCCCGCCTTTGATCGCCCGCCCACATCGGCCGCCCGGTTCACCAGGTACCCCCGGTAGCCGATCTCTTCCCCAAATGCGGCAAACGTCCAGACGATTCCAAGCCAGCGGAGCGCGATCCACAGGTGGCCAGTAATTTCATTCATGCCACTCGGCGCGACCGCCGGAGGCCAAAAATGTGCCGTGAGGGGATCAATCGCCACGGCGCTGAGCAGGATTCTCAGAGCCGCCGCCGCCAGCGCGAACAAGACGGTTCGCCGCCACGAAACCGGCAACCGTAGCCCCATCGCAGCCCAGCCTCCATCGCGCAGCCGAAATGAAACCAGGCCGAGCACAAACAGGATGGGCACCTCGTTGGGAATCACTTGATACACGTTGTGTCCGATCACAATGGCGCTTCCCACGAGGAGCTCAAGCAAAGAGAACCATCGCTGCGTCGGCGAAAGCGCGCCTGGGTCTGGCTCGACGGGACCGTTGCGATTTTGAATGAAAGTCTCGTTGGCCTTGATCGCTTCGTTCATGTTCCTTTCCCTCTCAGCTCTCTTGTCCGGACTACGTGTGCGGCAATGCTCGCGACCGGCGGTATTGCCGCACGCACCAGAGTGCAAAATGTGTAGTCAGCATTACCAGGCCAAAGCCTAGCGATAATCCGATAGGTGTGATCGTCCAGCCGAGCAGTTCTCTGGCGCCCGCCGGAGGCGTTGCGAACCCCAGGCGCACCGAGTACGTGATGTCGCCGCTATTGCGCCAAACCCACAAGCCTGCGGTGTCTGGATGAAACGGTTTCAGGAGGGCCACGAGGAAGAAACTGATCCCCGTCCCGTATCCGATGATCGATACGAGCAACACAAAAAATCCCGCGATACTCAGACTGGCCCATCGGAACAAACTTTTCAGAATTCCCACTGGCGACCGGCTGACCTCGGCCCGGGCCAACATGGCGTCCGTGACATAGTTACTCGCCAGTTCTTCCGGGCTGCCCAACGCCGCTAGCGCCGCGTCGACTCCAGCAGCGGCTTCTTCTCCGTATGCAGACGCTTTGTCCAGGATGTGGCTGCGCAGCTCTTCGACAATCTCGCGAATCTCTTCTCGGCTCAGGCCGCGTAGATTTCTGCGCAGGCGATCCAAATATGCTTCAATCTTGTGCTGCGCATCCCCCGCTATCGTCATCTACTTCCCCTTCCCGAGCGGCGCCAGCAGCTGGTCCATGCTCGATGAGAATCGCGTCCAGATCGCCGCCATCTCGAGCGCTCGTTTTTTCCCCGCCGGCGTTAGGGCGTAGTACTTCCTCGGATGCCCGGCATCGGATTCGACCCACTCGCTGCGCACCAGTCCCAGCGCCTTCAATCGGCTTAGCAGGGGATATACGGTGCCCTCCGACACGATCAAATTCGAGTCGCTCTCCAACCGCCGCAGAATCTCCAGCCCATAGAGCTTCCCGTCCCACAGCGCCGCCAGAATGGCGAGCTCCAGGCATCCCTTGCGGAGCTGCACTTTCCACTTATCGGGCGACTCCAATTCGCGCATCTGGTCCGCGTTCACGGACAGTATCTTGTATTACAAGGTATCGTGTTGTCAAGAGCACTGGTTGATTGTTTCGCCAGAGCACATGTTTAGAATAAAAATTGGAAGCGAAGAGCCAAAAGCTAAGAGCTAGAAGCCAGGAGCTGCTTTTCTATGCCGAACGACAAACCCCATTCTCCCGACGAGCTTCTGCAGCAGGAATTCAATCGCTGGGCTGCGCAGGGCGAAGGCCCGAAGATGGAGAACCACCATCTCGACATCACGGAGAAGACGCTCCGGCGGATGGATCTGCGTGCCGGCGAGCGCGTGCTCGATTTAGGCTGCGGCTCAGGTTGGGCAACGCGCCTGCTCGCGCGCCTCGTCGGCGAAGGACCCCATGGGTTTGGTCAGGTGGTCGGACTCGACATTTCCGACCAAATGGTTCGCCATGCCCGCGCGGCCTCGCGCGATTTCGACAACGTCATGTTTGTTCAGGGATCGGCCGCGCAGATTCCCTGGGAAGAGAATTTCTTCGATAAGGTACTGTCGGTTGAATCGTTCTACTACTACCCGGATCAGGATCGCGCGCTCGCCGAACTCTTTCGCGTCATGGCACCCCACGGACGCCTATTCATCCTCATCAATCTCTACAAAGACAATCCGTATTCGCTGCAGTGGGTGCCAAAGCTCAAGGTTCCAGTCCACGTCCGCTCGGCCGAAGAGTATGTTGAGCTGCTAAAGAAGCACGCCTTCCAGAACGTCGAATTCGCACAGATTCCCGACGACACGCCCACGCCGGAAAATTATCAGACCACATCCTTTCACTCGCTCGAGGACCTGAAAGCCTTCAAGCGAGTGGGAGCGCTGCTGCTGATGGCGTCAAAGCCGGATGTGCGCAATGCGGCTCCCGCCTACACGATTTACTAGGGGGCGAGCTTCGACAAATCGCCCATGCAGTGAGCAAGACTGTTCTTGCTTGCTCGCAACTCGTAGCCCGAAGCTCGCAGCTCAATCGTCGTCATCTTCGTCGTTGTCGTGCCCGCGGTCTTGTTCCAGATTTTGCGCAGGGCTCAAGGGCCGGCCGTCACTGGCATGGCGGATCTCGATCGCGCCATTCACGTTCGAGAGCTTCACAAATGCTCCGCCTCCGCCCAGTTGCCCGTGCAGACTATGGCCCACATACTGATGTTTCGTGACGGGCAAGCCAAATTCGTTGGAGATGCTCCCTGACATCGTGCTCGCTTTCAGTTCCGCGTTCGTGTCCGAAGGCAAGGTTACGTGCAGACTGCCGTTGACCGACGAGAGTTTCAGCCCCGAGGAAGGCAACTGGTCTACGCTGGCATCGAGGGAGCCATTCACCGTGCTTAGTTCGGAGCGTCCCTGCAGGTTCCGCGCCTCGAGCCGTCCATTTACGCACGAAGCGTGTACATCACCGGCAACGCCTTGGATGTCGAGCCGTCCGTTCACCAGGTTGATCTCGTCGAGGTTTGCCTGGCGCGGCACCGTGACCGTGTATTCCACGCGCGCCGGATTGTTATGTTCACCAGCGCCCCCGTAATTGAACGTGTGGTCGTGGCCGGGGTATTCGGTGCGGATGGAGATCCTGTCCGGGCTTGCCTCGACTTGGATCTTCGCTTCGTCGAGCCGTTCCTTGCTCCACGCGCTCTTCACGGCGTCGACTTTCACTTCGGGACGGTCCCAGGCGGCGATGTGGACTGGGCCATTCACATTCGCAATCTCGACGTGGCCCTGCGCGGAAAGAGGATAGACCTTGTGAAACTCTTCGCGTTCGCTGCCTTGCTGGTCGGAACCGGCCCAGGCATATGCGGAAACGGCGATCAGGGAAAGCGCCGCAATTGCCAGGGCGGCTATGCGTAAATTGGACATTCCGTTTTGTCTTGTCATGACGCCTCCGTCGCCGATTAGACGGGCCGGGAAGCAATTGGTGAGTGAGG
>Ga0074045_10002573_pt1 | contig 16763 bp, 8 predicted proteins | sample BogForMeECP23OM2_FD_94442 | JGI IMG/M metagenome (GOLD analysis project Ga0074045, IMG submission 94442) | Bog forest soil microbial communities from Calvert Island, British Columbia, Canada - Bog Forest MetaG ECP23OM2 | ecosystem: Environmental > Terrestrial > Soil > Wetlands ...
GCCGTTGAATGTGCTGCCGCTCACCGTCAGAGTGCCGCTGTTGTTGATGCCGCCGCCGTTACCGCCTGACGATCCATTTTCAATGGTCAGGTTGTTGATGAACGCCGTGCCCCCGCTCAGCGTGAAGACCGTGTTCGCCGAGGCTCCGCTCACCGCCACCAGGTTGGTCAGCGTCGCGCCGTTGCCCGTGGTTGTGCCCGTGATGGTGGTGGAGGGTGGGATCACGAGCGTCCCATCGACGCCCAGCGTAATGGTGTTGGCCGCCACCGTATTGCCGGGGGCAAAGACCGTTGGGTCGAAGCTGATGAGGCCGCCGCGGCTCGTGGACGCAAGCAAGGCATCGCGCAGTGTGCATGGGCCCATCCCTGTGCCGGACGGGTTTGCCGGGCAGTTGGAGGCTAGGGGCGTCGAGCTGTCGTCCAGGGGCGTGTTCACCACGAACGGTGGAATCAGCCCGAAGTCCGCCGTCACCGTCTCGTTCGTGTTCATGGTGACATAGGTGCTGGCGCTGCTGGTGTTGCTAATGTCTGGATTCGCCTCCCAGTCCAGGAAGATGTACCCGGGGTTGGGCGTCGCGGAGATGGCAACCTGCAAGGTGGGGGCAGAGGTCCAGCCCGAGGCCGGAGTCACCGTGCCGCCCAGCGGATTGTTGACGGAAGTCGTCAGTACATACCCGTTGGCGTACACCGTGAGCGGCGCGGAACCCGTTGCGGTGGGGTAGTATCCCGTGCATGTGGTGCCCAGCGTGTACGGCCCCACGGCAAGCACGGTCGAGCTCTCTACAGTTTCGCCGCTGGGCGTTGCGGTGTAGGCGCATGTACTCGGCACCGGCACGCCGTTGTAGTTGGTGGTTGCGTTCAGCAGGCCGTTCAACGTTGTGCCGTAGAGGATCGCGGAGACCGGCGACCAGACGATCCCAGTAGGCAGCAATCCCGGCAAACTGAGCGGAGGAGGAGGCGACTGGCTGGGTGCGTAGATTGCGTCCCCCGCATAGCTGGCCATAACATTATGCGATGCCGAAGAGGTGAAGATCACAGGCGCGGTGGCGGTTTCGATCCATAGAGCGTGCAGCATCGAGACGCTGCCGTCGACGAAGTTGGCCACGGCCAGGTCGGGATTCCCATCGCCGTTAAAGTCGCCCACTGCAATTGAGTCCGGATTGACTCCAACCGAAACTGGGGACGTCGTAGCGGGCGCGAAGTTTCCCGCTCCTTCGCCCTTCAGGATCGAGACGGTGCTGTCGGTGAAGTTGGCCACGGCCAGATCGAGGTTCCCATCGCCGTTGAAGTCGCCCACCGCAACGAAAGACGGATTGAGTCCAACTGAAACTGTAGGCGTCGTGGCGGCGGAGAAGTTTCCCGCTCCATCGCCCAACAGGATCGATACCGTGCCGGCAGAAGAACAATTTGGGTCGTTCCCGCACCAGTTGGCCACGGCCAAGTCGAGAACCCCATCGTTATTAAAGTCGCCCACCGCAACGGAGTATGGACTGTATCCAACCGGAACTGGGGACGTCGCAGTGGGCGTAAAGCTGCCCGTTCCATCGCCCAGCAGGATCGTCACCGTGCCCAAAGGAGAAGTACAAGTCGAGTCGTTACCGCACCGGTTCGCCACGGCCAAGTCGAGCTTCCCATTGCCCAGAAAGTCGCCCACCACAACAGAAAGAGGACTGACTCCAACTGCAACGGGGGACGTCGCAGCGGCGGTGAAGTTGCCCGCTCCATCGTTCAGCAGGATCGACACGGTGTTGTCGGAGGAGTTGGCCACGGCCAGGTCGAGGGCACCGTCGCCGTTGAAGTCGCCCACCGCGACGCAGTACGGATTCAGTCCAACTGCAACAGTGTGCGCCAAAGCGGCAGGAAAGTTCCCCGTTCCATCGCCCAGCAGAATCGACACGGTGTTTTCGGCGAAGTTGGCTACGGCCAGGTCGAGATGCCCATCGCCGTTAAAGTCGCCCACCGCAACCGAAAACGGACCGGAGTACACACTGCTTCCAACCGCAACTGTGGGCGTCGGAGCAGGGGTGAAGTTCCCCGCTCCATCTCCCAGTAGGATCGACACAGTGCCGGAGTAGCTGTTGGTTACGGCCAGGTCGAGATGCCCATCCTCGTTAAAGTCGCCCACCGCAACGGAAGTTTCTCCGCCTACGGCCGAAGGAGTCGAGAAGGTTGTGAACCCGTAGGCCCTGGTTGACGGATCCAGAGTCTGCGCGGCCAGGAGCGCATTGCCGTTGGAGGTATCCAGAAATGACACGCTGCCGGTCTGCAGCACTGAGGTAAGGGCTGTGACCGTCCCCATCAGCGAATAGTAGCCGGCAGCCCCCGTCGCGCTCATCGCTGTCGTGGTCGGAAGCAGGGATGTGCCTGTCACCGTCACCGCCTGATACGCACTGACGCTCACAGCCAGTCCGGACGATCCCGTATAGATTGCCAAGATCTCATGCAAGCCGATGCGCAGGGTGGTGAGAGACAACGACGCGGAGCCGCTGCCATTCACCGCGGACGTCCCCAGAAATGTCCCTCCCGGCCATGCCAGATTGTCGCGGAACTCCACGCTTCCGGTCGTCACCGGCGAGGCTCCTGCGAGCACGGAAGCCGTCAACGTCTCGCTCGCCCCAACTGTGATCGCGCCATTCGATACGACCAGGCTGGTCGTGGTCGCCGTCTGCCCCGCCGCCGTGACGCACAATGAGATTCCAACCAGAAGCACCAATGCCGGATGTTGCATCAGCGCCAAAATCGAGGAAATCAACCGGACGAATTTACGCCAGATGGAGGCGCAATTCACACCATGATGCTGGGTCGTCGAATCCATGGCAGGGGCCTCTTCTCGCATGCGAAACTGGTTGCCTGACTCCTCATTCGAATCCCGTCCACGCTTCCATGCCAGGTCCAGCAATTGCACCGTTCTTGGCGGCATTCAGGGTTCATCGAGAGCGGGCGGCAGGTTCGGAAGACGTGTTACTACAGCCGCAAGTCTACAGTCGCTTGCACCCGTCCCCTGTGCCACTTTTGTTGCACTTATGAGTCAATTTGGGTGATACAGAGCAGCAGAAATCCAACGCATTCGACGCGTGCTGAAAGCCACCCAGACGCCGCGCTGCGGGGTATCTGTGAGAGTGTCTTACCCGTCCAGGCCTGCGCGCTTCATCCGGCGTCTGCTTCGCCGTCGAAGTGCTCCCGGATCCGTGCCGCCGTCGCCGCGCTCACCACCGCCGTCAGCGCGTCTGGTCCAGCTTGGCCAATGGCGCGCACGCTTCCGAAGTGTTCCAGCAGCCGCTGGCGAGTGCGTGGGCCGACGCCGGGGACTGTGTCCAGCTCGGAGTCGCGGTCGCGCATCTCGCGCCGCTTGCGGTGGTAGGTCACCGCGAAGCGGTGGCTCTCGTCGCGAATCGTCTGCACCAGGTGCAGCACAGGCGACCGCCGGTCCAGCACAATCGGCTCCGACTCCTGCCCATGCACGTACAGCACCTCCTCGCGCTTTGCAATCGACGCCAGCGCCGGCTCGCCCGGCACTCCCGGCTGTATCCCGATCTCCGCCAGCGCTGCAACCGCCGCATGGAGCTGCCCCAATCCCCCGTCGATCAAAATCAGCGACGGCATGCACTTCGTGCCGTTCTCGTTTTGCTGGTCCAATAATCGCTTGTAGCGCCGCCCAACCACCTCGCGCATCGACGCAAAGTCGTCCACTCCAATCACCGTCTTCACCTGGAACTTGCGGTACTCCGCCTTCCGCATCGCGCCGTCCTCCCACACCACCATCGACGCCACCGTCTCCGTCCCCTGGATGTGCGAGATGTCGAAGCACTCGATCCGCCGCGGCAGCTTCTCCAGCGTCAACGCGTCCGCCAGCGCCGCCTGAATGGCCTTGATGCTCGGCTGCAGCACGCGGAATCGCTGGTCGTACGACTGCTTCGCGTTCAGGCACACCAGGTCCACCAGCGAGCGCTTCTCGCCTCGCTGCGGCGCCAGAATCTCGATGCGGTGGCCTGTCCGCTCCGTCAGCAGCTCGCCCAGCACCATGCGGTCTGCAAAATCAACCGGTACCAGGACCGTGCGCGGCACATAGGCGTTGCCCAGGTAGAGCTGCTTCAGCAGCGAGCTGAAGAACGCCGCCGCGCTGAAGTCAGTAGCTGCATCGTTCACAGCGACAGTTGATCCGCTCTCACCGCTCTCATCGGAAATCGTCTCGTCCAGCAACTCCGGCAGCTCCTCCCAGAACAGATCGCGCCGGTCCACGATCTTGCCCCCGCGCATGTGAAACAGGTTCACCGCCAGCATTCCGTTCTCGTAGTGGAACCCGAAGACATCGGCGTCCTCGTCGTCCGCCGTAGCCACGCGCTGCTTCTCCTGCATCTGGTGTACGGTGACGATCTGGTCGCGCAGCCGCGCCGCGGCCTCGTACAGCTCCGCTGCCGCGGCCTCCTCCATGCGCCGGGTCAGCTCGGCCTCCAGCTCACCCGCCTTACCGCCCAGGAAGAGCTGCACATCGCGGATCGCCTGCTTGTACGCCGCCGACGTGGTCAGCCCCTCCACGCACGGCCCCAGGCAGCGCTTGATGTAGTACTGCAAACAGGCGCGCGGATGGTAGCGAGACAGGTCCACCGAGCAGCTCGGAATCAGAAAGCTGCGATGGATCAGCTCTACCAGCCGGTACGCCAGGCTGCTGGGAAAGTACGGCCCAAAGTACGCCGATCCGTCCCGTCGCAGCCGCCGCGTCACAAACACTTTGGGGAAGCGGTCCTTCATCGTCAGCTGAATGTACGGGTACGTTTTGTCGTCGCGCAGCAGGATGTTGTATCGCGGCTGCCGCTGCTTGATCAGGCTGTCTTCCAGCGCCAGCGCCTCGCGCTCGTTGCCCACCGTGATGTACTCAATGTCCACAGCCTCGCGCATCAGCGAGCCGGTCTTGGCGTTGGCCTGCGCCGCCTCCAGAAAGTACGACCGCACCCGTGCGCGCAGGTTCTTCGCCTTCCCCACGTAGATCACCGCGCCCTCGGCGTTCTTGTACAGATAGCAGCCGGGCAGAGTGGGAATGGTGCGGATTTTCGCGTGCAGGTCCATGGCCTTCCGCAGCGCGGAGAGTTGCGCTACGTTGAGTGTAGTCGCGAGCCAGTCAGCCGGGTGCCCTTCCGGAGGGAGCGTGGGGCTTCAGCCCCACGAATAAGTCGTCAGCAAAGAAGGGGCTTCAGCCCCGGACCTTCTGCGAAAAGAGGCGAGCGATCCTTTTCTCACAGACCGTCTGGCTCACAACCCGAATAAAAATGCCTGTGTGAATTCCTGAATACGCGAGCGGATATTCCCAAAATAAAATGGGTGCGCCCTTTGCAGACGCACTCATTGGTTGGTTCGAACAGCAGCTATTTGGCAGCCGAGTTGGCCACAATCTGCGAGAACGAAACCGCCTCCAGGCTTGCTCCGCCTACCAGCGCTCCATCGATGTCTTCCAGAGCGCAGAGGACGGCCGTGTTGTCCGGCTTCACCGATCCGCCGTACAGAATGCGCGTGCTTGCGGCAAGCTCCGCCGAGAGCGACTTGGCAATCTGTGCGCGGATGATCTTGTGAGCCTCGTCGGCAATCTCCGGAGTCGCCGTCTTTCCGGTGCCGATCGCCCACACCGGCTCGTACGCGATCACGATCGTCTTGGCGGCCGCGGGATCGATTCCGGCCAGCGCGCCTGCGGTCTGCCGCTCCAGCACCGCTGCGGTCTGCCCCGCCTCGCGCTCGGCCAGCAGTTCGCCCACGCAGACGATTGGCACCAGCCCGTGCGCCAGCGCCGACTTCAGCTTCAGGTTCACCGTCTCGTCCGTCTCGTTGAAGTACTGCCGGCGCTCGCTGTGGCCGATCAGAACATGCGTGACGCCCAGCGCCTTCAGTTGCAGCGGCGAGGTCTCGCCGGTGTATGCGCCCTGGTCCTTCCAGTGCATGTTTTGTCCTGCGATGCGGACGGGAGTGTTGCGTGCCGCCTCCACCACCGTGGGCAGCAGCGTGGGCGAGGGGCAGAGAACGATCTCTGCGTGGCTATGGGTGGCGACGAGGGGGATGAAGGCGCGAACGAAGGCGACAGCCTCGTCGGGCGTCTTGTACATCTTCCAATTGGCTGCGATCAATGGCTTGCGCGTGGCTTTAGGCATGAATCAAGTATTTCATCCGCAGGCCATCCGTGGGAAGCGCATCGCTTCAGATAGCCGAAGAGCGCACTCATAAATAACCGTGGCTTCCTTGATTGCTTCGCAATCAAGGAAGCCACGCGCACGGCTCTTCCACCCGCCCATCGCAGAAGCACACGCGGAACTCCCCCGGCTTGTGCCGCTGGGTCCACTCGCGCCCGTGGATGAAGTACGGCTTGGCCCACGCCTCGCTGTCGATGGCGCGCGGCGCAATCACCGAAACCGATCCGCTCGCCGCCGCCGGAAATCCCGTCCGCGGGTCCATGATGTGGGCGTAGACGCCTCCCTCCGCGCGGAAGAACTTCTCCGTGCTGCCGGAGGTGGAGAGCGACGCGTCCCTCAGAAAGACCTCGTCCACCGTGCGTCGCCTGTTACGCGGGTCCTTGATCCCCACTCGCCAGCCCCTCGGCTCCTCGGGAGGAGTGCCCATCCCAACCATCGTGCTGTCGGAGCCCGCCACCAGGGCGTTCTTAAATCCTCGCCGCCGCAGCTCGTCCACCATGCAGTCCACCGCGTATCCCTTGCCGATTCCGCCGGGGTCCAGCTCCACTCCCGCGCAGTCGAACCGCACCGTCCGGTTCTTCTCGTCCAGATGTACGTGCCGCCAACCCACGCTTGGTAAAACAGAATCCACCTCAGCCTGGCTGGGCAGGCGGCCCGATCCCTTGTAGAAGCCCCACAGCTTCATTAGCGGCCCCACCGCAATGTCGAAGGCCCCTTCGCTCGCGCGGCTGGTTGCCATGCACTTCGACAGCAATTGAAAGAGCTCCGGCGAAACCCGCACCGGCTCTTCGGCGGCGCGCCGGTTCACCTCGCTCCACTCGCTCTCCGCGCGGTAGTTGGAGAGCAGTGCGTCCAGCCGCGCAACCTCGGCGAAGGCGGCGTCTACAGCCGCCTCCATCCCTGCCCGGTCCTGTCCATAGAGCACCACCGAGTAGGTCGCGCCCATGGCGTCGCCGTGCTCCACAATCCGCAGTAGCTCGCTGGATTCAGGGCCGCTCTCCGCCACGTCTACCTCATCCCGCCCGCCGCAGTGGGAGTCTGCCGTGCGAAGTTGCGGCTCACGCCTTCTTCGCCGCCGCGGCCAGAATCTTGTCGCGCACCGCGCTGTAGCTGAACACCACCTGCGACACCGGCACGCCGACCACCTCGTTGCGGCTCATGTCGCGCATTCCGATTCCCAGGCCCTCCCCGAGCTGCAGCATGCTGTCCGAGCTGGCAAACGGCGCCGTTCCCCGGACGGCCATGGGATCGTAGCCCATCACGGCCATCGCCACCGCGTCGGTCGCCACGCAGTTCGTCCCGGCAATCAGCACCCCTGGGTTCACCGCTGCCTGCGGACGGCTTCCATAGTTCGTCTCCGCGCCGGTTGCGCTCTTCACGCCGTCGATGATCGCCAGGTGCACTGGCCGCGCCGTGCACAGTTCCGCGACGATGCGCGGAATTCTGTACCCCGCGTCCTTGGGCAGGCTCATGTCGATCTGCTGCGGCGCGCTCTTGGACGGCATGCGCCGCGCAAAGTGGAAGACGCCGCCGCGCCCGCCGTGCGGCCGTATGCTCGGCTCGTCTACTCCCGCGCCCTCGCCGTAGATCGTAATCGGAGTGGACCCGTACACACACTTCATCGACAGCGTGACGCCCGTGGCCGCGTGTTCCTTCATCTTGGCCAGTGAGACGAAGACGTCGCAGTCCGCATAGGAATGGTTCAGGTCGTACCCCGGATAGATCAGCCCTCCGCCCGGCACCATCAGCCGCGAGTACGTCTTCCCGCGCCCCAGATAATTTGTGTTCTCGAACTCCACGTTGTCAGCCGCGCTCAGAATGTCCTGCGGCTTCCAGTTCATCGAGTACATCACCTCTTCCAGCGTCTCCGCGGACGACCACGGCCCTTCCACCACGCGGATCCGGCGCGCGCCGGCCTTGCCCAACAGGTGCACCACCCCACCGATCACCACGGGATTCGTCCAGAAGGTCTCCTCCATGGGTGCGGTCCCCAGCCGTTGCGAGCGCACCCCGATCATGTTGATCTTCACCGCGACCGTCTTGCCCCTCACCAGCCGGTCCAGCCCGCCCAGTTGATCGAACATGGTCGCCAACGTGGGCAACACCTCCGGCCCATAGTTCATGCATCGCCCCACGCTGACCCGCGCGGTTGGCGCGGTTACGGCTGCGCGGCCCCAAGCCGGAAACACAGGCAGCGTCAGCAGGGCACCGGCCCCCAGCAGCATCTCTCTCCTGGTCAACTCATCTTTCATTGCGCTCTCCTTCGCCTGCTAGTTCTCCAACTCGACTGCGCCATACACGGAAATCTTCGGTAGCGGCAGCTCCGACCCGCCCGCCTCCTGTGGGTTCCATTGCAACTCGACGGCCGAGGCCAGCTCCGGACTCACCAACCGCGCCAGCCGGTGCTGCTTCTTCACATAGAACAGAGGCCCATCGCTCGCCGGCCGTCGCGAGTAGTTCAACAGTTGGATCATTCCATTCCCGGCCTGCGGCGACGCCTGGTAGAAGAAGTTCATCGACGGAGCGTTATACAGCCGTATCTGGTCGTTCCGGTGGCTGATGATGTTCTGGATGTCCGCCACCGAATCGTACGTGTCCGGCTGTTCTTCCTTGCACACCGCCAGCCGTCCTTTGCCCAGGGTGTGCAGGTTGAAGAGGAGGTACGCTTCGGCCGTCGCCGGCGGACCCTCCGGATTCGGCCACTTCGACGGCACAAACAGAATCCCTCCGCCCTTCGCGAACGCGATCAGCTTCTCCCGCAGCGCGGCGCCCGGGGCCTCCGGATCGATATAGTAGATCGCCTGCAGTCCCTCGAACGACGCCCCTTCTGCCCGCGACCGCGCAATCACCTGGTAGAGCTGGCGAATTCGCGGCAGCAGGTTGATCGCCTCTTCGCCGCGCTGCCAGTCGTCCCCGGCGAAGTTCGAAATCACCGCCAGCGGGCCCATCGGCTCGTATGTCCTGGCCTCCTTGTGCTCTTCGAAGAACGCCATCATTCCCGCGATCTTCTTCCACGAATCCATCGCCGGCTGCTTCTTCGCGCTCAGGTCGGCGCGCAACCCGTCGTCCAGCGACACCACCCACCTCGCCCCGTAGCTTGCCGGGTCCGCCACCCCCAGCATGTAGGCATCGGCAGTCAGCGCCGTCGTCTGCTGCGGCGGGTCGAACTCGATCCACACGCCCTTGCCAGGAGCCATTGCCCGCGCAATCTGCAGCACCGCCCCGTTGGAATCGACCCAGGGAAGATTGGTCGGCCCGCCCACCTGGTTTACGTCCTGCGGAATCCCCGGCCATATCCCGTCCGAAATACTCAGCACGCGTGAGTCCGCACCCCAGCTCATCTGCGCGGCTGCGTCGCGTGGGATCACCGGAATCCCCGCGTCCGCGGGCGCCTTGCCCTCCATCGCCACAGCCGAGAGCCCCGCCGACCGCGCCGCTGCCAACGCGGCTGCCTTGTTCGCATCATTCTCGATCACTCCCACGAAGGAAAGCCCAGTCTGTTTTCCCTTCTCGATCAGCGGCTTCAGCGCCTTCTGCTGATCGGCGTCCGCCGCCAGCCCCGAAGCCCAGCTCACCACAAGGCAGTTCACCGGCGTTCCCTGCAATATTCCCAGCGAGGCCGGATCAAGCCAGTTGCGTAGCACCTCTGCCTTCTCCGCCGTAAATCCCTTGGTCTTTTCTCGCAGTGCGATCTCCAAAGGGCCGGCTGGCCATCGCATTGGGTTGGACTCTGTGCTTAGGGCCATGCTCCTATGCCTCCCATCTCTTCCGCCGTCGCCGCAGACTCTTCCGCGGACGACGCAGATGCAACGGAATCGACTTGATGTTCTCTTGGCAGCGAAAGATACTCTCCCGGTTCTTCCGTTGGCAATACATTTAAGTTGACTAAAAAAACGATTTCCGATGAAGTCATCACGCAGACCGTCTCCCTCCCCGTCCCGCGCGTGGGGTACGATGTGGAAGACAACCGCGACGAGCCCGGATGGCGAAACTGGCAGACGCAGCGGACTTAAAATCCGCAGACCGTAACAGGTCGTGGGAGTTCAAGTCTCCCTCCGGGCACCATGGAACCACACCATGAAACCAAGGATCAGTGAGCGGTTGACGCCACGGAGCAACAACCTCTGGCTTAGATCCACTTCTTCCATAGCAGCCAGACTTTCACTGTTTGCGTAAGACCAGCATAGGCGAGCAGTGTCACCAGCAGGATCGGCCAGTAGAGCACCGGCAGGTGGACGAGGCCCAGCGAAGAGGCCAGCGGAGAGAAGGGAAGCCACGCTCCGAAGGCCATGATGCCTGCCGTTGTCAGCATCAGCGACCAGCTTGCGCGGCTCTGCAGGAACGGAATCTTGTTGGTGCGAATGACGTGGATGATCAACGTCTGCGTCATCAGCGACTCGACGAACCAGCCTGTCTGGAAGAGCGGCGCGTTGGATGGGTGCCAACACTTGAAGATGTGGAGCATGACGAAGAAGGTGGTGTAGTCGAAGATCGAGCTGATCGGTCCGACGAAGAGAATGAACCTCCGGATCTCCGCGATGTTCCAGGGCCGCGGCTTGGCCACCAACTCGTCGTCCACGGCGTCGGTGGGAATCGGAATCTGCGAGATGTCGTAGAGCATGTTGTTGGTCAGGATCTGGATCGGGGCCATTGGAATGAACGGCAGAAACGCGCTCGCGCCCAGCACGCTGAACATGTTTCCGAAGTTGGAGCTGGCGCCCATGCGAATGTACTTGAGAATGTTGGCGAAGACCTTTCGCCCCTCGATCACGCCTCCTTCCAGCACATTGAGATCTTTCTCGAGCAGGATCAGGTCCGCCGACTCCTTGGCAATGTCCACCGCCGTATCCACCGAGATGCCGATGTCGGCTGCGTGCAGCGCGGGCGCGTCGTTGATGCCGTCTCCCATGAATCCGACGACGTGTCCTTTGCCCTGCAGCGCGCGCACGATCCGCTGCTTGTGGGCGGGCGAGAGGCGCGCGAAGAGCGTTGTCTTCTCCGCCGCCTCCGCCAGCTCGGCGTCCGTCATCTTCTCCACCGCGTCGCCCAACAGCATGGGGTCGGGCGCCAGTCCCACGTCGCCGCAGACCTTGCGGCTGATGAGGTCGTTGTCGCCGGTGAGAATCTTTACGTCCACGCCATGGCTGTGCAGCGAGTTGATTGCGGTCGCCGCACTCGGTTTGGGCGGGTCGAGAAATGCGACGTATCCTTTCAGGACGAGATCGTGCTCGTCGTCCTTCGAGCAGTTCTTCTTTCCATCGAGGTCCTTCTTCGCGACGGCAAGAACGCGGAAGCCGTCTCCGCTGAGGCTTGCGTACTCCGTCTTTAGTCCCTGGATCAACGCAGGTTCCATGGCCGAAAGCTTGCCGTCCAGCTCGAACTGAGAGCACTGCTGGAAGATCTCCTCCGGCGCGCCTTTGGTGAGCAGGATTGCATGGCCGTCAGGGTCTTCCACCATCACCGACATCATGCGCCGCGTGAAGTCGAAGGGAATCTCATCGAGCTTCTTGAACTTCTCGATCAGCTCCTGCTGATGGAAGTCCGAGCTGTTCAGGATCGCCGTGTCCAGCAGGTTCTTTAGACCCGTCTGGAAGTGGCTGATCAGGTAGCCGTCCAGCAGCACCTCGTCGGTCTCTCGTCCCGCCACGTTGCAGTGCCGCTGCAGCACCACGCGGTCCTCGGTGAGCGTTCCGGTCTTATCGGTGCACAGCACATCCATACCGCCGAAGTTCTGAATGGCGTTCAGCCGCTTGACGATCACCTTCTTGCGGCTCATCGCGATCGCACCCTTGGCCAGGCACACCGAGACGATCATGGGCAGCATCTCCGGCGTGAGGCCAACAGCCACGGCCATGGCGAAGAAGAAGGCGCTCCTCCAATCGTGCTTGGTGAGGCCGTTGATGAGGAAGACCAGCGGCACCATCACCGCCATCAACTGAATCATCAACCAGGTGAAGCGGCTGAGGCCGCGGTCGAAGCTGGTGGGCGGCTCCTGCTCGGTGATGGAGCCGGCCATGCTGCCGAGATATGTGTTGACTCCGGTCACCACCACGACCGCGGTGGCTGTTCCGCTTTGCACGCTGGTCCCGAGGAAGCAGGTGTTCTTCAACTCGGTCGGCGAACTGGATGCCTGCGGCTCTGGATCGTGGAACTTCTCCACCGGCATCGACTCGCCGGTCAGCGCTCCCTGGCTGACGAACAAGTCCTTGGTGGCGAGGAGGCGCACATCGCCGGGAATCATGTCTCCGGCGGAGAGATTGACCACATCTCCCGGCACCAGATCGCGCAGTGGAAGCTCGCGCGCGGCGCCATCGCGAACGACGGTCGCGGTGACATGGATCATGGCCTTCAGCTTGGCCGCCGCCGCGTCCGCCCGCGCCTCCTGCACGAAGCGCAGCGTCACGCTGAGCACCACCATGCATGCCATCACGGTTCCGGCGCGCGCGTCGCCCGTGGCGTAGGAGATCGACGAGAGGACGGCCAGCAGAATCACCAGCGGGTTGCGCAGAATGATCAACAGGCGGATGAACCAGCCGCGCGGCCGTTCCTGCGCCACCTCGTTCGGCCCCACGGTGCGCGCTCTGGATTCGGCCTCCGTCTGCGTGAGGCCCTGGGGTGCCGTGTGCAGGCTACGAAGCAGCTCGTCGCCGTCCTTGGCTGCCGCATCGAGCACCGCGGGCGAGACATGGATGTTGTTCTGCTTCGCCTTGGCGAAGATCTTTGCCGGAATTACAGGCTTGCCGGGCGGCTGCGAAGTCGCTGCTGGGCTGACACCCGTTGCGCCGGGTTTTCCGGTGGAAGCGTCTGGCGCACGATCCATGTCTGGAACCGTCATCGTTGGTCTCGCCGCTATCTAAGTGACCTGTAAAGGTTCGCTCAAGATTAGCATGGGGCCGCTGGGCGGCCGAGGCGGTCGGATTGGGCTTGTGTGTGGTTGTACCCCCCCCAGGGGTAATAGCGTAAAGTATTCAAAACATTGTTGTTAAGCTCGCGCTAGGCGCGCGAGACGTAGTAAAGGCGAAGACGCGGCTGGTTGCGGCTGCTTCGGTCATGCGGTTATTCCTTTGTGTGCGAAAAAGTCTCAAAGTATTCAAAAAAAGCATGTTAAGTCTGGACTTGTCTGGACTTGGTCTGGTTTGAGTCTGGACTAAGTCTGGACTTCGTGATGTTGGCTGCGCCGTTCATTGTGTGTGCCCCCCGGGGGCAAATAGCGTAAAGTATTCAAAGGATGATGGTTAAGCTCGCGCTAAGCGCGTGAGACGTATTAAAAGCGAAGACCCGGCTCTCTTGGCCGGGGCTCGGTGCGGTTTTACTTACTGATTTAATTATACCTCGTGGAGGGAAACTACTATGCCAACTCCTGAGAAATTTTATCTGGATTGTTTTGATTGAGTTAGATGGTTTTTCGGAGTGGCAGGGGCTTGACACGGCGATTTTGCCGGGAAATTCGCAGAAAGAGTTTTCGATTCATGCAATTGCCCTGGCCTTATGGGCCGCAACCCGCAGGCCCGATTGCGCGAGGTGGTACTATTCTCCCGACTTTCCGAAGCTGTAGAAATTGAAGCCACGGCAGTGAAAGGAGATCGCATGACTCTGCCGCATTCGTACGGACTTGCATTGGCGCTCACCATTCTGACCATGCTCTGCTGGGGATCATGGGCCAACGTGCTGAAGATCGCCAAGGGCTGGCGCTTTGAACTCCTCTACTACGACTATTCGATCGGAGTGGCTTTGGGCGCTGCGCTGGCTGGGATGACCTTCGGCACATGGGGGTCAGACGGCCTTCGTTTCGCGGACGATCTGGCGCACGCGGGCGGCATCAACCTTCTCTGCGGGTTCGCGGGCGGGGTGATCTACAACCTCTCCAACATCCTGGTGGTGGGCGCAATCTCCGTGGCTGGAATGGGAGTCGCGTTCCCCATCGGCGTGGGTCTGGCCCTGGTGGTCGGGGTGATCTGGAACTACTTTGTCAACCCGCAAGGCAATCCGTGGCTGCTGTTCGCGGGCGTTGCCCTGGTCGTGGGGGCAATCATCGTGGACGCCATCGCCTACCGCGCGCACGCCGTCAGCCAGAGCGCCGCGGGAGACAAAACCGACGCTGCGGCGAAGCGAGCGGCTACATGGAAGGGCATCCGGCTGAGCGTCATCGGCGGAATCCTGATGGGGATGTTTTACCCTCTGGTTGAGATCGGCAAGTCGGGCGCGAGAGGACTTGGCCCCTACGCGGTCGGGTTCGTCTTTGCCCTGGGCGTGCTGGCCTCGGTCTTTGTGTACAACCTCTACTTCATGCGGTTCCCGATCGCAGGCCCGCGGCTGAGATTTGCGGATTATCTGCGAGGAAACTGGTGGGTGCATTTCCTCGGGATTGTGGGCGGCATCGTGTGGATCGCCGGCTCGCTCTCGAACTTCGTGGCCGCCAGCGCCCCACGCGCGTTGCAGGTTGGGCCGGCGATCAGCTACGCCATCGGGCAAGGCTCGACCATGGTTGGGGCGCTCTGGGGCGTCCTGGTGTGGCGCGAGTTCGCGGGAGGCGGAGCGAAGGTGAACCGGCTGCTTGTGCTTATGTTCCTGCTCTTCGTGACCGGACTTGGGGTGGTCTCCGTTGCGCCACTCTATGCGGCCCATTAAATCGGTCTGCTAAAACTACGCTCGAAAGGACAACGTGGAACCTCTGCTGCTCGGAGTCGATGCCGGAACCAGTTCCGTGAAGGCCGTTCTTCTGGACCTTCGCGGTAACCTCTGCGCCGTCTGCCAGGCGGAGTATCCGCTGCATCACCTTCGCTCCGGGTGGGTGGAGCAGGAGCCCGAAGACTGGTGGCAAGCGACTTGCAAGGCCGTTCGCGGGGCGCTGGCGAAGGTGGAGCATGGGCCGGAGCGGGTGCTGGGAATGGCGGTGAGTTCCCAGGCGCCCACTCTGCTGCCGCTGGACCGCTCCGGACAGCCACTTCGCCCAGCGATGATCTGGATGGACCGCCGCGCCGAAGCAGAGGCGGTCCGACTGACCGAACTGATCGGTGCGGAAGAGATATACCGCATCACCGGCAACCGGCCCGACGCCTTCTATGTGGCCGCGCGACTGCTGTGGCTGCGCGATCATGAACCCGAGGTCCTGAAACAAACGTGGAAGTTCGTCCAGGTGAACGGGTACATCAACTACCGGCTTACCGGGCGGGTTGCCATGGACCCGGCGCACGCGGTTCTGTTGCAACTGCGCGACTACGCCACGGGTGCCTGGTCCGAGGCTCTCTGCTCCGCCTGCGGAGTTGAGCCGGAGCAGTTCCCCGAGGTGATGGAGGGGCACAAAGTTCAGGGTGAGGTGAGCGCCGAGGCCGCCGAGGCCTGCGGACTGCGGGCTGGAACTCCGGTGATGGCCGGAACCGTCGACAGCCCTGCGGCGGCGCTGGAGGCTGGCGTGGCCGAGCCCGGCATCGCCGTGGAGATGACGGGGACATCGACCGTCGTCATCATTCCCAACGACCGCGGCCTGACGGAGCCCGCGCTGATCGCGATCCCCCACGCTCTGCCGGGCATTCACCTGCTGCTGGGCGCGATGGTCTCTTCGGGCGGCTGCCTGCGCTGGTTCCGCGACCAGTTTGGACAGGCGGAGAACCTGGCGGCGACAGAGTGCGGCGCCGATTCGTACGACCTGCTGACGCGGCAGGCGGCGGGGATCGAACCAGGCAGCGGCGGACTCATCTTCCTGCCGTACATGATGGGCGAGCGGTCGCCCCTTTGGCATACCAATGCACGCGGCGTCTTCTTCGGGCTGTCGCTGGCCACACCCCGCGCGGCGCTGGTGCGTGCCATTCTGGAGGGTACGGCCTTTGCCCTGCGCCACAACGTGGAGACGGCGGCGAGCGCCGGGGCCGAGGTGCGGGAGATGCGCAGCGTGGGCGGATGCAGCCGCAGCGATCTATGGAACCAGATCAAGGCGGACGTTCTGGGGCTTCCGGTGCTGCTGCCGCGGACTTCGGTGGGCTCTCCGTTTGGCGCTGCCATTCTGGCGGGGATGGGAGCGGGAGTCTATCCCAACGTGCGGGAGTCGCTGCTGGAGATGGTGCATCTCGAGCGGCGCTTCGAGCCGAACCCGGCCAATCACGAACGATACACGCGGTCCTATCGCATCTTCCGGGAGATCTACGAGCACCTGAAGGGCGACTTCGATCGCTTGGCTGCCATCAACCAGTAACCCTCATTCCGTGAAGCTCATCCCGTGGACCTTTTCGAGGAGGTGGGTGGTGCGGGCGACCTCGGCGGCGGCGGTCTGCGGCGGCCAGTGGAGGACGGGCGCGACGATGGCGGCAAGTTCATCAATGACGGGGCGGGTCGCCTCTCCAAGGAGGCCGATGAGGGTGCGGCGGAGGATGATGTCGTCGAGGTGGAGGACACGCTCGTTGCGAGCGATGAACTCGATCTCGCGGCGGGAGTAGCGGGGCAGCGAGACGAGCGGAGAATCGGGGCCGGACTGCACATCGGCATCGCTGGCCACGAGATAGGCGGCGACGCGGTTCGCGCCGGTTCCGTAGCGTTCCTGCAGAGACAGAAGGCGATCCTGATGAAGGCCGGTATTCTGCGGCAGGCGGGGATAGCC
>Ga0074045_10002574_pt1 | contig 16762 bp, 18 predicted proteins | sample BogForMeECP23OM2_FD_94442 | JGI IMG/M metagenome (GOLD analysis project Ga0074045, IMG submission 94442) | Bog forest soil microbial communities from Calvert Island, British Columbia, Canada - Bog Forest MetaG ECP23OM2 | ecosystem: Environmental > Terrestrial > Soil > Wetlands ...
AGCTGGCGAAGGGAGTCGAACCCCCAACCTGCTGATTACAAATCAGCTGCTCTGCCATTGAGCTACGCCAGCCTTTTTTGCGAATGCTTATATCACAAGGGTTTGCGGGAAACAAGAGGTTATCGGAAGAGTTATCAAAGGCGATTCATATGCTGAGTTGCGCGGCCGGCCCAACACAATCTGCCTCAAAACACTGCGGACCCTGCAAATCCGGTGTGGCCGAGCAGCATCCATTCCTGGAGCCAACGCTTTGCAGAATTTTTTCGGGCAGCAAAACATGCCGAAAAGAGCGCATGTTGAGGTTTGCAGGATACCTGTCAGAGCTGAAACCTTTGTGCCTTTCCCGCTCGCTTCCTACTGCCCACAGTTGAATATTTCAGCTCCTGCCCGGATCAGCCGCAAGAAAATCCTCTTTAAAAACAGTGGCTGCCGCTCTTGTTAGCGCACTCGGAACAGTTGCTTCGCAAAGTTCGTCGCGGGCATGGCCCACCCCGAGACTGGTCCCCCGGATCAGGTCCGGGGCAGGCCTGGCAGGCTCTCACTGAGCGCTGGGATTGTGAGGTGTCCCATGGGACATGAGTTACTGCTTTATCTGTTGAGTGGAGTTTTTTTAGATTGTTTCAACTTTTTTGCCAATAGAGGGCAATGCGGTCTTTGTATGTTGTAGCATAGCGACATCATGAGTTGGTCTAGCTGCTTTACGAAAGATGGCGCTTGCTCCGGGCAACCCGAAAAATTATTCCGGCAACAGGAATTGGCCGTAAAGAATCAGTTTTTACTTACAGGGTTTTAACCGGAAGTCCGGGCTTGCCATGTCTTCATCATAAGATTCATGGGAGTTGAGGGCCGCCGTTCATGCATGGGAGAAGGAAACACCGGTTCAGGATACCGTGTATTGTTGAGCGTGGAGTCACCGGGCGCAGCTTTCTGTTGTTTTGATCCGGTATAACAAAAACCGGTATTCATCAATACCCGGAACCGGGTTGCGATCGGGGGCGGACGTCTCTCAGGGGGTGCGCCATGGCAGAAATGGATGCCGACTGCCACAGCAAGGCATTTCGCAGGAAGCTTGTCCACATCCCGATCGTCCACAGTGAAACCGACCTGGGTGACCTTAGCGGGCCGGTGCAGCGAGCTGGACTCCGGCTGCTGGGCTCAAGGGCGTGGCGGAGCAAGTTAAAGGCCATTGAGGCAATGTGGGCCGAAATCGAACGATCTATTGAGCATTCGGAGCTTTCTTACGAAAGGGTCCGGCTCTACCAGGACGGGCTGCCGGTTTGCGGGCGAGAACTGGAGATCGTTGCCGACCTTGCGAAGAAGGGCGGCCTGAATCATCGCCTCCTCCAGCGATTGATCGAAAAGGGTGCATCGCTTATGGGGACCGAGTCCTCCGAATTGCTCCTGGAGGAATACGAGCGGGCAAAAGTGGTCGCCAGGTCGGCAATCGCCAGTCACTCGCGGCGAGCCAAAGGTCCTCGACCCTCTACCCGGGACCCGACAAGTCTCCCCGGAGATACTTTGCTCTCAAGGCGCGACAGTTTCATCGCCGCCCGAATCAACAGCACTTTGCGCGAAGGCGAAACGGGGATTCTTTTTTTGGGAATGCTTCACTCGTTGGACAATCTGCTGGCAGAAGACATTGAAGTTGTCTACGTGCCCCGGCTGCCCTCTAATAGTAAAGGGAAAAGAGAAAATGAGTGATTCAGAAGCGAAAATCCTCATCGTCGATGACGAGCCGGCTCACTGCGCGATCCTCTCACGGCTTATGAAAAGCGAAGGTTTTAAGGTCTTGACGGTCAATGACGGAACGGCAGCCGTGGATTCAATTGCCTCGCAGGGGCCCGATGTGCTTCTCCTGGACTTCATGATGCCTGGCATGAACGGAATGCAGGTCCTGGAGTTTGTGAGGGAAAAGGACCTGGGTATCCCGGCAATCATGATCACCGGCTACGCAAATGTTCCCGGGGCCGTGGATGCGATGAGGGCCGGGGCATATGACTATCTGGCCAAGCCTTTCAGTCACCATGAAGTGGTTACGATTGTGCGCCGGGCGCTGGAGGAACGCAGGCTCAGAGAACGATGCAGGTATCTCTCCTCACGTGAGGCAGGCTCCTGCGGCCTGAGGGAGACGATGGGACCAGGCGATGTGATCGGACGCCTCATATCCGAGGTGAACCTGGTGGCAAGATCGGATTTTAGTGTGGTCATTGTCGGGGAAACAGGCTCGGGCAAGGAACTTGTTGCTCGCGCCATCGACAGGTACAGTTGCAGAACGGGTCCCTTCGTCCCCATCGATTGCGGGTCGATACCGGAAACCCTTCTGGAAAGCGAGCTGTTCGGTCACGAAAGGGGGTCTTTTACGGGGGCCGTTGCGCGCAAGCCCGGCAAGTTCGAAATGGCCAAAGGCGGGACGCTTTTTCTTGACGAGATTTCAAATATGCCCCTGTCTGCGCAGGCCAAGCTTCTTCGGGCGCTCCAGGAGAAAAAAACCTATGCCGTGGGCGCCAGGGAACCTATAAGCGTTGATGTCCGTATCCTGGCGGCTTCGAACGTGGATCTGCTGGAGCTGACCAATACCGGCGCTTTCCGGCTCGACCTTTTCTATCGACTGAACGAGTTTTGCATCACCGTTCCACCCTTGCGCGAGCGCAAGGAAGATATTCCTTATCTTGCAAGAGTTTTCCTCGATGCTACAAACCGCGAACTCAACAAAAACGTCAAGGAGTTTTCCTCGTGTGCCATCGAAAAATTGCTGGCGCACGACTGGCCCGGCAACGTCAGGCAGTTGCGTTCGGTTATCCGCCGTGCGGTACTGATGGCAGACCGGGTGGTTACCGGGGAGCACCTTGAGATTACCGGTGCGGGCCCGCCCATTGCCGAACTCCCCATAGAAATGAGCGTCGCCGGGTGGAAGCAAATGCCGCTAAAGGAGCTGTTGCGAAACGGGGCAGCGGCGATTGAACGGCAGGTTCTCACCCAAGCGCTTAAGTATACGGGAGGAAATAAGGCCAAAGCGGCCCGGTTGCTCAAGGTGGACTATAAGACAGTGATTTCAAAGGTGAAACGATACGCAATCCACACGAATGGAGAACCAAATGGCGCAGGGGAAAAGGACGAATAAGGGTGCCCAGACCGGCGGGGTAATTGAGGGGATCTTCCGGGGCTTTGGCGAACTTGTAGAAAAACTGGCCGATCTGGCCCAAAAGGGCGAACAACTTTCGCGCGAAGGCGATATGCAATGGGAAGACAAGGAAAAGGACCTCAAAGCTGTTTTTGGCTTTTCGGTGAAAGCGGGCCTCGGAGGCAAGGAACTCAAAGTGGAACCCTTCGGCAACGTCAGCACCGGCAAAGCGACCGGCAGATCGAAAGTCCATGAGGTGCGGGAACCCTTGACGGATCTTTTCGACGAAGAGGACCATGTACTGATAGTGGCGGAGATGCCCGGGATAGAGGTCGAGGATATTAAGATCGAGATTCGAGACGATATCCTGACCCTGGTTGCGCAAAAGGGGAAAAAGAAATACCGCAAGGAGGTGCTTCTGCCCGGGAGCTTTGGAGAAGACAAGATCGAGGTTTCATGCAAACACGGAATTGTGGAGATCAAGTGCATGAAACAGTAGTCAAATCGCCCCGGGCCACACGCGGCGTGTATGCTTTCAACCTGGTGTTTTTACACCGCACCGCTCGGGGACACGAAGAGCCTGTCTCTGGCCCCTGTGATAGCCCGGGTGATTGGGCATGCATGAGTCGAAAGGTTAAGTCCGGAATTTGGGGCCCCGTGTGGGGCGATACCTCACCCACAGGTTGGCGGGATCATGTTCCGCACGCGAAATCGGGAAGACTCGACACATGATGGAATATTTTATTTATCCTGGCGCGCCAACTCTAATGGTTGATTCATAATCCATCCTCCTGAGCGGGCGCAAAATCCTTTAGTTCACGGCAACCCGGGCAGCGCGGGGTTGCGAAGACATCCACCTCCAGGCGCAAAGGCGGTTCTATGCCAGAAACTACAAGGCCTGCACTCAAACTCAAAGTAACCGAAGCCCTCACCAAGGATGTTGGACGCGCTTTTGCGCGGATGGGTCCCGAGGACATGGAGATGCTGCAGGTATCGACCGGCGATACCCTGGAAATTGTCGGCAAACGCAAGACGGTGTGCAAAGCGATGCCTGCATACAGGGAGATGCGCGGCCAGTCGCGGGTTCAACTGGATGGTATTGTCAGGGAGAATGCCGGGGCGGGGATCGACGAGCTTGTTAGCGTGAGCAGGACCTCCTGCCGACAGGCCGAACGGGTCGCCATCGCCCCGACCGACATCACGCCTTCCGACCGGGATTTGAGCTACATTGGCAGCCTCCTTGACGGATTGCCGGTGCTCGAGGGCGACCGCATACGGGCCACCCTTTTCGGGGGTCGCTCAGCCGACTTCAAGGTAGAGAGCGCCATTCCCAGGGGACCTGTCGTGATTAACCCAGCCACGTTGCTCATGATCGGAAAACCGCAGGAGGAACACACGGGCCGGGCTGTCTCCTACGAGGACATCGGGGGACTCAGGCCGCAGCTCCAGCGGATACGCGAAATGATCGAACTTCCTTTGCGCTACCCGCAGGTGTTTCGACGGCTGGGAATCGATGCCCCCAAAGGGGTGCTGCTTCACGGCCCGCCGGGGTGCGGCAAAACCCTCATCGCACGGGCAATTGCCCGCGAAACCGATGCCAATTTCTTTTCTGTGAGCGGCCCGGAGATCATTCATAAATTCTACGGAGAAAGCGAAGCGCACTTGCGCAAGATCTTCGAGGATGCGGGCCGCAAAGGTCCCAGCATAATTTTTCTAGACGAGATCGACGCCATTGCTCCCAAGCGGGAGCGGGTGGTAGGAGATGTAGAAAAACGCGTGGTTGCGCAGCTTCTTGCACTTATGGACGGATTGGCCAGGCGAGGGAACCTCATAGTCATCGCCGCCACCAATCTTCCTCATCTTCTGGACCAGGCACTCAGGCGCCCTGGGCGTTTTGACAGAGAAATAACCATTCCTATCCCCGACCGCAACGGCCGGCTCGAGATCATGGAAATACACAGCCGCGGCATGCCCCTCGCCGAGGATGTGGACATGCCCCATCTGGCCGAGATTACTCACGGCTTTGTAGGGGCCGACCTGGAAGCTCTTTGCCGGGAAGGGGCAATGGTATCTCTACGACGTGTCTTGCCCGATATCGATTTTTCCATGTCCAGCATTCCCGATTCGCAGATCGCCCGCATCGAGGTGCGCATGTCCGATTTTTTCGCTGCTTTGCGCGAGGTCGAACCGTCGGCCATTCGCGAAGTGTTCGTCGAGGTGCCGAATGTAAGCTGGAAGGAAGTCGGGGGCCTTTCGCGAGTAAAACAGCGCCTGTTGGAAGCGGTCGAATGGCCCCTGCAATACGCCCATCTCTTCGAGCAGGCCGGGACCAGGCCGCCCAAGGGCATTCTGCTGTCGGGCCCTCCGGGTTGCGGCAAGACCCTGCTGGCCAAGGCGATTGCCACTGAAAGCAGGGTGAATTTCATTTCGGTCAAAGGACCGGCCCTTCTTTCCATGTACGTGGGAGAATCGGAAAAGGCTGTGCGTGAAGTGTTTCAAAAGGCCAGGCAGGCTTCACCCTGCATTGTTTTCTTTGATGAGATAGACGCTCTTGTTCCCCTGCGCGCCGGCGGCTCGACCAGTTCCAACGTTGCTGAACGGGTGCTCAGTCAATTCCTGACCGAACTTGACGGAATAGAAGAATTGAAAGGTGTGCTGGTGCTGGGGGCGACCAACCGGCTGGACATGCTTGATCCGGCTGTGATCAGGCCTGGCAGGTTCGACGAAGTTATCGAAATCCCCCTTCCGGATATCAACGATCGCGAGGAAATCTTCAATGTGCACCTTCGAAAAAAACCTCTGGCGCACAAGATCGACTATCGAGAGCTGGCCCGCAGAGCAGAACTGTTAAGCGGAGCTGAAATCGGGTCGGCATGCAACCAGGCTGGCCTCAGGGCGGTCAGACGAGCCGTGGAACTTTTGAAGGCCGATCCGACAGCCAATGTGAGGGTCCTTGTCGAGGAGCAAGATATAGAGGAGAGTTTGCTGGAGGTGAACGAGCCTGAGGGCTGACAGCCCTAACGCAAATATGGCGAGATGCGGCGGCGTGGAGATACGAAGACATCTCCCGGGGGAAAAACACCACGCCTTCGGTGAGGCGCTGGCGGGCGGCCGCTTATGCTTTGCAGACCACGGGGCAGATTTAGATCAAGAGAGTGTGGAAAATGCCGGGTGATGTGGATTCCAAGGCAATTTACCTCTATTGTTTCGCCAGTTCCGCCCTTCTCTCCAATGTCGAAGGAGTGGGCGTAGATGGAAGAAATCCCGTCTTCTTGCTGCCCTACATGGATGTTGTGGCGGTTGTAAGTTTTGTTTGCGCGCATGAATTCAGCGGGCATTCGGCCGAAAACGGGATAGGGGAGCTTGCCTGGCTGGGGCGGCTCGCCTGCCGGCACGAAGCGGTTGTGGAGCAGGCGATGATTCATTCACCTGTCCTGCCGATGCGGTTCGCGACGGTTTTTGGCTCGCACAAAAGCCTGCAAGTGCGGTTGCAAAACTACTATGATCGAATAAAGCTTTTTCTTCGCATGGTATCGGGTAAGGATGAATGGGCGGTCAAGGCTTTTTTGAACCGCGCCGGGGCCTGCGCGCAATTCTTAGAGGAGATCCGCGCCGCTCGGAGCCAAGAAATTCCCGCATCCCCCGGCGCCCTCTATCTAAATGAGCGCCAAATGCGGGCCATCAGCAAAGATGCCGTGAACCGCTCGGTTGAAAAAATCTGCAAAAGCACAGGTGTGGAACTTGGCCGCATCGCCAGCGATCTCAGCGTGCGTAAACCGCTTGCCCGCGAGGAGCTGGTGGGCGAGAAGGATATGATCATTAACTGGGCCTTTCTGGTTTCGCGGGATATGGCGTCGGATTTTTATGCCAGCGTTCGCAGGGCCAATGAGCTGTGTGCGGTTCCAGGCCTGGTCTTCGAGATCTCGGGGCCTTGGCCTCCATACAGCTTCTGTCCCTGCCTGGAAGAGGAGGCGCGGCCGTGAGTTTTCTGCTCTACTGTATTTTGCGGAGCCTGCCCGGAAGGCATCCCCGTGAGCTAATCGGGGTAAACGGCGAGCATGTTCTGTTCACAACGACCCGCGGCCTGAGCGGCGCCGTGTCACGCGTCGTCCCTTCGGAACTGGCGTTGAACCCTTCCAGAATCCTCGCCTATGAAAGGATCGTCGCACGCCTGCATTGCCGCTATACCGTGATCCCCATGCGCTACGGCTGTGTGCTGGCTGAAGAATGCAGGCTTGTGCGGCTGCTGGAGGAGCGCCGCGACCAGTTCAGCGCTCTTCTCAAAGAACTGGCGGGCTGTGTAGAGATGGGGGTCCGCGTTCTGCCTGGCCGAAGTGAGGCAGAAGGATGCGAAGCGCAAAGGGGCGTTTGGCATCCCCCCGTGTCGAGCCCGCATTCAGCCGGCCCCGGCTGCGATTACCTGGCCGCTCAAAAAATACGCTATGCGCAAAACGAAGTATTTACCGCGGCGCGTAGGGCTTTTGTCGAAAGAGTGTTCGCGGCTTTTGCCGGACTTTTCGTCAAGTCGAAGGTGGAAGGCCGCGCCCCCGGCACAGGGAAGTTTATGATGCCGGCTCCGCTGTTTTCTCTTTATTTTCTGGTGCTAGCCGAATCGGTGGAAGTGTTTCGCAAAAGATTCCATGAAATAAATAGCGAAGGTGCGGGGCTTCTACTGAGCGGCCCGTGGGCCCCCTATAACTTTGTTATGTCTTGAGGGTCTTATGCGCAACTGGTTTCGGGTTCGGGGTGACGAATGAGTTGTTCGAAATGTGGAGGAACCCAGGAGACGCCGCATTAGGAGTGGGAGATGAACGGTAATGCTTTGAATGCTCCACGCCATGGTCCATTGAACCGGTATGAAAAGCTCTACACCATGCTTCTGGATGCCATCCCAAGTTCCGTTCTGCTCATCAACCGGGATATGCGCATCGTCAGCGCAAACAGAAACTTCCTTGAAAAGAGCAAGCGTTTCAAGTCCAATACTATCGGGCACCCGCTGGAAGTAGTGTTTCCTTCCACCATTCTCGAACGTATGGACATCGGGCGCCGCATCGGGCAGGTGTTCCGCGAAAACCGGCCGACACGAGGGGAGCGCCTTACTTACAGGGCGCCGGGTCTGCCGATGCGGGTCTATTATTACATTATCCTTCCTTTTACATGGGAGGGTGTAGTTGAGAGTGCAATGCTTTTGATGGAGGACGTGACCGAGCAGATACGGCTTAGCGAAGACGTCCGTCGATTGGAACGCCGCCTGGCAAGCGTTGTCGAATGCGCAAACGATCTCATAATATCCACCGACACCGACGGCAGGGTGCTCACATGGAACAGGGCGGCTGAGACGATCTCAGGTTACTGTTTCGAGGAGACAAAGGGGAAACCCTTCGTCGAGTATTGCACCAAAGACCGGCAGGAAGAAGTCAAAAGGGTCCTGGCCGAGATGCACACCCTACAGAACTCTATCATGGTCGAATGGGACATCACTACAAAAGAGCAAAGCCTTATCCCTGTCTATTGGGTCCTGTCGCCCTTGAGGGACGAGATGTCGCAATCGGTGGGGCTTGTCATGGTGGGAAGAGATCTTACAGAGAGGCGAAAACTGGAGATGCAGCTCCTCCAGTCTCAGAAGCTTGCCGCATTGGGGGTGATGGCAGGGGGGATAGCCCACGAAATCCGAAATCCACTGGCGATTTGCTCATCGTGCGCCCAGTTTCTCATGCAGGAGGATATCGATGCGGAGTTTCGACAGGAATGCGCGCAAAAGATTCACACCGGCATCCAGCGGGCGTCGGTAACAATAGAGAACTTGTTGAAGTTTGCCCACCCGTCGGCCAAAACCGACGTGGCATTGGTAAACCTCTGCTCGCTGATAGATGAGACGCTTTGTCTCGTCGCCAGCCAGGCTAAAATACAGAAGATCGAGGTCGTCTGCAGCTTCTCTAAGGAAACCGTCATGATCAGCGGGGTTGGAAGCCTTCTGCAGCAGGTCTTCCTTAATCTTTTTTTGAACGCGTTAAACTCCATGTCTGACGGAGGATCTCTTAGCATTTCAGTGGTGACCAGGGGAAAAGAGGCTTTGGTTCGGATTACGGATACGGGAAGCGGCATCAACAAGGCCGAGATCGAAAAGATATTCGATCCGTTTTACACAACCTCACCCGTCGGAAAAGGCAGCGGACTGGGGCTTTCGATATGCTACTCAATACTGAGGCACCACTTTGGTTCGATCGAAGTGGAGAGCACCGAGGGAAAAGGAAGCACTTTTACCGTGAGGCTGCCCGCGCTCTAATGAAGCAGGGGACGTAGCGTGACAATCTCGAAATTTCTCATTGTAGATGATGAACCGGACATGTGCTGGGCGCTGCATCATATATTGGAGAAAAACGGGTTTGCCGCCGTGGTGGGGTTCACAGCCCAGGAGGCGCTTGTGCAGATGGCCTCGAACGGCTTTCTGATGGCTTTTCTGGACGCCAAGCTGCCGGACATGGATGGACTGGAACTGGCCAGGCGCATCCGCCTGATGGACCCCGACGTGCGCATCGTAATGATATCGGGATACTTCTACAGGGACGACGTGAGTGTACAGAAAGCCCTGGAAGAAGGCCTGATCAGCGATTTCATCAGCAAACCCTTCCAAAACGACGAGATCCTCGGGATCATCAGAGTTCTCAATCCTGCCTGATACCATCTGCGGGTGCGAAAACCCCGTTTACTTTCCCCCAACTATGTAACCTTCTCCATAGAGTTCGTTACCCAATGGAAGGTCCTTGACGGCATATGATCGAGGCAGTTTGCTTATTTCACAATAAAATCGAGATATTGTGAAGATGGGAAAGGCTGTTTGAAATTGGCATGCTTTTAGCCATGTCTATCCTGCCGGCGGTTTCGATTCGGAAAAGGACTCTTTCCGACGGAAACCTGCCGGATGCAATCCGTGCCCGCCCGGCGGGCGGTTGGGAAGCAGTAGCATAAACCGTTGATTTAAAAGGAGGTTAAGTATGGCGAAGGTTCAGAAATCAACTGATTCATCGAGTCTGGCTGAAGTGGTGGATCGCATTTTGGACAAAGGCATCGTGATCGATGCCTGGGCCAAGGTGTCCCTTGTCGGGATCGAACTGCTGTCTATCGAAGCCCGTGTGGTGATCGCCTCTGTAGAAACGTACCTCAAATATGCCGAAGCCATTGGGCTTACCGCCAGCGCAGCAGCGCCCGCCTGAAGGCGTGCGTCTGTCTCGGAGCTGAGGTTCCCCCCCGGGAGCCGTTGACAGGCTGTACCCCCGGGAAGGACTCTCATCGAGCTGACGAGAGAAAAGGATTTTATCATGGCAAAAGTTCAGAAATCAACTGATTCATCGAGTCTGGCTGAAGTGGTGGATCGCATCTTGGACAAAGGTATCGTAATCGATGTCTGGGCCAAGGTCTCCCTTGTCGGGATCGAACTGCTCTCCATCGAAGCCCGTGTGGTGATCGCTTCGGTCGAAACCTACCTGAAATACGCTGAAGCCATCGGCCTGACGGCCAGTGCCGCTGCGCCGGCCTAATGTCGAACCTCAAAGGGTCCTGATTGCCGGGCGCTCCTGCCCGGCGAGGGACCCCGAGTTGGAGGACCATGTACTGGAAAGGAGGAAGACCATGGGTATGGCGACTCAGGACATGGCGCGGCTGCGCGGCGAAATAACAGGTTTGCGGGGCGCGCGCGGAGAGCTTTTGAAAAATTTGGTTCAGGATGCGAGGGAGCGCGGGAACACGGTGGCGGCGATGCAAAGACACTTCCACGACGCTCATGCTGCAATGGCCCGGACGTCAAAAAAAGAGCGGTTGGCATTTTTGTCTGGGATCAGGGCCGATGTGTGCTCGATGCAGTCAGGTTTTCATAAGGACCTGGCTTGCATTCGCGCTGAGAATACCAGAACGGCCAGGCAGACGAGACTGGAATGCGCCTCATTCGCCTCTGGGTTGAAAACCGAAGTAAACGGCATGCGGGCTGGCTTTATCAGGGGTCATTCACAGATGGCGAGGCAAACCAAAATAGAGCGTCTCGCCTTTATCGCCGATCAAAAGAAGAGCGTCTCGGCCATGCGGGCTGACTTTCGCCATGGTCACACCGAGATGGCAAAAAGTGCAAAGAACAGCCGCCTGGGATTCCTCTCGAATCTAAGGGTTGATCTGTCCGGCATGCGTGCGGGCTTTCGCAACGAACTTGCGGACCACCGCCGCTCTAACGCGGAAATGTTCAAAAAGGCAGGTGCGGACCGGTCGGTCTTTGTGGGAGAGCTAAAACAGGTAGTTGCCAACATGCGGCAGGAATTTGCATCGGAAATGGCAGGCTCCCGTCTAGCGTGGCTGGGCTTAACAGGGATCGAGGAGCAGTCCAGTGTAAAGACCTCTCAGAGAGAAGCGGCTCTGTGGGAACAGGAGCAACAGGAGGCTGAAGGGGTGCCTGGGGAGTTCCTTGGGTTCGAACCCATGCTGGAAGCCAAACCGAAGTCTGTTGCACCGGAAACCGGGCCTGAAGACATTCGGCCCATCGAGGCTGCAAAGAAACCGCCCGGAAACGAAGAGAAGAGGGCGTCGAAGAAGGAGAAGCATTACCGGTGAGCCAGCCAAGAGTCCAACCTGGCGCAACACGGTCACGGGTATGAATGAAATGGCTGTTGAGCACAAAAGAGGGATTGAGGTTCCGTGTTCTTTCTGCGGAGGCGGCGGCAAGGACCCCTTCGGCATCATGTCCCGGCTTTCCATCTGTTGTGTCTGTGGGGGCAGTGGCCTCGTCCGTGTGCCGGAGCCTTACGTGAGTTGTGCGCATTGCTGTGGCACGGGCGCCGTCAAAACTTTCACTTGCACGGTTTGCGGGGGAAAAGGCTTTGTCGCTGAGGTCCCCGGCCCAACCGGCAAATGCCCGGAGTGTAAAGGCACAGGCGATGACGGCTCCGCCTCTGCGATGGCGTGCCTGAGGTGCCGAGGCCGGGGACGGATATCGATTTGAGGTCAAGAAGGCGCTTGCCGCAATCGGGGCAAGATGCCGCTGCCGGCAATTGAAACTGTGGAACTGGAAACCCGTATATGGAGTAGTGGGAAGATGCGCAACGAAAATCTTAGTGTGCTGTCGGGAACGGTGAGAGTCCAACCGGAGGGAGACAACATCCTGCCCGAGCCGGGCGATGGGTTTGTCTTGACTCCTTACGTGGAGCAGATAACCGAGCGTGCCCTATCCTATATCCAGGCGGGCTATCCGATCCACTTTTCCGGCCCGGCGGGCACGGGGAAGACGACCCTTGCGTTTCATGTTGCGGCTAAGTTGGGCCGTCCGGTCACCCTAATCCACGGCGACGACGAGTTCGCAAGTTCCGATCTTGTGGGCCGGGATGCAGGGTATCGCAAGTCGAAATTGATCGACAACTTCATTCACTCGGTTCTGAAAACCGAAGAGGAAATGAAGAGTTTCTGGGTTGACAACCGCCTGACCACGGCCTGCCAAAACGGCGACACTCTGGTCTACGATGAGTTTAATCGTTCCAGACCGGAGGCCAACAACGCTTTTCTGAGCGTGTTGTCCGAACGGATCTTGAATTTGCCCAGGCTGCGCAGGTCAGGGGAGGGCTACCTCGAAGTGCATCCGGATTTTACGGCCATCTTTACCTCGAACCCGGAAGAGTACGCTGGGGTTCATAAGACTCAGGACGCGCTTATGGACCGGCTTATAACGGTGCACCTGGAACACTACGACCGCCAGACCGAGATCGAGATAACGGTGGCCAAGTCGGGCATCTCCAGGCCCGATGCCGAGACCATCGTGGATATCGTGAGAGAGCTGCGGGGCGTGGGTGTAAACAACCACCGGCCCACTGTCCGCGCCTGCATTGTGATTGCCAGGGTCCTTGCCATGCGCGGGCGCAGGGCCTGCAGGGACGATTCTGTGTTTCGCTGGGTCTGCCGGGACGTGCTCACAATGGACACGGCAAAAGTTACGCGCGGGGGCCATCCGGTTATAAGGCTGAAAGTTGATGAAATAGTGGAAAAGGTCTGCCGGGACCACAACGGAGGCGTCGGCAGGGGTTAGGGGCCGGCGGCCACCGGAATTTGGAAAAGGAGAACGGGTATGTCAGTTCCACCGAGAACCATCAAAGGTTTGCAGGACATTGCTTCCCATTCGGGAAGGGCCGGTGAAGAGGCAATACCGCACAAAGCGTATATGCGGTTGAGTTGCCTTGAGATGGAGAAATTTCGGCGTGCCAGGGAAAGGCAGAGCGCAATGGTTCGGGTGGGCAATATCGATGCGCGCTTCCGGGAGATCGACGCCGAAGAGGCCATGATTTTGCGTGTAATGAAAGAACAGGACGGTGCCGGTCCCGCCGGAACTCCGGGAGGAGGCAGCGGATATAACCCTGTCGGGAAGAAAAATACCGGGGGATTCAAGCTCAAATATTGAGCGGGCAATGCTCATGCTCCGGATTTTGCGTTTCCCGGATGAGGAGAATCAAATCAATGAGCGGGGAGAAAACGGAATGAAAATCAACTGCCTATCATGCGGCTTCAAGGTGGATCTCGATGATGATGCTTACGCCGATTACGAAGGGCAGGCAAAGTGCTCTACGTGTAGTCGGCTGCTTCAGATCAAGATCATCGACGGCAAACTCAAATCCGTTCAGTTGGTGGATGGTATCGGAACCCACCTTGGTGATAAGACAACAAGGCGCGCCGGGGCAGGGGCGCACTGAAAGGATGGGCCGCATGGCCAAAGAAACGGCCAACTGCGTTGGAAGGTATATATATGCCGTCATCGCCGGTCGCGATGAGCGGACGTACGGCACGCTCGGGATTGATGGAGGCACTGTCTACAACCTGTCGGACGGACATATTCAGGCCGTAGTCAGCGATATTGTGAGCACGAGGATACGTCCGGAGCGCCGCAACCTCGCGGCCCATCAGCAAGTCATCACCCTGCTCATGGAGGAAACCACGCCTTTGCCAATGAGGTTCGGCATTATTGCCGACAGTCCGGGAGCGGTCCGGAAAATCCTTTCCTGCAATCGGAGGGCTTTTCTTCAACAGCTTGCAAACGTTGCCGGCAAGGTAGAAATGGGGTTGCGCGTTACCTGGGATGTGCCCAATATCACAGAATATTTTGTCCGCACCCACCCGGAACTGCGTGCCGCTCGCGACAGATTTCTTGGCTGCCGCGAACCGCGTCAGGAAGACAAGATAGAACTCGGGCGCACTTTTGAGCGTATCCTCATGGAAGATCGTGAAGCTTATGCGGAAGCAGTGGAAGAGGTCTTAGGCGGATGTTGCGCCGCAATCAAGAGGAACAGTCCCCGGAACGAGCGTGAGGTGCTAAACCTGGCCTGCCTGGTGTCGCGAGAGGAGACAGCGGAGTTTGAAAGCGCCATATTCAAGGCAGCCAATCTCTTCGATAACAATTTCGCGTTCGACTACAACGGTCCCTGGGCGCCGCACAACTTCGTCCAAATCGATCTGAAGTACTGAGGCGCTGCATCCTGCGATCCGCGAAACAGGCGTACCCCCCCGCGATGGCGCGGCTCAGGGGCTCATGAGGGGAACGGCTTTGTTGATCATTGACGATGTTTTGTGTGCTCCAATCTCCGGCATTCTGTGGATTGTCCGCCAAGTTTACGAAGCCGCCCAGCAGGAGCTGGCCGCCGAGACCGAGACAATCACCGCTGAGTTGATGAATCTTCATATGCTGCTGGAGGCAGGGGAGATCGCTAGCGAGGTATTCGATGCTCGAGAAAAAGAGTTGCTCGACCGCCTGGATGAGATCGAAGAATGCGGGGTTGGGGTTCGGGCCGAGGCGTCCGAATGAGTAAAGGGCCGCGCTCCGGTGTTTGAGTTGTCGCTTTGCAACTGGACATTGCTGAATGTCGGTGACGCTGGTGAAGCCTTACCTGGTGTCTGAGGAAAAGGGAATGGTCAACCCTGATTTTTCACCTGCTGATGCCGAACATGTCTCGCTTTGCGAGGCGCTCGACCGTATTCTCAATAAGGGCGCAGTGGTAGTGGGGGAAGTCAGGATTTCGGTGGCAAACGTCGATCTTATTTACCTGGGTCTCCAGATAGTACTCTCATCCGTTAAGACCTTGCGTAATGAGATGTGCCTCGATGGGAAATAAGCGGGACTTCAGATGGAGCAGGCCGATGGATTGGGTTGAAAGAGAGAGGGTGGAGTCGACTAACTTGAATGATTTTGCGAGGGTAATGGGTTCGGGAATCACTTCACCATCAGGCTTGTGCCCCGGAGAACTTAAAGGTGCGTGTATAGGCGCACCGAGGGTGAATCTTGACGCGGAAAATACGAAAAACGGGCTTGGAAGGCTGGTCCTGACACTGGTCAAACTCCTTCACGAACTGCTCGAACGGCAGGCGATAGCGCAAATAGATGCGGGTTATCTTACCGATGTCGAAATAGAGAGGGTCGGTTTGACCCTGATGAGGCAATCCGAGGAAATCGACAGGCTCCGGAAGGAATTCCACCTGGAGGAGGAAGACCTCAATCTCGACCTCGGGCCTCTCGGCAAACTGCTATAAGGCGCCCCGTGAATGCCCATCGCAATTGTTAGACCCTGCGTAGCGGGCGCCTCCCGCGCTCCGCGAAGTACATCGATCAGGGGCGTCGGCAAGCGATTTGGTATCTTCTTGCTTGTTGTATATGAGTCTATTTTACGAGGAGGGCGTTTAAGTGGCGATTCAGCGGACCGCGCAGCATTCCATCGAAAGCACCAACCTGGCCGACCTGCTCGAGCGCGTGTTGGACAAAGGTATTGTCATTGCCGGAGACATAAAAATCAAGCTGGTAGATGTCGAGTTGCTGACCCTGCAGATTCGCCTGGTCATCTGTTCGGTGGACAAGGCCAGGGAAATGGGCATGGACTGGTGGACTGATAATGAGATGTTCGCAAGGCAGGCCGGCCGGGAACTCTCACCAGATTACCTTTCGGGAATCGAGGAAAGACTGGCAAAAATAGAATCCCACCTCTTGCGTTGACTTCAATCACAGCCCGTCTTTACCGGAACCAACTCCATCAATAGTCCCATGACGCTGCTGCATTGGATGTCGCGGCCCCCATGAGGAGGACCGCGATCGTCAGCATGGCGCCAATGGCCCGGGGTCTTGGTCTTTTCTGAAGTTTATCGCGAGTTGTCATTGTTCCCTCCTCGCTATAAGAACGGTTCAAAGTGAGCCGGTGACGTGGTGACCGGGACTGGGGAGAACGCCAATTGCTCTTTCCCCTTATAGCCGAGTTGCCCCGTCCCTCCTGCTCTATATTTTTCATCCCCTGTGTCATTATCCCAATTACTGCCGAATAGTCACAGTGACCGTTATCTTTTTCTTATCGCGTTCAACGAGGATTTTGTAATCGGGACCACCCTGGGCAACCGCCTGCTGAACTTCCTCGACGCTTTTTATGGGCGAGCCATTGACCGATAGGATAATGTCTCCTTTGCGCAAATCGCTTTCGGCTGCGGGGGTGCCTGGCAAAATGCCGAGAATTTCAACCCCCCGGCCCGAGGCCGCTGGCTGGATTGTAACGCCGAGCCGGGGCCGCCGGAACTGTTCGGATTTGTCTGTTATGACGACGTAGTCGGCCAGCTTCGGGTCGAGTGTGCTGAATGGATAATCTATTG
>Ga0074045_10002575_pt1 | contig 16757 bp, 14 predicted proteins | sample BogForMeECP23OM2_FD_94442 | JGI IMG/M metagenome (GOLD analysis project Ga0074045, IMG submission 94442) | Bog forest soil microbial communities from Calvert Island, British Columbia, Canada - Bog Forest MetaG ECP23OM2 | ecosystem: Environmental > Terrestrial > Soil > Wetlands ...
CCAGGCGCGCCGGGGGCGGACCGCGTGGGTGCAGCTCGGCTGGCTCTACCTGGACACGATCGCGATCCTGAGGAAGTTCACGGCGTCGGGCTCCGACTACCTCCACCTTCCCGACGTCATGGACTCCGGGGCTCTGGGGCGCCTCTTCGCGGACCGCGGCCCCGGGATCGCCGGGGTGGTCGCCGAGGTGCCCAGCAACCCGCTCATGCAGACCCCCGACGTGGCGGCGCTCGCCTCGCTGTGCCGCGCCCACGGGGCGCGGCTCATCCTCGACCCCTCGCTCTCGTCGGCGTTCAGCGTCGACTGCCTCGCCCACGCGGACCTCGTGGTGAACAGCCTCACGAAGTACACGGCCAGCGAGGGGGACGTCATCGCCGGCCTGGTCGCGGTGAACCCGGCAGCGCCCGACGCCGGGACCCTCCGGCGCGAGGTCGCCGCGCTCGTCGAGCCGCCCTACCCGCGGGACCTGGCGCGCCTCGCCGCGCAGATCCGCGACACGCGCGGGGTCCTCTCGCGGATCGAGGAGAGCACGCCGAGGGTGGCGTCGTTCCTCGCCTCCCACCCGGCCGTGAGGACCACCTACTGGGCACTCGATCCCGCCGCGCGCGCGAACTACCTGCGGGTCGCGAGGTCTCCGGGAGCGACCGGCGGGATGGTCTCGTTCACCCTGCGCGGCCCGCTGGAGGCCTTCTACGACCGCCTGCGCCTTCCCAAGGGCCCGAGCTTCGGCATGCGCACCACGCTGATCTGCCCGTTCATGTACCTGGCGCACTACGACCTGGTGACGACCGAGGCCGGGCGCGCCGAGCTCGCGAGGAACGGGCTGGATCCGGACCTGCTCCGGCTCTGCGTCGGGACGGAGCCGGCAGGCGAGATCATCGGAGCGCTGGACGAGGCGCTCAGGGGTGCCTGAGCGGCCCCGGCCCGGCCATCGACGGGGAGCCGGGGCGTGTCATGCGCACGAACCTCGCCCCGAGCAGGACCGCGGCGGCGGCAAGGCCCGCCGCGAGGCCGATCCAGATCCCGGCGGGCCCCAGGCGGCCGCGGACGCCGAGCACGAAACCCAGCGGGAGAGCGATCAGCCAGTAGGCGACGAAGGTGATGACCGCCGGCACCCTCACGTCGGTCAGCCCGCGGAGCGCGGCCGCGTTGATCACCTGGCCCCCGTCGAAGACCTGGAACACGGCGGCGACGACGAGGAGCAGCGCCGCGGTCCCTATGACCGCGGGGTCGGAGATGAAGCAGTGGGCGATCGCGCGCCCCCAGAGCAGGAAGACGAGGGCGCCCGCCGCCGCCAGCGCGGCGCCCATGGCGACGCCCCCGAGCCAGATGGGCCGCAGCCTCGAGTGGTGCCCGGAGCCCACCGCGGCGCTCATCCGAATCCCGACCGCCATGGACAGGCCGAGCGAGAACATGAAGGTGAACGCGGCGCACGAGAGCGCGATCTGGTGCGCCGCCAGCGGCGCCGCCCCGAGCCAGCCCATCATGATCGTGGCGGCGCCGAACGCCCCGCCCTCGAAGAGCAGGCTGCCCGAGACCGGCAGCCCGACATGGAGCATGCGCCGCAGCCGGTCCCCGGACAGCGGCGCGAACCACCTCCTCGGCCAGGCCGCGCGCATCGCCGGGTCCAGCCGCAGCCAGGTGAAGATCACCGCGGTGCCCAGGACGCGCGAGATGAGCGTCGAGATCCCCGCCCCCGTCAGCCCCAGCCGCGGGGCCCCCAGGTTCCCGTAGATGAAGATCCAGTTCAGGAGGACGTTGAGCGCGACGCCGCAGAGGATGACGAGCATCGGCACCCAGGGGCGGCCCATCGACTCGGCGAACTGGCGCAGGGCCAGGTAGGCGAGCACCGGGACGAGGGACAGCCCGAGAAGCGTGAAGAACGGGTTCACGGCCGCCAGCACCTCGGGCTGCTGGCGGAACCACGCCAGGTGGGCGCTCACGCCCAGGATCAGCACGACCTCGAGCGCCCCGGAGCCGATCGCGAGCGCGAGGCCGTGCCTGAGGAACTCCCCCGCCTCGTCGTGGCGCCCCGCGCCCCTGGCCCGCGACGCGAACACGGCGACGGGGGTCAGCAGCCCGACACCGATGATGAAGAAGAGGTTGAAGACCCCGACGCCGAAGGACGACGCGGCCAGGGGCACCGCCCCCGTGCGCCCGATCATCACGCTGTCGGCGATCCCCATGAGCATCTGGCCCACCTGGCCTATGACGATCGGGACCGCCAGGAGCAGCGTGGCGCGCGATTCGCGGATGACCTCCTTCATCGACGAGATCTATTCCGGGCCGGCGGGCGTTGTCCACCGATACCTTCGGCGGCGGGCCGCCCCTCCCCGCGGCGCGGGGGCCCCTTCAGCGCACCTTGCGCACGCGGATCGCGTACATCTTCGCCGCCGCGTCCGGCGCCGTGAACCGGACGACCTCGGTCGAGCCGCCGGCGAGCGAGAGCGCCTGCCACGGGGTCGCGCCCCCGACCGGCGTCCCCTGGTCGTCCAGGAACACGCACTGGATCTGCACGCGCGCGGGCCCGCTTTCGCGGTTCTTCACGTTCGCGATCACCTCGAGGCGCCCGTCCCCGAGCGTGCGCTCCTGCAGGCCGGTGCAGTTGACCGCCGCGCCGGTCGCGGCGTCGAGCGCGGCGAAGCGGTCCGTGTTCTCGACCGTGAACTTCGTCGAGTCCCGGGGCGCCTGGGTGGCCGGGGCCGTCGCGCACCCGGCGAGGGGCCCGAGGCCGCAGAGCGCCGACAGGAGGCAGATGGAGGGCCGTATGGTCATTCGCGGTTGGGTGCTTCGATGGGGTATGCGCTGAGACTGGTCCAGCGCGGGTATGTTCAGTCATTATTCCCCGGGGTACGTCAATCGTTTGCAGGTCCCCCTCGGAGCCGCGGTGCTTGCGCAGGGCGCCGCACCCTGCGACAATCCCGGAGGCCCCCCCGCCCATGACCCGCTGCGTCCTCGCGATCGACCAGGGCACGACCTCCTCCCGCGCGATCCTCTTCGACAGGCGCGGGCGGCCCGTCGCCTCGGCGCAGCAGGAGTTCCGCCAGCACTTCCCGCACCCCGGCTGGGTGGAGCACGACCCCCGGGACCTCTGGGACACGTCGCGCGGGGCCGCCCTGGCGGCGCTCAGGAAGGCAGGCGCCGGACGCGGGGACGTCGCCGCCGTCGGCATCGCGAACCAGCGCGAGACCACCCTGGTCTGGGAGCGCGCGACGGGCCGCCCGATCCACAGGGCGATCGTCTGGCAGGACAGGCGGACCGCCGGGGCCTGCGCCTCGCTTGAGCGGGCGGGCTTGGGGCCCCTGTTCAGGCGCAGGACGGGCCTCCTGCTCGACCCCTATTTCTCGGGGACGAAGCTCGCGTGGATCCTGGACCACGTCCCGGGCGCGCGCCGCAGGGCGGCCCGGGGCGAGCTCGCATTCGGTACCGTCGACACGTGGCTGCTGTGGAGGCTCACGGGGGGGCGCGTGCACGCGACGGACGCCTCGAACGCCTCGCGAACGCTTCTCGCCGGCCTCGCCACGGGCGCATGGGACGGCGAGCTCGCCCGTGCCCTGAGGGTTCCCGCGGAGGTCCTTCCCGAGATCCGCCCGAGCAGCGGGGTCTTCGGCGAGATCGACGGGATCGCGGCCCTGCGCGGCGTCCCCGTCGCGGGGATCGCGGGGGACCAGCAGGCCGCCCTTTTCGGCCAGGGTTGCTTCCGGAGCGGGATGGCCAAGAACACCTACGGGACGGGGTGCTTCATGCTGATGAACACCGGCTCCCGTCCCGTCGCCTCGCGCCACCGGCTCCTCGCGACGATCGCCTGGCGGATCGGCGGGCGCACCGAGTACGCCCTCGAGGGGAGCGTCTTCGTCGGGGGCGCGGTCGTGCAGTGGCTGCGCGACGGCCTCGGCCTCATCTCGCGCTCCTCGGACGTGGAGGCCCTCGCGGCGCGGGTCCCCGACAACGGGGGCGTCGTGATCGTGCCGGCGTTCGCGGGCCTCGGCGCCCCGCACTGGGACCCGGCCGCGAGGGGCGCGATCGTCGGGGTCACGCGGGGCACCACGGCGGCGCACCTCGCCCGCGCCGCGCTCGAGAGCATCGCGTTCCAGACGGCCGACCTGATCGGGGCGATGGAGGCGGACTCCGGGCGGCGCATCAGGGAGCTCAGGGTGGACGGCGGCGCGTCGGTAAACAACGCGCTGATGCAGTTCCAGAGCGAGCTCATCCGGACCGCCGTCGTGCGCCCTCGGGTGACGGAGACCACGGCGCTCGGGGCGGCCGCGCTGGCGGGCCTGGCCGTCGGCTTCTGGAGGGACCTCTCCGAGGTCGCCGGGCTCGCCGGGCGCGACCGCACGTTCCGCCCGAGGATGCCCCGGGCCGCGCTCAGGGGCCTGCGGGCGGGCTGGGCCCGCGCCGTGGGGACCGCGCGCCACTGGGCCGCGCCGCCGCCGTGAAGACCAATTCCCATGAATAAGATCATCGTTTCCCTGCTCCTCGCGGCCGTTCCCGCGCGGGTCCTCGCCGGAGACTTCCCCGGCGCGGACGACCTTGTCGCCCGGCGCGTGCCCTGGCTCCGGGACCGGGTGCGCTTTGAGAGGCTGGAGGGCGCCCCGCTGGATGCGTTCGAGCTGCGCGCCGAGGACGGCAGGCTGGTCGTCCGGGCCTCCGGCGCCAACGCGGCCGCGGCGGGCCTAGGGTGGTACCTCAAGTACTCGTGCCACCGCTCGATGTCCCACATGGGCGACAACCTCTCGCCGGTCGGGGTCCTGCCCCTCCCGGACAGGCCCGTCCGGATCGACGCGAACGCGCGCTACCGCTACGCCCTGAACTACTGCACGTTCAACTACACGATGAGCTTCTACTCCTGGGCCGACTGGGAGCGCGAGCTCGACTGGATGGCGCTCAGCGGCGTCAACCTGATGCTGGTCGCGAACGGCGAGGAGGCGGTCTGGCGGGACACGCTGCGGCGGCTCGGGTGCTCGGAGGCCGAGATCGCCGCCTTCATCCCCGGCCCAGGCTACACGGCGTGGTGGCTGATGGGTAACCTCGAGGGCCTGGGCGGGCCGATGACGGCCGCGATGATCGAGCGCAGGAGCGAGCTTCAGGGCAGGATGATAGTGCGCATGCGCTCCCTCGGCATCGAGCCCCTCATGCCCGGCTTCTACGGGATGGTGCCCGCGTGCCTGAAGGCCAGGGTCAACGCCCACATCGTCGCCCAGGGCGAATGGAACGGGCTGCGCCGCCCCGACATCCTCGATCCCACCGATCCCGAATTCGCCCGGATCGCCGGCGTCTACTACGAGGAGATGAGGAGGCTCTACGGCGCGGACCTGCGCTTCTTCTCCGGCGACCCCTTCCACGAGGGGGGCGTGATGGAGGGAGTCGACCTCGGCCGCGCCGGCGTCGCGATTCAGGCGGCCATGCAGAGGCGCTTCCCCGGCTCCGTGTGGGTCCTGCAGGGCTGGATAGACAACCCGCGCAAGGAGCTCATCGCCGCCGCCGACAAGTCCCACGTGCTGGTCCAGGAGCTCTTCGGCGAGCAGACCCACAACTGGGAGACGCGCCGGGGCTACGAGGGCACGCCCTTCGTCTGGTGCTGCATCGACGACTTCGGCGAGCGCCCCGGACTGTTCGGCAAGCTGCAGCGGTACGCGGACGAGACCGACCGCGCGCGCACCGGCGAATTCGGGCGCTACATGCAGGGCGTCGGGATCATGCCGGAGGGCATAGACAACAATCCGGTCGCCTACGACCTGGTGCTGGAGCTTGCCTGGCGCCGCGAACATGTCGACGCGGCCAGGTGGCTCGAGGGCTACGTCCAGTACCGCTACGGCCGGCCCGACCCGGACCTGAGCGGGGCGTGGGCCCTCCTGCTGCGGACGGCCTACGGCGACAGCAACGACGGCATCCCCGAGAACGCCCTCTGCTCGCGGCCGCAGATGCCGGCCCATTCGGTGACCACGTGGGGCAGCCTGAACTTGGGCTACGATCCCTCCGCGTTCGCGCGAGCGGTCGAGCTGTTCGCGCGGGCCGGGGACAGGTTCAGGGGAGTCGAGACGTACCGCCTGGATCTCGTCGCCTTCAGGACGCAGGTCCTGTCCAACGAGGCCCGGGCCGTGTCGGCCGAGCTCGCCTCGGCGCTCGCTGCGCGGAACCGCAAGGCGTTCGAGGATGCCGCCGGACGGTTCCTCGGCCTCGGGCGGGCCACCGACGAGCTCCTGGACACCGAGGCGTTCTACCGGCTGGCCACCTACCAGGCCCAGGCGCTGCGCTACGGGGCGACCCCCGAGGAAAGGCGAAACTGCCTGCGCAACGCGATGATGCTAATAACGTATTGGGGAGGCAATGACAGGAAGCTGGAGGAGGTCCACGACTACGCCTACAAGGCGTGGGCGGGGATGATGAGGTCGTACGACCTCGGGCGCTGGGAGACTTACCTCGATTACCGGCGCAGGCAGTGGGACGGCGACAACGCCCCGGCGCCCGATTTCTTCGCGTTCGAGCACAGGTGGGTCGACGACGCCTGCGCGGGCGCTCCGGCCGGCGCCCCGTAGGAATTGTGGGTTGTGTCGGGCTTGGAAGCCGCTTTCATGGGGGGCAAGCCACTGAGCACATGAACAGATCCCTCCGATTCGGCCTGGTTCCAATGGCGCTCGCGCTGGCCGGCGCCCTCAGGGCCGACGACCAGGCCGCGCCCGCGCAGCATCCCGACGACGCAGCCACGCTGCGCGCGGACAACAAGCAGCTCTCGGACGAACTGGCGGCCGCCTGGAAGGAGGCCGACCGGCTGAAGGCCGACCTGGCATCGGCGCAGGCGGCGGCGGCCAAGAGCTCCGACGAGGCGGCGGAACTGAGGAAGCAGGTTGACGCCTCCAAGGCGCAGGCCCCGAGGCCCGAGGCCGCTCCGGCGCCGGCGGACTCCGACGCCGCGCGGCAGCTCGCCGACGCACAGGACAAGCTCGCGATGTCGCTGAGGAGCTTCACGGTCGTCCAGGACGAGAACACGCAGCTCAAGGCCTCGCTGGACAAGGCCAACTCCGACGGAGCGTCGGTCAGCCAGCAGCTCGACGCCGCGCGCGCCTCGATCGCGTCCCTCCAGGCGCAGGCCGCCTCCACGGCGCAGGTCGCCGCGCAGGTCGAACCCCTTCGCCTGGAGCTCAGGCAGTCCCAGGACGAGGCGAGCCGGCTCGCCATGGAGAACGCCCAGTTCCGGACGCGCCTCGCGCTCCAGTCTGCCGGCCCGGGCGCGACCAGGCCGTCGCCCACCCGCCCCGCGGTGGCCGCCGCGGGCGCCGAGCCCGCGGCCCCGGCCGCGGCCGCGCCTGCGGCCCCCGCTCCCAGAACCCACGTGGTCGCCGAGGGCGACACCCTGACGAGGATCGCGCGCAAGTACTACGGATCGTCCAGCCGGTGGGAGGACATCCTCAACGCGAACCGCGACACGGTGAAGGACGAGAAGAGCCTTGTCGTGGGGAGCACCCTCAAGATCCCCTGACGGGCGGCCTCCGGCCCCCGGATTCGGCCCGCGTCTGACATGGAAGGAAACCCCGCAGGCGCCGTGCGCCATCAGATGGGAAGCGCCCAGCCGGGGCCCGCGCTGGCGACCCAGTTCAACGGCGTCTCCGTCGTGGCCAAGGCCAACGTGTATTTCGACGGGGGCGTCGTCAGCCACACGATTCTGCTCGCCGACGGGCAGAGGAAGACCCTCGGGATGATCCGTCCGGGCTCCTTCCACTTCAACACGGACGCGCCCGAGCTCATGGAGATCGTCGACGGGACGTGCCGCGTCACGATCGACGGCTCGGCGGAGGCGAGCACCCATCCGACGGGCTCGCATTTCCAGGTGCCGGGCAAGAGCGGCTTCCTAATCGAGGTGGAAAGCGGCCTCTGCCAGTACATCTGCTCGTTCCTGAACTGAGCCGTCCCGCGCGTCCCTCCGCCCGCTGTCCCGACGGCTCTGGCGTGTCAAGAGGGGTATCTACGCCGGTTTTCCGCACCTGGGACCGGTTTTGCAGGCAAAATTCGGAAAACGGGCCCGCGGGCGCGCGGCCGAAACACCGTCTTCTTTACCAAGATTTTTACACTCCGAATCCCAGTCTCTTGATGATTTCTTTGCTGGCGCAGCAGTTGGACTAATCCATGAACGCGTTTTTTGGCAAGGTGTTACATGATGACCTGGCCGGAATCGCCGCTGTGCCCCGGCTGGGAGGCCCCAAGTTCCCCGACTGTCCGAGCCGGATTCCCCTCTGAAACCGCCATTTTTTACATTTTTTTCCCAAAACTTTTCGCTGCAAGTCGATCCCGGCGTGCCTTCGATGGGGGAAGTTTCCAGACTCAAGATGGCCATTCAAGCGCGGCCATTTCATAATGCATCCTTCATCCAGAGGCGCTAGCAAGGGATTCACGTTGGTAGAGATAATGATAGTCGTAGTCATCATCGGCCTCCTGGCCACGATGGCTATCCCCGCTTTTCAGCGCGTCACCCAGGCGTCGCAGGACAAGGCGGTGCTTAACAATGCCCGGCAGCTCTCGTCCGCGGCAGACCAGTACTTCATGGAGTCGGGCGTCTCCACGGTGACCCTGTTCGACCTGATCGGCCCGACCACCTACATCAAGGCCCTCAACTCGGTGGCCAGCGAGGCCTACCCGGCCGGCTTCACGCAGGGCACGACGATCACGGTCGGTTCAGTCGCCGGAACGCGGACCATCACCTACCTGAACTGACGCCTACCTCCCCCAGCGGAACCTCGGCGAGCCCAGGCCCGAGTCGTCCTCGCCCCTGTTGAAGACCCTCACGGCCGAGAACGCCAGGACGGCCACCGTCAACGCGAGCGCGCCCAGCGAGAGCGCGACGGGGAAGTAGAATTCCCCGAGCACCGAGCCGCGCATCAGGTCGACGGCGTACGCGACCGGGTCGAAATGCGCCGCGGCCTGCATCCATCGCGGCGCGGCCCTGAGCGGGTAGAGGCCGCCGGACAGGAAGAACATGGGCAGGAGCACCGCGTTGCTGACGACCGGGAACACGGTGGTCGAGCTGAAGCGGCAGGCGATGGCCACGCCGATGGTTGAGAACGTGACGGCGGCCAGCGCCATCGCGCCGATCATCTCGACGGCCTGAATGGCGCTGAGGGACGCGCCCGCGAGCGGGGCGAAGGGAAGCAGGACCATTCCCTGGACAAGCGACTGCAGGGCGCCGGCGGCTATCTTGCCGACGGCGATCGCCGGCCGGGGGATAGGGGCGACGAGCACCGCCTTGAAGAATCCGATCTGGCGGTCGAAGACGATGGCGATCGCGGCGAACGTCGCCGAGAAGAGCAGCGAGAGGCCCATCGTCCCGGGAAAGATGAAGCGCCTGTAGTCGAGGCCGCCCATCCTCGAGCTCGCGCCGATCCCCGCGCCGAGCACGAAGAGGTAGAGGAGCGGCTGGACCAGCCCCGCGACGAGCCGCGTGCGGTCCACCCAGGCCCGCTTCAGGTCCAGGATGACGATGGCGACGATCCCGCGCATCATGGCCTGCCTCCCCCCTCGAGCCCGCGGCCCGTCAGCTTGAGGAACACGTCCGCAAGGCTCGGGGCGTGGACCTCGGCCCGCTCGACCCTCACGGGGAGATGGCGCAGGATCTCCGGCAGCACGGCGGCCGGGTCCGAATGGAGCAGCACGATCCCCTGGTCCCCGGGCTCCGGGGCGAACCCCTTTTCCGCGAGCCATGCGCGGGCGCGGGCGTCGTCGTCCGTCGTCAGGCTCACGATCCCCCCGCCGAGGCGCGCCTTCAGCTCGCGCGGCGTCCCCAGCGCCACGATGAGGCCGCAGTCGATCAGCGCGATCCTGTCGGCCACGTCGGCCTCCTCCATGTAATGGGTCGTGAAGAACACCGTCCGCCCCGCCTTGGCGAGGCCGCGCACCTGGCCCCAGAAGACGCGGCGCGCGTCGACGTCCAGGCCGAGGGTGGCCTCGTCGAGGAACAGGATGCGCGGATCGGTGACGAGCGCGCGGGCCAGCTCGAGCTTCCTGCGCTGCCCCCCGGAGAGCTGCATCGCGCGCCGGTCCGCTATGTTCGCGATCCCGAGCTGCCCGAGGACCTCGGACGCCCGCTTGCGCGCGCCGCCGAGCGAGAGGCCGTAGAGCAGGCCCATCAGGAACAGGTTGTCGCGCCCGCTCAGCCTCTGCTCGATGGCCGGCTCCTGGAAGACGATCCCCATCTCGCGCCGGATCGCGTCCCGCTGCGCGACCACGTCCCTCCCGAGCACCCAGGCGAGGCCGGAGGTCGGCGCGCGCAGGGTCGCGAGGATCGAGAAGAGGGTGGTCTTGCCGGCCCCGTTCGGCCCGAGAAGGGCGAACATCTCCCCCTGCTCCACCCGGATGTCCACGCCCCGGAGCGCCTCGACCTTGCCGTAGTGCTTCACGAGGGCCCTGACGTCCACCGCTGCCTGCGGCTCATCTGCGGGTCTGGCCGGGGCGGTCGACATCGGGCTTGTGAAAGCGAGCGCGGGCGCGATGGCAACACGTCTTTTCCCTGAATGCCGTGTTGCCATGGCGCCCCGCGTGCCTTTGGTCCTTTGGCAACCCCAATGCGGAGCTATATCTACATCCTCCTGCTCGGCGCCGCGCTCCTGACCCTCGCCCTCGTCGTGCGCTCGGGCATGTTCGCGCGCAGGAACCCCGGCGAGCCGCTGAACGCAGCGATGCGGGCGGCCCTGGCCCAGACGACCCCCGAGCTGTCCGAGGGGGATGCGGCGCTGATCAGGAGGCAGTACCCCACCGCGTACGCCTCGCCCTCCGGCCTGATGTACCTGGTCCGGGCTCCCGGCACGGGGACCGCGACACCGAGGGTCGGGGACACGGTCGTCGCGAACTACGTCGGGCGCCTGCTGGACGGGACCCCCTTCGACAGCTCGAGCGCGCACGGCGGCCCTGTGACCTTCCAGGTCGGCGTTGGCAAGGCCATCAGGGGCTGGGACGAGGCGTTCCTGACGATGAGGAAGGGCTCCAAGAGGACGCTGATCGTCCCCTACTGGCTCGGCTTCGAGGCGATCAACCGCCCGCCGTCCGTCCCCTACAAGGCGACGGTCGTGTTCGACGTGGAGCTGGTGGATTTTCGCTGACCGGCTACTCGTGGTGGCGCGTGATCGGCGCGTGCAGCCTGTCCACGAGGCCCCGGTCGAACATGTGGAACCTCGAGTCGATCTCGGGGATGCTGAACTGCGCGGCCAGAAGCCCCGCGGCAAGGAGGGTTCCCTGCGTCAGCTTGCGCGCGGCCTGGCGCCGTCCCTTGCCGGGCGCAGCCGGGCGCTTGTGGGACGCCCGGGGCCGGCCGGGACGCGTATCTGGGTGTTGTGCCATGGGCTGCCGCTCGCCAGTCCGACAGCCCCTGCCGCGGTTCGTTCCGCTAGAGCCCCGCGTATCCGCCGTTGCGCTTGATCCAGGCCTCCGCCGCCCGCCATCCGGGGAACACCCCCTCCACGCACGCCCAGAACCGCGGCGAGTGGTTCATCTCCCGGAGGTGCATGAGCTCGTGGTGGATGATGTAGTCCCGGACGGACTCGGGCGCCAGGATGAGCCTCCAGTTGAGCGAGACCGCCCCCGACGCGGTGCACGATCCCCAGCGCGAGCGCTGGTCGCGCACCGAGACGCGCGACAGGTTCATCCCCGTCTGGGCCGCGAGCTCCCATGCGCGCGCGGGCAGCTCGGCCTTGGCGAGCCGGACGAAGCGCGCCTGCAGCGCCGGGCGCAGGTCGCCGTCCAGCCGCGGCACCCGGAAGACGTCGGAGCCGAGGCAGACCGACGGGCGGCTCCCGGCGCACGCGCACCGTATCTCGGCGAAGGCCCCGCGCCAGAGGACGCGCGTCCCGAGCGTCCACACCTGCGCCGCGCGCGGCCTGCGCCGCTGGCGCTCCCGGGCGCGCTCCAGCCATTCGCGGTTGAGCTCGACGAAGCGCTCGGCCTCGCGCAGCGATCCGCACGCGGGGATTGTCGCGACCGCGACGCCGTCGCGGTTCAGCGAGAGCCTGTAGGCGCGGGCGTTCGCGCTCCGCCTGAAGACGATCGCGTCCCCCGGCCCGTCCGCCGCGGGGGGCGGCGCCCGGCGCACGCCGTGCTCGGGCGAAAACTGGCCGAACCAGTCGTGCTGCTTCCAGTCGGTCACGTTGGCATCCTTCTCGCGTCGGTTCTTGACGGGCGCGGCGCGCGGGTCGAGGGCAAAGGGGGCCGGGGCGCGGCCGCGGCGCGCCGGCTCCGTGCCGAAGGCCCCTAGAGCGTCTTGCGCGCTACCGGAAAGACCGCGGGGCTCGCGTGGCCCGCGGCGTCGAACGCCTCGACCCCGAAGACCGCGTTGTCCTTCGACACGCCGCGCACCGTCGCGCGCGTCGCGTCCCCCGGGACGTCCATCGAGTGCTCCCAGTACGGGGACGTCGTCTCGCGCCAGACGATCCTGTGGCCGGCGAGGCCCGGCTCGGAGCTGGGATCCCACCTGAGGGTCGTGTCGTTCTCGAGGCGCGCCGCCTCGACCTGCACGCCCCGCGGCGGTGCGGGGGCCCGGGCGAGGACCGCGAGCGCCGCCGCATTCACCCGCGCCACGGCGGCCGCGTACGCGAAGTCGAGGCGCTCGGGGGTGTCTCCGTACTGCACGCCGCCCTCCTCCCGGACGTCCTGGTGCTGGTGACGGAAGTCCTCGGCGGGCTCGGTGAACCTGACCGCGGGGTAGCCGCGATCGAGGAACGGGAGCTGGTCCCCTCCCCTCAGGTACCGGTCCGCCCTGTAGACTATCTCGACCCTCATCGACGGGACATAGGCGGCCGCTATCTCCCTCACAGCGCGGGCGAGCTCGCGCGGCGGCGTGTCGTTCTCCCCGCCGTCCCTGAGCATCTCGGCGAGGCTGTCGTCGAGCGGCGGCGGCGGTACCCCCTGGGCGAAGAGCCGCACCGTGCCGCGGTCGACCCTGCCGTCCTCGGACCGGCTGCTCCCTACGATGTCGTCGTTCAGCACGGCCTCGATGTCCGCCCCCCTTTCCCTGGCGGCCCGCGCCCAGTGCGCCGCCCCGTAAAGGCCCTCCTCCTCGCCGGAGAAGGCAATGAACGCGATCGTCGCCCCGAACTTGAAGTGGGACATGACCCGCGCGAGCTCGAGGACCGCGGCCGTCCCCGACGCGTCGTCGTCCGCGCCGGGCGCGGGGCTTGCCGAGTCGAGGGGGTTCGTCGCCCGCGAGTCGTAGTGCGCGCCGACGACGAGGATCCTGCCGGCCGGATCCGGCCCGGTCCCGGGCAGGGTCGCCACGATGTTCGTGATCTGGGCCGCACGCGGGAGCCTCGGCGGGGCGGGGGGCTGGTCAAAGCTGTCGAGCTCGACGCCCAGCCGTCCCCCCGCCTCGGCCGACGCCCTGCCGAACTCCGCGCGAATCCACGACGCCGCCCCGCCTATCCCGTCGCCGCTCGGAAGGGGGTCGGACAGCGTATGGCGCGTCTTGAAGCTGGTCAGGACGAAGATCGACCGCTGGATCCGCTCCATGGAGACGGCGTCTACGATCTCCCTGATGTCGGGGTCGGCGGCGGCGGGCGGGGCGGGCGGAGGGGGCTGCGCGGCGAGGACGGGCGCCGCCAGCACCGCGGCGAACAGGAACTGGGCGCTTGCGCGCATGGGAACCGAGTGAGCGCAGGCTTCCGGCCGAGTCAAGGAGCCCGAGACGCCGACCCCGGATCACCGGCCAGGGAGGCGCACGGGCCCGGGTGCCCCCGCCGCGGCAAAGAGGGATCGGGCACCCCTGCCCGATCCCTCCCTACGCCGCGGGATGCTTCCTGCGGTACACAACCACCCCCAAGAGGCAAAATCCTGCAAGAATCGCGCCGTAGGCGGCCGGCTCCGGCGCCGGCGAGATCTCGCTGTCATAGCTGAGCCAGCCGGTGTCGCTGCTCGTGTAGCCGTTGAAGGTCACCTGGGTCTCCGGCCCCACGCCCCTGGTGCCGAGGGTGGCCCCGGTCCAGTTCTGCGCATAGAAGTAGTCGACCTCGTTCGACCAGCCCTCGACCGTGAGCGTGGCGCCCGCGTCGACCGTGAAGTCGTTCACGCTGAGGATCGAGGTGCCGCTCCCGAAGTCGATGATCGCGTTGCCGGAGATCTCCAGGTTCGTGACGGACAGGTCGGATCCGTTGACGAACAGCGTGCTGCCCGAGCCCAGGGTGAGGGTGCCGATGGTCGGCAGAGCGCCGGTGAACTCAAGCTCGCCCGATGTGACCGTCGCGCTCCCCCCGAAGTTGAGGGCGCTCGTTGTCAGGTCGAGGGTGCCCGCGCCGGGCAGGGCCAGGTTTCCGGTGCCCGCGATCAGGCCCCCGTAGGTCAGCGTCGTGCCCGAGGCCACATTGATTGTGCCCCCGGCGGAGTTCACCGCGATCCCCCGGGCCGAGTTGAGGCCAAACGAGAGTGTGGTGGACAGCGTGCCGCCGTTGAAGCTCAGCTGGTTCGCCGTGGCCGAGCCGGGCGGCGCGCCCAGGTTGCTGTCCGCCTTGATGCTCAGCGTGCCGCCGTTGAGGTTGGTCGCCCCGGTGTAGGTGTTGGAGCCCGAGAGCACGAGCGTGCCCGCGCCGTTCACGGTCAAGGCGCCGCTGCCCGCGACGATGCCGCCGTATGTCAGCGTCGTGCCCGATGACGGGCTGAACGTGCCGCCGCCCGAGTTCAGCGTCACCCCCCGGTTGGTGCTGAGCGTGAACGTCGAAGTCGTGTCGAGCGTGCCGCCGTTGAAGTTGAGCTTGTTCGCCGTGACCGCGCCCGGCGCCGTGCCGAGGTTGTTGTCCGCGCCGATGCTGAGCGCCCCGCCGTTGATGTTCGTGGCGCCGGAGTAGGTGTTGGTCGCGCTCAGGGTCACGGTGCCCAGGCCCTCCTGGGTGACTGCGCCGGTGCCGCCGATGACCTTGGAGATCGTGACACCGGAGCCCTCGTCGAGGACGAGCGTCCCGTTGTCGGTGATGCCGCTCGTCGAGGCGAGGGTGCCGTTGGTCGTCCCGTCGCCGAGCTGCAGGCTGCCCCCGACGTTTATCGTCGTCGTGCCCGAGTACGTCTCCGCGTTGTTAAGGGTCAGGGTGCCCGTGCCGGCCTTGGTCAGGCCGCCCGTCGTGCCGGAGATGACCCCTGCGAAGGTCGTCGAGCTGTTGTTGCCGCCCGCCGTCAGCGTGCCGGAACCGAGGTTGATCGAGCTGGCCGAGCTCCCGCTGGCGATGGAGCCCACGGTGTTGCTGAAGGTGTTCAGGGCCAGGGTTCCGCTGTTGTTGACGGTCACGGCGCTCAGCCCGGTCGCCCCGCCGAATGCGCTCGCCGAGCCCGCTGTCAGCGTGCCGCTGTTTATCGTGGTCGCCCCGGAATAGGTGTTCGCACCGGAGAGCGTCGTGTTGGACGCCCCGTTCTGCGTGACGGCGCCGGTGCCCGAGATCACCTTGCCGACCGCGATCGCGGAATTCTCGTCGAGGAGCAGGGTCCCGTTGTCGGTGATGCCGCTCGTCGATCCGATGGTGCCGTTGGTCGTCCCGTTGCCGAGCTGCAGGTTGGCCCCGCTGTTTATCGTGGTCTTGCCCGTGTAGCTGTTGGTCCCGGTCAGCGTAAGCGTGCCGGTGCCGGCCTCGGTCAGGTTGCCTGCCCCGGAGATCACGCCCGCAAACGTGGTATTACTGTTGTTGCCCCCGGTGGTGAGCGTGGTGGCGCTGGACCCTATCGTGATGGAACTAGTCGCGCTGCCGCTCGCGATGGAGCCCACCGTGTTGCTCTCGCCGGAAGTGATGGCGAGCACGCCGCTGTTGTTGATGGTCACGGCGCTCAGGCCCGAGGCGCCGCCGAAGGCGCTTCCGGAGCCGGCGGAGAGGGTTCCGCTGTTGACGACTGTCGCGCCGGAATAGGTGTTCGTTCCCGTCAGCGAGACGCTCGCGCCGTTCTGGGTGACGCCGCCTGTTCCGCTGATGTTCTTGCCGACCGAGGTCGAGGTGCTCTCGTCCAGGCTCAGCGTGCCGTTGTCGGTTATGGCGCTTGTGTTTCCGATGGTGCCGCTGGTCGTTCCGTTTCCGAGCTGCAGGTTGGCCCCGCTGTCTATCGTGGTCGCGCCCGTGTAGGTGTTGACCCCGGTCAGCGTCAGGGTGCCGGTGCCCGAGGCCTCGAGGCTTCCAGCCGCCGACCCCCCGTTCGCGATAATGCCGGAGACGGTGACGGGGCCGCTCCCGGCGACGATCAGCGCGTAGCCGGACGTGCCGGAGCCGAGGCTGACGTTGCCGCTGAAGGTCATCGCCCCGCCGTTGTTGGTCCAGGTCTGGGAGCCGGCCAGGGTCGTGGCGTTGAAGAACGTTATGGTGCCAAGATCCGAATTCGTGATTCCGGAGGTCAGGGTCAGCGTGTCTGTGTTCCTGGTGGCGGACGTGTCGAACATGTAGTTGACCGTGCCGCCGGCGCTGACGAATGAGAGCGATCCCGCGGCGGACGCGGGCAGAAGCGTGATGCCGGCGTCGAGCCCCGATACGGTGTTGAACACCGCCGTGTTCGAGCTCGAGGGGACGCCCGCGCTCCAGTTTCCCGCGGTGCCCCAGAGGGCCGACGACGTGCTCGTCCAGTTGTCGACCACCTGCGCGCCGGCGGGAACTGCGCAGAGGCATGCCGCCGCGCCAAGCAGCAATCCCGTTATGTTCCGGCGTGACATTGGCGCGGCGCCTATCGAATGAAACGATCGGATGACCTGGAGCCGCGCCCCATCGCAAAATCCGCGGTTTGCGGCGCGGCGGCGGGCCGGCGCCGGCGCAGGGGTTGCCCGC
>Ga0074045_10002576_pt1 | contig 16757 bp, 13 predicted proteins | sample BogForMeECP23OM2_FD_94442 | JGI IMG/M metagenome (GOLD analysis project Ga0074045, IMG submission 94442) | Bog forest soil microbial communities from Calvert Island, British Columbia, Canada - Bog Forest MetaG ECP23OM2 | ecosystem: Environmental > Terrestrial > Soil > Wetlands ...
AGGACCACGGATCAGATCATGAACCTCTGGGTGATCTGGCCGTAAGCGTCCACGCGGCGGTCGCGCCAGAACGGCCAATTGCGGCGTACGTCTTCCATCCGCTTCAGGTCGACTTCGGCGACCAGCACTTCTTCCATGTCGTGCGCGGCCCGAGCGATCTCCTGTCCGAAGGGATCGGCGATGAACGATCCGCCCCAGAACTCCAGGCCCTTGCCGGGCGCTTCGTTCCCCCGAATATTGCCCGTTTCGAAACCCACCCGGTTGGGAACGGCGACATAAACTCCGTTGGCGATGGCATGTGCGCGCTGAATCGTACGCCACGCGTCAAATTGCGCTTCACCGTACTGAGCCTTCTCGTCTGGATGCCAGCCGATTGCCGTCGGATAGAAGAGAACGTTCGCACCTTGTAGCGCGGTCAGCCGCGCTCCCTCGGGATACCACTGGTCCCAACAGACCAGCGTCCCGAATCTGCTGAAATCAGTGTCGAAAGTCTTAAATCCAAGATCGCCAGGGGCGAAGTAGAACTTTTCGTAGTAAAGCGGGTCATCAGGAATGTGCATCTTGCGATAGATGCCCTGCAGCTGGCCTACGCAATCGATCACGGCTGCGGTGTTGTGATAGATACCGGGAGCGCGGCGCTCGAACAGCGAAGCGATAATCGTAATCCTCAGCTCACGGGCGACTTCGCCGAGGCGCTTGGTCGTCGGGCCGGGGATCGGCTCGGCCAGGTCAAAAAGCGCGACGTCTTCACGCTGACAGAAGTACTGGGTCAAGAATAGTTCGGGGAGGCAGACAATTTCCGCACCCTTGTGCGCCGCCTCGCGCACGTACGCGATCGCACGTTCCAGGTTCTGCTCAGGCTCTGGCGAGCATGACATCTGCACAACGCCAATGTGAAAGTTTCGTTCTCGCAACCTTCGGCTCCACGTGAAATGCGATTCAAGAATAGCATCTCGCGCGAGGCGTTCCGGATCGACCCAGCGATTGTTAACAAACGATGAGCGTCTCTCGTTTGTGCCCTCAATTGACGGAAGCGACGGCAAGCCTGTAGCTTCGATTGTTTAGCACCTCGAAACAAGACTATCCGTAACCTTCGCGCGGACGGCTTCGCGCACCCCCATTCACGAGGTGAACTATGATCGACGGACAGGACAAGAGTCACGGCGAAGGCATCGAACGGCAACTCCACGATCCCATTGCCGACAAGCTGGTACCGCTGGAACCGCTCGACCTATCGAAGATCAAGACTGTGGATGACCTGGTTCGAGCGATGGGCAACACTGCCTTCACGGGGCGGCAGGTGGGCGAAGGAGCCGACGTCCTGGAAGCGATGGCGCGGGACAAGGATTGCTTCATCGTCATGACGCTCGCCGGCGCGATGACTGTCGCCAAGCAGGGGCTGGTGATAGCCGACCTCATTGATCATGGGATCGTCAATGCTATCGTCTCTACCGGCGCGCTGATGGCACATGGGTTGGTCGAGGCCGCTGGGCGCTCGCATTTCCGCTATGACCCGAAGATGAATGATGTTGATCTTTATGAGGCCGGGTACAACCGAGTGTATGACACCCTGGAGCCGGAGGCGAATCTTGACTTCGTGGAGCGCATCGTCGCGGAAATTCTGAAGAACTGGGATGCTAACGAGGTTGTCGCTTCGCACAAGCTGAACCGCTCTATAGGCCAGCATCTCAGCAAAAACGTGAAGGATCGCGGCATTCTAAAGTCCGCCTACGAGAAAAGCGTGCCAGTGTTCGTGCCCGCCTTCAGTGACTCTGAGATGGGTTTGGATTTCGCGCTACACAATCGCATGCGCCGCAAGAACAACATGCCGTTGCTGAGGTATGACCCGTTTGAAGACCTGGAGTACTTTGCCGAGACGTTGCTCAAACAGACCCGGCTGGGCATCTTTACCATCGGCGGCGGTGTGCCGCGCAACTGGTCGCAGCAGTTCGGGCCATTCATCGAGTTGCGCCATCGCCGCGGCGGCGAAGATGTACCCCTCAAGCGTTACCACTACGGATTGCGCATCTGTCCTGAGCCGGTGCATTGGGGTGGGTTGTCGGGCAGTCCGTACAGCGAGGCGGTTTCGTGGGGTAAGTTCGTGCCGATAGAAGAGGGTGGCAGGTTCGGTGAAGTCTTCGTGGATGCAACGGTCGGTCTGCCGCTGATCGTGGGGGCTGTACTGGAAAGACTAGGAAAATAGAATGGGCTTGCGCTAGGGAAGCGACCCCCGTCGACCCACCATCTTGCTATTCATTTCTTGCAATCCGCATGGTGGTTTTGTCCATAGCCAAGCGTGCACTCGCAGACCAGAGGAAACCCCTGATCCAAGATTTCTCAGCTGCGCTGCCGTTCTTGAAACGGAACCCTGAGTCACCAGCGCGCATAACAGGAGCAGCAAAGAAAGAGTAGACGCCAACGGTGCACGACGCCGTGCGATAGGGACGGCCGCTGCCAGTCCGGCGACACCGACATATCCCAAGCTGCAACGCTCTTGGAAACAGATATGCCAAAGGCAAGAGCGAAGCACAGCATCGCGCGACCCCAAACGTGAAGAAGATGTCTCGTGCGATCTGGTGGCGAGCCATCATTGCGGCCACTGCTTCCGGCTCCGGTTCAGGCCCGGCAAGGTCTAAACCCCGGAGCCGGCGCAGGCTTCCGCGGAACTTAGCGAGTGCGGGAGGAGGACTGGCGCAGGCTCGCCGAAGCCGGCTGGCCCATACGCTTCGAGGCTCTGGCCCCCCTGCTCTTTGCACTTTCACCGCACTCGCGGAATGTCATGTTCTCTGCCTTGCTACCAGTGTTACGTTTCCAGTCAAAGAAAAGTTCAGCATAAGACTTGGTGATGTAGTCTGCCGGCTTCAGACCAAGCTTGCCAGCGACGTCGTCGATCCAGCGCGACTTGCCCTCGATCTCCGCGAGATCGCCTATGGGCGTGTGATCGAGGACAACGTGGCCCTTGCCGTCGCTCCACTCAGCGCGGAACTTTTGATATACAAACCACGGCGTGAAGCCCAGCGCGCGCAGTATCGCGTCCATTGGCTGGCCGTCGGCGACGCCGGTCTCTAGCTCGCCTCGCGACTTGTGGAGTCCGAGCTTTACCTTCGCTTTGTGCGTGAGCCGCCACTTGCCGCCGTAGTTGCGCAGGCGCAACAGTTCACCTTTGCGGCGCAGCTTCTGCCCGGGAAGATCGTAAAGCGTGTTGACCTCATGGGTGGAGGGCGTCTCCTCGCGAAACCCCAACTCGCACAGCTTCCCTTCGAGTGCCCACCGATCAGGGACGAGAAACTTGACTTCAACTTCCTGTGGAGCAGACATGAAGGAAGTGTAAATCAGTGGTTAGTGATTGGTGGGCAACTTTCCGGGTTCCAGTTGTACATCGCGCACTGTCGACGTTCTTAGAGCCAGTAGTGCAGCTCAGCCGCGAGCGGAGAGTGGGTTACGTGATCGAAATTAATGACGAACCAGCATCGACTGCCTTAGCTTTCCCGCTGCACCACGAACTCTGGCACCCAGAGCAGCACGCGCTTGATGTGCGAGTCGGGGAAGGTGCAGATAGCTTCACGAGCTTTGTTGGAGAACTCGACAGCCTGCGCGTAGGCGGCATCAATGGAGCCATGGCGGTTGAGGATCGCTACGATGTCAGCGGGCGTGATGCCGTTGAAGCCTCCGTTGCTCAGAACGGATTCAATCGTGCCACGCTCTACCGGCGCGCATCGCTGCAGGGCGTGCAGGACGGCCATCGTCGCTTTACCTTCACGCAGATCGCTGGCCACTGGCTTGCCGAGAACTTCTTCCGACGCGGTGAGATCCAGCACGTCGTCGACGATCTGGAAAGCCATACCGAGATTGCGCCCATATTCCGAGAGACGATGCTGGTTGGCTTCATCCGCGCCGGCGAGAATTCCGCCGAGCTTCATGCAAACTGAAAACAGGCATGCGGTCTTGCGGTAGATGAGCTCAAAGTGCTCGTCCATCGAGATTGCCCTGCCCAGCCGCTCGATCTGCAGCAGCTCACCTTCGACCATCGCCTGGGTAAGGTCAATGAGGGCGTCGAGAATCTGGAAATTGCGCTCCTGCACAGCGATCTTGAAGGCCTGCATGTAGAGCCAGTCGCCAGCGAGCACACATTTTGCGTTGCCCCACTGCGTATTTGCAGCGGGCCGTCCGCGACGCGTCTGCGCTTCGTCAATGATGTCGTCGTGGACCAACGTGGCTGTGTGGATGACCTCAACCACGGCGCCCAGCTTGATGGCTCCCTGACCCGTGTAGTTCATCAGCTTGCAGGAGAGCAGCAACAAGGCAGGGCGCAGGCGTTTGCCGCCACCCGCGCGCAGATATTCACCAATTTCCGTAATCGCCCGCACGCCGGAGACCGTGTCGCGGCCGAACTCGCGCTCGATGGCAGCGAGATCGTCGTGCAACAGGTCGAACACTTCCTTGGCAGTGTGGGTTACGGTCGTATTCAGATATTTGCCCCGTCAATTGGATCGGTAATTGGTGAACTGCATATCAATGCCGAAATCGCTCTGTCGCAGCATGGCGATGATTTCCTGCAGTGTATCGCGGTCTTTGCCGCTGACGCGAACCAGATCGCCCTGGATGGCAGCCTGCACTTTTTTCTTTGAGTTCTTGATGACCTTGACGATGTCGCGCGCCTTCTCGATCGGGATCCCCTGCTGCATGGTAATGCGCTGGCGCACGGTCGAGCTAGCAGCCTCTTCGATTGGACCGTAGGTAAGGGCCTTCAGCGGGACCCCGCGTTTCACTAGCTTGCCCTGTAAAACGTCATTGACCGCCTTCAGCTTGAAGTCGTCGGAGGAGGTAAGCACCAGCGTTTCTTTGCCATCCATCTGGATATCGGACTTCGAGTCCTTCAGGTCGTAGCGCGTGTGAATTTCCTTAAGCGCCTGCTGAATGGCGTTGGACACTTCCTGTAAATCGACTTTGCTAACGATGTCGAAAGTTTCAGCCATGGCACCCTCAAGTGTAACAAGAGAGACGGTCATTTCTGTAATACGCGCAGCGGGGACCAGACCTATTGGGTAGAGGGCGTAGCACCTCAGTCGGATGTTGGGAGTCGGAAGAAACTGACGAAGTTTTGTGAGCTCTGCCGGCCGACCTCTTCGGCTGAGATCCCGCGCAGCTCGCCGATCCGACGGGCGGTCTCGACGACGTACGCCGGTTCGTTGCGCTTGCCGCGATGAGGCACCGGCGCCAGGTATGGACAATCAGTCTCGATGAACGTCCGGTCGAGCGGGACCATGGCTGCCGCGTCACGAACGTTCTGTGCCTTGGGATAGGTGATGTTGCCTGCGAACGAAATCACGAACCCGAGATCGAGTGCCGCGCGAGCGTGCTCCAGGGTGCCGGTGAAGCAATGTAGCACGCCACCCAGGCCGATGATAGGCCGGTTCTCGCGGATGAGGCGTAGCAGGTCGTCCCACGCGTTCTGGCTGTCATTCGATGCTCGGCAATGAATGATGATGGGCAATCTGGCTGATCGGGCCATCTCCATCTGCCGGAGAAAGACGCGTTGCTGCACGTCGTGTGGCGAGTGATCATAGAAGTAGTCGAGTCCAATCTCGCCCCAGGCAATTACCTTGGGATTGCGTGCCAATCGTTCGAGTTCGTCGAAATCTTCTTGCTTCGCGAGCTGGGCCTCGTGCGGATGAATGCCCACCGTGGCGTAGACGCGTTCGTGCTGTTGCGCCAGTTTGATGGCGCAATCGAGCGTGTTCGTGCCGGGGCCGTCTCCATTGCCGATGGCGAGGATGGTCGTGACTCCGGCTGCCTTCGCACGAACCAAAACCTCAATACGATCTGCGTCGTAACGCTTGCCATCGAGATGGGCGTGAGAGTCGGTGTACATAACGACGCCTTTCGCTCTTCGCTTTTTCGCGTATACCTCTGAGGGCCAGCCGTTAGCTCTAAGGCTTGGACGAGCAACTCGCGACGGCTTTGGTATTGATTACTAAGGGCGAAGAGGGAAGAGCGGCCAGCAGCTTACTTCAGCTTCGCACCGGCCGGTACGTCCTCCAGGAATCCCGCCAATACCGGCTGGCCTTCGTCGCCCAGGGACGCGGCGACGATCATGCCATTCGACTCCAGCCCGCGCAACTTGCGGGGTTGAAGATTGGTGACGATCACCACCTTGCGTCCGATGAGCTTTTCGGGCTGATACGCTTTTGCAATGCCGGCGACAATCTGCCGTACTTCGCTACCGATATCAACCTCCATGCGCAGTAGCTTGTCGGCGCCCTTCACCTTCTCAGCAACTTTCACTTCGCCGACGCGCATCTCGACCTTCAAGAAGTCGTCAATGGTGATCTTGTTTTCGATTGCCGCTGCCGGCACCGGAGGGGTCGCCCCTTGAGTGGCCGGATGTCCCGGCCGGGCGCCGGTTTCCCCCGGAGGAGCGTCGGGACTCGCGGCGGTGGCCTCTTTGCTCACGCCCCCTGTGGAGCGTTGCTGTTCCATCTGCTGCATCCGTTCAATCGTGCTCTTGTCCGCGCGCGGAAACACCGGCTCAATTTTGCCGAGCTTCGCACCAAGCTGCAATTGTCCCCAAGCCAGGCTGCGCAGGTCCAAGTCGCTAATTTCGCCCAGGCCAAGCTGCATCCAGATACGCGAGGTTGCATCGGGGATGACCGGATGCACCAACGCCGTTACAACCCGCAACGCTTCGGCAGAGGTGTAGAGAATGGTCGCCAGGCGTGCTCGCGAATCCTTGTCGTCACGTTCGGCGACGGCCCACGGCTCGTTCTCCACGATGTACTTGTTTACAGCGGCCACCAGCGACCACGCCGTCTCCAGTGCACGTGAGAACTGGAATTGCTCAAACTGGGCATGAAAATCCGCAATCGTCTGCTGCGCCAGGTTGCCAATGGCTTCATCGGCTGGCGTGCGCTCGCTGTGCGACGGGTACGGCACCTCGCCCTCGAAGTAGCGGGTGATCATGCTGAGAGTCCGGCTCGACAGATTGCCTAGATCGTTGGCCAGATCGGCGTTGAAGCGCTGCACCAACGCGTCGAAGCTGAACGAGCCGTCCTGCCCAAAGACGATTTCACGTAACAGAAAATAACGCAGCGCATCACCACCGAGCGTGTCGAGAATCGTTTCGCTGCGCACGATATTGCCCCGCGACTTCGACATCTTGTTCTCTTCGAAGAGCAGCCAACCGTGTGCCATGATCGACCTTGGTAGCGGGAGATCGGCAGCCAGAAGGAACGCCGGCCAATAAACGCAGTGAAAGCGCACAATCTCTTTGCCGATCATGTGCACGTCGGCCGGCCAGTAGCGCTCCAGTTCCTGCTTGTCTGCCGGAGTGTCAGAGCCGAAGCCGATCGCCGTCAGGTAATTGGCCAGCGCATCGAGCCAGACGTAGATGACGTGCCTGGGATCGTTCGGTACCGGTATGCCCCACTTGAACGATGTACGGCTGACCGAGAGATCGCGCAGGCCACTGCGCACAAACGCGATGACTTCGTTGCGCCGCGCCTCAGGACGAATGAAGTCAGGATGTTCGCTGTAATATTTCAGCAGCGGTTCTTCCATCGCCGAAAGCTTGAAAAAGTAGTTCTCTTCGCAGACAGTTTCCGTTGGGCGTCCACATTCGGGACAGGGCACACCGGGGCCGACGGCGTCAACATAGAGCTCGTCAAACACGCAATATTGTCCGCTGTACGAGCCCTTGTAAATGTACCCGCGCTCCTGCAGGCGCGAGAACATGGCCTGCACCCCTCGCACGTGCCGCGGTTCGGTAGTGCGAATGAAGTCATCGTAGGTGATTTTCATGCGGTCCCACAACGCACGAAACTCACTGGCGATCCTGTCCACGAACTCGCGTGGCGAACAGCCGGCAGCTGCGGCCGAGCGCTCGATCTTTTGCCCGTGCTCGTCGGTGCCAGTGAGGAACCAGGTGTCCATGCCCATCATGCGCTGGCGGCGTGCAATGGCGTCGCATACCACCGTGGTGTAAGTGTGGCCGATATGCGGCCGCGCGTTCACGTAGTAGATGGGCGTCGTGATGTAAAACTTTTCGGGATTATCCATTCTTTCGGTCCAGATACAAACGGATGGCTTGCTGCATCACCGTCTTCAGAGGAACGTGATGTTCAACGGCGACGCGCCGGCAATCTTCATACTCAGGTGCGTATTGCGACACCAGGCCGTTGAGGTTGGCAATTTTCATTCTCACCTCGCCCCATGGTGTGAGGACGGCTTCGTGACGTCGTGGCAGAGCGTGGCGCTTTTCGTGGCGGGTGCGAATACCCAGCGTGCTGCTCTCGCGGAACAACAGCGCACGCATTTTCTCTTCCTGCTCCGGTCGGGCCAGAACCGTCAGCAGCGTGCCCGGGCGATTCTTTTTCATCTGCACCGCCGTGGTGAAAACATCGAGTGCACCTTCGGCGAGAGCAAGATCGGCGAGGTAACCGATGAGCTGCGGATTGAGATCGTCGAAATTGGCTTCCAGGATGGCTATGTCTTCTTCGGCAAAACCTGCGTCGGTTCTATGGGAGGTGGATGTCGCTGCCTCTACCTCACCGACGCTGAGCCGCAGCACGTTAGCCTGGCCGGAGAAGTCGCGCGTCCCCGCCCCGTACCCGATTTTCTCAGTGGTCATTACAGGCCGTGGCCCGAAACTTGAGACTAACACCTTGATGATGGCCGCACCGGTGGGTGTGACCAGCTCCTTCTGGATGTCGCCGGAGTAAATCGGCGCGCCCTGCAGCAATTCCAACGTGGCTGGAGCGGGGACGGGGGTGACTCCATGGGCGCAGGCGACAGTTCCACCGCCGACGTTCAGCGAGGACGAGACGAACTGGTCAACCTCGAGCGCCTCCGCGCCGACGGCGGCGCAAAGAATATCCACGATGGCGTCGGCGGCTCCGACCTCGTGAAAGTGAACGTCCTCAATGCCCACGTTGTGAACCTTCGCTTCTGCTGCGCCCAGTGCGCTGAAGATCTCGCTCGCGGTGCGCTTGGCGCGCTCGCTGACCGCGGCTGCGGCGATGAGCCGCAGGATCGCACCCAGTTGGCGGTCGCCGTGGTGATCGTGGGGGCGGTTGTGTTCGTGCGAATCCCCGTCGACATGGCGATCTGCCCACTCGCGGGGCACGTCCTTCTCGCCATTGACGATGACATCGAGTTTGGTGGCGGAAATGCCCGCCCGGTCCACGCGCGAAAGCTGCAGGCTCGCTCCAATGTTCAGCCCGGCGACGGTCTTCTGGAATAGTTCGAACGGAACTCGAGCGTCGAGCAGAGCGCCGAGGAACATGTCGCCGCTGATGCCGGAGAAACAATCGAGATAGGCAATGCGCATGGGAGTCGCCGAATCGCTGGAGGAATCTTCATCATAGGTAAGGCCGGATGCAGCGTCAAACCTGCGTTCCTGCACACGTTTGCTATTCTGTTCGTTAGCACAGAGACACAGCTCGGCAGTGCAACGAAGGTCCAGAGCGAATAGCGACCGTGTACCTGAAACATCAACAACAGCTGGCTGGTGCGGTGCAGGCGTTCCTCCGCGAGAAGTACCAGATCGAGATGGCCGATGTCGTCATCGATCAGCCGCCTTCGGTGGAATTGGGCGAGTTCGCGCTGCCGCTCTGCTTCGAGCTGGCCAAGCGTCTGCACAAGCCCCCGCGAAAAATCGCGGAAGAGATCACGGCAGAGATGCCAATACCGGACGGCTTCGAGAAACTCGAGGTCGCGGGCGCCGGGTACATCAATGCGCGCCTCAAGCGCGACGAGGTGGCGAAGGCGTTAGCTCATGGCGCAGTGCGGCCTGAAACTAGAGGACAGAAGGGCGAAGGTGCTGCCGATGTGAGCGGCAAGATTCTGGTCGAGCACACCAGCATCAATCCCAACAAAGCGGCACACATCGGGCATCTGCGCAACGCTATTCTCGGCGACACCTTCGTGCGACTACTGCGCGCGGCAGGTCACCCTGTGGACGTCCAGAACTACATTGACAACACCGGAGTGCAGGTGGCCGATGTCGTCGTCGGGTTGACGCGCCTGGAGAAGAAGGCAAAGCAGGAGATCGCGGCGCTGATCGCCTCGAACCCGCGCTTCGATTACTACTGCTGGGAGGTGTATGCGCGCGTATCGCAGTGGTACGAAGCGGACAAACAGAATCTTAAAGTGCGACTTAAAGTATTGCATGCCATCGAACAGGGTGGAAATGAAATAGCTGAAATCGCCGACCTGGTCTCGACGGCCGTGTTACGCCGGCACATGGAAACCATGGACCGGCTCGACATCGAATACGATTTCCTGCCACGCGAGAGCGAGATCCTCCACCTGCACTTCTGGGAATCCGCATTCGAGCTGTTGAAGCAGAAGGGCGTTCTCTATTTTGAGATGGAGGGAAAGAACAAGGGTTGTTGGGTTATGAAACGACCGCAGCCCTCACGACGCAGCCCACAATCTGAAGAAGAGGAGACCGGTCCCGACGAAGACGCGAAGGTAATCGTGCGCTCCAACGGCACGGTCGGCTATGTTGGCAAGGACATCGCCTACCACCTGTGGAAGTTCGGCCTGCTGGGACGAGACTTCGGTTATCGGAAGTTCTATCGGTATCCCAGTGGCCATGAGGTGTGGATTTCGGCGGAGCACGGCGAAGCTGACCATCCGCATTTCGGCGGCGTTTCAGCGATCTACAACGTGATCGACTCCCGGCAGAGCGATCCGCAAAATACAGTCGTCGAGGCCGTCCGGCTGCTCGGCTACACCGAACAGGCTGCGCACTACACCCATTTTTCCTACGAGATGGTAGCGCTCACGCCACGCTGCGCCATGGAGCTCGGCTACGAGATCAGTGAGGGAGACCGCGGCAAGTCGTACATTGAGGTCTCGGGCCGCAAGGGTTTCGGCGTGAAGGCAGACGACCTGCTCGACGCGCTGATCACCGCTGCGAAGAGGGAAGTGGACAGCCGGCATCCAGACCGTGACGAGGGGGAGCGAGCCTGCATCAGCCAGCAGATCGCTATCGGAGCGCTGCGCTATTTCATGCTGAAGTTCACCAAGCAATCGGTCATCGCCTTTGACTTCCAGGAGGCACTGGCCTTCGAGGGCGAGACCGGACCGTACGTGCAATATGCAGCGGTACGCGCGACGAACATCTTTCGCAAAGCGGGTGTTATTCCGGAGCAGGCGCTTGCCGCGGAGGTGGACTACGCACGGTATTTCGTCCAGGAGAGCGGCACCGAGATCTGGGAGTTATGGCTGCTGGCGGGGAAGACGTCGTTCGTCATCGAACAATGCATTGCGGCGACCGAACCGGCGTTCGCGGCCAAGCACGCGTTCCAACTGGCGCAACAGTTCAATAACTTTTACCACCGCCACCACATCCTCACGGAAGCTGATGAGGGACGCAAGAAATTCCTGCTGGCCACGGCCGCCGTCGTTCGCCGTGAACTGATCAACGTGCTCGGTGTTATGGGAATCACCGTGCCACCGGTAATGTAGCTATGCTGAAAGTGAAGAGGCTTTCGCCCGGCGCGGTTCTGCCGACGGTCGCTCATCCCGGAGAAGACATCGGCTACGATCTTTACTCCTGCGCGGACCTCACCATTGCCCCGCGCAGCGCCGCCGGCGTGCACACCGGCATTGCCATCGAGTTCGTGCCCAGCGCGGGCGGCATCGTGAAGACGCGCTCCGGCCTGGCAAGGAAGCGCCTGATGTGCAACGCCGGGGTCATTGATGCCGGTTACCGCGGCGAAATCATCGTGCTCATCGAGAACCTCGGTGACGAACCCTACTCCATTCGCAAGGGCGACAAAGTCGCGCAGTTGTTGGAGCATCCGTTTCTGGCGGGTGATGTTGTTGAGGGCGAACTCAGCGAAGCCGCGCGCGGCGCCAAGGGATTTGGGTCCACCGGCAAGTAACCCATCTGCGATGCCAGCCTGCGAAAGGCGTTGCCCGGCGACGGTGGGGGAGCTCGGAGGCTGGCCGCTAGTAGGGCCGGTCAGCCAAGCAGGGGCGTCACGCTTCATTCCAGGGCGTGACGCCGATTTGTAACCGCCACCTGCAGATCCTCTCACTGTATCCCGATGGCGTACTTCTGAGAAGCAATACCGTTGGCAACTATCTCCAAAGAGCTTGGGCCGGTTTCCAGGTTGGCCGGAATGTCAACATGGGTATAGGTGGGACCGGGATAACCGACGGCCATGGTGCTGTGATCGTGGGTACGGCAATAGAAGACGTGACCTGTATCCTTGTTGGTGATGCGCACGATGGGGTAGTTGGTGGCGGCCTGGTAGTCATCGCCATAGGCCGCACCCTGCGATGCGCCATTGAATCTGTTCCCAAAAAGAACGATCGACCTGCCGCGGGCTAGAACAACCTGCGCCAGCAGGACCGACGGCGCGATCCCAGGGTAGGGGCTTCCGGGAGAAGTGTAGATCTCGACATCCTTGCTGTAATCGGTGAACAGAATCTGGCCCGTCGGAAGCACCAGCATGTGTCCGTACCACGACGAGTCTTGGGGGGCATTGGGGGGCGCCGGAACTTGATTCAGCTGGGTTCCGTTCCACTCGAAGAAAACGGCGCCAATTTGGTAGATACCCGGGCTGGTCATCATCAGGACATTGCCATTGGGCAGCAGCGCCGCCGGACCATCAGCGATGTCAAGGTTAGCTGGGAAATCCGGCCCCGGCGTCCAGGTACCCGCACTCACGTTGTAGATGGAGGTGTGACCCGCTCCCGCGCCATTCGCTCCGGTGGCGAAGACCGTGCCATCGGGCCGCAATACCGCGGGACCAACCTCATAAGAGCCATGCGAATCCCAGAGTTGTACAATCGTGCTGCCCGCGCTGCTCCAGGAGCCGCTAGTGGGATCGTAGAGTTCGGAATTTGTGCCGTTAGGGTCATTAAGATTGACGTAAGCATCGACCGTGAGCACCTTCCCGCCCGGAAGCAGATTCCATCCTTCCTCGTCGTTTTCGTCGAACTTGCCGGAGCCGGTCGAAGTCCAGGTCAGGGTGGAAGCACTCAGCAGGGCCTGCTGCTCGGTGCAGCAGTTGGCAAGCATAAACGTGCCGTTGTCAAGGACCACGCTCGACGCGTCGCCAATGGAATTCCACCCGCTCGGCGGGTTAACCGGCGTCCATACATTGGTCAGCGGGTCGTAGATGGCTCCCATGTTGGTCCAGACGTACTGTGCGAAGTTCTGTTCCCCGCCTTCGATGATCAATCGGCCGTCGGGCAGTACTGCCGAGGCAAAAAAGAGAGGCCCATAATTCGATGCCAGGGAGGCCATCTGCGACCATGTACCGTTGACGTAGCTGCCGTTGATGTCCGGAGTCAGCTTATACCACTCCGAATACCCGTCATTGGCGTCTTCGTGATGCACCATGACGGTGCCGTCGGTAAGCAGAAGCGCGGCGCCGGCGGTGAAATCGGGTTGGTGCGTTAAGGGTTGCCACGACTGGCCGCTGGCGATTCCGATTCCTGCCAACAGCACGAGTGTGCCGGATACGGGCATTCGCAAACGCTTCATTGTTCTCCTCAGGGTTTGTTCCAAGGCAGGCTTCGGCGTACGCCTTTTGCATGCCGCTTGGACAAAATCTCACTTACGTTTCTGGTGGGGCAATTTGGATGGAAGAATCTAATCTGAAGAGCGCTGGAAAGTCAAACCTGGCCGCACGGAGAATGCCGTACTGCCAGAACGGCTGGCCCACTCGATTCCGCATCGAAAAAGCGCCACGTTCGATGGAACATGGCGCCGATTAGCTTGTTGCAACAGGTTACTGGCTGCCCCCTATTCGACGACCACGATCTGATACTTCTGAGAAGCAATACCATTGGCGACTACTTCCAGGGTGCTTGCGCCGGTTTCCAGGTTGGCGGGGAGGTCAACATGGGTGTAGGCAGGGCCCTGATAACCAACTGCCATTGTGCTGTGATCGTGGGTGCGGCAATAGAAAACGTGCCCCGTGGATTTGTTGGTAATACGCACAAGCGGATAGTTGGTGGCATCCTGGAAATCATCCCCGTACGCGTTGGCTTGCGAGGCGCCGTTGAACTTGAAGCCGAACAGTGTGATCGTAACCCCGCGAGTGAGGGTAGTGACCGCCGTAGCAAACAGCGCCGAAGGCGCGGTTCCCGGATACGGGCTCCCGTTCGAGGTGTAGAGCTCGACATCATTGCTAAAGTCGGTGAACAGGATCTGGCCCGTCGGAAGCACCAGCATATGCCCGTAGTAGGACGAGTCGCTCGGTCCGTTGGGTGGACTCGCGACCTGATTGAGGTTGCTTCCGTCCCATTCGAAGAACGTAGCCGGTGTATTGTAGGCCAAGGGACTGGTCATCATCAGCACATTGCCGTCGGGCAGCAGGGCCGCTGGACCATCGGCGATGCCCAAGTTACTGGGGAAGTCTGGGCCTGCAGCCCAGCTGCCCGCATTCACGTTGTAGATGGCGGTATGGGCGGCGGCGCAGCTGTTGGCTCCAGTGGCGAAGACCGTACCATTGGGCCGGAGCACGGCGGGACCCAACTCGAACGAGGCTGAACCCTCTCCGCCGCAATCGGCTGCCGAGTCCCAGAGTTGAACAACCGTACTACCCAGCGTGGACCAGGTCCCCGAACTAGGATTGTAGATTTCCGAGTTCGTGCCATTTTCCTCATACTTGAAGACATAGGCATCGACGTCAATCACTCTTCCGCCAGGCAGTTTGGTCATGCCCTCCTCGTCATAAACGTCGAACCTCTCCGTTACGGACAGAACACCCCACGCGATCAGGTTCGGACTCCTCGCTTATGAGCACAGAGTGATCAGTGCGCCAGCGGCTTCAGCCATCAAGAAAGACTAGTCCTTCTCGGGTGGTGAAGTGCCTTTCGACGGATGAATGGGATGTTCGTTGTCCAGGTCGAAGTATGTTCTCCCTGGATGGTCCGACTTCGCGTCGGGGATTGGCTTGTCGTTCTTCGAACTGAGCCGCGGCTCGTTTATCTCGTCTTGGGTAAAGCCATAACCCTCGGTGTAGATGGCTTGCTGGAATAGGCCACCCGAGGGCTGCAAGGCAATAGCATAGATTGGGAAGGCTCTGCCTCCCGCCGGATAGACGGTTGCCACGTAATCCGCCACCATTCTGCCGGAGAAGGTTTGGGGTAGCCAGCTTACCTTCATTGAGCCAGAAAGCTGTCGGCCCGCAGTCCACGTCTGGCCTCCATCCTTCGATATCGTGAAGCCGGCGAACAGCTGGCAGCTATTGCCGCAATTCGAGACCGGATAATAGTAGTAGGTCATTGCCATGTGGGCCGCGTCGCCGGATGTTCGGATGTCAATGCCCATACCGTTGATGAAGTGATCCACCCCGCTGCCGATGGGATCGATGGGAATGCGGGAAACCGAACTCCAATGAGTCCCATCGTTCGAGCTGCTGTACACGATGTCATTGGCAGAGCAGCCACTTTCGTAGCGGCAATCCGACCACGAGACATAGACGGTGCCCGCGCCATCGATGGCAGCGGAGGGAAGTCCGGCACTTCGAAGGCCTCCATCCTCCCCATGGCTGGGCGCGCTCGCGATGCTGAGCGCCGCGGTCCAGCTCTGGCCGCCATTGGTGGACATGAAAGCCGACATCCCGCCATTGAAATCAGCGAACGCAACCACGACGTTCCCATTCGGTTGCACCAGGGGATTGCCACCAATTCCGTAGTCGTTTCCGGCCGTTGTCTTCGGCGAACTCCAAGTCAGTCCTCCATCGCTTGAGGTGCTCATGTACAGCAGGTCGCCGACATCAGGGTTGTCCCACTCGACATAACAGTTTCCATAGTAGGGACTGGTAGGGGTGTCGTCGCACGCGATCCAGTTCTTGTCCGCATCCTGGTTAGTAATCACATAGATAGGGCTGCCCCAATGAATTCCGTCGGACGAGCGGCTGACGGCAACGGTATCGTAATTCCCGATTGGCAAGGTGCAAATCAGCCATTGGCCGTGCTTCGCGTCATAGGCGACTGCGGCGTCGCTGGCAGCGCTATTCGGTCCGCCACCTTCGTTTTCCGTTAGGCCGGGCAAGTAACCGTTGGTCCACGAGATCCCAGAGATCAGTGAAGTTGCCCAGCCGATATCGGCGCCGCCGCCACCGTAAATGCGGCCGACTTGAAAAGCGGTGACAATCGTCGATCCATAAGCAAAAGCACCCGGCTCGACTTCGGTCATGTGCTGACTACTTCCGTTGGTGAAACTGTCTTGACTAAGCTGCCGGAAGAGGCTTTGAGCGTTACCCGGAACAGATCCTAGGACGACTAAGGCCGATCCGAGCGCTGTGGCTAGCACTGCCCGGCTGATGCCAGGGCAGAGTGACAAGTGCACACCTTTCATCAGAACTTCCTTCTTTGTGGAATCCAGACTGCTATCAACTCTGAGCAGGAGCGAGTCTCTTGTACGAGACAGGGGAGATGAGCTTCCCATCTTTGAGGCCATCAAACTGTAATCCTTAGGGTCGCTAGGTGTCAACGAGTTCACTGTCTAGTTGCAGAATGTTTACAACTTGTTGCAACGGGAAAGTAGTTGGTCTACTATCACCCGCAGTATTAAGCGGCAGGATTTTTTCTTGACTTTGGATTCCTGGATGTTCTAACGTCCGCTAAAAGAATCCGATTGCGAGACAGAGCCGCCCCCGCAGAGCAAGGAGAACTCCCAGTCCATGACGAAGCCATGCGTGTGTTTTCTTCGCAACAGCATTTCCTTAGCAGTCTTGGTATTCCTCAGTAGTACGATCTCAGCGGCTCAAGTCGCGGTTACTACG
>Ga0074045_10002577_pt1 | contig 16755 bp, 11 predicted proteins | sample BogForMeECP23OM2_FD_94442 | JGI IMG/M metagenome (GOLD analysis project Ga0074045, IMG submission 94442) | Bog forest soil microbial communities from Calvert Island, British Columbia, Canada - Bog Forest MetaG ECP23OM2 | ecosystem: Environmental > Terrestrial > Soil > Wetlands ...
GCTCGATTACAGCGGCGCCACGATCGTCGTGAGCAACGGTACCGCCGGTGTGCCGATCACCAACATCATCAACGGCTCGACGGGCAAGCCGCTCGTGTCGCCGAACAGCCAGGTGACCTTGACGCTCACGCTCAATTCGAACAATCAGCTGTTCATCTCGCAGGGCGTCATCGCGAATCTGGCGCTTGACTTCAATCTAGCTGCATCCAACGCGATCACTCCCTCCGACACGACGCCGACCACGGTCACGGTGAATCCCGTGCTGAGCGGCACACTGGTGCCGGATGCCAGCAAGCAGACGCGTGTGCGCGGCGCATTCGTCAGCGCGGATACCATGACCTCGAGCATCATTATCAACGTGCGGCCGTTCTTCAATGCGAGCGGTGCCTTCGGCCAGTTGACCGTCGGCACCACCACGGCGACCACCTATTCGATCGACGGCACCAGCTACACGGGCAGCGCGGGGCTCACCGAGCTGGCGAGCTTGACGGCCGGGGCGATGATCGTTGCTTACGGGACCTGGGATACGACCAGCAAGACCTTTACCGCCAGCAACGTACTCGCCGGCTCGAGCGTCCCCGGTGTCGACCACGACAGCCTGAGCGGCACCGTGGTGGCGCGCTCCGGAAATACCCTGACCGTGGCCAATGGCTTCTGCGAGCGAATGCAGCCGGACGGCATGGCGTTTTTCAGGCAGACGACCGTGACGGTGGGCAGCGCAACGACGGTAACGGAGCAAGGCCAGTCGGGATCGTTCACGATAGCGGACATCTCCGTGGGCCAGCATATCCAGGCAATGGGTACGTTCAGCGCCGCCAGCTCGAGTTCGGGCACGCCAACTCTGGATGCGACCGCCGGCAGCGTGCAACTGGTGCCGACCAAGGTGTTGGGATCCGTGAGCACGCTGGCGACGGGCACCGTGACCTTGAATTTGCAGAGTATCGACGGCTTTGCCGCGTCGGCCTTCAATTTCGCGGGCACCGGTACGACCTCGGCGCAAGACGCGACGGCGAGTGCCTACACGGTGGCGCTGATGTCGGGGCTGACGACGAGTCCGCTCAGCGCCAGTTCCCCGGCGCAGTTCATCGGCTTTGTTGCGCCCTTCGGCGCGGCGCCGCCCGACTTCAACGCCATGACCTCGGTGAGCTACGCGAATACCTCGGCGCAGCTGTGGGTGAGCTGGATGGCGGGCTATGCCATGCCGTTCACGACGCTGAACTCCACCGAGTTCGTGATCGGGCCGGCGGCGCTGAAGGCCAGCACCCGTGACGTGCTCAGAATCGGCTTCCAGATAAGCGATCCGTCGACGCTTGCCGGCGGATTGCAGATCATGCCCGATATGTCGGCGACGAATCCTTATTTCGTCATCGGCCATCTCATGAGCTGGAAGGTGGAAAGCTTCACCACGTTCAGCGATTTCATCGCCGCGCTGATGACGGATCTGGGAACCACCGACGTCATTCAATTGAGTGCGCGCGGTCCCTACACGGCGACGACGGGACTGCTGTCCGCCGACGATGTCGAAATTCTGTTGAACGACTGATTGTCGCCGCTTGGCGGGCCGCGGGCGCCGGTGGAATCCCCGCCACCGGCGCCCGCGCGCTGATCAGGGCCGTCGCCCTTCGCCCCCAATCCTTAAAGGCCAACAACGCCTAAGAAGCGCGCGGTCGCGCCGGTGATGGTAACCTTTCCCACTCCACGCGACCTTAAGCGAGAGGGCATCGATGCAACGGGAACCCATCGTTTTCGTCGGAACCAGCGATCTGTCCGGGCATTTTCGCGGCAAGAGCTTTCCGGCGGGCGATTTGCCGGCGCGATTGCAGCGCGGGGTCGGTCTTGCGCCGACCAACATCTTCATTTCGGCCTTCGGCCCGATTCAGGCGACGACGTTCGGCACGCAGGGGGAGGTGTTCCTGATTCCGGATCCGGAGACGCGTGTGTACGTGCCGTTCGAGGGCAGCGCGGCGGAATATTTCTTCCTGGGAGACATCAGAACCCTGGACGGCGCGCCCTGGGATTTTTGTCCCCGACATCATCTGCGCCGCGCACTCGAGCGGCTGGAGGAGGAGACCGGACTCAAGCTGCTCGCCACCTTCGAGCAGGAGTTCACCTACAGCGGCATCGACGTGCAGGCATGGCAGCCCTATGGGCTCGCTTCCTTTCGGCGCCAGGGATTGTTCGGCGAGGTGCTGCTGGCGGCGATGCGCAAGGTCGGTGTGGTTCCGGACTCATTTCTGTCCGAGTTCGGTCCGCAGCAGTTCGAAGTCACCTGCGCACCGGTGGTCGGCGTGCGCGCCGCCGATGATGCGGTGATCACGCGCGAACTCGCGCAGGCGGTGGCCTATCGCCTCGGCCAGCGCGTCAGCTTCAACCCCATCCCGGAGCCGAGCGGCACCAGCAACGGCACCCATATTCATTTCAGCTTTCTGGACGAGGGAGATCGCCCCGTCCTGTACGACGAACACGGCCCGTGGCAATTATCACCGGCGGGCAGCCACTTCATCGCGGGCATCCAGCGGCATCTACCGGCGCTGTGTGCGCTGACCGCGCCCTCAGTGGCATCCTACTACCGGCTGCGCCCCAATCGCTGGGCTCCGGTGCGCGCCGATGTCGGCCGCCTGGACCGCGGGGCCGCGGTGCGAATCTGTCCCGCGGCCGGCGGCGAACCCGGTCAGCGCGCGCGCCAATTCAATGCCGAGTTTCGCGTCGCCGACGCCACCGCGAGCCCGTATCTCGCGCTCGCCGCGCTGGTCCACGCCGGGCTCGACGGCATGCGGCGCAACCTGGAAATCGAGAGCAAGAATCCGCCGCCGCTGCCGGCAAGCCTGGAGGAGGCGCTGCAGCTGCTCGAAGCCAGCGAATCGGCCCCTGAATGGTGGGGCGCCGATTTCCTCGCCGGGTATCTGAAGTTCAAGCGGGCGGAGATCAACGGCCTTCAGAATCTGGATGAAATCGAGATCTGTCGTCGATATGCACAAGTCTACTGATCATTCCGCGCCGGGCACGCGCGCAACCAGCTCCGGCTTCAAGCTCTTGAGTGCCGATGAACCACAGGCGTTCATCGTCGAGCGCCGCCACGGAGCATCGAACTTCGTCATCGTGGTCGATCATGCGAGCGCGCGCATTCCCCGCCGCCTAGGCGACCTCGGGCTGCATGCGAGCGAATTGCAGCGGCACATCGCCTGGGACATCGGCGCGCTGGCGGTGGCGCGCCGGGTCGCGGCCGAGTTCGATGCGCCGCTGGTGGCGCAGAATTATTCGCGCCTGGTGATCGACTGCAACCGTGATCCGAAGGTTGAGACGTCGATTCCGCGCAAGAGCGAGGCCGTCGAGATTCCGGGCAATGCGGGCTTGAGCGATGAGGAAGCGACCGCCCGGCGCTTGGAGATATTCGAGCCCTACCATGCCGCGGTGCGCGCGCTGCTCGACGCCCGGCTGGCGGCGCACCGGCCCACCATCCTGGTGGCGCAGCACACCATGACCGACATCTATCACGGGGTGCGCCGCCCGATGCACGGCGCGGTGCTGTACAACCGCGACCGGCGCTTCGCCGGCCTGATGCTCGAGATGCTGCGGCGCGAACCGCACCTTTCGATCACGGACAACGAGCCGTACTTCGTCAGCGACGACACCGACTACAGCATTCCGCAGCATGGCGAGGCGCGCGGCCTGCCGCACGTCGAGATTGAAATCCGCCAGGACCTGGTCGCGGACGAGGGCGGGCAGAGGGAGTGGGCGGGGCGCATCGGCGCCGCGCTGCGCGCCGCCGAACAGGCTTTTTTTGGAGCATACCGATGAGCCATCCCGTGAGCCGTGAGATCCCGATCGAACCCAAGCACTGCGCGCTGTTGTTCGTCGACGTGCAGGACTACAACTGCAGCTGGGACGGCGGCGAATACGCTCATTTGGGCGCTGCCGAAAAGGAGCAGCGCTACGGGTATTTCTTTCGAACGCTGCGCGCACAGGCGCTTCCGAACATGGTGCAGCTGCAGCAGGCCTGCCGCCGTGCGCGCATCGAGGTGATCTACACCCTCATCGAGAGCCTGACGGCCGACGGCCGCGACCGCTCACTCGATTACAAGATCACCGGGTTCAACGTTCCGAAAGGCTCGCCGGACGCGAGGATGGTGCAGGAACTGGCGCCGGCCGCGGACGAGATGGTGTTCCCCAAGACTTCCTCGTCGGTGTTCATCTCGACCAACATCGATTATGTGCTGCGCAATCTGGGCACGCGGTACCTGATCATCGCCGGATGCCTCACCGATCAATGCGTCGATTCGGCGGTGCGCGACGCCTGCGATCTGGGGTACCTGGTGACGGTGCCGACCGACGCCTGCGTGACCTTGTCCGCGGAGCGGCATGAGTGGTCGCTGCGCAATAACCGCGGCTACTGCCGGCAATGCACCACTGCCGAGCTGCTCGACGAGATCGCCCGCCTCACATGAGCACTCTGGCAACGCGCCTGCAGTTGCCGGAGGCCGTCGGCCTGTCCCTGTCCGTCATCGCTCCGACGGTGACCGCCGCATTCAACATCACCCTGGTGGTGCAGGCGGCCGGGCCGGCAGCGCCGCTCGCGTTTGCGATCGGCATGGTTGCGATGGCGCTGGTCGCCCTCTCGTTCATGGCGTTCACGCATCGCGTCGCCCATGCCGGTTCGGCGTATGCCTACATCGCACACACGTTCGGCAGCCGCGTGGGCTTCATCGCCGGTTGGACCCTGCTGCTGACCTATCTTGGCTTCGCCACGGGCTTCGCCGCACTGGTCGGCAGCTTCGCCGGCGCCGCGCTCAGGGGCTTCGGCGTGAACGTCGGCTCGTGGTGGATTCTCATCGGCGGGGCCTCGATGCTGCTCGCCTGGTGGCTGGCGTATCGCGACATGCGCCTCGCCGGTCGGCTGATGCTCGCTCTCGAGGGAGCCGCCGTGATCGCCATCATCGGGTTGTGCATTCTCATCCTGCGTCAGGTGCATCCTCAGGCCGGACAGATCGAGGCGAGCTTTCGCCCCTCCGCGAGCTTCAAGGGCTGGGCGGGTTTGGGCTTTGGCATGGTGTTCAGCATCCTGAGCTTCGCCGGTTTCGAAGGGGCCGCGACCCTGGGCGAGGAGACGCTCAATCCGCGGCGGAATATCCCCATCGCCCTGCTCGGCACGGTATTCGGCTCAGGCTTGTTCTTCGTGTTCGTCGCGTATTGCGAAGTGATCGGCTTCGGGCCGCACGGCATCAAGGAGCTGGCCAATTCTCAAGCGCCGCTCGATGACCTCGCCATGCGTTATGCATCGCCCCGCCTCGCGATCGCACTCGATCTCGCTGCCGCATCGAGCTGCTTCTCGGGAGTGCTCGGCGGCCTGGCGGCAGCGGCGCGCATCGTGTTCGCGCTGGGGCGCGCCGGGCTCTCGCCCACGCTTGCAGGCGTGCATCCGGTGCACCGCACGCCGGCCACCGCGGTGTCGCTGGCGGCGATGCTGATCGTACTGCCGTTTTTGATCTGGGCGCCGTTCGCCGGCGGCGGCAACTTCTACAGCTATACGAGCACGATCGGCACGCTCGCCCTGATTCTGATTTATATCGGCGTCGGCGGCGCCGAAATGGTGGAGGCCTGGCGCGAACGGCGGCCGCTGTGGTCGGCAGCCTGCCTGTCCGGACCGATCCTGCTGCTCTGGGTGCTTTATCGCAATGTGTACCCGCTGCCGGAGTTTCCCAATAATCTGTGGCCCTATGTGGTGACGGTCTGGGTGATCACCTCGTGGGCGCTCATGAGACTGCGCCCCGGAGTCCTCAGCGCGCCGCTGCCGAATTACCTGACGCTCGGCGAATCTCGCTGACAATGGCCGGCGAGTACGCTGCCGACGTCGTCGCGGACCTCGAGCTCATGGTGGCGCAGGGACTGGCGCGCTGGGGGCTGCCGCGCGCGACCGAGGTCAGCCTGCTGAATCTGTCGGAGAACGCGACCTTTGCACTCGGCGACCCCAAGGCCGGGCGAGAGCTGATTCTGCGGGTGCATCGCGTCGGCTATTCCTCGGCGCAGGAAATCCAATCCGAGCTCGCCTGGATGAGCGCGCTGCGCCGCGAAGCAGTGATCGAAACCGCGCGGCCGCTGCCCGGCCGCAACGGCGAGTGGGTTCAGATGCTCGAATCGCCGTCGGGCAAACCGTCCCGCTACGCCGTGGCCTTCGAGCGCCTGCCCGGCGCGGAACCGAACCCCGGCAACGATGCCGTGGCCTGGTTCGAGCGGCTGGGCGAACTCACGGCCCGGATGCATCGGCACGCGAGAGTTTGGCCCCTGCCGGCCGGATTTTGCCGCAAGCGCTGGGACCTTCCGGCCATGGTGGGGCCGCGAGCGCTCTGGGGCCCGTGGCGCGCGGCCATCGGCCTCGACGCCGCGGGAACAGAAATACTCGAGCAGGCGCTGGCGCTGGTGCGGCGGCGGATCGAAGCCTTCGGCAGCGGCCCCGAGCGTTTCGGCCTGGTGCACGCGGATCTGCGCCTGGCCAATCTGCTGGCGGACGGAGACGATCTGCGGATCATCGACTTCGATGATTGCGGATTCAGCTGGTTCATCTACGATTTTGCCACCGCGGTCAGCTTCATCGAGCATGAGCCGATCGTGCCGGAGTTGCTGCGGGCGTGGTGCTCCGGCTATCGCAGGACGGCGCCGCTGTCGGACGAGGAGCTGGCCGAAGCGCCGACCTTCATCGTGCTGCGGCGTATTCTGCTCACCGCCTGGCTGGCCTCTCACGGCGAGGTCCCGTTCGCGCTCAAGTTTGGCGCGGCGTACACCGAAGGCACGGTGATGCTCGCGCAGCGGCTGCTCGCCGGCCATTGACAACGGGCGATGAGCCCAAGGAGTTTCAAGCATGTTCACGTCGCTCAAGGGACGCTCTGTCATCGTCACGGGCTCGAGCAGAGGCATCGGACGCGGCATCGCGCTGCGCTTCGGAGCGGCGGGTTGCGACGTGCTGGTGGTGTCGCGCCGGCTGGACGAGGCCAATGCAGTGGCCGCGCAGATCCTCGCCGAGGGCGGCAGCGCCCGGGCCGCTGAAGCGGACGTGACCCGCCCCAAGGACATGCAGGCGATGGCGAAGGCCGCCCTCGATTCGTTCGGCGCCATCGATATCCTCTGCGCCAACGCCGGCATTTTCCCCGCGGCCAAGCTCGACGCGATGACGGAAGCGGACTTCGACCTGGTTCTCGGCACCAATCTCAAGGGCACATTCTTGTCGGTGTCGGCCTGCCTGCCGGCCATGAAAGCCAAAGGATTCGGCCGCATCATCCTGACCTCGTCCATCACCGGACCCGTGACCGGCTTTCCGGGCTGGTCGCATTACGGCGCGAGCAAGGCGGGGCAGCTCGGCTTCATGCGCACGGCGGCCATCGAGCTCGCGCCCTTCGGCATCACCGTCAATGCGGTCCTGCCGGGCAACATAGCGAGCGAAGGGCTCGCCGCGGTGGGCGAGGAGTACATGCGCAGCATGGTGGCATCCGTGCCGATGCGCCGCTTGGGTTCAGTCGCCGATGTCGCCCATGCGGCTCTGTTTTTCGCGAGCGAGGAAGCCGCCTACATCACCGGCCAGAGCCTGGTTATCGATGGCGGCCAGATCCTGCCCGAGTCGCTGGCCGCGCTCAAGGATTAGCGCGGTCAGCGACGCGTCGGGGTTCAAAACTTATAGTTGATCTGCATGCCGTAGGTGCGCGGCTGATTGCTCGTATAGCGCGTCAAAGCCGGGCTGTTGAATTGGAAGCTGGTGTTGTTGGCCGTCATGCCGGCCATCTTGTTGGTGAAGTTATCGATGAATAAATTGCCCGCCCACCGGTCGGTGGACAGCCCTAAGCGCGCATTGGCGATGCTGTACGGAGACAATCGGAACCCGAAGTAGTAGGCCTCGTCGTAAGCGCTGCCGACATAGCTGTCGGCCACGCGGGCCGTCAGCTGATAGCCGTTGAGCACCTTGGTCGTATACACCACGGCGAGAGTCGCCGTGTCCTTGGGCACATTCAAGATCGGTGCGGTGCAGCCGCTGGCCGTCTCGCAGTACGGGGTCCCGTTGGGATTCGTCGCGGTCTTGGTCAGAAAATATGTGAACGTCGCGTTGGGTGACGTCACGCGCGCATCCGTGTAGGTGTAGCTTCCCGACACGAACCACTCCTCGGACAGCTTGGCGTTGATTTCGACTTCCGGCCCGTAGGAGCGGCCGTTGCCCGCGTTGGCTTCGTACTCGTAGCCGCAGCTGATCAGCAGCGTCTGCTGGATGTTGGACCATTTGATGTAATAAACGTCGCTGTTGATGGTCAGCCAGTTGTCGAACATCTTGGCTTTCTCGCCGAGTTCGTAGTTCCACACGCTGTCGGAAGCAAACGAGAGCGGAGAGGTGTTCGAGCAATTAAGCGGCGGAGTGTTCGGTGTCGGCAGGATCTGGTTGGCGCCGCCCGGGCGAAATCCCTTGGCGGCCTGCACATAGGTCGTCAAGTCGGTATTGGGGCTGTACGACAAATTGAAGCGCGGATTGTAGCCGTTGTTGTCCGCCGTCGTTCTGCTGCGCGGCGGGATCGCAGGACCGAATGGTCCGTCATAGCCCCATTCCTGCTGATATTGCGAGCTTTGATAGCGGTACCAGCGCAGGCCGGTGGAGAACTTCCAGGCCTCGGTGATCTTGAACGAGCCGTCCGCAAACAGCGCGTACTGGTCCATGCGATACGGGTTGTTCGAGGTGTAGACGATGCCCGTGGGGTTGACGGGCTCGGCGAAGAATGCGTTGGCGCCGTACTCCTGCCAGAGCGAATGCAGATCGCTGTAGAAGGCGCCGACCGACCAATGCAGCCGCTCATCGCCGCGTGACGTCAGCCGGGTCTCCTGGCTGAACTGCTGGCTCGCATCGATTTCAGAGTAGGGAATGGCTACGTACGGGTAAACGACGTTCGCGTAAGACGCCGACTCCGAGGCATCCTGGGTCTGGTGCTCATAACGCTGCCAGTAGGCGGTGGCGCTCGTGAGGTCGGCAATGCCGAGATTCGCGGTGACGGTGGCGCTGTAGATGTGCACGGTGTCGGCGATCGGCTCCGGGACATCGAACGCCTCGTAATGAGCGGCGTAAGACGCCCCGGGCGGCGAATCATACAGGTCATAGCCGCCCATCACGAGGCGCTGATAGAACGCCATCAGGGTGGCGGAGAAGTTGTCGGTGGGTTGAATCAGAATGCTCGCGCGCGCACCGTACAGACTTTCGGTGTTGACGTTGGTGACGACGTCGGTGACCGGGGCGGCGAGAACATTCGGCGTGCGAAGAACCGGCGGTGGAGTACCCGGCGCCACCGGCAAGTCCTCCGGGAAGGGACTCACCACCACCCGATCGAGCCAGCCGCTGCGGTAGGTGTCGGTGGCGACCACTCGCATGGCGATCATCTGGCCGACTGGCAGATTGACCATGAAGCTGCCGCCGCCGTTGCCGCTGCCGCCATAGGTATCCGACAAGGTTCCTTGGAAGGACCCCTCGAGGGTATTGAGCTTGGGTTGATTGGTGACGATCTTGACGGTTCCGCCCATCGAGCCCGAGCCGTACAGCGTGCCCTGCGGGCCGCGCAGCACTTCGATGCGATTGATGTCGTACAGATCGGGATCGATCACTATTTTGCCGGTCTGCGACAGCGCCGGCGGCGAGAGGGGAATCTCATCCAGGTAAAAGCCCACCGTGGGTGCCGCACCGCCGTTCGAAGCGAGGCCGCGCGCCTCGAATTCGGTCAATCCGGGGCCGGCCGAACGCATGGAAAGGCCGGGCACCTCGTGCACGATGTCTTCCATCGAGGTGATGCCGGCCGCCACCAGCTGATCGCCGGTGAGCGCCGACATGCTGATCGGCGTGTTCTGAATCGTGGAACTGTATTTCTCCGCGGTGACCACGATCTCTTCGAGGCCGCCGGTCGCGGCGGCGGCGGTGGTGGTATCCGCCGTGGCGTCGGTGGCGAACACCGGGTGAGCCGCGCCAAGCGCGATCAGCGCGCCCAATAACCCGTGGAGCTTGATTGATCGCATAGTCATCGCATCCCCTTCGTTGGTCTTATCGCAGCGATGTAGCAAGGACCGTACCAGCCGGCTAATAATGTTTAGGTATATCGTCAGACCGGCGTTTCAGCGCCGATCCTCCCTCAAGTCATCGGTGTGCTGTTTTGACGCAGCTTAAGGCGCGCCCCAAAAGTGTGCAACTCGGCGATTCGCCGCACCGATGGCGCGCTCGTTCAGTGATCCAAGCAAACCGCCTCACGGCCCTCCGTAGCGCCGCGCCCTTGGAGACGGCGTTGATGCGGTCCCCCGGCCTCATGCCGGCGGGACAGATTCCAATGTAGTTTTGGTCCTGAATCAGCGTCTCGTCGGTCTTGCCGTGGAAGGCGGGATCGTAGGTCGCGGTGGATTCGGAGCGAGTCGAGGTGTTGCTCTCATACGTGTAAGTCCCCTTCGACTCGATGACGATTCCTGCGGCCGTGCAGCGCGAGGAGGAGGCGTAGCGACCGCCGCCCAGGCTCTCGAAGCTCGTCGTGCAGTCCTTCTGGTTCTTCACCAGATCGTCCATCGCCCTGTCATAGGCGTGACTGCGGCAAAGCCGGTACGTGAACTCGGTCCTCCGGTTGCCGGGGTTTTCGATTCGCTGGCCGTGGATTTCCCAAAGCCCCTCCCTGAGCTGCGGAGGGTCGGCGGCGCGGGCGATCGGCAGCAGCAGTGCGCACGAGACGATGAGCATCCTCCTCATCCGGCTACCTCTTCAGGTCGACGTCGATGACGGTCTCGGCGGGCGGCCTCGAGGCGCGCAGCTTCGCCGCCACCCGCTCCGCCGCGGCAAGCACGCGCAGCACGTTCTCGCCCGCGACTTTGGCCACTTCGCCGTCGGTCCAGCCGCGGCGCATCAGTTCCACGAGAAGCGCCGGGTAGCGGTCGACGGCTTCCAGGCCGCGGGGCGCGTCCGGGATGCCGTCGAAATCCGATCCCAAGCCCACGTGATCCACGCCCGCGACCTGGCGGATGTGCTCGATGTGATCCGCCACCTGCTCGAGCGTGGTGACCGGCCGCGGGTGCTCGCTCTCCCAGTTTGCGAGCGCCGCTTTGGCGCGCTCGGGCTGGCCGATGTACATGCCGCCGTACGGCGGGCTCTCGTAGCGCGCCATCTCGGCGGCGCGGTCGGCCTCCCATTGATTGCGTGCGGCCGAGACGTAGGCCGGAAAGAAATTCACCATCACGACACCATCGTTTTTCGCCACCAGGCGCAGGATGTCGTCGGGCACATCGCGCGGGTGGTCTACGATTGCGCGCGCCGAGGAGTGGGAAAACATCACCGGCGCCTCGCTGACCGTCAGCGCGGCCTGCATCGTCTCGGGCGATACGTGACTCAAATCGACGAGCATGCCGAGCCGGTTCATCTCGCGAACCACGGCCGCGCCGAACGGAGTCAATCCGTGATGCACGGGGGCTTCGGTAGCCGCATCCGCCCAATGCGTGTTGCGCACGTGGGTCAACGTCATGTAGCGGGCTCCCAGATCGTACATCTGGCGCAATACGGCGAGAGAGTCGTTGATTTGATGGCCTCCTTCGATGCCGATCAGCGAGGCGATTTTCCCCGCCTTGTGGATCCGGCGAACGTCGGCGGCGGTATAGGCGATTTCGAAAACCGCAGGGTATTTGGCGGCGATGCGCTTCACCAGATCGATTTGTTCGACGGTCGCCTGAACGGCTTCGGGTCCCTTGATGTCCACCGGCACCCACACCGACCAGAACTGGCCGCCGACCTGCCCTGCGCGCAGGCGCGGAATGTCGGTCATCAGCGGCGCTGCATCCGGCGGCTCCTTGGGCAGCGGTAGCCTGGAGGTGTCCGAATTCAGATCGATGGCCGCGAGCGATCCTTTGAACCGTTCGCGAATCTCCCACGGCAGATCATTGTGTCCGTCGATCAACGGGGTCTGTTTGAGCACCCGCGCGACTCGGGCCTGATAGTCGGCGTCCGCCGCCGGGCTCGTGACGGGCGCGCACAGGAATAAAATCAGCGCCGGTATGCCCATCGAGCGAATGATTCGAAGCGCCCGAACCGTCCGAGCCTTCGTCTGCCTGGTCATCGTGTGCCTGCCCCGTTCGTGAAGCGCTGCCGATCGCAGGCGGCATGATACTCGCGCGGCGGGCTAATGGAACAACCCTCCGTACAGTTCGCGCAGCAGAACTTTTTGCACTTTGCCGGTGCCGCCCACGGGCAGCGACTCCAGGAAGATCACCTCCTCCGGCACCCACCATTTGACGACTCGATCGGCGAGGAACGCCAGGATCTCGTCGCGCTCGAGCGTGTGGCCGGGCTTGCGCACCACGAATAGCAGCGGCCGCTCGTCCCATTTCGGGTGCTTGATGCCGACGACTGCAGCCATGGCCACGGCCGGGTGACCGCTGGCGTGATTCTCGAGGTCGATCGAACTGATCCACTCGCCGCCGGTTTTGATCAGGTCCTTGGCGCGATCCTTGATCTGCATGGTGCCCTCGGCATCGATGGTGGCGATGTCGCCGGTCGGAAACCAGCCATCCACGAGAGCCGAGGTTTCGGTCTTGTAATATCGCTCGATGATCCATTGGCCGCGCACCATCAGCTCCCCCTGCGATGCGCCGTCGCGCGGCAGCGTCGCGCCGAACTCGTCGACCACCTTGATCTCGATGCCGAATACGGACTTGCCCTGCTTCGCGATGTGGGCGTGGCGTGCGGCGGCGGGCAGATCGGCGTGCTCGGCACCCAAGCAACCCATGGTGGCGACCGCCGTGGTCTCGGTCATGCCCCAGCCGTGGCGCACCTCGACGCCGTATTCTTGCGCGAACTTGGCGATCAGAGCCGCCGGCATGGCCGCGCCGCCGACGACCGTTCGCTGCATGGTCGAGAAGCGCAAGCCGTTTTCCTCCACATGCCGGATCAGAGAGAACCAGATGGTCGGTACGCCGGCGCTGACGGTGACGCCTTCGGCCTCCATGAGTTCGTACAGGGCGGCGCCGTCCAATCGAGGCCCGGGCAGCACCAACTTGGCGCCGCCGATCGGCGCGGCATAGGGAATGCACCAGCCGTTGACGTGGAACATCGGAACCACCGGCAAAACGGCGTCCTTGGGCGACAGCGACAGCACGCCGGGCAGGCACACCGTGAGGGCGTTGAGGACGATCGAGCGATGCGAATACAGCGCGCCGCGCGGATTGCCCGTGGTGCCGGACGTGTAGCACAGCGCGGCGGCCGTGCGCTCGTCGAACTGCGGCCAGTCGAACCGGTCCGTGTGCGCGGCGATGCAGTCTTCGTAGCAAAGCATACTCTCGACGCCGTCGATGCCGGGCGCGTTCGCCGCGCCGGCAAGACAGATCCAGGCCTCGACGCCCGGACACAGAGGCGCCAGCTTCGCGATCAGCGGCGCGAAGCTCGCATCGAACAGCAGCAGCCGGTCCTCGGCGTGATTGACGATGTAGGCGAGCTGCTCAAGATGCAGTCGCGGATTGCAGGTGTGGATCACCATGCCGCTTCCGGACACCGCATAGTAGGCTTCGAGGTGGCGATGGTTGTTCCAGGCAAGGGTTGCGACGGCATCGCCCGCGCGCAGGCCGAACTCACCGAGCGCGTTGGCGAACCGGCGCGCGCGCGCCGCGCATCCGGCATAGGTGTATCGGAACAGCGGTCCGTGCGTCTCGCGCGAGGCGATTTGCACGGCGCCGAACTGCGCGGCCGCATGCTCGATGACGCCCGAAATCAGCAGCGGCCGGTCCATCATAAGGGCGGGTTGGAGCATGTCGTGAGTCTCTGATCGCTTTTACCATCATGCGCGGCGAGAGTAAGGAATACGGCCGACAGGCACGGCTGCCGCGAGGCCAGAGCCAAAAAAAAGCAGGCCGGAGTTGCTCCGGCCTGCTTCGCTCTGCGCTTCTTCGCTCTGCGCTTCGTTTACCGCACTCGGCTACGGCGTCGCGGCGGCCACGGCGGCCTTAACGAAGTCGGCGCCGTTCGGCGTGCCGAGTCCGGTGACATTGTCCCAGCCCGGGCCGGTCGTCAACGCTGTGTCGGTGCCGAAGCTGATCGCGTACCAGCGGGTCGAGGTGCCGTTGTATAGCGCGCCGATAAAGTCGGTGCTGTCTTGCACCGGAGCCAACAGCTCCGCCGACGTGTAGTGGACATCGGCCGCGTGCGCGACGTGGGTGAAGCCATGCACGTTGTCAGCCCCGTTGACGGCGATGACATCGGTGATGGCACCGGCAGGCAGACCGTAGAGAGTCGGCGCAGCCTGGCCGAGCGGGACGCCGGCTGCCTGGTTGGCGATCGCCCAGATTCCGGAGAATGTGGGACAGGCAAGGCTGGTTCCGCCGACGACGGCGATGAACTGCGATCCACCTTCGGTATCGATGAATTCGACGCCGGTGTAGGGATCGGCCACCAGGGCGATGTCAGGAACGTGCCGCCAGGGGCCGTGCAAACTCTTCTGATACGCCGGTCGCTGCCAGACACCGCTCACGCCGCCGCCCGCGCCAGCGTAGAAGCCCAATATATCCGGCGGTATGAGGGGCGGCTGTCCGGTATCTCCGCTCGTGGCGTAGTCGGCGATGCGGGTCAAGTTGTTGCCCCAACCCGTCTGCACCTCGATGGAGTAATCTTTGTTGAGGAACAAGCTGGTGCCGCCGACGGCGGTGGCGTAGGGGGAGGACGCCGGCATGGAAACAGTGGTCGCGCCGTAGGCGGCCAGGAAGTCGCCGTTGTCGCCGCTCGAGTAGTTGACCGAGATGCCGAGCGCGGCACCCGTCTCGTTGATGTTGTTGTCGACGATGAGTTCTTGCGGGTCGCCGGTTACCAAAGAGGCCTCTGGCTCGCCATAGCTATTGGAAATCACATTACCGAGCAGGTTATCGATGGCATACAGCACCGCCAGATCGAGGCTGGAGTCCTGATCGTCGACCCCGAGCACGAGGGCGATGTTCGCTCCCGGGGCCATCGCGTGCGACCACTCCACGTCGAGGCTGGTCTCCACATCCCATCCGCAGGTATTGCCTTTGCAATTGGTGGGGCCGGTGGGGTAATAGATGTTGAAGTTGTTGAGCAACAACAACGGTGGCAGGCCGTTGATCTGAGAGAACGTATACGCATCAGTCGCAATCGAATCCGAGCCGTAGGCATCGACGATGACCACCGTTTGGCCGGCGCCATCGAGCCCCTTTGCGTACAGCGAGGTGAGGCCGTAGGCAGTCTGCATCTCAGGTGCATCGTAGCCGCAGGGGGGATAGTTGGGCGGGCCGCTGTCGATATTGTTTCCGTAACGAGTGCCGGTATATTGAGCGGATTCCCCGGACGCCTTGAACGACCTCGTCTGCGTCGCACCGAGACAGACGCTGTTAAAGAACTTCTCGGCCCCACCGGCAGTCGACGCCGGCACCGCCGCCGAAAGCGCTACCCCCGGAAAGGGTTTGCCGGTCTCCGGGTCAATCGGGCGCATCGCATGGCTCTTGAACGTGATATCCGCAAGACCTTGGACGGCGTAAACCAGCTCGCCTGCAGCCCCGGGGATTACCGGCGCGGCGCTGGGCCGGCGATGGGCCTCGCCGTTGATCAGCACGCGGTTGAGTTGAACTCCGGTGGCGCGCTGGACGTCGGCTACGGCGCCGCGAGCAGTGACCGCATGGTTGAGTTTATCGGTGTAAACCACCCGCAGATGATTCGCAGCGAGATACTGCTGAACCACGGCCATCTCGGCAGCGCTCGGCGCGAACCGGGCCTCGTACTGCTTCAGAGTGAGCCAATGATGGTAGTTGGGAGAACTGCGGTCGTACATCTGGCGGACCATCTCATCAAGTCCTGCTTTGTCATGCAGCTTGAGCCAGAAGGTCACGGCAATCTGCGCTGACGGATCTTCAGCGCCAAGGATCTCAGCAGTTCTAGAATTCGCGGAGATTGCGGGACCTGCGATCAGGAAAACCGCAAGACAGGCAAACACCGCAGAAAGAAATATCCTACAGTTATCTTTTAACATAACGTATCCCTTATTGTTCGTTAGGAGCGGCCACATTTCAGGAGGCCGTAAGGCAAAAAGCAAGAACACCGGATCTTTTACAAAGCAATCAGCCCCGATGACAAGTGGTTTTTGTGTACGCTGATGGAGAGCGGGTGTCAATATTCTCATCAAGCCTTGGGCCGATTCACCCGCGCGTCCAACTTTGATGTCGACGGATCCGACGGTGCAGTTTTCAGAGGCCTCGACTGGCGCTTGCTATTTCCGATTGCTCGCCCCGCGCAGCGTGCGCAGGATGGGTGGATCAAAAGTCAAGCGTTGGCGTCCCGTCTCGGCTAGAATCCGCCGCCTGATCGGGCGGCTCCTTGAATAGACGCCGCACGTCCCCAAACTTCAGGCAGGCCGCATTCCGCTGTGCGAACACTACGGCGATGGCGCGGCACGCTACCTACGACTGGACTTGAATGCTTTCCACATCCAACGTCGCCATCCAGTTTGGCGCGAAACCGCTGTTTGAGCAGGTCACCGTCAAGTTCTGCGACGGCAACCGCTATGGGCTCATCGGAGCGAACGGCTCCGGCAAATCGACCCTGATGAAGATTCTCGGCGGCGAGCTCGAGCCGAGCGCCGGCGATGTGGTGCTGCAGGCGGGAATGCGGCTCGGCAAGCTCAACCAGAACCAGTTCGCCTTCGAGGACGAGCGGGTGCTCGATGTGGTGATGCGCGGCCACACGGAGCTGTGGCAGGCGATGCAGCAGCGCGACCGCATCTATGCCAA
>Ga0074045_10002578_pt1 | contig 16754 bp, 16 predicted proteins | sample BogForMeECP23OM2_FD_94442 | JGI IMG/M metagenome (GOLD analysis project Ga0074045, IMG submission 94442) | Bog forest soil microbial communities from Calvert Island, British Columbia, Canada - Bog Forest MetaG ECP23OM2 | ecosystem: Environmental > Terrestrial > Soil > Wetlands ...
GACTACGACGAGCCGCGGCGCGTGGCGGAGGCGGTCGAGGCGATGGGCCTGCAGTTCGCGGTGATCACCAGCGTCAATCGCGACGACCGCGAGGACGGCGGAGCGGAACTGTTCGCGCAGGTGATCGGCGCGATTCGCCAGCGCGTGGCGGGCTGCGGCGTTGAAGTACTGGTGCCCGATTTTCAAGGCAGCCACGCCGCCATCGAGACCGTGCTCGCAGCCGCGCCGGACGTATTTAATCACAACACCGAAACCGTGCCGCGCCTCTACCGCCAGGTGCGGCTGGGCGCGCGCTACGAACGGTCGCTCGACGTGCTCGGGCATGCCAAGCGAATCGCGCCCGCCGTTCCCACAAAATCCGGGTTGATGCTGGGACTGGGTGAAACCAACGCGGAGATTCTGGAGGTAATGCGCGACCTGCGCGCGCAGGGGGTGGATATCCTCACGCTGGGGCAGTACCTGCGGCCCTCGCCAAAGCACCTCCCGATCGGGCGCTACGTTCCGCCGGAAGAATTTGCCGAGTTGCGCGCGGCTGGCCAGGAAATCGGCTTTGGCCACGTGGAGGCTGGCCCGCTGGTGCGCAGTTCGTATCACGCATCCGGTTTGGCACAGCCAGCGCGGCGGTGCGAGAGTGCGCATGAAGGCTAGCGGACCGGCCGGAGCCGGCGCGCGGCGATGAGCGGTTCGCCGCTTCGCAATCGCCTGCTGCTGGTAGCGGCGGCGGTTCTGTTCTCGACTGGCGGCGCAGCCATCAAAGCGGCGACGCTCACGGGCTGGCAAGTGGCTTGCTTCCGCTCGGGCGTGGCCGCGCTGGTCTTGCTGGCGGCGCTGCCCGGCGCGCGGCGCGGCTGGAGTTGGCGCATCGCTCCGGTGGCTGCGGCGTACGCAGCCACGCTGATCGCCTTCGTCATGGCGAACCGGCTCACCACGTCCGCCAACGCCATATTCCTGCAATCCACGGCTCCGCTCTATTTGCTGTTGCTGAGCCCGCTGCTGCTCAAGGAACGCATCCATCGCGAGGGGCTGTTTTACATGCTTGCCGTAGCTGGGGGCATGGCGCTGTTCTTCGCCGGAGGCCAACCGGTGCTGGCCACCGCGCCCGATCCACCGCGCGGCAACGTGGTCGCCCTGTTTTCCGGACTTGCCTACGCGCTGATGCTGGCGGGCTTGCGCTGGCTGGGCCGGCGTCCGGAGGCGAATGCGGGCCTGGCGGCGGTCGCAATGGGCAACGCGCTGGCTTGCCTGGTCACGCTTCCGATGGCGCTTCCCGTGCGGTCGATGACCTTCGCCGATGGCGCGGTGATTCTTTTCCTCGGCGTGTTCCAGATCGGCTTGGCTTATGTTTGTGTGACGCGCGCGATGCGCCACGTGACCGCCTTCGAGGCCAACACGGTGCTGCTGCTCGAGCCGGCGCTGAACCCGGTGTGGGCGTGGCTGGTGCACGGCGAACGACCGCCGGCGATGGCCCTGACCGGCGGCGCCGTCATCCTCTCCGCCACGCTTGCGCACACCTGGCTCCAGCGGCGCGGATGAAGGGCAGTTAGTCTTCCAGGATCAGGTGCGCCATCCCATACTCGGCGGTGTGGGTGAGAGACAACGAGATATTCCGCACGCCGAGCCGTTCCGCGACTCGCGCGGCCACGCCGTGCAGCCGCAGCGTGGGCTTCCCCGACGGCAGATTGGCCACCTCGAAATCCTGCCACGTCACGCCGTGGCGCCAGCCCGTGCCGATGGCTTTCATGCCCGCCTCCTTGGCCGCAAACCGCGCCGCGAAGCGCTCGAAGCGGTTCGCCTTGCGCTCCACGTACGCGATCTCGGCCGGCGTGTACACGCGCTCCACGAAGCGTGGGCCAAAACGCTCGATCAGGTGCCGCACACGCGGCACTTCCGCCAGGTCCACTCCGGTGCCGACGATCATTTGACCTCCGCACCCGAGGTGGTCAAGGTGAGCCTGCCGTGCTTGACGCCCTTGGTGGCGATCAGCGTGTCCGCCAGCGAGCGCACGGCACCGGCTTTGCCTCGAATCACGATCACTTCCAGGCACAGGTCGTGATCCAGGTGCACGTGCAGTGTCGAAAGAACCGAGCGGTGATATTCGTGCTGGATGCCGGTGAGCTTCTCGCCGAGCAGCCGCGCATGGTGGTCGTAGACCAGCGTGACAGTCCCCACCACATGGCTATCCGGCGACTCCCAGGACTGCTCGACCAATTCCTCGCGGATCATGTCGCGGAACGCCTCGCTGCGATTGGTATACCTGCGGCCAGCGATCAAGCGGTCGAACTTCTCGAGCAAACCCGTGTCGATTGCCACTCCGATGCGGCTTAGTTCACTCATTGCTACACATCGTAGCACTTAGGCGACCGATTGGGCACACGTGGGCTCGTCTGGAATCGCATCGCGGGCACCTTTCCGCACAGCCACGGTCGAAAAGTCCGACAAGCGGCGGGGACAAGGATCGGGGTTCGCTGGAACCTCAGCGGGGAGACCTGGTCAGGCCTTCTTGTTCTGCGCAGCGCGCTTGCGGTGCTCCGCCCAGCGCTTCTTTTGCGCGGCTGCGATGCGTGCTCGCGCCGCGGGACTGAGGACGCGTCGCGTCGCCGGTCCTGCCGACGCGGCGGCGGAAGGAAGAGGAACCCGCTTGCCCTTGAGCTGGGCCTGGATGCGGCGAATCTGGTCTTCGATCTTCTGCTTCTCCACCTGATAACCCACCAGGGCCATTTGCAGCGTGGTTAAATCCTCTTGGCTTCTGCCTTTTGCCATAAAACTCTCCCGCACAAATATAACATATCAATTGCGAGCTTGTGTCAAGATTAGTATGACAACGTGCGGAGGCACGTTACAAGAGTATGCGGGCGTTGATTCAACGGGTAACAGAGGCGACAGTTACTATAGATAAAAGTACTATTGGATCTATACGTAAGGGATTGCTCGCATTTGTGGGTGTAAGCCGCACCGATACGACTCTCGATGCGGACTATGTGCTCGGCAAGTTGCTCGGCCTGCGTATCTTTCCTGACGACGACGGCAAGATGAACCGCAACGTAGTCGAAGCCGGCGGAGCGCTTCTGCTGGTGTCCCAGTTCACACTCTATGGAGATTGCCGCAAGGGACGGCGCCCCAGCTTCGATAACGCGGCATCGCCGCAGCAGGCGCTCGCGCTGTATAACTACTTCGTCGAGTCAGCCAAGCGTGGACCGGTACCGGTCGCAACCGGAGTTTTTCAGGCGGACATGCAGGTGCAATTGATTAACGACGGCCCGGTCACCATTCTGATTGAGTCGGAACGCCCCGCCAGCGGCTCCTGAGCGGCCAGGCGATGCGATTGGCTTCCAAGTAGGCAATCAGTCCGGAAGCCCGTTGGGTAGTTATTACCGAACGAGCCCTATTGCCGGTTTAGGTACCTATCATACAATCGGGTCTGTTTGCTGCTCAGTTCGATTTCCCGGCCGCGGATGAACACATGTTTCATCTGGGTTTGGATTTCCAGTGGGTCTCCCGTTGTCACCATCAGATCGGCGGATTTTCCTTGCTCGATGGAGCCAAGCTGGTCGCCAGCGCCCCAAATCTGTGCCGGGTTGATGGTAATCGCCTTGAGCGCCTCGTCCGGCGGAAGTCCGAAAGCCACCGCGGTCGCGGCTTGATAGGGCAGATTTCTGACAAACTGGTTCTCGAAGGTGCCAAATGCGAACTTAATCCCAGCCTTGTAAACTTCGGCCGGCAGGGTGAACGCTTGGTCGTAGGGTTCGTCTTGACCACGCGGCAGGGCGAGGACTCTTCCCAGAATCACTGGTATGTTCTTGGCTTTCAGCTCCGCCGCGGCGCTTCCAAACTCACGCGGCTGCATGATGACGATCTTCACGTTCTGTTGGCCCGCGAACCGAATGGCATCGTGGATCGCGCGGGGCGTGGCGGCTGCTACGGCCACCGGCAGCTTACCCTCGAGCACCGGCAGCATGGACTCATACTTCAGATCGCGCACCAAGCCGGGCAAATTGGCGGCCTTAGCTTTCTGATAGCGCCGGGCCTCCTCGAAGAATTCCGTCAGCTTGGTCACTTCCTGCTGGTAAGTGCGCATCATCTGCGTGAGAGTCGCGGTCCCAGTCATGCCCGCCAATCCGGCAATGTTCTCCGGTATAGCGCCACCTCGTTCACTGGGCGGGCCTAAGGCCGGAAACCGTACATACACCGCAGCCGGGCTGGAGAAAGTCATATCTTCCCAGGTCCAACCGAAAGTATGGATCAACGCAGCCTGCCCGGAGATATACTGCCGCGCAGCGGCGGGGCGGCCGCCACCCCCGCCGCCACCCCCGTCGCCGGCCGGCAACGTCACAACCGTTGTGATGCCCGCGAGCCGCACCACGGCGAAGTGTTCGCTATCCGAATTCACCGAGGCCAGCGCGCGCAACTGCGGCATGAACTCACCCAGTTCGCCCGTGTCCACCGTCTCGCGGATCATCTCGATCTCGGACAGACCCAGTTCGGTGCCGGAGTCGATCATTCCCGGGTAGACACGGAGCCCTCTGCCATCCACCACGCGCACGCCCTTGGGCGCGATGACTTTCAAACCAATCTCGGCGATCTTTCCATCCACTACCAGAATCGACGCAGCCTTGACAGGCGCGCTCACGACCGGGTAGACGTCCGCGCCGCGAATCAGCACGGTGTTGTTCGAGGCCGCGCTGGCAGCCAGCGCGAAAGCGATCAGAATCCCCAGCAGTCTCATTCGACTGGCCTCCCGCCGGCCGGCGGCTTGGGCTGGCTCTTCTTTTCGTTGTCGATCAACTTTTGTTTCTCCAGGGCCTTGGCAGGCCGGGCGCCGACGTCGCTGTCACGGTCGAAATACACCTGGCCATCGATCAGCACCTTCTGCACCTTGGCGTAATCGGAGAGCGGATCCCGATCGTAGATCGCCAGGTCGGCATCCTTGCCTACCTCAATCGAACCGACCCGGCTGTCGATGCCGAGTTGCTTGGCCGGATTGATCGTCACCATGGCCAGCGCTTCGGTTTCGCTCACGCCGCCATACTTCATCGCCTTGGCCGCCTCGGTGTTCAAGTGACGGATCAGTTCCTCGTCGTCGCTGTTCAGGCTGACCACGATTCCGTTCTTCTGCATGATGGCGGCGTTAAACGGGATCGCGTCGTAGGCTTCTATCTTGAACGCCCACCAGTCGCTGAAAGTGGAAACGCCGGTGCCCGATGCGCCGATCTCCCGCGCTACCTTATAAGCTTCCAGCGCGTGTTGCAACGTGCGGATCTTGAATCCGTAGTCGTCCGCCACGCGCAGCAGCATGAGGATTTCGTCCTCGCGGTAACAATGGGCGTGGACGTACCGCTTGCCTTCCAGCACCTCTTTAAGCGGTTCCAGCTTCAGGTCCTTGCGGGGCGGGATGGCGTGCTCGCCGCGCGCCACTTTGGCGCCGTACTCGTCCCATTCGGCTTTGTAAGCCTTAGCTTCGTTCAGCGCTTCACGGATGGTGTCTTCCACACCCATTCGCGTCGCCGGATAGCGAGCCGGCATGGTCTGCGCGGAGAAGCGGCCGCCCGGTGGATTGCCGGGCCGTTTGGGGTTTTCGCCCAAGGCGAACTTGATGCCCGGCAGCGCACCTTCGAAGATCAACCCTTGTGCGTCCTTGCCCCAGCGCATCTTGAGCACGATGGTCTGCCCGCCGATCGGGTTCGCCGAACCGTGCAGGATGTTGGCCGTTGTCACTCCGCCCGCCAGCGCGCGGTAGATGGCGATGTCCTCGGGATTGATGACGTCCTTGATATTCACCATCGAGGAGACTGCGACGGTGCCTTCATTCACGTTGCCATCCACAGCGATGTGCGAATGGCAATCTATGATCCCGGGGATGACATACTGGCCGCCGGCGTCGATGATGGTGGCATGCTGCGGCATCATCACCTTCTCGCCGACGTCGGCGATCTTCCCATCCTTAATCACCACCGATCCTTGCAGCGTGCCACTGGTCACGGTCATGATGGTGGCGTTCTGGATGACGATTGGTTGGGCGTTCAGAGGCGCCAACGCGGCCAGCGCCAAAATCCAGGACTGTCTCATTGGTTCGCTCCCGGTTGTTCGGTTGTGGCGCGGCCTTCGCCCGCCGGTGGTTCGGGGGCGGGCTTGTACTGCTTGCCGTCGACGAAGATCATTTCGATTTGCGTATGGTCGTCGAACAGGTCGCCCTTGGTGACCACCAGGTTGGCGATTTTGCCCACGTCGATGCTGCCCAGACGGTCCGCCACGCCATAAATTTCGGCGGGCGAGAGAGTTAGCGCGCGCACCGCATCCTGCCGCGACAGGCCGGCGTCGATGGCCTTCTTCACCGCACGCTGCAGATCGCGCGGCTGATCCAGCCCGTCGGAGTACAGCGCAAACGGCACTCCGGCTTTCTGCAGCAGGCCGGGCGCGGCCGGACCCTGGTCGACGTCTTCGAGCGAACGCATGGTCCGGTAGGCTTCCGGATCGGGGTCGTGCGGCGCCTCGCTCCAATGCAAGCTCACCAGCACCGGCGAACCATATTTCTTGACCAGCGGCGCCGCTTCGGGCCGGTACGCTTCCCGCATGCCATACAGTATCGCCGGCTGCCCGAGTTCGGCGGCGAAACGCAGCATGCGATCCATTTCCACGACGCGGTTGGCCGGCAGTAGGATGCGCTTGGATGCAAGCACACCCTCGAGCGCCCGGTCGTACTGCGGCCGCTCCATGCCGCGCGGGTCGTGCGCGTAGGCCTCCTTCACGAGCCGGTAATGTTCCGCATCCAAATAAGTCTGGCGGATGTACGCGATGTATCCCATCAGCGAGTTGGGAAAACCCGCGCCGAAACCGCCGAACATTCCGCCGCCGCGCGAAACGGCCACATACTGGCCGACCGCGGGGACCACTACCATTTCGCCTGCCCGCTCTTCCGAAGCCAAATCGACGATCGAACCCTGGCCACCGAAAATCCCGCGCGCGGGAAATGTGATCGTGGTGGTGAAACCCGCGCTGCGCACGGATTCGATGCGGCGGTCGGAAGGATCGATCTCATCGGCCGCCAGAACCCAGCTCGTGGTGGCGGGACGATCTTCCGGTCCCTTTGCCGGGGCAACTGGCGTGGCAGGGGCTGGTGCGGGTGTGGGCGCGGCCGGTTGTGCCGGCGTAGCCTGATTGCGGCCTCCGCGCGCGGCCGTCGTTGGCGGCGCGGCAAGACTCGGAATGCCGATCGTGCTGAAAGCGTCGATCAGGCCAGGGTAAACCGTCATGCCTTCGCCATCGATGATCCAGGCACCGGCGGGAATCGGCGCATTTACCCCAACCGCCTCGATCAGGCCGTTGCGCACCACCACCGTGCCCTTGCTGAGTACCGGCCCGCTCACGGATACGATCTTCGCGTTGCGGATGGCCAGCGTCCGCGGATTGCTGGCAAAGGCCCAGGCGCACAGCAGCAGTAAAGCTGGAACCAGTTTCCTCATAAGACAAACTGTAACCCCATTTCGCGTGCCGGTTCCAGCGCGCCGGCGGATCGGCCGTTGCGGCGGCCGTCAGCGGCCGTCAGTAGCAGCCCCGCCGCCGCATGCTCGTATATACTAACGGAAAATGCCACTCAGACCGCTTCGCATTGCCCTAACGCCGTGCCTGTGGTTGGCGTTATTCTCCGCGTGCGCTTTCGCCCAAGTTGCCATCCGCGGCGTGGTGCACGATCCGGCACATCGGCCCATCGCGGGAGCGCAGGTGGCTGTGCGCTCCACCGATCCGGCACGAAGCGAAAGCATGCACTCGAACGGCGATGGAGAATTCCATTTCGACAATCTGGCCGAGGGCACTTGGACGCTGACCGTATCCGCGCCCGGCTTCCGGCAGCTCGAGCAGAGGGTGACAGTGGCGGCCGGCCGCGTGCCGATCCTCCATCTGCAACTGGAGCTGGCCGTCGTCAACGAGATCGTGACGGTTTCGGGGGGGGCCGACCGGCTCAACACGCAAACCGCGACGCCGCAGGTGCTGGTTGCCGCGGAAGATGTGGCGCGCACGCCCGGCGCGGATCGAACCAACAGCCTTGCCATGATCACGGATTTCACGCCCGGCGCTTACATGGTTCACGACATGCTGCACATGCGCGGCGGCCACCAGGTCAATTGGTGGATCGATGGCGTGCCGGTAATCAATACCAACATCGCAGCCAACGTCGCTCCGCTGGTCAACCCGAAAGACGTGGAGGAACTCGAAATCCAGCGCGGCGGATACGCGAGCGAGTACGGCGACCGCACCTACGGCTTCTTCAACGTGGTGACGCCTTCGGGATTCGAGAGCGACAACCAGGCCGACCTGGTTTTTTCCGCCGGCAATTTCCATTCGACCGACGATCAGCTTGACATCGCCGGGCACACCCTGCGCTTCGCCTACTTCGCCAGCGTGGACGGGAACCGCGGCGAGCTCGGCTTAATGACGCCTATCTCGCAGGTCATACACGATCAGGAAGCAGGCGAGGGCGGGTTCGCTTCCTTGCTCTACAACGCCAGGCCAGCCGACCAATTGCGCTGGGTCGCCTCGGTTCGCTACGACCATTACCAGGTCCCTAACGATTTCGATCTGGAATCGTCCGGCGTTCGCGATCTGGACCTGGAGCAGGACGACCTGGCCGGCTTCCATTGGACGCACGCGTTTTCGAGCGATTGGTTGCTCACGCTTTCGCCCAGCTACCACTTCAATGGCTCGCATTACGTGGGAGGTCCGCTCGACAATCCCTTTATCCTCGACGACAACGAGCGATCGAGTTATGTAGGCGCGTTGGCCGCGCTCGAAGTTCGAAAGACACGGAACATCCTGCGCGTGGGCGTCGATTTCTGGAGCCAGCACGACGACACGCTCTTTGCGCTTACGGCGAATCCGGGCGGCGCGGTCTTCACGCAGGAGGAGAAACACTGGGCGCACTCGATTACGGCGTACGCCGACGATCAGCTCCGGCTCACTGCGTGGCTGACGCTCGACCTGGGAATCCGTCTCACCAGCTATGGCGGATTGGTCAATGAGAGCGCAGCCGACCCGCGCCTGGGCGGCACCATACGCATCCCGCACCTGAACTGGATTCTGCACGGCTACTACGCGTACTACTATCAGCCGCCGCCGCTCGACAGCCTGGCCGGACCCGCGCTCGCATTCGCGCAAACACAAGGGTACGGTTTCATCCCGCTAGCGGGCGAGCGCGACATACAGCACGATGCCGGCGTGACGATTCCGCTGCGCGGCTGGGCGCTCGATACCGACAACTTCCACACCAGCGCGCGCAACTTTCTCGATCACGACGTGATCGGCGATTCGGGCATTTTCATTCCGTTGACCGACCTTGGTGCCATCATCAGCGGCACCGAGGTGATGCTCCGTTCGCCACGGCTGTTGGGCCGGGCGCAATGGCGCGTCGCATGGTCGAATCAGACCGCGCAGGGGATCGGCCCGATCACGGGCGGCTTGCTGGAATCGGCGCCGTCCGGGAGTTTCCTGCTCGATCACGACCAGCGCAACACAGTCACGACGGTGCTCTCGCTGAGCCTGCCGGGGAACCTGTGGGTGACGCCGGCCTGCCAGTTCGGATCGGGATTCCTCAATCAGGACGGCCCATCACACTTGCCGCCGCACTGGACCTTCGATCTCGCGGTGGGCAAGCAATTCCGCGAAGCCTGGACGATTTCCGCCAACGCCGTGAACATCGCCAACACGCGCTATCTTCTCGATACCAGCAACACGTTCGGCGGTACGCATTTCATCGATCCCCGCCAGGTCTATGTGGAGCTGCGCTATCGCTTTCATTTCTGAGCGGGAGCTTGCGTTAACCGCCCCCTATTGTCGCGGCTCTGAAAGGGCGCATCGAAGCCGGGACCATAGGGAGCGGTTGGGGCGGGTCGACCAGCTTATTTTCCGGCAGGCCCTTATCGCCCGGAAGAGACGCTGGAAGAAACAACAGGAGCCTCACACCGGAGACGTCAGTTTCGCTCGTGGCGCGAAGTCCTTTCGCCGCCAACACGCGCGTGCTTTCATCCAAACTGGAGGCCAGCGTGTAGCGATTTTGGACGATCACTACCGGCCCTGGCGCGTCACTCGCATTGCAGAAGCGGGTGCGCAAGCCGGGCTCGAAAAGCTGGTACATCTCTTTCGGTTCGGGACTTGGCACGACCGCGCACTCTCCGTGACTGGTGGCCGCCAGCAGCGCCCGCGCCGCGCCGGGCCAATCTTCGCCGGGGCTGCGGAAATAGCGCACATCCTTGGCCAGCGAGGCCAGCAGGAAAATCGCCAGCAGACTCGGTTGCCACCATTCGCGGCGAGAGCGGGGCAGCCAGACCGTCGCGAGCAACAGCAGCGGCGGCAGCACGAACAGAACCTGGCGCACGGCGAAGAAGTAGCCAGACATCGCGTCGGCTGCAATTGCGCAGACGATGCCGGATATTACGCTTCCGAGCAGAAACCGCCGGGCGAGCGGGTCCGCGCGGCGCCAGCCGAGCGTTGCCGCGCCAAGCAGCGAAAGCGAAGCGACATAGCCACCGCCGGAAATCTCGCGGATGAGCATCCAGGGAATCCTCGACGACTGGGAGAAACTAAACTGGCTGGCGGCGATGCCGGAATGCCACGCGCCCCTGACGTGGAAATACCATGGAGCAAACAACAGGCCGGCGATTGCCAGGGCCATCCCGCCCAACCACATCGCCCTACGCCGCCCGCCGCAGGCAATCGCTGCCAGCGCTCCCAGTTGCACCGCCGCAGAGAGCGGTTGCGTGTACAAGCCGGCCGTCACAAACGCGGCGTAAGCCGCCGCCATTCTCCACGACGGCGCCTGTGCCAGCCGCCAGAGGCACCACAGCGCCGCCAGCGAAAAGAACAGCGCTTGCGAATAGGGACGCCCTTCCACCGCGTAATGGAGTTGCAACGGCGTCACCAGAAACGCCACCAACACGACCGCGATTACACCCGCCTTCAGATCGCGCGCGAAACCGAGTAGCGTCGCGGCGGAAAGCAAGCCGAAGATCGCCGGCGCGGCACGCGCAGCCCACGGCGTCAGGCCAAACGTCAAGACGAAAACGCGCTGCGCCAGATAGCCTAGCGGCGCCCCGCCCGGATTGTAAGTGATCCATCGGATCGCGCTATGCGCATTCGGCTGCATGGACGCGACCAGTTGCAACACCTCATCCAACCACAAAGGACGCAGCCCGGTCAGCCACGCCAGCACGGCCGCATACACGGTCAGCAGCAGCAATTCGTGTCTTTTCGGCACCGAAGTTACTGTAACATCGCGGCGCGGCTGCCGCGGAGCGGGCCCTTCAGGCGCACGTGGCGCAGCTTGCAAAACTGCTGAGCCGAGATTCGTTTCGGCATTTCTCCTCCGCGCAAATCCACAATCTGCTGCAAAGAAGAGTCGAGAGGACTCTCGACTCAGCCGGCTTGACAGCCGGCGCCACGATTTCAGGAGAAGCTGTAGATGCCGGCTGCGTCGTCCCAGATGACTTTCTTCTGGTGGCGGAACGAGAGCGTGGCCATGTGGCCGGAGATGGCGGCTTGCTGGCCCACCGTCGGAGGTGCGATCACTTTCTCAGTGCCTAACACGGCTTGAATGAAATTGCGGAAATGGTCGTTGACGCCATCGGCTTCGCCAAAATCGGCCTTACCGTTGAGGTGGATCGGCTTGCGTGCGGCGATGGCGGCTGGCGCCTTGCCGTGGTAGGTTTCCGGATTGAAGTACAGATCCTGCCGGTTCATGACTTCGATGGTGCCTTCATTGCCGCAAACCTGCTCGCCATAACCGTAATGGTCGTTACCGAAGAAGCAACTGTAGTTGATTTGGAAGTTATCGCCGTACTCGTAAATGGCGCTGAACGTATCGGGCACGTCGCGATCATCGTGCCAGCGGTAGATGCCGCCAGAGGCCACACAGGTCTTCGGCGTGGTCTTATTGAGCATGAAATTGACGGCGTCGGTCTGGTGCACCAGCAGGTCCGTCGAAATGCCGCCCGAGTAATCCCAGTACAGCCGCCACTGGAAGTACCGTTCCGGGCTCCAGCTTCGCTTGGGCGCGCTGCCCAAGAAGCGATTCCAATCGGTGTTCTCCGGCGTGGCTTCGGCCGGGATGGCGTACCGCCAGGCAGGTTCGCCCGGCAATGAGTTGCGATACCAGAACGCGCGCACATACTGCACCTGGCCGACCATGCCCTGCTCGATCAGTTCCTTGGCCTTTCTGTAGAGCGACGAGCTGCGGTTCTGCGTGCCCACCTGCACGACTTTGCCGGACTTTTCCCACGCACGCACGATGTCGAAGCCCTCCTCGATGGTGTGCGCCAGCGGCTTTTCGAGGTAGATGTGCTTCCCCGCCTGGAGCGCCGCCACGGCCATGTCGCGGTGCAAATGTTCAGGCGTCATGATGAAGACGGCGTCCACGTTTGGGTCCGCGAGAAGGTCGCGATAGTCCACATAAGCGGCGGGATCGTTGCCCCATACGGATTTCACGCGAGCTTTGGCGCGCGCCAGGAAGCCCAGATAGGTGTCGCACACCGCGGTGACGGCGACGTCATTCGGCGCCGCATTGTGCAGCCACTCGATGGCCAGGTTGCCACGCGTGCCCACGCCGATCCAGCCGATGTTGACCTTGTTGTTCGCCCCGCGGGCGGACATGAGAGCGGGACCGGTGGCCAATGCGGCCGTCTTCAGAAAACTGCGCCGGTTGACGTCTGCGGACATGGATGGGACCTCCTGCTTGGATTGCGAGTTTCATGATATCAGGGTATCTCCGGCACCGGGGCGTGGCGTGCGGCTGCTGTCGCGTGCGGCTGCTTCGGACATTCGCAGCTACTGGGGGTGGATTGGCGCGGATGAATCGGCGCTCGGGCCTGGCGCTTGGTGGGAGTGCGGGCCACCGCTGCGTGGGCACCGCGGCAGGTTCCTGGTCGCGAAACGATATGGTTCGCCGGTGGTCAGGCCGCTGGGGCGCTGGAACTGCGCGCCATGGCCAGCTTGGAGGAACCAGCCGGCCGGCCGAAGGGAGGCGCCATCGAGGCTGCCGAGTAGGCCGCCTTGATCCTTACGACCAGATCGGGACCGAAGGTTTCGACCAGATCGAGGAACGCCGCCACCGGTTCCCGCGCATCTTTCAATCTGGAAACAGCCTCCGGCAAACCGGGCCGGCCAGCGGACTCGGCGGCGCTCTCCACGGCTCCGAGCGAAATACTCGCATAGCCAAACACGCCATCCGAATTCCATGGCCCCATACGCCGCACATCCGGTCCGAAGCGTCTTTCCAGGCGCTGCAAATCGTCTTCCGGAACAACGATCGTTTTCATGCTGCGTTCCCCCCAGCGCTTTGCGCAGTTGCTGCAGGGATGCGGAACCGGTGTTGCCACAGGCTCCAGGCTGAAGTGATCGTGCGAACCACTTCCTCGTTGTTGAGAGGCCTCGCCAGAACATCGTAGCCTCCCAGGTTGAGAACCTCGGCCCACATCCGTTCGTCGGCGACGCGGGAAGTCACGATCAGAGGCGGCGGCGCGGACAGGCCCTCCACAAACTCCAGCAACTCCTTCCACGAACCCGGGGAGAGGTCATACTCACACATCACAATCGAGACCCGGCCCTGCTTCAGGGCACTCATGGCCGCCGAAATGGTTCTCTTGGCGGTCATCGTGAATGCCAGATCCGGATAAAGCGTCCGCCGAGGATTCGTGAGGATGGTTTGCAGGTAGAAGTGATCCTCCTCCGCCGGGCTGACCGAGAGCACCGCTATTCGCTGCGCCACCGGTTCACGAGTTGGTGCAAAGGCTGTCATCGGATGCTACCTTTCCACGTAGACAGTCCCTCCCCTACGGTTCTATGCGTTCTACTAACTAAGGAGGCCATATCAAGATTAAACCAGTTGAACAGGATCTTCAAGATTATATTTAGGGGAGTTTCAATACCCACATTAGTGGGTGTACTGTGGGTAGTAACACATCTAAACCAGTCACTTTCAGTACCCTCCAGATAGTAGACGAGGATAATACCGAATTGTCGTTTCCGTGCCAACGCCATCCCGCCGGATCCACCGTGCTCAGGCAATTTTCGCGCCCGGGTGGGGCACGGCTTCCAACACCTGGGACATCAACAACCCCTTTTCTTTCAGACCCGAAAGCGCCAGGCCATAACGGCCGCGGATGCCTGTCTTTTCGAAGATGTGCTTGAGATGGATTTTGACCGTGCCGATGCGGATGCCGAGAGCGCTGGCGATGTCCTTGTTCTTCAGACCGCGCTCGACCAGCTCCATGACTTCGACTTCCCGCCCCGTCAGCGGCGACCGGGCGGCGCGATACGGGCGGTCCTTTTCCCACATCATGGAATCTTCCATCCACGAGCCGCCCGCCGCAACGGCGCGCACGCACGCCATCACCGAATCCAGCTTGGAAGTCTTGCGAACGACACCGGCCGCTCCGGCTTGCAGGATGCGCAAAGCCTCGGCTTCCGACAGCACCGCCGCCCAGACAATCACGGCCGGGCGCGGATCCATTTGGCGTAAGGTGACCAGCCAGTCCAGCAGGGCGTGGAAACCGAGCGCCTTGTCCACGAGCAGGATGGCCGGCCGCAGTTCCCGCACAGCGTCCATACCGTCCGCCAACGTGCTCTCCGCGGCGACAACGCGCAAGTCCCCCGTCGATTCCAAGAGGCCTCGCAGCCCTTCTATGGCAATCGGCTCTGTATCGCAAACCGCAATGGTGACCAAGAGTTCCCCTTTGCCGGCGTGGACTGTCACGTTCAAATCCTGTTATCGGCTGAATCAGCAAAAACTTTACAGCCCGCTAGTCCGAATCTTCCGCGCGGCGCAGCGGGCCGCATCTAGCCGGAATCGGGCGCTCCCGCATTCCAGGCTCGAAGTCTTACGGGCTGCTATGAGGGTGTAGTGGTGGCGGGGAAAAAGGGATCTCAAAAATTAACGGATGGATTGCCGAACCGGTATTCGGCCAGATCCAGCCAGCGGTCGCTGATGGTGTTCTTTACAAACACAGCCCGTTCGGCATGGAAGCTGCGCGGGCCGCGAAATTCCCCCCAGCGCCGTTCGGCCAGTTGGAGCGCTTCCGCAACATCCCGGTGGGAGAGGTCCTGCGCCAGAGTTACGTGCGGGTGATAAGCGAATGGCTCCTGAAAGGCCAGTGAATTCGAGTTCATTGCAGTGTGGATCTCACGGAGCTCGCGGGCCCCGGCTCCCACATCCAAATAAATCACGTCGGTCACTGGAAACATCCGAATCCCAGTCAGTTCCACGTCAAAGGCGGCGCGGGGCTGGAGCGTGCGGCAGACCTCGGCCCAAGCCAGGCGCCACTCGCCGGCCAGAGGGCGGGGCGGCAACAGACTGACGTGCGCGCGCGGGTCGTCGTGGGGCACCAATTCGCGCCGCAAATCATCGAGAAACTCTCCCAGCGGAGCCGGTATGTAACTAACCAGGGCGAAGACGTTCAACCACTCTTCGGCCGGGACGGACCCCGGCGACCCCTTCGCATCGGAACTCATTGCCTCTGACCATTCTAGAGGGTTTGCGCGGCCTCTGTGGGGCCACTCCCGACATTCGCTTCCGGCGTCGATCTTGATACGCTCAAGAAGATGCCTCCCGCCAACCACCTCAATCCTCTTCTATCCCCTGAGTTTCGCATCCCGTTCGACCGCATCCGCGCAGAGCACGTGGCCCCAGCTACCGAAGAGCTGCTGCGCCAGGGCCGCCAGCGCCTGGAAGAAGTGGCGGGCGACGCCGGAAAGCGCACTTTTCTCAACACGTTACGGGCACTCGACGATCTGTCGGAGCCGATCGAGTATGCCATCGGCGTGGTGCGCCACCTGGAGGCCGTCGCCACCTATCCGGAGTTGCGAGCCGCCTACAGCGCCGCGCAACCGGAGGTCAGCGCGTTTTATTCCGGCATTCCGCTGCATGCCGGCCTTTGGCGCGCAGTGCAGGATTTTGCCGCGACCGAAGAGGCCACGCGCCTGGAAGGAGAGCGCCGACGTCTTCTTACCAAGACAATCGACAACTTCCGCCGCCACGGCGCCAATCTCGACGCGGCCGGCAAGCAGCGGTTGGAGGCGCTCGATGTGGAGCTGAGCCGGCTCACCATCAAGTTCGCCGAAAACGTGCTCGATTCCACCAACGCCTTCGAGCTGATCATCACGGATCCGGCCGGTCTGGCCGGCCTGCCGCCCAGCGCCGTGGACGCCGCCCGCGAGAGCGCCGCGCGCAAGGGCCGCGATGGCTGGCGCTTTACGCTGCACGCGCCCGAGTACTTCTCGGTGATGACTTACCTGGACGATGTCGCGATCCGCCGCCAGGTGTCCGAAGCCTTCACCGTGCGTGCGACCGAAGCGGAGCGCGACAACCGCCCGCTGATCGCGCGCATCCTCGAAGTGCGCGCCGAGAAGGCTCGCCTGCTTGGCTTCGCAAACTTCGCCGACCTGGTACTGGAAGACCGCATGGCGCATAGTGGCGCACGCGCGCTCGCCTTTCTGGACGATTTGAAAGCGAAGACCGCAGCGCGCTTCCGCGAGGAGAATCGCGAGCTGCTCGAATTCCGCCGGTCGATTGAAGGTTCGGGCGCCGACGAATTGGCGGGCTGGGATGTGGCCTACTACGCGGAAAAGCAGCGCGCGGCGCTCTACGATTTCGATGAAGAGGCCCTGCGGCCTTACTTCCCGCTGGAACAGGCCGTGGCCGGATTGTTCGAGCTGGTGCGCCGATTGTATGGCTTGCGCATCGAGCCGGAGGCCGGCGCGCCGGCGTGGGACGCGGC
>Ga0074045_10002579_pt1 | contig 16752 bp, 13 predicted proteins | sample BogForMeECP23OM2_FD_94442 | JGI IMG/M metagenome (GOLD analysis project Ga0074045, IMG submission 94442) | Bog forest soil microbial communities from Calvert Island, British Columbia, Canada - Bog Forest MetaG ECP23OM2 | ecosystem: Environmental > Terrestrial > Soil > Wetlands ...
CTGCACCTGGCCATGCATTATGGCCAGTTGACGCCGACGGTGGCGCGATTCTATCTGGCGATTAACCTGCACAATTACGATCAGCGATATGAGGAGGCACTGCAGGTGCTGAGGCCGCTGGTGGAGGAATACCCGCAGAATCCGTTGTTCCAACTGGCGATCGGCGATCTGTATGCGAAGCTTGGCAGGAAGCCACAGGCGCTGGAAGCCTACCGGGCGGCGGCCGCGTCTCCTAATCTGGCGGAGCCAGCATGCCACAGGAACATCCAATCATTGGCGCAGGCGTCACTTGCGGCGCTGGGTGGGACTCCTTTGCCCAGGCACTGAAGGACTTTCCTCCAGCGCTGGGCTGCGCAATAATAGGCAAGGGTAGATTTGTGTTCCGGCACCGCGTCCTTCCTGGATCCCCAGGGGCGGGTCAACGCGGCTTGCTGATTTTGCATCTCAACCCACACAGACGCGCCTGAGTGTCCTTTTTCCGCCTTTTAGGCGGGGAGTTGGCGCACACCGTTGTGTTCGGGTGTAAGGAGAGTTCATGAGGCAGTCTTGGAGAGCACTTGGCGTGGCGCTTTTGGCGCTGGGCTTGGAGGCCGGGTGCAACGATTACAACACCTCCATCCAAGCCCCCACAGGGGCATCGATTCTGACTCTTGCGCCCTCGGGAGTGGTCTACGGCAGCGCCGGTTTCACGCTGACCGTGTTTGCCTCGGGCTCAAACGGCTTCCAAACGAACACCGTGGTCGAATGGAATGGGCAGAAGCTGGCCTCTACCTATGTGGATGTCGAGACCATGCAAGCGACCGTGCCCGCTAATCTGGTTGTGAAGGTCGGGACCTCTTACGTGAATACGTATACGCCGCAATCGGGTACGGGGATGAATGGACTGTCGAACTCGATTGCCTTTTTGATTTACGGGACACCCAACCCTGCTCCGGTGGTTACGTCCGTGACACCGAATACGGCGGCGTCTTGCGGCAGCAGTTGTGGGAATGCTTCGGTGAAGATCACGATTGCGGGGTCCGATTTTCTGACCACATCCACAAACGGCGCTTCGACGGTGCAGTTCACCGGGTTAGCCACGAATGAGGTGCCGACGACGATCAGCACCACTAGCATTACTTCAACGCAGATTCAGGCGGTGATTCCGGGAACCATGCTGGCGGATGCGGACGCTAACGCACAGATCAGCGTCACGAATCCGCCGAGCGGCGTGTGCCTGGTGGCCTGTCCGGTTTTGGGCGGTGGAACAGCAGGACTACCGTTTACGATCACGGGTGGAGCGGCGGCCACGGCAGTAGCAGAGGAAACGCCGGCGTTGAGCCAGGATGGGCGCTACGTGGCGTTCTCTGCACAGGAAAACGAGACAATACAGATCATGTTGCGGGATACCTGCCTGGGAGTGCAGAACGGATGCACGGCGAGCACAAAACTCATTTCCGTGGCCGCAGACAATACGCCGGGAAACGCAGACAGCCACACGCCGGTGATCAGCACGGACGGGCGGTACATCGCGTTCAGTTCGGCGGCGACAAATCTTTTGGAAGGCGCTGCCCCTGGGCGCCAGATTTATTTGCGCGACACCTGTGCGGGAGCGAGTGCTTCCTGCAAGGCAGCGACGTCGCTGGTTTCAACGGACCCCGGAGGCGCGCTGAACGGCACAGAGAGCATATTCCCTTCGATCAGTTCTTCGGGACGCTTCATCGTATTTCTGGCGATAACACCCAGCCAGGGAGCGGCGAACGGGAAAATGCCGGCAGGCGCGGCGGCTTGGCCAAACAGCGGTTTGCGCCAGGTTTTCCTGCGGGATACCTGCTTGGGGGCGACGAATTGCACTCCGAAAACAACGCGCATTTCCCTCTCACCCGGGGATACGCCCGCGAACTCGAACAAGCCGGTGGGTCCGGCGCTGAGTGGCCTGGCCAAACAGGTCGCGCTGGCGGATCGCAAGAACGCGACGGTGTTTACGCCCACAATAGTTGTGGACGATGAAGTCTTTCTCGCGGTGACGCAGGATCCCAAACAATAGGCAGAGCGGCGGAGCGCGACGACACGCGTGTTGCGCCCTATGCGGTTGCACACCCTCGATTGCCTAGCGCGAGCAATCCCATTCCCAAGTGACGATAGCCAGGTTTTTCTCGTGCAATCCGAACTTGAAGAGAGATTCCTCCGCTCCGGGACGGCATAGGGCGCCGTCCCTCCGGTCGGAATGACAAATTTGGGGTGCGGGATGGTGTGGAAGAATTAGCCTTCGGCGAAGTTGAATTTTTTCGCGACAATCGATTGAAACAAAATAAAGATGCGTTCGGCTACGATTGGCCGACTTCGTATTTCAGGTTTAGTTGAAACGCACCTTGATACCCGGGCGCTTATCGAGGTGCACGGATTCGACGAAACGCACCTGGCGTTCATCGAGAGTGAGAATCATGGAGGAGGTGCGCACGCCTTCGCCGAAGAAGCGCACGCCCTTGAGCAGATTGCCGTCGGTGACGCCGGAGCAGGCGAAGATCATCTTCTTGCCGGGAGCCAGATCTTCGGTGGCGAGAATGCGCTGGGGATCCTTGACGCCCATGCGCGCGAGTCGTTCGTGATGCTCGGGTCTGCTGACGACGAGGCGGGCGAGAATCTGGCCATTAAGGCAGCGAAGCGCCGCGGCCGTAAGCACGCCTTCAGGAGCGCCGCCCGTGCCCATGACCATGTGCACACCGGTGCCGACAACCGCAGCGGAAATGCCGGCGGAGAGGTCGCCATCACTGATAAGCCGGATGCGCGCGCCGGCGGCGCGAATTTCCTCGATCAGTTTTTCGTGGCGGGGACGATCGAGAACGATGACCACGAGATCTTCGACGTCGCGCTCAAGACACTTGGCGACGGCGCGGAGGTTGTCGAGGACAGGGGCGTCGAGATCCACGGCGCCTTTGCATGCGGGGCCAACCACAATCTTCTCCATGTACAAATCAGGAGCATGTAGCAAGCCGCCCTTTTCGCTGGCGGCAAGAACGACGATGGCGTTGGGCGCGCCGGTGGCGCACAGGTTGGTGCCCTCGAGCGGGTCCACGGCGATATCCACCAGGGGGAAAAGGGCTTTGGGGACGTGAGTGGCGAGGCCGACCTTCTCGCCGATGTAGAGCATGGGCGCTTTGTCGCGCTCGCCTTCGCCAATGACGATGGTGCCGTCCATTTGCACTTCATCCATGGTCTTGCGCATGGCTTCGACGGCCGCTTCGTCGGCTTTGTGGCCATCGCCAAAGCCCATGGTGCGGGCGGAAGCGATGGCGGCATTTTCCACGACGCGCAGAAATTCCAGGCTGAGTTGTTCTTCCATGCAGGACGCCCTCCGAGACGGCTTATGTTAGGCCATAGCAATGCTTATGGTCGAGAGGGAGCCGCGGGGAGAGAGTGGATCGGTCATCGTTGTACTCATTCGCGAACGAGGGAGCGCGGGACCTCCGGGCTATGGGGCGGCGGCTGGGAGAGGCTGAATCGTGACGTTGAGGAGACTGGGGTCGGTGAATTCGGTCTGGTCGCCGGCGCGTTTCCCGGCTATGGGGAGCAGGCGTGCGGTGAGCGGCTTGTTCCATTTGACGGAGAGCGAAGCCATATCGCCGATGATGCGGGAGAGGGTGTCGAGGCTCGTGTCGCCGGGAAGAGGAACCGTGTCGAGGCCGGTGCCACAAACAGCGGAGTAGCTGAGCAGAGCATCGAGAGAAATCAGGCCGTTGTTCCAGCGCTCGGCGAGGCGCGGGTCCTCCAGGATGGGGAGCATCAGGCCGGAGTATCCAGCTTTGCGGGCGCCAATGTCCTTAAATGTGGAAGTGATGGTGGCGACAGCAGTGAGCGTGCCACTGGTGCCGATGGGCTGGTGAGATAGCGCTTCAATGGCGGCGCCGATGGAGGCGTCTTTTGCAGGCGCGGGCGAGAGATCCAGGCCCAGGTAGGTCCAGCCTTGCTCGCGGTCGGCGCGGCTGGCGAGTTCCTCGACATCAAAGGATTGTTGAACGAGGAGGTCGAGCAAGCGGCGCCGGGCCGTGGGGATATCCGGAGCATTCTGGAAGGCAGCGGCGACGGTGTTGGCGGATTCCAGGCCCACGGTGAACTGGTGGCCATTGCCGGTGTGATAGGCCGCGGGAAAGAACGGCGAGTAGGGAGGAACGCTGGCGATGGCGGCGAAACGGAAATTGCTTTCGCTGTGCGGCGTGGTGTCCGCGAGTTTCTTGATGACACGCGCGGCGGCTTTGACGGCGGGCCAGTTGACGCTGTCGTCCTTGGTTACGAAAACGGTGCCATTGATGGATTTGGTGTTCCGCAGGATTTCCGCGAGCAGATCGGCTTGGGCGTCGCCATCATCGCCGGAGAGATATGCCGGGCCAATAGAAAGAAGGATGTGGTCCTGCTGGGCGAGGCCGTCGAGGTCTTTGAAAAACTGCAACGCCTCATCGCGGGAAAGAGACTTGGTGTACTCGGGGAACGGCTGCGTGGCGATGCGCAGGGTCTCGACGGTGTAGCCGCGGGACTCGAAAACAGTTTGGGCGTATTTGAGGAAGCGCAGCGCTTCGGAGATTTGGATCTGGTAGCGGGCGCGGTCGAGGTTGATGAATGCGGTGATGGCGCGGACCTTGGGCTTTGGAAGGCTTTCGGACTTTTCTTGCGCGACGGTAGAAAACACAACAAAAGACAGGAGCAGAATGCAATTAACTACGGGGCGAAGATTGCGAGTGCGGAGCGACATAAAGTTTTAGACGAATGCGGCGATGCCGGTAATTTTCTCCCCGATGATGAGCTTGTGGATGTCGTTGGTGCCCTCGTAGGTGTAGACGCTTTCGAGGTTGTTCATGTGGCGCATAACGCAGTAATCGTCCACGATGCCGTTGGCGCCGAGGATGTCGCGGGCTTTGCGCGCGGTTTCCAGAGCGATGGCGACATTGTTCATCTTTAGCATGGAGATGTGCGCGGCATCGGCTTTGCCCTGATCCTTCAGGCGGCCGACGTGTAGAGCCAGTAATTGGCCCTTGGTGATTTCGGTGATCATCCAGGCGAGTTTTTCCTGGACAAGCTGGTGTGAAGCGATGGGCTTGTTGGCAAACTGCTTGCGCGTCTTGGCGTATTGCAGCGCCGTGTCGTAACAGGCCATGGCGGCGCCCAGCGCGCCCCAGCCGATGCCATAGCGCGCCTGGTTGAGGCAGCTCAGCGGACCGCGCAGGCCAGTGACGCCCGGGAGCAGATTCGCTTCGGGGATTTCGCAATCGGAGAAAGAGAGACCGGAGGTGACGGATGCGCGCAACGACCATTTGCCGTGAACATCCCAGGCCTTGAAACCTGGCGCTCCCTTCTCGACGAGGAAGCCGCGCACCTTTTCGTCCTCGCATTTGGCCCAGACGACGGAAACGTCGGCGAGGGAGCCGTTGGTGATCCACATTTTTTCGCCGTTGAGGATGTACTTGTCGCCTTTTTTTACGGCGCGGGTGAGCATCCCGCCGGGATTCGAGCCGAATTGCGGCTCGGTGAGGCCGAAGCTGCCGATGGCTTTGCCTTCCTGGAGCAACGGAAGCCATTTATCCTTCTGAGCGTCGCTGCCGTAGGAGTGGATCGGGTACATCACCAAGCCGGTTTGGACGGAGACGAAACTGCGCAAACCGGAATCGCCGCGCTCGAGCTCCTGGTTCATCAGGCCGTACGCAACGTTGGACATTTCCGCGCAGCCATAGCCCTGCAGATTCGCGCCGAAAAAGCCGAGCTCGCCGAGTTGCGGCACAAGCTGCATCGGGAACGTGGCTTCGCGGCTGTGCTTTTCGATAATGGGAAGGATTTCGTTGTCGACGAATTGGCGGGCGGTGTGGCGAACGAGTTTTTCTTCGTCGTTGAGCAGGAAATCAAATTCGATGAAATCGACACCGGGGAATGAAGGCATGAGAGGCTCCGAAGAGCCAGAGTAGCAAAGGGCAAAGGGTGCGGCAAGGAAGGGAGAGGCGGGCAGTGGGCAGTTTGCGATCATGCGACGTGATCGCCGACAAAGCCGAGCGCAACCTTGACCGCGCAATCGAAGAGAAGCAAGGGCAACGGCTGAAGTCAATGGGCTACGAATTGCTGCGGATCACGTCGAATTCCAGAACAATGGGCCTGCAATCGGGCGATGGCCTCGGAGAAGGTTGTGCTTCCACTTCCGCGGCGAGGTCAGGGCTTTGCTGTCCCGCGCGAGGAACCTTGTTGGCTGCCACGCTGAAGGACGCGTATGTATTTTACGAGGCCCTGGATTTGCCCCTCCGCCAACCCAATGTGCAGGAATGCGTGAGGATACTCCTTGTGCTGCGTGCCGTGAGCGATGGAATTGTAGATGTCCGCGTCACTCATTTCCACGATGCGTTTCGATCGAAGATCAGGCACATCGAGTTTCGATACCACGCCCGTGTGCCCGCTTCCGTCCTTGGCATGACAGTTCGCGCACTTCTGTGTATACAGCGCCACCGAATCTTGGCCAAAGGCGCGGCCTCCGCCCAGCATTAGGCCGAGGAACCCGAGGGCAACGATCATTCGCGTCATGTTAGGCGAGAACACTCCTTTTAGTTTTGAGCTACCTGTAGAACGTTGCTACAAGAGTAATCGGGAATTTCCGATTTGAAAAGATCGCTCACCCTTTGGTGCTCATAACGTAAATACAGATACGGATGGTCCTCCACGGCCAGACTGTACAGCGAGTCTGTGCTCTTACCTGAGCCCAGCCCATTTGCAGGGTTGTCCCGGCGCAGTCAGGGGAGCCTGCCCGCAACAGAGCCTGCCAGTATGGAATCGAAAGAAACCCCAATAAAACGCGCAAACCGGACAATTGGATTCCACATGTCCGAAGTGATGACGGCGTTCAAACTGTCCTCGCCGGGGGTGTTTTCACCAAATTGACCAACGAGACCCATGTACCGAAGTCGATGAACGCCGACCCGTCTGGGGTGACGGAAGTGCGCATTCAAAACCTGGCGGCGTACATAAAGACCCTGCAGGAGAAAGCGCCAGCTTCCCAGAAGCAGGCTTCCGCGGTTCGATGATTTCCATTCATTTTCGGCCCCGGTTGTGTTCGCTGCTGCTAGGGGTGCCGCTTTGTTCCATGGATGTGCATCACAGTTTTCTGTCACAGGTCCGGTATAGGATCGCGTGCGGTGTTCTGTTTGGAGGTGACACATGGACCGCAGAGGATGGTTCCGTGGTGCGGCCTTGGTGGGGGCTGGATTGGCCTTTCCTCGCGCGACGGACTCGACCGTCGGCGAAGAAACTTCCGAGGCCCAGAGCAGAATCAAAAAGGCCGCAGCGGCCGGGCTGGCCATGGAACGCCGGGACTGGGAACAGGGCATCCTGGCCCAAGCTTTCCTGGAGGCTGGTGATGACGAGAACGTCATTCTGCTCACCAAGGCCGCCATTGTGCAGCGCGTTCCCGATGGACGATTGGGCGTGGTGATCGAGGGAGGAACGACGGATCCTGCAATGGGCGGCGAGGCGTACTGGCGCGCGGGCGAGTTGACCGGCGACGCTGAAATCCAGGAGGCCGCACGCGGGCTGCTCGAGTGGATCTTGCACAGGGCGCCACGCGCGGCGGATGGAACGTTGTATCACGTCTTCAGGGAACCGCAAGTGTGGTCCGACGGGTTTAACGGCGCTCCGCCATTTCTTGCCGCCACGGGGCACTATGACGAGGCCATGCGCCAGATCGACGGCTTCCGAGTACGGCTTTGGGACCCCAAGAAGAAATTGCTGGCGCACATTTGGGATGACGGCGAGAAAGCGGAGAATCGAAAAGAATTCTGGGGCGGCGGTAACGGCTGGGCGGCTGCGGGACTTGCGCGCGTGATTCGAGCGTTGCCCGCGGAGCGGAAAGATGACCGGCAGAGGCTGGCGGCGTTTGTCGTGGAGCTGATTGACGGGTGCTTGAGCTACCAGCGAGCGGATGGGCTCTTCCATGATGTCGTGGACCGTCCAGACACTTTCGTCGAAGCAAACCTGGCGCAGATGTTGGCCTTCGCGGTTTATACGGGGATTCTTGGCGGATGGCTGCCCGGACGATACCGGGCTGTGGCGGACAAGATGCGAGATGCAACGCGTGGCAAGATGGATTCCTTTGGGTACGTGCAAAGCGTTTGCGGCGCGCCCAACTTTGACCGCCAGGGCACCTCGACGGAAGCGCAAGCCTTCGCGATCATGATGGAAGCTGCAGGGAACAAACTGCGGTAGCGAAGTCAGTTGCAATGTCTGAAGGACACCTTAACTGCAAACTGGGCTGCTAGCCTCCGACAGCCAGTGTTCTTGCAGGTGACCAGATCAGATGCATGGGACCGCGGCGAGGGTTAGTAGATATCGATGGTGGTGACGCTGAGCGCAGGAAGAGTGATCGTGAGCGAGGAGCCGCTGGCGGGCAGGGTGCCTGCGGAGACGGGGGCGACGGGGCTCTGGCCCTGGGCGGTGGTGGCGGTCATCTGGTAGAGATGTGCGGTGCCGGAGAGTGACTGGCCGGTGATGGCGGTGACCTGGGCGGAAGTGGAACGGTTGATGGCGACGAAGACGACGCGGCCGGGAGTGGTGCTGTCCGTGCTGGCGTAGACGACGACGTTTTGCACGTTGCTGGAAGTGGCTTGCAGGGAGGTGTCGCCGAAACTGGAATTTGCACCGTCGAAATCGCGGAACGCGCGGAAGCCTGCAAGGGCATAGGAATACGTGCCATTGGGAGGCCAAAAATTGGCGGCAAAAACGCCTTGAGCACCGAAGATGCCGAGGTTGTCGGCCTGCGCGATCGTACCAGCGATGTGATTCCACCCCCCGTTCTCATACTCGGTGATGGCGATCTTCATTCCAGGGAATTCCGCGTTAATTCTGGACTGCAAGCGGCCGAGGATGTAGATGGGGCCGCCGAGCACGTCGGTGGTAATCCAGGAGCTTTCGGTGTAGGTGGCGTCCCAGAGGCTGCGGGGGCTCTGGACGATGGCTTGCACCTGGTCAGCGGTCAAGGAAGAGCCACTGAGACCTATGACGCGATTTCCACTGGCATCCGTGGCTTCCGAATACCAGTGAAAGTCATAGACATCCACCAGCGGTTTGCCATAGGTGGCGGAAGCCGTTTTGAGCGCGGGGAGATATTTATCGGGGAACCAGTTGTTGCCAGAAGGAGTGGCGCTGAGTTCGCCTTGCCAGTTGTAGATTCCTTCAAATCCGTAGTGGACCGGACCGAAAATAAGGACATCAGGGAATTGGTCCTTGAGCGCCTGGGTGAGGGCGAGGGTCTTGGCGATATAGGTGTCGGAGGTGACGGGGTTGGGGCCCTGCACCTCAAGATGCGTGGAGTTCCAGAGTTCCGGCTCGTTGTCGAGTTCGACGAAGGTGGGGTAAGTGGTGGGATTGGTGCCGAAGATGGATTGGCCGGAGAATTTTTGATCGAGGGCCCAGATGAACTCGTCCATGTAGACGTAGTTGTCAGTGGTAGGAGGATTGAGCGTGAAGGGAGTGGAGGACTGCGTGCTTTTCTGGTAGACGACCTGTTTGAATCGCGTGAGGTCCGGGGGATCGGCGACGCTCACAGGGCCATTTTCGTCGCCCGCGACGAGACCCTGGAGTTGGAAGGTGACGAGGCTGGCCATGGCGTCGGCTTGGTCGCCCGCGATGAAGCTGCGGACGGCTTCGGCGGGCGTGGTGCTGGTGCTGAGGTAGTCGTCGTTTTCGTAGAGGTAGTCGCTGCCGGCGTTGGAGGCGTTGGTTTCCCAGTTGTAGGCGGTCCAGCGATTGCCGCCATCACGATCGAAGGTGAGATGAGGCGGCGGATCGGTTTCACCGGAGTAAAAATTGAGGCCGTAGATGTAGGGAGAAATGGGATGAGTGCTGGCGGGATTGATGGTGATGGTGACATCGGCTTGGGTGCCCACAGGAGTTGCCGTGGCTTGCGAAGAAGGATTGCTTTCGCCGGCGGAGTTCACGGCGGTGACGACGTAGTAGTAAGGCGTGCCGTTGGAGAGGCCGGTGTTGGTGTAGCTGGGAGTCGCGGGTGAGGCAATGGTCGTGTACGGGCCGCCGCTGGTGGTGGAACGCTTGACGTTGTAACTCGTTGCGCCGGTACTGGCGTTCCAGGTGAGGCTGATTTGTGCGTTGCCAGCGGTGGCTTGCAGGCCGGTAGGCGTAGGTGGAATCGAGACGGAAGCAGCCGGGGTGGCAGTCGCTTGAGAAGAAGGGCCACTTTCGCCGGCGGAATTCACTGCAGTGACAACGTAGTAGTAAGGCGTGCCATTGGTGAGGCCGGTGTTGGTGTAGCTGGGAGTCGCGGGTGAGGCGATGGTCGTGTACGGGCCACCATTGGTGGTGGAGCGTTTTACGTTGTAACTCGTTGCTCCGGTGCTGGCATTCCAGGTGAGGGTGACTTGCGCGTTTCCAGGGCTAGCTTGGAGCCCTGCCGGGGCGGCCGGCGGTTGCGTCCCGCCACCGCCTCCACCACCGTTTGAGGAAACCGAGCCACATCCAGCCAGGAATAGAAGAAGCGGGAGCGTAAGCAACAAAAAGATGTTGCGCGGGCCGTGAAAGTGGAATGCCATGGCGCGACTCCCTGCAGCGGTTGGGGCTGGGGCGAGGGTCTAGGGGTTACAGGTTAGGCGGGCGGAGGAGGGGGGACAACCTGTTCGGAGGGACAGAATTGGGCCGGGGTACGGCGCCCCGAGGTTTCTTTAGTTTGACGGGATTTTGAAGAGAGGCCGGCAAATCCGCCACGGGCGAGCCTGCGCGAGGTGATCGCCAAGTCTCGCCTGCCTGTGAGAGAGAGCGCGAAGAACAGGTACACTGGAGGGGAACGGAAAGGAACCGGGAGACGTGGCGAAAAGGGGAACGATGCAGGGGCGGGGGAAGGTAAACCCGGCGATTTTGATTTTTGATGTGGATGGTGTGCTGGTGGATGTGCGGGAGACCTACTGGCGATCGGGGCTGCAGACAATGCAGCACCTGACCGGGAAGAAGCCGACGTGGGCGGAGTTTTACGAGTGGAAGCAAAAGCCTGGGAACAACGATGACTGGCGCCTGGTGTCGCGCTGGGCCACGGCGCTGGGCGTGCCAACGACCTATGAACAGGCGCGCGCGGCGTTCCAGTTATTCTACTGGGGAAATGACGGGCGGCCGGGTAACGTGCTGAAGGAAAAGCTGGTGGTGACGCCGCGCTTGATCGAGAAATGGGCCAAGGGGCGGGAGCTAAACCTTTTCACGGGGCGCACGCGGGAGGAATTCACGTTTACTTTCGAGCGCTGGGCGGCAGCGAAGTGCTTCCGCACGGTGGTGACAATGGACGACGCCGAGAAGAAGCCCGATCCGCAGGGATTGCTGATGATACTGGCGGGACGCGATCCGGGCAGCGCGCTCTACCTTGGTGACAACATTGATGATGCGCTGGCGGCGAAGGCGGCGGGCGTGCCCTTCATCGGAATATTGCCAAAGGGGGCGTTTGATTACCGGCAGCGCGCAAGGGAGTTTCGCAAGTTGGGCGCGTTGGCGCTCCTGGAACGAGCGCGGGACCTGGATCGCTGGCTGGCGTGAGGCCGCCAGGCAGCCCCAGGGCACCCGGTTGAATCCTATCTGGTAAACTTCCCTGCGGAGAATGCGGGAACTCTAGCAGGCATTTTGGGGAACGAGGAATTGGGGCATATTGGCCCTCTGGACGCCAAGAATGAAAAAAACGATTTGCATTGCCGCTTTTGGATTGGGTTTCATCGGGGCACAGAATCTGCATGCTCAAGCGCCCCCGGGACCCATTCAGCCAGCTCCCTCCGTGGTTTCTTCCACGGCGCCGCCCGCGCCGCCCGTAAAACGGATTGAACCCAGGAAGAACATTCTGGGAACGTGGAAGCTGAATACCGACGAAAGCGACGATCCGCGGCAAAAAAGCGCGCAACGCTCAGCGGGGAGTTCCACTGGCAACCCTGGTGGGAATGGAGGTCCGCGAATGGGCTGGCCCGGCGGCGGGATGGGCGGGGGAGGAATGGGCGGGGGACACCACGGGAATAACGGATCGCAAAATGGCACGGCACAAGATCGCGATCGCTACAACCAGTTACTGGACCCATCAATCCGTCTGGAGTTGACGCGGAAGAGTGATAAAGATCCCATCGTCGAAATGATGGGGGATCAGAGCCGGAAGACGATTTTCTATACCGACGGACACAAACCCGATGAGCCTGCGGGTGTCGGCACGGAAGTAGTGGAAGCAAAGTGGGACGGCGCGAAACTCGTGAGCGATTCCACGCTGCCAAAGAACGGCTCGTTGAAGCGCACCTACGAGGTGTCGCCGGATGGACTGCAGTTGTGGGAAGAAGTGGAGATGGTGAACAGCAAGGACAAATACCCGGTCAAATTCCGCTTCGTTTATGACGCCGTAGCCTCGGGCGAGAATTACTAGCATCAGCCTGAGGTTTGGAGTTGAGGAGAGATTCATCGCACAAAAAGCGTGCGATGGAAAACCGTACCTCCACTTCGCGGCCCGACGCGCCGAAAGGCGGCGCGTGATGTGGAAGAACTCAACTTCGGTTTTCAGAATTAGAGAATTTCAGGCGCGCAATTTCGGCAGGGCCTGTTCGAGGTCGGCGAGGAGATCCTCCGTGGATTCGAGGCCGATGCTGAGGCGCACGATGCGGTGATCATACGGCGGCCGGCCGGGGATGCGACCGATGTCATAAGCGACGGCAAGACTCGTTACGCCGGCCCAGCTGTAGCCCACCTTGAAAAGCTTGAGAGCGTCGATAAAGGCGAAAACCTGCTCCTGCGACGGTCCGGATTTCAACACAAACGAAAAAACACCGGAAGAGCCGAGGAAGTCGCGCTTCCAGAATTCATGGCCGGGGCAGGAGGGGAGCGCCGGATGGAGGACGCTTTCGACTTCGCGGCGAGCCGCGAGCCACCTGGCGACGGCGAGCGCTGAGATTTCGATGGCGGAGAGGCGCACGGCGAGGGTTTGCAGACCGCGCAGAGCGAGGCTGCAATCGTCGGGAGAAACAGCGCAGCCAATATTCTGCTGCGCAGCGCCCAGGCGCTGGTAGAGCGCGGCGTCGCGCACGGTGACCGAACCCAGAAGCAGATCACTGTGGCCGCCAATGTACTTGGTGAGCGCCTGCATGGTGATATCCACGCCGTGAGCAAAAGCGTCGAGGAGCACGCCGGCGGACCAGGTGTTGTCCAGAACCACAAGAACATTATGGGCGTGAGCGGCAGCCACGATAGCGGGGAGGTCCTGCACCTCCATCGTGATGGAGCCGGGGCTCTCCGTCCAGATGAGGCGCGTGTTTTCCTGAATCAATGCCGCGATGCCTGCGCCAATGGTGGGCTCGTAGAAAGTGGACGTGACGCCGAAACGCGCGAGCAGGTGCGTGGTGAGCTTGCGGTTGGGGAAATAGACGCTGGTGGGGAGGAGGAGGTGATCGCCGGCTTTCAGCAATGCGAGATTGATGAGCGAGATGGCCGCCTGTCCGCCGGGGGTAAGAATGGTGTGAGCGCCGGACTCGAGTTCACAAACGCGCGCGGCGAGTTCGAGAACCGTGGGCGTGCCATAGAGGCCGTAGGTATAGCCAACGCGATACTGATCCCAGGTGTCGCGGACGGCGGCAGCGGAGGGAAACACCGTGGTGGAGCCGCGATAGACGGGCGTGGTGAGGGAGCGGTAGCCCTCGGGGATTTTCGCGTCGGAATGGATGAGCTTCGTTTGCCAGCTTTTGGCCATGGAACGATCCCGCGGCAAATCCAGCGGGCTGGCACCAGTATAGCGGGAATTATTCGGTTGTGACGCGTACCACCGCGAGCAACTACAGCGTGGCGGAAAGTTGCTCCAGAATCATGCTCCAGCCAGAGGTGGTGCTGGCGATGTAGTCCGGCAGAACGCCCTCATGAGTGAGAGTGAGTTCGCAGCCGGTTCCGAGCGCGCGAATTTCGATCGTGACTTTCGTGATTTCCTCGGAGTAGTTCGGGACTTTGAGGGTAAACACCAGTCGTCGAGGGCGATCGATCTCCAGGTATTCGCCGATGTGCTCGACGTCGGCGCCTTCCCTGTTCTCGACAATCAGGTACGAACCTCCGACGCGAGCGTCAATTTTGACCTTGCTCATCTTGCCAGTTGGAGTGGCGAAGAGCCACTTGCCCACAGTTTTTAAGTCCAGCCATGCGTCGAACACGCGTTCAGCGGAGGCAGTAAATTTTCGAGTTACCTGCACGATCGCTTTTTGTGGCTGAGGATTCATCGAGATTTGTCCTTTCGCTTATTGGGTTTTGGAGTTGCGGCGCCCTGGGCTTGCAACAATGCGTCAAGAGCATCAAGGCGGCTCATCCAAAGGGAACGCTGCGCTGCAATCCACGCGGCAGCACTGGTGAGAGGATCCGGATTGAAAGAGAGGAAATGATCTCGTCCGGCGCGGCGTCGGCGGATGAGGCGCGCGCGCTCGAGGACTCGAATATGTTTGGAAACGGCGTTGAGAGACATGGAATAGGGGCGCGCAAGTTCGGTGACGCAGGCTTCGCCACGGGAGAGACGTTCGAGGATGGAACGCCGGGTGGGATCGGCGAGAGCGACCCAGGTGAATTGAGAGCGAGAAAAGGCGTGTTGCATATTCAACCTAGAGGTTGAATATAGCGGGCACCCCTCCCTTGTCAAGCCATTGCGCCAGTCGACTCCTCATGAGAATCAGCTGTCGAGGAAGGCGCGCAGGCGGGCATAGCCGGCGCGGCTCACGGGGAGCTGCGCGCCGTTTCGCAACACGGCCACGTGGCTGTCTTTGCCGTAGGGCTCGACTTTCGCTACGCGTTCCAGGTTGACGATGTAGGAGCGGTGGATGCGGAGAAAGCGCGAAGGATCGAGCGCGGCCTCGAGACTGGAAATGGGTTGCTGTTTCAAGTGCTTCTTGCCTTCCGCGGAGAGCGCGACGTAATCGTCTTGCGCTTCGGCAAAGTCCAGCTTGGACACGGGAATGATGAATACCTGCGCGCCATCGCGCACGGGAATACGTTCCAGGTATTGCGTGGGCGGGCGCGCCGTTGCGGCAAGCTCCGCCGCGGGAACGGCGGCGGATGGCGATTTGCTGTCGAGACGCTCTTTGGCGCGTTCCAGAGCCGCCTCGAAGCGTTCAGCGCCAAAGGGTTTCAGGAGGTAGTCCACCGCGTGGACCTCAAAGGCGCGGATGGCGTAACTGTCGTAGGCGGTGACGAAAACGACGGCGCTGCCGGTGCCGATCAGCTCGAGCACCTCGAAGCCATCGAGCTTGGGCATCTGAATGTCGAGGAAGATCAGGTCGGGCTTCGTTTCCGCCACGATTTTGACAGCCTCGAAACCGTTTGAGCACTCTCCGGCAATCTCGATTTCCGGGTGCGGGGCGAGCAGTTCGCGGATGACCTGGCGCGCGAGTTCTTCGTCGTCAACGATAACCGCGCGGATTTTCCTGTCCTTCGGGGAGTTCACGTTGCGCGGCCCTCTCTTTCCGCCGGGAAGGTGAGCGACACGGAGAAGCGATCTCCTTCAGTCCTGACGTTGAAACTCGCGCGGTCGGCGTAGCGCGCCTCCAGACGTTGGCGCACATTGAGGAGCCCCATGCCATTCCTTTGCCGCCGGGGCGGGGCGTCAGGGTCGAAGGTATTCTCAACGACGATGGACAATACGCCATTCTGGCAGCGCGCGTCGAGCCGGACCCATCCACCTTCGACGAGATTGGAAATGCCGTGCGTAAAGGCGTTTTCGACGAGGGGCTGCAAGAGCAGCGGCGGGACATCCATCGCGAGCGCTTCCTCGGCGATATTCTCCTCCATGCGGAACCGCGAACCGAAGCGGATCTTCTCGACCGCGAGAAATGCGTGAATCAGCGACATTTCCTCCTCGAGAGAAATCGTGGATTTTTCCCCGAGGCCCAGAGTGCGCCGCAGGAAATCGCCCAGCAAAACGCACATTTCGCGCGCCTTTGCCGCATCGGAGGTTGTGAGCGCGCTAATGGAATTCAGGCTGTTGAAGAGAAAATGCGGATTCACCTGGGCCTTCAAGGCTCGCAGTTCGGCGTCGCGCGCAAAGACGCGCGCCTCCATGGCCCGCGCTTCCGCCTCTTGAGAGGCTTCGACGGCGAGGAGAACGTAATAAAAGCTGACGGAAAAAAGATAGAGAATCATACCCGTGCCGAGAAGAATGGGGATGGTGCGAGGCAGACGGCCCGGGAGCCCTGGATAGATGGCCATCTGACTTAGGAGGTAGGCGAGAAGCTCCGCGCACAATATCCAAAGGCCGCTGTCCACGAGCGCGGCAGCCACGTGGATCTCGATAAGTTTTCCGAGGGACGTGCGGCCTGAAGGGAGCGCGCGGCAGGTATACCAGGCGGCGAGGCAAGCGAAAGCGTAGAGGAGGCAAAGCGGGAGGGCCATGGAAATGGCCTCGCGCCTGCTTAATCCTCCCGTGACGGCCAGGAGATAGGCCAGCAGCGCCGCGAGGGGAATCCACGCGAGGAGGTAGAGCGCCAGGCGGCTCAGGCGGCTGAGAATGGGGTGCATGTGGGCATCAGTTCTTGATGACGACGGCTCCGAAAACAGCGCCGCCTTTGACGATCAAACGTTTGCCGCCCGGGCCGACCATCCGTCCGTGAACAGTCTTATCTGAATATTCACCAAAGACCGCCGCGCCGCGACTGACCACAACCCAGGTGATGGGAACCCGGATTTCAACGGCGCCAAAGACCGCGTCGAGCTGGATCACGGCCTCGTCGCCTTCGATTTCAGCCTCGGTCAGATCAATCTTGAGCTCTC
>Ga0074045_10002581_pt1 | contig 16745 bp, 16 predicted proteins | sample BogForMeECP23OM2_FD_94442 | JGI IMG/M metagenome (GOLD analysis project Ga0074045, IMG submission 94442) | Bog forest soil microbial communities from Calvert Island, British Columbia, Canada - Bog Forest MetaG ECP23OM2 | ecosystem: Environmental > Terrestrial > Soil > Wetlands ...
GCCGGATACATTGATATGTCCTTAATCTTACCGCAAACGGTTACCTGCATAGTACTCCGTTCTTTACCCCAATCTGCATCGGTTACACACCTTTTTAGCCTTATCCTATATACTCAATATTATCCTATGTAAAAGCATATTGTCGTACCGAATTGTTAACTGTTGCTCAACCCTTCAAACAGTTGAATATCTGCGACAGCAGTAAGTAAGAACAACTTCCACTGGCAGTCTGTTGGCATTCATCAAGAGCAGGGCTGATCTAAATGTATCCAAATACTGATGCAGCCGAACGTGACGCCCCCCCCCCAGTCGTCGAATTTCAAGGAGTGTTTTCAAGCACGTTAATATGCGTCCGCTAGTTTTCCTTAAGAAAATAATCGTGACGATATAACGCATGGGCATCCAATTTTTGCTTCTTCCAGAAAAGATTACTCTTCATGGCTTATAGTACATCAGTTTCCGGGCATAAGGTGACAAACTGTTAATAAGGTGGTGCATCTCTTGATCGGTCATATCAATAAAAGAGCGGGCAAACTGCGCGTTCTCCTCAATCTGTTGTACGTCATCACAGCCTATCACAGCTACAGATATAGGATGTGATAGAGCGAAACGGAAAAATGGTTCCAGCGTGTGTACATGCGGTACTTTGTTTGCAAGCCCGCGAAGATAAATCTTCATGCCAATAATACCCATGCCCTTCTGGTTAGCAAGAGGGATTATTGTATCAATAAAGCTTTTATATTCAGGTTCTGCAGGGTTTATAGGGATAAGAACGGTGTCAAAATTGAAGCTATTAATGCATTGTGTTAAAACGAAAGGATCATGATGGCCGGTGACACCGATAAACCTTACCAGACCTTTGTCTCTAGCCTCAACAAATGCTTCTAAGGCTCCACCTGGACCAAATATCTCTTTAATATCTTCTTTTGTCCTCACATCATGGATTTGCCACAAATCAAGATGGTCAGTCTCCATGTTCGCCAGCGTTTCATAGAGATGGAACAATGCTCCCTGCCTGTCTCTCGCATGTGATTTACTGGTAAGGAATATCTCCCTTCTCCTCTCCTTCAATGCTTTTCCGTAGTAAGACTCGCTCCCTGAGTATGCCCTTGCTGATTCACAGTAATTGATACCCAGATCTATCGCCCTGTTGATCAGTTCGTAAGCCTCTCTTTCATAGCCATATGTCCTGAGAATCCCCTCTCCCCCCAAGCCCAGGATGGTTACTTCTACACCTGTATTGCCGAGTAATCTTTTTTGCATGGTCATACTAAAAATTATAACAGCAATCCTCGTGAATAACTATATGAATAATGCCGACTCTTATGCCATGGTGCAGGTCTATTCTTTCAGAATAAAGTATGTTAAGATGAACAGAAGAGGGGTACAGAGCATGCAAACCACCGAAGAAACAGCAAAGGAAATTATTGAAAGTATCAGTGAAGATACATCAGAACTTCACCGGTTTATTGATTTCGTTAAAATATATGCAATCGCCTTAAAAATAGCCTTCAGGTGTGACAGGGCCGCCTCTTGGGAATTGCTGGGGGTATTCCTAAAAGAACTGGAGAAAATAGGGATGTACCGACGCAAGTATGACAAAAGACTAGATGAGGTTGCGCTGAAAATAAAGACCTCCTCAGGCGGTGAACCTCTTAATAAAAGGCTGGAAATAATAATGGCCGAGGCGAGCAAACTCAAAGAAGAACTCGAGAAATATCACACGGAATTGGCTAAGGTCACTGAGAAAAAGTTTGGCGCCAAGAAAAGAAAAAGGATCTAGGATCAATTTGTTAAGACCGCCGATTATGCCAGTTCGGTAATCGCTTCAACGAGACCTTTGGGGGTTGATTCAATAACAACTGTTTTTGTCCCGATGACTTCCTCCAGATCTTGCCTCGATACATCATCAAGAAAAACCTGATCGCATTCCCTCATTACAACATCAGGTATCAGTAAAATGTCATCCCGCCGCAGTATTCCAGAACAAGTCTTCATCACGTCCCGTCCTGACAGCAGGCCCGCCACGGTAACACTTTTTCCAAAGAGGGTGTTCTCTATAGGTAGTACCTCAATGTCAACTCCGGCTCTCTTAATCTTTTCGGTGAATTTCAGAAGATAAGCATAGAAGGAAGTCCCGGTAAAGGTGATCAATCTGTTCTTGGGTATCACCTGTGGCACCTTTATTCTCTTTGACTGATGAATGAATTGGGGCACCATTCCGACCCCATTTTCTATCTGTGGAAGGTCATCGTAAAGCTCCATGGGCGGGAATTGCATCTCTGCCTTTATATAAAGCTCGTCTGCTGCATACACTACATGCTCACCATGTTTTCTTTTGAACCGTGATTGAAATGCCTGGATTATTTGAACAGCATCAATTGCATCCTGTTTTTCCACAGGGTTAAGCGTCCTTTTTCTATGAACGGTAAGACCCACAGGAACAACTGCGATCGACATGACATATGGATAAAACCTGTAGAGATCCGAAATGGTCTTCACCAGATTCTTACCGTCATTATAACCGGGACACAGCACTATCTGGGAGTGCATCTTTATCTTGTTCTCTGCAAAAAATCTTATTTCCCCCGAAATATCAGAAGCCTTTTGGTTCCCAATCATTTCATTCCTTATCTGTGTATCAGTTGAGTGAACAGAGATATAAAGTGGGCTCAACCGCTGCTCAACAATCCTTTTCTTATCATCTTCAGAGAGGTTTGTCAACGTGACGTAGTTTCCGTAAAGGAAAGACATCCTATAATCTTCATCCTTGAGATATAGTGACTTGCGGAGTCCTCTGGGAAGCTGGGATACAAAGCAGAAGAGACACCTATTTTTGCATGTCTTGACTTTGAAATGTTTAAGCATGATACCGAGATCGCTGATACACCCCCTGTCCAGTTGGGCTTCGACCAGTAACCTCTCTTTTTTCCTCTGGACCAGTAGGGCAAGCTGTATTCTATGAGCATGAAACATGAGATCTATGGAATCTCTTATAGCATGCCCGTTGATGGCAATAAGCCGGTCGCCAGGCAACAGGCCTTTTTTTTCTGCAATGCTTCCCCCGGCGATTTCCTCTATCTCGACGCCTTGATTACTTTTCATTGGCCTGCGTCAGTCCTCTATAGATATAATGAAGTCCTGAGATAATGGTAAGTGTCGCCACAGTCCATGCCATCCAATTCTTTGAAGGAGGAATGCCCATGACAGTAATTGACAAAAGTGTATATGCAATCAGCAAAAGCTGCGACGCAATCGCTGTCTTTCCGGTAAATGTTGGCTTTACATGCGTCATGTTATGAATCAGATATAACAGAATCCAACCCAGCGTCACTATCATATCACGGCTGATCACAGTCACAGTCAACCATTTTGGTATCCATCCATAAAGAGAGAAAAGGATGAATGAGGTAATAAGAAGTAATTTATCTGCAATGGGATCAAGTAATGCGCCCAACTGCGTTTTCTGATTTGTTATTCTGGCAAGCAACCCATCAAGCATGTCACTCACGGCGCAAATTATAAACAGAATCAGGGCATAATGATAACGTTTGTAGATGAGCGCAGTCACAAAGATGGGTATTATGATAATCCTGATAAGGGTGATAACATTGGGGAGGGTAAATACTCTCATGGCATGTTACAGGGAATCGAGTCAAAGCTTAAATTTACCCCTATGGCTTCATGACAGTTCGGCTTTTTAGGATAATGTTTAAAATCAGTCTTTTGTGAAACCATTCTCTTAAGTAGCCAGAAAAGAATCTTTGCATGACATTTTTCAAGTTTGAAGCCGTATTGATGAGCATTAGTAAGCGCATGGAGAAATCTCTTCTCTGCACTACCTATCTTCCCTTCCATACATTCAATTTCGCCGAGTGTCAGATCACAGTATATGAGGCCTCTCGGGTCCTTGGTAGTTTTAAAATTTTTCAGGGTCTTTTCAATATAGAGCCTTGCCCTTTGAAAGTCCCTCTTCATCTTATATACGTTGGCAATGCTCCATAAGGTATAGGAGTAGCTCACAATATCTCCTATCTTTTCATACAGATCGGATGCCTTCCTGAATTCTTTCATCGCATCTTTAAAATTGCCGGTCATCCTCTGTGCATTGCCGATTCCGCAATGGGAATAGGCGATGCCAAATGTGTCTCCGAGCTTCTTAAAGAGGTCATTGGCCTTTAAATAATACCGTAATGACTTTTGATAGTTACCCGCGACCCTGTTAGTTCCACCGAGCCCGCATAGTGAATAGGCCTTACCTGATACATCCCTAAGAGAAGAAAATAGACCTCTTGATTCCTCAAATCTCTCAATCGCTTTTCTCAGGTCTCCGTTCACTCTCCAGACGCCTCCCTCAGCCCAGAGGGCAAAGGCGATTCCCTTTCTATCCCTCTCTTGCTCATAGATTTCCCTTGCTCTCCCTATACATTTGAGGGCATCCTTCCAAAGTCCAAGAGCCCTGAATGACAGCCCCAAGCCCACCATTGTATCAGCAGCGGTGAGTTCATCGTCGAGGGCTTCACACAGGATAAGTGCTTCTTCATAATAGGCAATCGCATCATTAAATCTCCCTACCATTCTATAAATATCAGCAATAGCGATGGTTGAATCGAGAATACCGCCGATATTACGTCGTCTTTTGCTTATAGATAATATTTTTTTGAACATAGCAAGGGAATCTTTGTATCTCGCCCTACCCCTTAGCTTCTCTGCCTCATTCATAAACTCAAGAATTCTAAGTTCCATTTCTTTACCGCCTTATCTCTTTATGTCCTTCAGAACCTCTCGGAGCTTTCCCATCAATGCTTTGTAATCCTTAGACTTAAAAAAAGCCGAACCCATGACAAGTATATCCGCGCCCGCTGATGCAATTCTCTTAGCATTATCAAGCTTCACCCCCCCATCGACCTCGACCAAGAGATTAAGCCCTTTTTCTTGAAGAATATTCCTCAATGACGTTATTTTATCTAGAACAGTCGGTATAAATTCCTGCCCTCCAAATCCAGGGTTTACCGACATTAAGAGCACCATGTCGACGTCTGATAAAATCTGATCAAGGGAAAAAAGCGATGTAGCTGGATTCAGTGAAACTCCCGCTTTCTTCCCACTCTCCTTTATAGTGTGAACAGTCTTATGGAGGTGAAAAGATGTCTCAACATGGACAGTGATATAGTCCGCACCTGCCTTGATGAAGTCCTTCAAAAATTTGTCCGGTTCCTCAACCATCAAATGCACATCAAGGGGCAGGTTTGTAATCTCCCGGATCGACTCAACAACTGAGGGACCAATAGTAAGGTTAGGGACAAAATGTCCGTCCATGATATCCAAATGGAGCAAGTCTGCACCAGCAGATTCCGCAGCCCTTATTTCGTCACCAAGAGTCAAGAAATCGGCCGATAAAATAGATGGAGCAATCATCATCACCTTTACATCCTTTCGTTAATAGAGATAGCTCAAGAAATATCTCTAGTTATTTCACTTAGTAAAACATTAAATTATGCAAGCGGCAATTCGTTATTTATCGCGATGTTGACTCTCCCCTTTTGCATTTTCATCGAATCCGCCGAGACTGATAATAACACTGAACATATCGGCTCCCGATTCATTGACCTCAGGTCGTTGAGCAATGATACTGTCCTTTGGCACAGCGTCAGAATGTATATAAATGATCTTTTTTATTCTTATTCCTCTCCCCCTCAGCTGAGCTTCTGCGGCGTCAAGTGTTTGTCCCACCACGTCCGGCACGTACTTAACCTTAGGCCCTCTACTCAACACTACCTTTATCTCCCGCCCTTCTTTTACTTTATTCCCCGATGGCACATCCTGCCTGATAATGTATCCCTCGGGTATCAATGCATCATAGTCCTCACCTTCAATCCTGATATACAATTCCTTATCTTTTAATATATTATTGGCTTCTATGGTACTCTTGCCTCTTACATCTGGGACGGCTACGGTCCTGCTGAAACTCAGCGCCTTGAAGGTGAAATTGCCTGCAATAATGCCAATGGCAAACAGAATTACCACATAAATTGGAATCTTTATCAGTTTTCTCATCGCCGAATGTCTATCGTATCCTTTTCAGTCTTGCCGCAAAAAAACCATCCATATTATGCACATGCGGAAATGTCCTGTAAAATGTCAATTCCCCTACTACTTTTTTAAAGGGTCTAAGGCAGTCAAGACTTCCCTCTATGATACTAAAATTGGACTTACCCTGTAAAAAAGCTTTAATGACATCTTCCCCTTCCTCTGGTTCTGTTGAGCATACGGAATAGACTATTGTACCTCCAGGCTTAAGAAGTTCTGATACAGCTCCCAGCATATCGAGCTGATTTTTTTGAAACCTAAGGAGATCCTTTCGCGTATGCCGGTATTTCACATCAGGATTTCTCCTAATGACTCCAATTGCAGAACATGGTGCGTCAAGGATAATCCTGTCAAACAATCCAAGGGTAGTTCTACCGATATGTTCTTGTACAGCTCTTATGTCACTTTGAATAACACAGACAGATTTCTTGCCTGATCTTGAGATATTCTCACTTAACTGCCGTATCCTCTTCTCTTCACTTTCAACTGCCACTATCTCACCGGTATCTTTCATCAGCTCAGCAATATGGGTAGTCTTCCCCCCTGGCGCTGCGCAGGCATCGAGTATTCTCTCTCCGGGCGATGGGTTCAAAAGATAGGTCACAAGCTGTGCGGCCTCATCCTGAACATTGAAGTTAACGTGCAATATACCAGACAGTTCGCTGAATGAAAGGTGAGCTTCTAGGTTTATGCCGCCTGCAGAATATTTAGTGGGGGACGCCTTTAAGCCTTTTGCAATAAGCACCGCCAGCGCCTGCTCTCTTTCCGACTCCTCTGTCCTTATAGTGAGAGGCGGCATCTCATTGTTTTTCTGCGTAAACTTCAACGCTTCATCATAGCCAAATCTCTTGATCCACCTTCGCACGAGCCAAGGAGGATGAGAGGTCACAACGGAAATGAACAATACGGGGTCCTCCTCTGGAGGGAGAGAAACAGCGTTCTTATATCTCAGGTAATTACGCAATACTGCATTTACTAGCGACGCCCTTCCACTAAAATTTTTTTCTGTGTTTACTGCCTCATTGACTATTGCAAATTCAGGGACACGCATAAATTTCATCTGGTAGATAGCGACCCGCAGATTGTTAAGTGTCATGTCAGAAAGCCCGGAAGTCTTTTCCAAGAAATGTCCCAGTATCCAGTCAAGATACACTTTATATCTCATAACCCCGTAGACAAGTTCCATTAGGAATGCTCGTTCTCTCCTGTCACAGTCAAGGCAAAGGTCATCTACCACTTCCTTGGGTTTTTTCCATTTTCCGAATATTACACAGAGGGCTTTTGAGGCGAGAGATCTTGTTGACATCGCCTTGATGGACGGGCCTATCAATTGTCTCCCATGGACTCATGAATGCAAAAAATTTTCAGGGCCTCTCTCACCTTCGTGAGGTCAACACGAGTATTGAGACATGGACCGGATGGCCTCTCATTAGTTATCCCAAAAACAGGAAGTGGGTAGGTATCGACAATGCCGCTGCTCAGGTCCCTTTCACAGGCGATAGCCACTATAGCATCTGGTCTCACGTCACTGACGATTCGTCTTGCTAAAGTGCCGCCGGTTGCGACAAAAATATCTAGACCCATTTCTTCGGCAATTCCAATAAGATCCTTTATTTCACATTTCCCGCAGCGCTTGCAGTTGCCAACATTAAATGTCAACCTTATGTCACAGTTGCTTATCTGAAGACAATGTGGCAGGAGCAATAAAATCTTTCTCTTTCCCTCAATAAATTTTCGACTGGAGATTTTCTTGGCATCCCATTCAGCTCTGATCAGTCTGTTGTTGAGGTTTATAACAAATAATTGAAGAGGCTCTCTCTTGCCTTTAAAAAAAGTGCCAGCCAACATAAGTGCCGGGTAAAGAACTCTTAATACAATTGCCCTAAGAAAATTTCTCATACCCTTCCCTTAACTTCCTTCCCGCAATAAAGGCTTCCGCAGACATAGGCCTCTTTCCTTCCGGCTGCAGTTCTTCCAATGACAGAAGTCCATTCCTCGTTCCGACTATCAATGATCCGCCTGATGCCTTTTCGACTCTCCCAGGCACGCCGTCGCCTACGATAGGCCTCACTTTGGAGATTCTTATCCTATCCTTGTACAGGTAACAATAGGCTGCTGGCCAGGGGAACATCCCCCTGACAAAATTGAACAACTCTCTTGCATTTCTATTCCAGTCAATCTTGCCATCTTCTTTTCTTAGTGGAGGTGCATAAATGACCTCCCCTGTCTGCGGTGTCGACGTTATAGTCCCTTTTCTTATTCCCTGGAGAGTCTGAATCAGTGTCTCAGCGCCTAATGACGATAGCCTGATGCCCAGAGTCTTCCCGTCATCGTCTTCATTGATATCCAACGGTGCCCTCAGCAAGATGTCACCTGTGTCAAGTCCCTGATCCATGAGCATCGTGGTCACTCCTGTCCTTGTTTCCCCATTCAGCAATGCCCACTGCACTGGGGCCGCCCCCCGGTATTTTGGCAACAGCGATGCGTGGACATTTATGGATCCTGATCTTGGAATCCTGAGAATCTTCTCAGGAAGAAGCTTCCCATAAGCAACGACGACAATAAATTCCGGTCTGAACCTCGATAATTCCTCGCAAAATGTATCTTCCCTCACCGTCTCAGGCTGCATGATCTGTAAGCCCTTTGACAGCGCAAAATCTTTTATGGGCGGCGCCGAGAGTATATGTCTCCTCCCACTCGCTTTATCAGGCTGAGTTATCACAAGTGCAATATCTTCGGAATTATTTGTGAGCGCTTCCAAGGAGGGAATAGCGAACTGTGGGGTGCCAAAAAAAATTAATGCCACGCAAGGAACCTTTAAATCTCAGTTTGGTCAACAGATAGTAGATAAAATGTCATCAATGAACAGATGTTGCCCATTACCTGCTACTCACCATCATCTTTTGATACCGTTTTTTAAAGAACTCCCTCTTTACGTAGCTTAACCTGTCCACAAACAGGACTCCATCAAGATGATCTATTTCATGCTGCAATGCCCTTGCAAGGAGGCCAGTACCTTCAATCTCTATCGGTTTTCCGGCTCTACTAAAACCTCTTACGAGAACCTTCTCCGCCCTTTTAACGAGAGCCGTATACTGAGGCACGCTCAGGCATCCCTCTTCATATTCGACGATACCCTCGGCTTCAACGATCTCTGGATTGATCAAAACAATAAGAGGTTGCTTCTCATCCCTTATGCTGACATCGATGACCACTAACCTCTTTGAAACATCAACCTGCGGTGCCGCAAGCCCAATACCAGGGGCAGCATACATGGTCTGGATCATGTCATCAATGAGACGCTGAAGATTGCCATCAACCTCAGCGATAGGTTGCGCCTTCTTCTTTAAGACCTCATCCGGATATTTCCTCACCGTCAGAATTGCCATTGAAAATTATACCATATTCTGGTGATACGATAGAAATAGTAAGGATTGTCAACTGGCGGAAGCTGCTCTTTAGTTAGTTAGGACAACTACTGACATAGTGGCTCTTTACAGCCGCCTGACGAGATCATATAATGCAGGATAGTCATCCCGTGACATAGATACATCTTCGTTAAGCAATCGCAACCCCTCTGCAACAAATTTCAGAAAATACTTTTTCCCCTTTACCATTGACAGGAAGCTGTATGCTCCCAGTGCCTGCATATGCCTCTGGAGCCTACAAGGAATCAGCGTCCGAGCAAACTCTTTCTCATTGAACGTCTCGCGAGATTTAATGGACATTTCATCAATATAATACCGAAGAAGGCGTTCCCTCATTTTGCTCTCAATGCGAGAGTACGGGTCCCAGAGTATAGATACCAAATCATAAGCCGGAGGGCCAATTCTTGCCCCCTGATAATCGATAAGGCGTGGAGTTCCACCCTTGGTAATCATAATGTTTTGCGACTGAAAGTCGCGATGGATAACAGTCTTTTGAAAGGCATCCACCTTGACGGCAAGCCGGTCAAAATCATCCCGCAGGGACGCGGCGTTTTTGAGTCTAAGATTTTTCAATCCCTCCAAGAACCTTTCAATAAAATATTCGGTTTCCCATCGCAAGTGTTCATAGTTAAAAATTCTCTCCATGAGTAGAGGGCATTCTGCCACATGATCTGTTGCTATAACGTGGATATGGCTTAAGACATTCAAGACCTCTTTGTATGCACCTTCGATGTGCCGTTCTTCGCGAGGACATTTCAGCCAACTGTAAAGAGACGTATCCCCGAGGTCTTCAAAGAGAGCCTCCAATCGGTAGCGATCTGCAAACATAAGTTCAGGTACGGGAATTGAGTATTTATGGAAAAACCTCGTAAATTCGATGGAGTGCTCAAAGTCAGGATCCCCATGTGAACACTGCATCATCACCGCAGATCTCTGCTCGTTTTTCACTCTGAAATATTTTCTATCAGAGCCTCCGTTTCCAATGAACACCCTATGGTCCCGAGACAAACCCAGCATTTCCCATTCTGCCAGCTTTATGCTAAAGTCCGGTCCGATGATGCAGTTTTCAAAGCCGACTGCCTCTCTCACCTCTTCAGTCAAAGAGGGTGCTTTCAGATCGTCGGCAGGGCAGACAACACTCGATAAACTTGATGGGAGCACTATACAATTCCTGAAGGAACCTTCCTTAAGAACATTCTCCTTTTCGATTACTATGTACCCATCGAGTTCAACATGGTCACAGCCTGTGGTTGACGGGTGAATATAGACGGTTTCCCCAACACTCCGCATCTTGTTTACAACAGTTGAGGCATAGGCCCCCGGCGTCCCGATATCACTCCAATAACATCCTGTCATATCATAAGTCCCGACCTTGTTTCCCGCGGCTGCGGCACCCAGCCACGAATCAACGACATTTGATATGCCAGAAGGTAAAAAATCGAGGAATTTAGGGGAATAAACAGCAATCCCGGTAAAGGTGACCCACCTACAGTCATCCGTTTTATGATGAGACGATTTCCCGACACTTTTGAGAAATCCGGAATGATCGATTGCAACGCTGTTGATGAGAGGAAAGTCATGAACAGCCAGCGTAACAAGATTGTGTGATAAGAGATGAGATTCAAGCAATTCTTCTAGAGCTATGTCAGAGAGGATATCTGCATTATGCACGAGAAACATACTTCCATTCAGAAAGGATTCCGCATTTTTTAACGCCCCTCCGGTACCCAATATCTGCTCTTCTGGGAAAAGAATGATCCTATCATGAAATTCAGATAGGGCTACCCAGTCTGTAATTGCATTTTTTTTGTGATGAAGGTTGATGCCTATTTCGCGCATCGGCAGGATTGACAACTTTTCAAGGACGGACGCTAAGAGGGGTTTGCCCATGATAGGTAGCAGAGGTTTCGGGATATAATTTGTTATTGGACCCAACCTCTCACCAAGGCCTGCAGCTAGGATGAAACACTTCAGGGGTTCACGCATACAACAGGAATCTTTTTCTCACATTTCTTTGGAAAGTGAGGCACTGCTCTTGCCACCACTCCTCCATTATAGTAATGTCTTCATTATTCTCAATATCTTGTCTCAATCTGTCAGTGCCCGCGAGGATATCGACTGGCATCTTTTCTGTCTCATACTCATAGGGGGGTTGTTTCCATAGAGGATGCTCCGGATGCAGTGAATACACCGTTTTCAGTATTGCAACACCCGTCTTAAAAGGCTTAAATTTTTTCCTGTCCACAACATGCAGTTGTGCTCCACCACAGAGATTCCCGGCATGCTTTTGAAAGGTCGGTTGAAAAAACATTGGGCGAAAGATAACACCCGTGAGCCCGCATTTTCTGAGCTCTTCGACCAACAGTTCAGGTTCAATAAACGGAGCTCCGAATATCTCAAAGGGACGTGTGGTGCCACGGCCCTCACTGAGTTGAGTGCCTTCGAGCAAGCATATGCCGGGATAGACGGCAGCCGTGTCCAACGTCGGCATGTTCGGAGATGGCATAACCCATGGCAATCCTGTATGATCAAACCACATTTTTCTCTGCCAACCCTCCATGGCAATGACATGTAAGTCCACTGAAGGGTAATATACATTCTTAAGGTACTGAGCTATTTCTCCAGCAGTCATGCCATGACGTATTGGGAGTGGCCGATTCCCAACAAATGAAGTAAAGGCCATGTCAAGCACAGGACCTTCCATGAGGTTTCCGCTGAGAGGGTTTGGCCTGTCAAGAACGATCACCGACTTTTTCATTTCACAACATGCCTGCATGCAGAGTTCCATTGTCCATATGAACGTGTAATAGCGAGAGCCTATATCCTGAATATCTATAGCCATGACATCAATATCATTCAACATTTCAGGTCGAGGCTTACGTGTATCGCTATAAAGACTGTATACAGGGAGCCCAGTGCCCTGGTCTCTAAAGCCCCTCCATTGGATCATGTTATCCTGCGTCTGTCCATAAATGCCGTGCTGGGGACCAAAAAAAGACTTCAACTCAATCTTCTTGAACCTTTTGAAAAGGCAGGCAGCATTCTCCAGTCTTTTGTTTACAGAAGCATGGTGCATCAGCAGCCCCACGCGGGAGTCCAATAACTTTCTCGGCCACTTTTTTTCGAACAGGTCCAGGCCTGTTTTGATGTTCACTCTTTCCTCAACTTATAAAAAAGCTATTTTCCACTCAATTTTCAATAAAGACAAAAGAATCAAGACGTTTATCGCTTGATTTAGAAATGATGCACAATTTAATTGCCTCGAAAAAAATGCTTCAGGCTATTTAATTTAGGGAAAAACCGCCCCGTCCTGTCAAAATAGTCGCGGTATTCGACCTCATAAATTCCCTTAAGATACCGCTCCTCATCAAATGCTTTGATAATAACACAAATAATATGGACCAAAAGTATTAAAAGAGAGAGTGGTGTCGGCAGGAGAATTATCATCCCGATAAGGATCATTATTTGAAATATATATATGGGATGTCTTATAAAACAATACGGGCCATCTTTGACAAGGGTGGTTCTTTCGCTCTTGTTGATTCCCATCCGCCATGACTCACCAATTGCAGAATAACACCATAACGTCCCCACATAGCCACCTACGGCAATGAATACACCGAGAAAAATGCCTGATGGACGAAGGATGGATGTAAGGGGGCAAAAAATTCTACTCTCAGCATAATGGGAAATCATCAGGGCCTGTCCGATCCACCCCACAATCACAAAGAACCATCCGAGCCACAATAAATTCTCCTTAAGACCGGCTGGCTTTATGTTTGGTGATCTGCCAATATGCTTGCGAATACGACGAGCATGGATCATGACACCACCCCAGTAAACCATTGCTGAAACAAAAACAATAGCTTGCCGTATGCACAGGGTGTTAGTTTGCATTTCTCATGTCTCTTTTTGTCCGTATCAACTTCTGCACTTCCATCACCCAATGTTTCTTAATACTGTGCCAAACGTCTGCTGCCCACAGAATATTATTGCTAGGCCTTTGAAATGCCACACTCAGTGTTGGCTCTTCTGTCGGAATGTAATTGTTTATCCAATCCCTTATCTCCTCATCTTCGACAAGATGCGCCGTCACAGGAATAGTCACATGGTTGTAGCCTGTGGGCAACCGAACATTTCGTACAGCTGCCTTGCCGTTTGATTCATATCTGTTCGCTCCTCCAAAACCCAATAAGTCTCCTCCGAACAAGTCCAACCCCATAGAAAACCCTGTGAACTCATCAACCGAATCGGGTATTCTTCTGAGTTTTCCAGCCATGCTCCATTGATTCGGAAGAAACCGTGTCAATCCTCCTGACCCGACAGCACTTGCATATGCCACCTTCACTCCAACCACGGGCTGCTCATGGCCAGTGATAGGATCTACAATAGAATATCTATCTTCAGGCTCATCGGTAATGGGGTTCCAGACATTTATCTTCTCACCAAAAGATCCAGCCAGGACATAGAGGACCTTCACTGCCTGCATCCCCCCCTGGCTATGGCCTATGATCATTGGTCTCATGCCCTCTTTTTCGTAATACCATGCGATTAACCCCGCGAGCTTTTCACTGCTCTCATAACAGCTATATGAGTAGGAACCATTCTTTGGATCACGAATTTTTGTTTCAGGATAGCCCATGCCTATGAGGAACTTGGAAAATGATTTCATGGCCAGATACACTGGATAGATGCCTCCGTGTATATTGATAATCCTTGGTGCGGGAGCATAAAACAAGATTTCCCGTATATCTTTTTCGGTAATTTGTTCCGGATCTAGCAAGAGAATCTTTTCTGCTAATGCAGGGGAAAGTGAGAGCTGACGGAGCACTGTGCCCCTTTCTATCTTCTCAGCATAGGTTGCTTCTCTATAGCCGTAATCGACCGTTGCGCAGCCAAACACTAAGCCTAAAAGTACCATCACAGGAATTAGCAATAGCGCACTTTTTCTCATATCTTCAGCCTTTTAAGTCAGCAATAGTCTTTGAAAACTCTGAAATAATCATTTCCACGTCTCTCTTGGAAAAGACAGTATCCCTATAACTTATCCCAACATTCACCGTGTCATTTACCGTTGTGAACGAAAAGACGCAGGGTGTCACCGGTCCTGTGGAAACAGCTCTCACATAATCCGTTACTGATTTTTGCCCTGTCCGCGGCCAGACTGCATTCAGATTTATATTAGTTATCCCCCCCCAGAGTGGATAATACTTCGCATAGAATTTCCTTTGCCGATCACGGGAAAGGAGAGGCAGCATAATACTGGCTATCCTCAGTTTCATGAAAGCGTGAAAATACAGTTTGTGTCTCTTTATTTTGTCAGTCTGCTTATGCACGTCTTTTACAAGATCCTCAAGACTAATCCATTCCGGTACTGTATGAGAAACAACAAAGGCCGCGAGGAAAAGTCCAAATGTGCTGACCACGTCAATATCGAGGTCTTTTCTGATATTAACAATTGAAGCTATGGACAATTTTCTCCTCCTTGTCGAATGCCTTCGGCCAACAGCAAGCGGAGAGATCGACTTTAAAAGGATGGCCAAAAAAAGATCGTTAAGGGTCACTTGCCACCTTTTTGCTGCGCTCACTAGAAGACTGAATTGAGGCGGTCCGATATGAAAACAGATGAAAGCGTTCCCATAGTGGCTGAAATCTGCATAATGTGTCCTGAACGACTGCCTCATCACAGTTATAATGCTCGGGATGGCAGCGAACCATTTTGGCATGATTCTCAGAGTGGTCTGAGCAAGGGAACTGTATCCTGTTGGATAGAGGTTAAGCGGTCCACACAGCGAGGGTCCAGCGTTTTCCATAAAGCTGTTCACAATACCTTTAAGGAGCAGGACAATAGATTCTGCACTGGAGATAAAATGGATATAGACCATGCCAAGGTAAAAAGATTCACCCTCGCTCATGGCAAAGAATCGGAAAGGGACGATCGGAGCTGCCATATGAAAGGGCGTATTGAGCTGATGTTCGATCTCACTGCGTAGGGCATCGGAACTGCCTTTCTGTTCTGCGACGAACGCTATTTTAATGTCGGCCGGTCCTCCATCATAGTGGAACCTGTTATGTTTCCTGTCAACGACGAGATTGGTTAACCCATATCCCTCTAAATGACTGTTCACGATAGACGTGAGCTTGGGCATCTCTATTGGTTGAGGGATTTTTACCACATGTACTGCATTGTAGGGGTGCACCTCACTCCATCGGAGCATAGTCTTTTGAAAGACATTGAGCTTGCCTTTTTTCATCGGAAACTACCTTAGTACACGCACGATTCGCCTCTTTATTAATTCAGCAAAAAATAAAACCTTGCCCCTTTTAATGGAAGTCGGTGGTTGAGTCATGTTCGTTGTCTATTAGTAATCATATCTCTTATCGTGAATCGATCACTATCATCAGCCGTCTGGCAAAAACCATCCTCTGCAGTTCACTACACCAGCAACGCTTCTCAATATTCTAATATATCCGCAACGCAAATAGGATGTTACTGCTACCATCATGGAACACACAAACCGTTTTTTACATGCAATACTGTAAGGCCTTCGACGGCGTTAGAAATTTTTCAAAATTTGACAACATGCCCCCCCGGATCCGAGAGCGGACTCATTAATCGACCTGTCCATCTTGCTGCAGCATGACCCACCTCAATCCGATCACAGGATGGTCAAAACGGCTGTTAGTTCTTTAATGGTACATCCGTCCACTGATTGTTCATCTGATGGATTCCATGCATATATATCCTGATAAGAAACACCTGCAAATTCGTGAAAAATTCCTGCCTCTACCATCCCGCCTTGGCTATCATCTATCAATCGACACTTCCTTACTTTTCTTTTATAATACTATGCAAAGTTACGACCAAATCTGCCACTGCTTAGGCAGCCCCGCTATGAGCTGGCTTCTCTTTCTATTAGCATCTCGTTCTCAGTACATCCCATCTTGATAAGAACTTTTAGAAAAACCTCCATAGTCGCTATAGAGATGCTCCTTAAGGCTGAAAATCCTCGGCACGGGGGCTTGACAAGAAATCGCCTTGATAGCGCGCTCAGTTATATGCTCAGTATCAACACTGAGTCTTTCGTCTTCGAGGAAAGGGTCAAGAACTGTTAAGAATTATCATATATAATATTATTTTATATATGATAATAAAATAATATGAAACTAAGCGAATGGGCAAAATCTCAGGGTATTACATATCAGACAGCGTTTTACTGGTTTCAA
>Ga0074045_10002582_pt1 | contig 16740 bp, 14 predicted proteins | sample BogForMeECP23OM2_FD_94442 | JGI IMG/M metagenome (GOLD analysis project Ga0074045, IMG submission 94442) | Bog forest soil microbial communities from Calvert Island, British Columbia, Canada - Bog Forest MetaG ECP23OM2 | ecosystem: Environmental > Terrestrial > Soil > Wetlands ...
GATGTCGATTTGGAGGGAGGATACCAAATCGTCGACCAGGGCCCGAATGGCTGGCTGACGGGCCTGGTCGTGGGTCACGAGTTCACCAAGAAGTTGGAACTGGATTCGGAATTCTATGCGACCGGCACATGGCATCCCGGGTACGCGCAGCCGACAATTGATGTTGGCGGCCGCTACAAGCTTCATCGACCCTTTATCCTGCTATTCATGGCTGGCCGTGGAGTGAAACCCGCGCGCAGCAACCAGCCATTCTTCGTGGGCTATTTTGGAGTCCAAGTCCTGCTGCCACCCAAGTCGTTCGACAAGGAATGATAAGTCGCTACAACGAGGGCTTAGGTACCGGCGAGCAGTGCGACACCCCTACGGTTTGATCCCCGCATTAGTCTTCGTTTCCCGGCGACTGATCTCCTGATCCGCCGGCTCCGCGTGCGGGTTCGCAATCGTGCCAGTAACGTTCCACGACTGTTCGTCGCCGCGGGTAAAGATGAAGTCGAGGCCGCTCCCCGGCGAAGAAGTTCCGCTTACTTGATAAAGGCCATCGCGCGATTCCAGTTTGCCCGCCGAGAGCTCCCACTTGCCTTCTTTCACCCGTAAGTTTCCGCTGAAGCGGTACACAGGCAACGGAACTGGTGCACCGGGAATCTCAACATGCGCAAACGTGCCGTTCCGCATCGTGAACTGCAGTTTGCCGTCCGCGTTCGTCAGAATTTCCCGAAGGCTCACGCCCGAACTGTCCACATCAAAAGTGCCATCGCCGCTTCCGGTAATCCAGGCGTCGTTCATCAGCGCCCCCAGCCGTTCGAGCGAGATGTTCTCAAGAGTTCCGCTTCCGTGGTACTCAATTGGCTGCTTGGAAGCGTCAATGGTCCAGTTCCCTTGGTGCGTACCTTGCAGAAACTGGCTACGAAGACGGCTCAGCGTGATCTTGCCATGATCCACCGTCATTTCCGTGGTCAGCTGCGTGGCCAACACTTTCTTGATCTCAAACTGCGCAACCGACAAGCGCCCGCGCGCCTGCAGGGGAGCGGGCGCTGAAGGGCCAGCCTTCTCGCCACCGTCAGCCGGGCTCAGAATGCGGTACCAGGGACGCTTCGCCGGATGCGGTGTGAACCACTCTGCAAGATCGCCCGTCGAAAGCTTGTCGGCGGTGAGATCGAACTGAAACAGGCAACTTGGAGCACAATGGCGTGGCGCCCGCACCGAACCGCTCCAGCGGGTAACGCCGATCCGCGCGGAGAGTTGCTGCACCGACGTCATGTCGGGCGCGAGCGTCACGGTTGCGGATGCAATTTCAATCGGACTATTCAGCCCTCTGGTTTCCGCTCTTACGTTTTTCAGCTGTGCCGTCCCGAGCGCACTGGGCGCGGTTAGCCCCTGCCATGGGCCAGAGATACTTAGGTCCAGCTTGGCGGAGCCTTCAGCCGCAGGTCGCAACGCCGGCACACCGAACGCATCTTCCAGTCGGAACAGATTCTTCAGATCAAGATCGCCCCGCAAGAAGAAGTTGTAGCCGCTCGATGAAATCCAGCCCCCAGTCGTCATAGGCCCGGAAGCATTCACCGTCATCGATGCGGGGCCTATCCGGAAATGAGGCTCCGCTGGCTCGGACTCCGCTTTCCTTGCACTCGCCTTGATGCTGGCCACTGTATATACGCGCTCGGCCTTGCAACAACTCCCGTCTCCGACCAGTGCCAGCGGAACGTTGCTCAGCGCAATCGAATCTTTTCCACCGTTTAACCTCAGCCGCACTTCACTTGCCTCGCCGCTGCCCGTGAACCGCGCAGGTTCGGAACCGTCCCGCACGGCGCGGAATTCGGCGTTCAGCAGTCCCTCTGCCGCAAGATCACGCGGCAGTTGTTGTTTCGCCTCGTGTGTCAATTCGACCACCGAGGCTACGGAAACCTCCTTGGCTTCGAGCGTCAGATCGTAGCTCGAAGGTGCTGCCCGCGCGCCAATACTTCCGCTCAAGCGAAGCGTCCCGCCTCCAACTGGCGACTCGCAGAGCAAATCCGCGAGTAAGCCGCTGCTTGCGTTGTAGCGTCCGGCGCAGTGGGTGGCGAGGCGGATATTCCGGTTGTCAAGAATGTCGTAGCGACGGAACCCTTGAATCGCGCTTTGGCTCTCAATCACGAGCGCTTCCGGAGTCCCCGACAGGTTCGCCGTAAAGTCCACTCCTCCGCGCCAACCACGGTCTTTGCCGGTTAGTAGCTTCGTAATCTGTCCCAGTTGCCCCTTTTGCCAGGCGACCGTCACCTGCAGGGGAGTCAGGTGTAGGTTCGTGGCGCGCTGCCAGGCTGCGTTGATCTGCATCTGGCCGGTATCGGAGAGATTGAAATCGGTGCGCACCGGCTGGGCCTTCATCCGCGCTCCCCACGAGTTTTCCGAGTCCTGCCAGAGCGCCACGTCCGCGTCGACGAGTGCGTAGGATTTCTTCTCGGGCCCAAACTTGAAATTGATGCGCGCGTTGCTGGCCTCCAGATAGGGGAAGGCCGGACGGCGCTCCGATGCGGCCTTTTGCGTGGGAGCCGCGGGGATCTGCGCGTTGCGCTCGATCAAACTGGCGAGGTTCCATCGTCCGTCGTTGCTGCGGACGATGTTGATGCTTGGTTCCGTCGCGCTCAGCATCGCGATTTCAAGGCGTCCGCGTAGCAGGGAACGAAGCCGAATGGCCGCGAAAACATCCTGCGCGCGAATCATAGGCTCAGCGCTGACGGCAGGATCGTCGTAGATCACGAGGCCTTCCAGATCGAAACCCGGCCGCGGCAGCGCATGCACGCGCACGTTGTCGATGGTCACCCGCCGTCCCAGAGCATTTCCGATGGAGGAAGCAATCCGGTTGCGCAGTGTGAAGATGCCAGGCCGGAAAACAAATAGGACCACTAGTAGTGCCGCGATGACGGCCAATCCGCGCCTGGAACGCAGGAAATTCACTTTACAATCCGGAGCGTTCGCGACCAGCGCGTCTCATCGAAAAAGTGGATGACGATGTGCGCCATGAATGCGAAACGGTCGCCGGCGCTGCGCATTTGGTACTGGTCGGGAGGCGTGATGAAAGACCAATAGATAAACATTGGGCGGCCGATCACGTTGGGGCGGGGGATGAAGCCCCAATATCGGCTGTCGTAACTTACGTCGCGATTATCTCCCATTGCGAAATATCCGTTTGGAGGTACGACGATGTCATCTCCTTCGAGGTGCGAGCGAAATTCCAGCTGCCATTGTTCGTTGTGGACGCCATACATCTCCGACGGTGGTAGCGCCGGAAAGTTATCGCGGTACGGATTGTAGTCGGCTACCTTGTGCTGAGCGTAGGGTTCATCAAGCTTCTGTCCGTTGCGATAGACCACGCCATCGCGCAGGTGAATACGATCCCCGGGGATGCCGATGATCCGCTTCACGACGAACAATCCGCGCTCCTCCGGCGACAGAAACACCACGATATCGCCACGCCGGATGTCTCGGTACGGCAGCATCGGCCCCAGCCAGTGCGTTGCGGGCGCGAACTGTTCCCGGTTCACGAACACGTGGTCGCCGATCAGGAGCGTGTCCTCCATCGAACTGGAGGGAATTTCAAACGCCTGCAGAATGAACGTAATAATGAACAGGCCAGTGATCAGTACCTCTGCCAACGAAGACAGAAACTCGACCGTAGTTTCTTTCGGTTTTTCTTGCTGCGCGACTTCTTCTTTTTCTTTCTTAGCCACTTTGCTTATCCGTTGTAAGAATGTCGCCCCTTAGCGAATCAACTGCAGTGTACGCGACCAGCGCGTCTTGTCGAAAAAGTGAAAGATCATGTCCGCGGCTCTTTTCATTTGTTCCGAGCCGCTCATCTCGGGTCCGTACTCCGTCGTTGCAAAGGACCAGGAGATGAACATCGGACGTCCGATCAGATTTTCCCTTGGAATGAAGCCCCAATAGCGGCTGTCATAGCTGTTGTCACGGTTATCACCCATCGCGAAGTAGCTGTCCGGAGGTACTACAATGTCCCCCGCTTGCACGTGGAGTGGCATTTCCCGCCGCCACTTCTGATTTCTTACGCTCGCCATCGGCGACGGCGGCACGGCAGGAAAATTATCGCGATAAGCGGCGCCATAAGTACCGTCGTATCCCAGCGTGTGCTGCGCATACAGCTCATTCAGCTTTTCGCCGTTGCGATAAACCTCGCCGTAGCGTAAATGAATCCGGTCCCCGGGAACGCCGATGATGCGCTTCACCAGAATAAGCCCGGGCTGCTCCGGCGACATAAAGACGGCAATGTCCCCGTGGCGCAGGTCGCGGTAGGGAAGCAGCGGTCCAACCCACTTCGTTGCCGGTGCGAACTGCTCTTTGTTTACCAGTAAGTGGTCGCCAATCAGCAGCGTGTTTTCCATTGAGCCGGAAGGAATGGCGAAGGTCTGCACGACAAATGTAATCACAAAGAAAACGACGACAAGCCCCTCCGCCAGCGAGGCTAAAAACTCAACTGGCGTTTCTTTTGCCTTTTCGTTTTCCTTAACTGCACTCTCTTTTGCCATTCTGTCGTCCATCACGCTCAACTCATCGCACCCGCCGGAACGTGCGTCCCCAGCGTGTGATTTGGAACACGTGCGTCACTGCATAAGCGAGGTGATAAAGTCTATCACCCGCCGTCGGTGATCCAGTTAGATCGTTGCTCAAACCATTGGATGACCAGTAGATCACCATGGGACGCCCGATAATATTCGCGCGCGGCACAAACCCCCAGTAGCGGCTGTCCTGGCTGTCATCGCGATTGTCCCCCAGCACAAAATAATGCCCATCCGGGATGATGAGTTGGTGATTCTCAACCAACCGAGGCATCTCTTTCCACCACTTCGCATCGACGCCGTAGCCCGGAGTCTCCGTGCGCGGAAAGTCATCACGGTAGGGATCGCGCAGATTCGAAATGTACTGCACGTAGGGTTCTTCGAGCGGAGTTCCATTGACATACACACGCTTGTTGATTAATCGCAGGCGATCTCCGGGCACCGCCACAACCCGCTTCACAAAAGCTTGCGACGGTTTCACCGGGTAGTGGAAAACGATGACATCGCCCGGCCGGACCTTGCGGTAAGGCAGCAGCCGATCCCAGATTCCCCCATTGCCGTAGCAGAGTTTGTCGACCAGCAGATAGTCTCCGATCAGCAGCGTCTGCTCCATCGATTCGGAGGGAATTGTGAATGCCTGCGCGAGAAACGTCACCACAAAAACGGCGATGACAACTGTGCCCGCAACCGACTGGATAGTGGCGGGCCAGTCACCGCTAAGAAGTTTCTCACTCCACGACATGACTGCACTAAGTCTTTCTTGCCAATCGTTCGCCGTCGCTCCCGCAACTCGATAGATGCTCCAAAACCTGGCGGGCCGCTTCCTGCTCCGCGCGCTTCTTGGTCGCCCCTTCAGCGCGTCCTACGAATTGCGCCAGCCCAGGCTCGGGTAGCCTCGCTTCGACTGTGAAAGTCTTCTTGTGCTCCGGCCCTTCCTCTTTAACGAGAACATAAACCGGCTGGGGTTTTCCACTCGCCTGCAGCGCCTCCTGCAGCGCCGACTTGAAATCCATCACGGGGAGCGCGCTGGTTTCCAGCCGCATATGCGCCAACTCGGGTTCGACGATGACACCAACGATGAAATCTCGGGCCACTGCCCACCCGCCATCCAGATATAGCGCCGCTAGGATCGCCTCCAACGCATCCACCAGCAGACTCGCCTTATTGCGTCCGCCACTGCGTTCTTCGCCGCGGCCGAGCCGCATGTACTCTCCGATGTGCAACTGCTCGGCAACTCGCAACAGATGGCGCTGGCCAACCAGGTGCGCGCGAAGTTTCGAAAGCTGACCTTCCCCGAATCCCGGGAATCGGTGGAACAACGTCTCGCTCGCGACTAAGCCAAGCACGGCGTCTCCGAGGAACTCGAGCAATTCATTATCGCCGCCGCCCGCCAGGCCGTGGGGCACGCCGGACGCCTGTAACTCGCGCGCTTGCGAACTATGGGTGAGCGCCTGCTCAATAAGGTCCTGGCGCTGGAAGTGGTATCCCAGGCTTTCTTCCAGCGCCATGATTTCTTTTGACTTCATCACAATGCGGAGGCGCCATTCGCCCCGGCGTTAGTTCTTCGGAGGCTGGCTCGGGGTCGGCGTTGGCGCCGTGCCCCCGGTGAGCTGCACCAGTCGGTCGCGCTCGCGACGAGCCGGCGTTCCTATCGGTGTGTTGTCCTGTGTCATATCTACGGCGCGGTTGGCTATTTTGAGAGCCTCCGGATATTTCTGCTGCTTGTCAAGTGACAGCGCCAGGCGAAGCACGTCGAGGGCATAGGGGTCGCTTGGATACGCGTCGATCGCTTTCTGAAAATTAGTTTCCGCAGCCGGGTAATTGCTTCTGCTATATTCGACCGCTCCCATGGTCGAATACGCCTGCGATCGCAGCCCCGCCTTGTATGCGTCCAACTTGTCTTGCGGTGTTCCGGCGGGCACGCTCACATCCGTGTCCACGGTCTGGAGCGCCTTCTGAGCCATTTTCATGGCTTCGTCGTACCGCTGATCCTTGTCGATGTCGGTGTCGCGCGTCCTCTCCGAGATGACCTCGGAGACCTGGTTCAGAGCCTCCGGATCATCGCCATCTAGGGCAAGCACTTTCCGGCCCATCGCTTCGGTCTTTTCCGCATTATTCGCTTTCTGATACAGGCGCATTGCGTTCTTGTACAGCAGGATGCGCAATTCGCTGTCAGGGAATTTGGTGGCGAAGTCGTCGGCTGCTTTCTCCAGCGCCGCCGGGTCGGTATTCGCCGAAGCCGCCTTCCAGGCGTCAAACTCCGGTTGCGTCTTGGCCTGTGGTGGACGCTTGCCTGCCGGTTGTGCCGGTGCTGGGGTTGCCGGCGCTGGAGTTGCCGGCGACGTTTTTCCGGTTGCTGGCTGGCCTTGTTGCCCAGTTTGTCCGAAGGTCAGGGCTCCGCCCCAAACCGCGAAGGTCAATATGCCTAGAATGACTGCTGCTCGTTTCATGCTGTCTCCCTGATGCAATGTTCCAAAGTTTCAACGTTCCAAAGCAAAAGCCTTTTCGAACTCATAACTTTATCATTCCTATGCCCCACAACCTTGAAACTTTGAAACGTTGAAACCTTGACATCGAACGTTCTTATTTCGGCTCTCGCGCGGCCGGCGGCTCGTAGGGCTTCTCGATCCCCTTTTCTGCCGCCAGTTTTGCTTCCGGAAGGGCTGTGCCGGCGGCACTTAATGCCGAGCGATATTCCTCGAGCGCCGCGAAACGATCCTCTTTCAGATCGAAAATACGTCCCAGGTAGATATGAGACCAAGCAATGACCGTCGGCTCGTGGGCGGCCTGGATCGCCCGCTGAAAATACGCACGCGCGCCTTCCATGTCTCGGTTCGCCGTGGCGACTTGCGCCAGGATGAACAGGGCTCGCCCCGGATCTTCCTGCTTTTCGTCGAGTGCCTGCTGGGCCAGTTTCTGCGCCGACTCCCGGTCGCCCGCCGAAAGCTGCCTTTCCGCACTCAGCAGCAAATGCTCGCCTTGCGGCTTCCCGAGGCGCAAAAGTTCCGGTGCTGCCTCGTCCGCAAACTTGATTTGGGATGCCCGCTTCGCTTCCTTGCCAACGTCAATCCCGTCGAGCAAGGCGGTATAGGCGTTTCGCAGCCCCGTGGCATTCTGCTCGAACTTCGCCAGCGCATTATAGAAATAGCGCGTCAGAATGTAGCCCTCTCGATCGTCCTCGTCCAGACTTAGCGTCCGGCCCGCCTCGGAAACCCTCGGCTCCCTCGTCCGCAGTTCAATGGCCCGGATCAGGCATTCGGTTACGAGCAGCGAAATGCTGGCCCGGAACGCCTCATCCATCGGGGAATATTTCACTTGTTGGAGCAATGGGTGCAGCCGCGCGAATGCGACGTCGTTCTTCAGCGCCAGTGGATCCAGGAGATAGTGCAAATAGGTGTGGCGGATCTGCTGCATCTTGATGCTCGTGCCCTTCGTCGGTGAGATGACGACGTAGTAGTCCGACAGGTAGTTGCGGGCATTCGTCTGTCCGGGTGCTCCCATGGCATCCAGATAAATCGTGAATTGACGGCCCAGATATCCAGCCGATGGCAGTTTCAGATAGATCTCGGTGTCGAACGTCATCTTCGACAATGGATCGTGATAAATCTCGGTTAACTCGGTGTAGCGCGCACGGTGCCGCTCCCAAATCGCGTGCAAGCCGACCTTCTTGTAGAAGTCCTGCATCAACCCCGCAAATTCGATCAGGTTGGATGCATCCGGCGGCATCTCGCTCACCTTCTGTTTGGGTGCAAAATCCGGGGGCGCATCCAGATAGAGCGCGAGAGAAACGTACTGGGACAGATCCCGCGTAGCATCAATCGCCAGGTGCTTGCGGTAGAACACGCACATGGGCGCGGTCACTTCATTCGCTCCCGCCGTATTCTCGATTGCCTTGGCGACTTCCGACCGGATCTGCGTGCGCAGCGGATCGGAGGATTCCAGTTCCTGGTCGTAGCCGCAGGTGTTGATGGCCGTCAAAACCGTGAACAGCGTCTCGTTTGTCTCCAGCGATACCTGCGGATGGTTCTGCGCCTGACCAGAAGGCACTGCCAGCAATGCCGCCAAGCTCAAAGCGAACGTCAGTCGAAAACGCTGTCCCAGGAAGCTCCTCCTAGAATTCCGCCGCGGCTGGGGCTATCTCTGTGTAGTTTACGAACTTGCGGTCGAGGAGGTCAACAAAAGCAGCTTTCAGTCTTCAACCATCAACCATCAGTTCAACATCAAACGCTTTCTCTCGCCGTAAGATTGGAATGAGGTGTGCGGGCCCACTTGCAAGACTGAAAACTGAGAGCTGACGGCTGATGGCTAACGGCTGCGCTACCCCTTCACGCTGATTTTCGAGAATGAGATGACGGCGCGGCCTGCTGTCGGGCGTCCCATTGATAAAGCCGGACGGAAGGTTGTGAAGATCAGCAGGTTCTTCACCTGTGACAGCCCGGCCTGGGCGTCGTTGGGCTGCGACAGAATCCGGTAATCCTCGATCCGGCCATTGGCGCCCACGAAGGCTTCGATCACCACAGAGTCTTCGCCGATGCTCCCAAGCGATGTACCAAAAGCTGAGCGCTCCAGCTCCGGCCCCGTGTAAAACATCAGCGGAACATCGGAGCTGCTCGCCTCAAGTTGCTGCGGGATGGCAAAAAAGCCGAACAGCAGTCCAAACGTCAGCACTGCGCTCAGCGCGCCCGCCGTTGCCGGAACCATGAATGCGTTCAGCGCGTTGCTCAACCGTACCATAGCACCTTCAAATCGCCGGCGCCGCGCGGGCGCCGATTCGCGCGAGATAGCCACCCGCAGGCGCAACGCCAGGTCGGCCGGTGCCTTCGGCTTCGCTTTGCCCAGTCCTGCCAGCAATTGCTGCGTGCGCCGCAGCTCCACATACTCCTGCGTGCAATTCGGACACGTCTCCATATGCCGCGTAAGCGCGTACATCTCGGCCCCGCTCACTTGCCCGTCAAGATAAAGAGAAAACTGCTTCTTGTACTCGGCGCAGTTCATGGCGTCACCTCAGCCTCTCTGCCACCATTCGATCCCTGGTTTCGCTCCTGATCCTGTCCGGCGGGAACCGCCAGCCCCAACTCCAGCCCGGCTTCCCGCACATATCCCTTCAACCTCTTGCGTAGCGCATCCCGACCGCGCGTGATCCGCGACTTCACCGTTCCCAGCGAGATCTGCAAAACCTCGGCGATCTCGTCATACGGCATGTCTTCCAGATCGCGCAGGATGACGGCGGTCCTGTAAGGCTCGGTCACGTGCGCCAGCGCCTGCTCAACCACCGCCCGTACTTCAGCGTGCGCGAACTGTTCGAACGGTGATTCGCCCGGATCGACCAGCCGGTCATCTCCTGAAAATTCTGTCTCTCCAGCTTCTCCTTCAATCGGCGTTTCCTGCGCCTTGTGCCGGAACCACCAGCGCCGCCGGTTCGAAGCCTCATGCACCGCGATCCGATAAATCCAGGTCTTCAGGCTTGACTCGCCCTGGAATTGCTTCATTCCGCGGAAGACTTTCAGAAATACTTCTTGGGTGGTGTCGGCCGCATCGGACGGGTCGTTGACGATGCGGTAGATCAGGCCGTAGATAGGCTGGTGAAATTCGCCAATCAGCCACGCATAGGCGTCTTCAGACCCCGCTTTCAGTTCGGCGATGACAGCCGATTCTGCGGTTCGGGCCCCGATAGCGCTTGCAAAGTCGCCCAATGTCGTAGCTCCCGCCATGACGGCGTTGCCCTCATTATAGAAGTATCCGGGACCCGTGCTGCGGGAATCTTCTTTCTTTGAGACCACTCCCTCGGAATCCCCGCTTACTTACTTAGACCCCGCCGGAAGCAATGGAGTTCCCAGCATAAACCGCTTGGTTTTATATATATACAGGCGCGCTCGAAGGGAGTGTCCATGTTTATCGCTGTCAGACAACCGGTAGTTCTTCGCGTCCTTTGAGGGTTCCTCTGAGATCTTTGCGGTTAAGGTTTTTCGGATCTCCCCATGACCCAGCCTTAATTGTTCTGCGCGGCGCCCGAGGCCGGCGGATTTGCCGGCGTACTCGGCTTCGTCGTCGGCGCGCTCGGCTTAGTCGTCTTCTTCTTCACCGGTTTCTTCGGAGGCTCCGTATCATCCACAACAATTTTTTTCGGCGGCGGAGGCGGAGCTGCGGTCAATGTCTTCACTTGCGTGCGCAATCGCGTCAGTTCGTCTTCTTTCGCCCCCGCCAGCTTTTGCATCCGCTCGCCCATGGCGCGCCGCGCATTTTCCAGGCCGCTGAAGTCGTTGCTCAAGCTTTGAAATTCATCTTTCGATCCAAATGCTCCCGCCGATTCCACCACCGAACCGAACACGTCATACAGCGCATCAAGATTCCGGTAGAGCTTAAAGCTCGCCGCCATATCTTCTGGCGACTTGTTGACCTCGGAAACAATCTCCGGCAGCGCCGACTGCAAATTGCGCTGAACCGAATCCACATTCCCTTGCGTCTGCCGCTTCGTTGATCCGTCCGTTTTCCAGCGCTCAATGCGGGTTTTCGCCAGATCCGCCTGCATCGCCGTTGACGTCTGATTCAGTTGTGCCAGGATGCCGTTGAGTTCGGTCACCGACGCATACGGCACCGGAGGCGGAGCCGCTTGCGGCTGCGGGGCAGCGTCCTGTCCAGGCGCGACCGCCGCCAGGCCAGCCATCACCAGCGCGCTGATTGAGCAAAATGCAATCAGCCGAGGCGACATCCGTCGGCATGGACTCAGCCGGGAAAATCGCGACCGCGTCACAAAACACGAGTGCAGAAGACAAATAAGCCGAGGCAAGTTCGACATGGGGCTCCTCAATTGCGTCTGTAGCTTTTGCCACAATATCCTAGTTGAGTTTGACGTGGCAGGGAAGCTGCGCGAAAATCATAAAGCGGCACCCATTGAACAAGCGGCAATCGCTCCGCTTTCGTAAGTGGGCCTGTGGCGCAGCTGGGAGCGCGCTTCCATGGCATGGAAGAGGTCGTCGGTTCGATCCCGACCAGGTCCACCAAAATTCCCAACAATTTAGGTCGAACGGCGTGGTCCTAACGGCTGCCTGGAATACTCGGCGGGAAGCTCATGGAAATCGCTTCGCTAGAGAAAAATGAGATGACGATGTTGGTTTCGGTCGCCACCGGTTGGCCATCTTTAACGTAAGGCCGGTACCGCCATTGCCGAACCGCCCGCACCGCAGCCGCAGCCAGTGCACGGTTGCCGCTGACGATTTTCACGGTGCGCACGTTGCCTTTGGAATCCACTCCCGCCGTAAGAGCCACCACACCGCGAGCGTTAGCCCCTGAATAAGCCGGGTATACGAAACGCAGTGGCGGCCGCGTTGCCTGGATGGCGCTATCTTGAATCGAGAGCGGCAGCTTCGGAGTCGAAACTACGTCGTGAATGCGAGCTCTCGGCTTCGGAGGCGGCGCAATTGCGGTGACCGACGACGCTAGCTTGACCGATGCCGGCTCGACCGCAACTTCCGCGCCAGCGATGCGCCGGTCAGTCACTGCCGGCGCAGTGGAACTCTCGGCAACGCGCACCGGCTCCGGTAGCGGAGAAGAGCTTGGTGAGTTTAGCTGCACAGGCGAATTGTGCGCCTGCGAGCCAGGGACGGCCCCGATTCGATGCCATGCGACAACGAAACATGCGCACAGGCCGAGCGCGCCGATCGCAGTCGCCAACCTGGACATTGTAAGTTCCGACGTTCTAACTTTGGACGCTATAAGCTTGGTCGCTGCAGCTCTCGACGATTGAATCTTCGACGCTGCAGTCTCTGCGCCCACTTTGGATGCTTCGAGCTTCGACGCCACAAAGTCGGATGCCGCGCAGCTGAACGTAACAACCCCGGATGCAATAGATCTCGCCCAGAAGCCGAAGGGCGCAAGAGAACGCCACGGGGCATCCTCACGCGGAAATTCGGCGCGCTCGATTGCAGCGCTTTCTTCTTCTGGCTCTTCCGCTTTCGCGAATGCCGGCGCGTCGATCCTCGCAGCCGGCGCGGCCTCGATCTGCACCACTGGCGTCGCGACATCGAGTGCCGCCACTTCTTCCGGCAGTCTTGCCTTCATCGCCAGCGCGGCGTCGATTTGCGCGGCCAGCGTGGCGTCGATCACGATCGGCGGCGGTACAAAGTTTTCCACCACTCCAATCACAAGCCACGGGTCGTACTTATGCGATACAGCCTCTGGGTGTCCGCGAAAAAGATTGTTGATCAGTGCCGTCTGGCGCGTGTTCAGCAAGGGAAGCGACAGCTGGCGAAAGTTGCGGAACGTCCAAAGCAGATAGGCGCGCTGCCAAAACGAGGAGGGTTCAACGGCCACCAATCCCTGGCGCGTTTGCAACAGCAAAAAGCCGGATTCCAGCTTGTCCAGAAGCACGGATCTCCCCCACAACATAGGATGCAGCTTGCATGCCACAGGGATCGAATCGCAACTTATAGATAACAGACTTATTGCCCAGGACGCTTGGCAAGCGTTCGCAATCCGGTTGCAAACGGTTTCATGCCCATGCCCGGCCGCATGCCCTTGCCAGATCAAGATACGCCTTTCTAAGGAGCCGAAGTAGGGTCTCCCTGCGCCCCGAATGGCACTGTCAGGCTAGTCCTTTGGCCGCGCATCCAGTCCAAGATCTCGCTCCACGTCGCGGTACCAGGTCTCGTCATCACTGGCATGCAGCTCGACCCATCTCTCGTCCGTCCTCTGACTGCGCCAGTGCAGCAGAGGAGCCTCAGCGGAGAAGAGCGACGTTGGGAACAGAACACTCCGGCGCCAGCGGCACGGCAGCCCGCCCTTCGGCTACCGCTCAGGGCAGGCCTTCTCGAAAAGCGCGAGAAGTGGGGCACCCGCTTTTTCCTCTCTGCCAGCACTTGCCCGCGAAGCGCTATACTTGCCCTCCAGAGATGTGGCCCACCCGCCAATGTCAACAGAATCCGTGGTAGGCGCAAAGACCCACGCCAACGGCGAATATGCCCAAAGAATTGATCGGGTCACGGACTATCTTCGCGGGAATCTGCATCGCCCGGTAAAGCTAGCTGAGCTTGCTGATGTTGCTTGCTTCTCGGAATTTCACTTCCATCGGATTTTTAGAGCGGTTTCTGGCGAAACCCTGAATAACTTTACGAATCGGCTTCGTCTTGAAAAGGCCGCTCGTCTGCTTCGTTATTCCGAACAAAGCCTGACGGATATAGCCTTCGATTGCGGGTTTTCGTCATCGGCCACGTTTTCACGTGCCTTTCGCTCCGGCTACGATACTTCGCCAAGTCAGTTTCGAAAAAGCGGCGAGATCAAAAAGAGCAAGATTTGCAAAGAACTCTTCCCGGAAGATGAATATGGTTTCCCCATGAGCGCGGAAGAAAAGAGAGCCGCGTTTCCAGTGAGATTGATCGACATTCCCGAAAGGCAAGTCGCCTATATTCGGGTTGCGAATGCCTTCGAACTGGACAGAGTGCTTGCCGCCCTCAAGCGAGTGATCGAATGGGCCAAATCCCAGAATATTTTTTCGCAAGGAATTCTTTTCGGAATGACGGTAGACGATCCACACGTGACCCCAAAGCATCTTTATCGATATGAGGTCTGTCTTTCGTCGTCTCTTCCCTTCGAGTGCGCGAAGGGAATGTCGAAATTGAAAATGCCAGCCATGCGATACGCCGCCATCAAGGTTTCCGGCGATATCGATAAGGTAGCTACGGCTTGGGACTACCTTTACCGGGATTGGCTTATCAACAGTGCCTACGAGCCCGAGCATGCGCCAGCACTTGAGGTTTTCCTGGACAAAGAAAGCGCGATGGATTGGGCGCACTTTGAATTGGACCTATGCCTGCCGGTTCGGAAACCGGCAGAGATAAGGAGTGGGAGGAACTTATGATCGACGGAATTGGCGGCGCTTTTCTGTTTTCTAACGATACAAAGAGATTGGCAACCTGGTATCGCGATTGCCTGGGAATAGTTCCTGAGGGCGAAGATACCGAGTGCAGTTCAATCTATACATCGTTCGAATATAGGGATCTCGAAAATCCGGAGGTCAAGAGAACGATAGCGTGGGCGATTATGCCCACCGATCAAGACATCAAGGATAAGCCGCGAACGGGCAAGATTAATTACACGGTGAAGAACATGGCCGAAGTCCTCAGCCATCTTAAGAGTAAAGGCGTGGCCATCGAAAAGACCGAGGAATATCCCTCCATGGGGAAGTTTGCATGGCTTAAAGATCCAGACGGCAATCCGATCGAGCTTTGGGAGCCATCCAAGGAGTGAATAGAAATCCCTAATTTTATGCAAGGAATACCCTGGCGCACAATTTTACTCGGCTCGCTGTTGCTTATCTCCGCCTGCTCAATGGGAGGACAGGAAGATGGAAGAGGAGGCGAAAGGGCAGAAGGGATAATAGCCTCCGCGGGTGGGGTTTGTGCATAACAAATTGTCCGTACGATAGGATTTGACTAAGGCGAATAGTCGGCGAACAAAATATTGTTTGGAACACAGATGTGTACGTACACTCTGGGTAGAGGCAACAAAGGAAAGGGGATCGGGGGTTTCTGGGAGGTCAAACGTGGCTTGACAGGCATGATATATGGGTCGCGGTATGCTGTAACTTCCCCACACAACGAAAACCGCGTTGTGGTGGGCCACCGGCGCAGGCGGGAGCAACCCTACACGGGGAACTCTCGCCGCACAAACTCCATCGCGGCGTCGCGGGTAGTTAGTCGGCCCTCCAGTTGCGCGTCCTCGACGGCCGAGAGAATTTCTTTGAAGCGGGGGCCGGGTTCGTATCCCGCCTCGATCAGGTCGCGGCCCGTGACGAGCGGCTTTGGCCGGATCGCTTCCGGCGGCAGCGAGAGCAACTTTTCGCGGGCATAGTCGTAGGCATCGAGCAGACCGTGGCTAGAAAGGCTATCGATGCGATGCAGCTCCAGGTGCTCGCCGAACTCCGGCAAGCGCAGAAATTTTTTCAGCGTGGATTCTTTCATGCGCAGCACATCGCCAAAGCGCATGTGATTTTCGACGAGAGCCAGAATCTGATCGGTTTCGTCGTTTGAAAAGCGCAGACGCCGGCAAATTTCGGCCGCCATCTTGACGCCGATTTCGACGTGCCCGTCGAAGCGAATGCGATCGGGCGCAACGCGAAACGTCGGAGGCTTGCCGACATCGTGCAGCAGAGCTCCCCACGCGAGCGTCTTTGACGTAGAACCGGAAATAGAACCGGAGCTGCCAGCCGGAAGTTTTTCGAGCAGCAGCAGCGTGTGCACAAACACATCGCCTTCGGGATGAAATTGCGGAGGCTGCTCCACTCCCTTCATCGCCGAAATTTCCGGCAGCACTTGCTCGAGCAGGCTAGTTTCATCGAGCAGCTGAAACGCACGCTGCGCGCGGCCTTCGGTCAACATCTTGGTCAGCTCTTCGCGCACGCGTTCCTGCGAAACCTGGTGAATCTGCGGAGCGAGGCGCTGGATTGCCGAGAACGTAGCCGGATCGATCTTGTAGCCAAAGCGCGCGGCAAAGCGCACCGCGCGCAGCATGCGCAGCTTGTCCTCGGAAAAACGCCGTTCCGGATCGCCGATGGCGCGGACGATTCCGGCGGCGAGGTCGGCGCGGCCGCCGACAAAGTCGAGCACCTCGTTCGTAGCCGGATCGAGCATCATGCCGTTGATGGTGAAATCGCGCCGCTCGACATCTTCGCGCGGAGACTTGCTGAAGCGCACTTCATCCGGATGACGCCCATCGGAATAGCTGACGTCGGAGCGGAACGTCGCAACCTCGACGGTGCTTTTGGAGCGAGCTGCTGCGTCGCTTGCTTGAGAACCGCTGGTCTCGGAACTCGCATGGGAAAAGGATTGCGCGGAGACTTCGTTCCTCTGATCTGCCTCCTCACTCAGCGGCACCAGCACCACGCCAAACTGCGCTCCCACAGCGAACGTCTGCGGAAAGATCTGCATGACCTGCTGCGGAGTCGCATCGGTGGCCACGTCATAATCAGCAGGCTCGCGTCCGAGCAAGAGGTCGCGAACGCATCCGCCAGCAAAATAGGCCTGGTGTCCGCGCGCGCGCAGCGCGCGGACGATGTTGCTAGCGTGTTGTTTGGCAGTGATCACAAAGCAAGCATGATCTAAACTGATGTTTCGGCTCGAAGCTCGTGGCCCGAAGCTCGCAGCTCAATTATGCCCGACGCAACGATCCTCGGCATCGAAAGCTCCTGTGACGAGACAGGCGC
>Ga0074045_10002583_pt1 | contig 16731 bp, 14 predicted proteins | sample BogForMeECP23OM2_FD_94442 | JGI IMG/M metagenome (GOLD analysis project Ga0074045, IMG submission 94442) | Bog forest soil microbial communities from Calvert Island, British Columbia, Canada - Bog Forest MetaG ECP23OM2 | ecosystem: Environmental > Terrestrial > Soil > Wetlands ...
CAGGACGAACGTTGGTATGACCGGATTGTGATCCTGGACGATGCCACCAGCGAGATCGATTACGCGCAGCTGACCGAGGAAGAATCGACGCTGACGGTGATGGCCGGGTTGAAGGAAGTCATCGCCCACAAGGGAGTGTTCTGTGGCTGGTACCGTGACCGGGGCAGCCACTTCTGGCTTACCCCCAAGGCGGGAGGCAAGATCGATCCGCACCGACTGACGCCAGTCGGTCGAGCCCTACGCGAGTTGGGAGTGCAGATGATTCCAGCCTATTCGCCGCAGGCCCGCGGCCGTTCCGAACGCAACTTGGGCACCTGGCAAGGACGCTTGCCGCAGGAGCTGCGGCTGCGCGGAATCCGCAGCCTGGAAGCGGCCAATCGCTTCCTGCGCGAGCACTACATGGCCGAGTTCAATCGCCGCTTTCAAGTGCCGGCGGCACCGCCTGGCAGTGCCTTTGTGCGCCGCCGCAGCAAAGATCTCGATCTGATCGTGGCACTGCAGTTCGAACGTACGGTGAATCGCGACAACACGGTGAGCGTTCAGCATCTGCACTTGCAGATTGAGCCGGTGCGCTGGCGCGCCACCCTGGCCAGCGGCACGGTCATCGTGCACCAGCACTTGGACGGAACTTTCACGATTACTCACGGCCCACAGCGTCTCGGGCACTACCGTGCGGAAGGAGTCTCTTTGGAGAGAGAAAAAATCGGCGCGCGGGGCTGTGGAAAAGACGCCACAGCCTCGGCGGCGGCTAGATTATCAACCTAAACCGGACATTTCACTTGCTACGAAAACCGGACATTTTAATTTGCTACCAACAGAAGAAAGCCGTATTAAAGGGTCCACGCTGAAGTGAATAAGATAACTGTCGCAATGACTTCTACCAGCTTCCGGGATACTTGCTGTTATACCCATAAGCTGAATCATCGCCGTCACACGCTCAGAACCGGAATCGGCACCGCGCAGATGATTGCATAGCCGTGTGTCCGCAGGTTACCGCCATATGGGTAACTCCCCGTAACCAGCAAATCTGCCTTTGTCTGCTTCGCGGCTTGCCTCAGCACTTTAGGCACATCACCACTGCCGATCAACACATCCGCCTTGATGCCCGTGTCTTGCTGGAGCTTTGCGATACGCTGCGAAGCATCGGCGACCAACGACTCTTTCCACTCCGGAACCACGTAACTGCCTCCAGGTCCCCAGAGCTCCACCGAGGCAGTGACGTGGGCGAGCGTAAGATGGGCACCGAATTCGGCGGCGATTGGAGCCGCCCACGACACAGCTTCCTCACTACGAGGGCCCAAATCGACCGCGCACAGGACGTTGCGGATCGCAAACTTCCGCACTGGCGATTCTTCCACGGGGCCCCCGGTCCACACCGGACACTCAGTCCGGTGTAGCACTTTTGCTGTCACAGAGCCCATCAGAAACTGACTGAACGTGGAGCCATGCGACGCCATCATGATCAGGTCGGCTTTTTCCCCCTCAGCCATCTGAACAATTGCCGCTGCTCGGTCGCCTTTGACCAACACACGCCGAATATTAAGGCCGTTAAGCTCCGGCTCGAGAGACTGGTCCTGCTTTTTCTGGGCCCCTCTAATAATGGCTGCAAGCAAGTCCCAGCCAGCTAGCTCTCTGCTGTCCTCTGGAACACCGGCGGCATGGCTCAGCGCTGTCACGACGTGCAGTATCACGATCTCAGAATGAAAATGGCGCGCCAATGCCGCGGCCTGATGAATCACACCCAGCGAAGCAGTCGGGATATCAACCGGCAGAAGAATTTTCTTAATATTCAGCATCGCGCACCCACCGGAGAAGTCAAAATGTCCCGAGATCATCTCCCTTAAAGCATTTCCGCCTGGTTTGAACTCTACCGCAATCTTCCTCAGTGTGTTTTCGCCACCAATTCTGGAACGAGGACCACGCGGTGCCTGGGACCAAAGTTGGCTCAGGTACTGAAAGTTTTGACAGCTTACACATTGAGAATGACGCTGTATTCTGGTTGAATATAGCTTCTCAAATCTCAGCCACAGGGGTTGGTGTATATGTTAGCCGGAACAAGGAAACATCTGGACGCAGGAGTTCTCCCTCTCTGGAATGCAGTCTTCTGCCTGGATTGCGAGGTCATCAGCAGCAATCGAGGTGACGGATGCGTCGCATGCAAAAGCCACTCGCTCGTGAGCCTGGCTCGGATGCTCGGCGGCAGTTTGCTCGCGCATAAGGCGCATCACTCTCAAACATGGGAAAGTGGGTTGTTCGACATCACAATTACGATTGAATTGCAGCAGATGTACGCCAAAGACTTGAGCACCACCGTTGAGAGATTAACCACTGTGATTGGCCCGAAGCTCGCACAGGACCGAGCCTCATTCCACATCGATGCGAAGCCGGCAGTAGACAAACTCGACCTGCAGCCCTCGCTTTGCTTCCCCGAACGGGATGCCGCATAGAGCATTGCTATCACGTAGGGTCCAGCGGAACTTTCACTTCCCGCCGAAAAATTCTCTTTCGGTTACGGACTATAATAGCTGTTGAACGAAGTCGCTGGTGTCACTTTTCTTACCGATTAGCCAAAATTTGGGGGATAGAAAATGTCTAGGCGACCCGAGAAAATCGATTGCAGGGCTTCCTGACGCGATTTTATTTTTGCTGATTTTGAGACAAGGAGTTTTTCAACAGCCACAGGCGATTTCACTCAGTGAGAATTGGCAGGCCAAGGGCCGACGTCAATGAGGGCATTGCAGCCAGCAGGTAAGAGAGGAGCGCTTACGGGTAAAGTCTTGCGGCCGCTACCAACGCCTGTCCCAGGCTCAAACCGCCATCCCCGGGGGGCACTTCTCTGTGCGTGAACACCTCAAATCCAACTTCAGACAACCGCGCTTCGAGCCGTTCGGACAGATGCATATTGTAAAAGGTTCCGCCACTTAGGCAAACACGGTTAAGCGCGGTTTTCTCTCGCAGCAGCGTTGCCAGCTCCACGAACCCCTCCACCAACCCCTTATGAAAGCGCCGGCTGATCGCGCCAACTGGGAGGTTTCGGCCGAGATCATCCAGCAGCGCTTCAAACAGCGGCTGCGTGCTGATGATCCAGTGGTTGTCCTCCGGCAAGAGCTTCATCGGATATGCAGCGTCTTTTTCTGATGAGGCAATCTCCGGCGATGCAAGTGCCATCTCCAGCTCGATCGCAGCCTGGGCCTCGTAGTTGACTTGCTGGCGGATTCCGATTAACGCGGCCACGGCATCGAACAGGCGCCCGCAGCTGGAGGTGAGAGGCGAATTCACGCCTCGTTCCTTCATGCGCAGCACAAGTTCAACCTTTGGCAAATTCAGCTGGCGCACAAACGGGATATCGAGCGCCAGAAACTTACGCCCGAAATGATGTGCCAGGTAGCTTACCGCCATCCGCCATGGCTCACGGATCGCGGCCGCTCCACCGGGCAACGGCACATACTCGAAATGAGCCGCACGTTCGAAGTCTTCATAGCCGGCAATGAGCACTTCTCCGCCCCAAATATTTCCGTCTGTGCCGTAACCTGTCCCGTCCAGGGCGAATCCGACTACCCGGCCTTCGAGATGATTCTCCGCCATACAACTGGCAATGTGCGCGTGATGGTGCTGCACGCCCACCAACTTCGCTCCGCTTTGTTGCAGCGCCCACTTGGTGGAGAAGTAGTCGGGGTGGAGGTCGTAGGCGATGATCTCTGGCCGAATTTCGAGAATCCGCTCCAGATGGTTGATGGCTTCGTGGAAAAAACTGTAGCTTTCGATATTCTCCAAATCTCCGACGTGTTGGCTCAAGAAAGCGTGCTTGCCTTTGGTGAGGCAGATGGTGTTCTTGAGTTCGCCGCCGACGGCCAGCACTGAAGGCTGACCGTTCTTCAAGAAAACCGGCACCGGAACAAAACCGCGAGAACGCCGCAACTGCCGTGTAACCCCGCCTCCCACTCGGACCACCGAATCGTCGCAGCGCAGCAGGATGTCGCGGTTATGCACCAAGAAGTAGTCGGCGAGCCCGTTCAAGCGACGGACAGCTTCGCGATTATCGATCGCGATCGGCTCCTCGCTCAAGTTGCCGCTCGTCATTACCAGGGCCTTGAACCCTCGTTCTGCGAGCAGCAGGTAATGAAGCGGTGTGTAAGGCAGAAAAATTCCCAGGTAACGGTTGAAGGGCGCAACCTCGTCCGGAATTATGCTGAGCGACTTCTTCGGCAGTAAGACAATGGGCCGCTGTATGGACTGCAGAACCGTCCGCGCCGCCTCGTCCAATTCGCAGATTTCCTCGACGGCGTGCAAATCCGGAACCATCACGGCGAACGGCTTCTCAACCCGGCGTTTCCGGTGACGCAAACGAGCCACTGCGGCCGCATTCGTTGCGTCGACTGCCAAGTGGAAACCGCCCAGACCCTTGATCGCAACGACCAGTCCCGCATGCAGGCCGGAGACCGCTTCGCCGACCGGATCGCGGCATTCGATCCGCCGTCCAGACTTATCCCAGAGTTCCACTCGAGGTCCACATTCCCAGCAGGCGTTGGGCTGCGCGTGAAAGCGGCGGTCCAGAGGATTCTCGTATTCCGCGAGACATGCCGGGCACATGGGAAACATCGCCATGGAGGTGCTCGGCCGATCGTAGGGAATATCGCGAATGATCGTGAAACGCGGCCCGCAGTTGGTGCAATTAATAAATGGATAACGATAACGCCGGTCGTTGGAGTCGAACATTTCGCGCAAGCAGTCAGGACATACTGCGACGTCCGGCGATATGAGCGTGCGAACATCTTCGCCTTCATGGCTATGGACAATGCAAAAGTTCTGACCGCCGCCGATCTGCACGGCAACGCGAGGCACGTCGTCGCAGGGCACATCGTCGCACGGCAGATCATGGATCGTCAGACTCGTAATCCGCGCCAGGGGCGGCGCTTCGGCGGGCAAGTGCTCAACGAAATCCTGAACGGTTTCTGCTGGCCCTTGTATTTCGATGGTTACGCCAGCGGACGTATTGCGAATCGTGCCTCTAAGGTTCCTGCCGGTGGCGAGACGATAGACATACGGCCGGAATCCAACTCCCTGCACAATACCTGAAACTTCGATCTGGCGCCGGACTTCCATACATCGTCAGCTCGCAGTCTTCTGTAGCAGCGCCTTGTGAGCCAGGCGGCGCTCTCCCAGCCACATCATCCATTCGTGCAAACCGTTGCCGGTCAGGCAAGACACCTTCACAATCTCCATCCCTGGATGCACCTTGCGGGCATTTTCCGCCGCCGCTGCGATGTCAAACGGAACGTATGGGAGCAGATCAATTTTATTCAGCACCAGCAAGTCGGACTTGAAGAATATGGAAGGATATTTCAGTGGTTTGTCTTCGCCTTCGGTCACGCTCAACACCACGACCTTGGTCGCTTCACCCAGATCATAACTGGATGGGCAAACCAGGTTGCCCACGTTTTCGATCAGTAGAAGATCCAGGTCTTCGAGACGCCAATCCGCCAAGTGACGTTCGATCATGCGAGCATCCAGGTGGCAAGTACCGCCGGTCGTGATTTGCTTTACCGGAAAGTGAAATCGCTTCAGCCGGTTGGCATCGTTTTCGGTTTGAATATCGCCGGTCAATACCGCCACGCGGTCACGCGGTGGCAGGGCTTCGAGAGTGCGTTCCAGTAGGCTCGTTTTGCCGGAGCCCGGAGAACTGATGAGGTTCAGGCACAAAACGCCGTGCTCCTGAAACTGGCCACGCAATTCGGCCGCGATGCGGTCGTTCTCACTGAGTACTTTTCGCTCCAACGGCACTCGATCCATCTTCTTCCACCTCCAAATAAGCCAACTCCAACTCATCTCCACTAATGCATGTGGTTTCCAGGCTCGCGCATTGCGGACAGCGCGAATCGTAGTTGCGCACGACGAATTCGCGTCCACACACCTGACAACGATGGCGGCGGGGACAGACTTCGATCCCCAGCTCAAGCGACGCCAAATCGGTCTCTTGAATGATCGCTTCAAAACAAAAGCGCAATGCGTCCTGATCGATAGCCGCCATTTCGCCAATCCGGACACCGACTTTGCACGGATAGGTCCTGGGATGGAGGGCCATCTCGGTTCTAACCGCTTCCAACACCGAATTCGCGATTCCCATCTCGTGCATAAACTCTCGTAGAGACGCGGCTTGCCGCGTCTCACCCGCGTTTGCCGCTTTGCCAACAGACGGGGCAAGCCCCGTCTCGACAGGAAACATCAGCAGATGCGCGGCAGTTGATCGCCTGCCAGCATGTCCACGATTCGGGTCGTACCGAACGGCGTTCTCATCGTCACCATCTCCGCGTTTTCTTTCTTCACCGTGCCAATAATCTCGGCCTCCGCTCCTAACGGATGATTTCTCATTGCCTGCAGCACCGCCTCGGCGGACTCGGGCGCCACGATTGCGATCAGCTTGCCTTCGTTGGCCACATATAAAGGATCGAGTCCGAGCAACTCGCACGCACCTCGAACCTGTTCGTGAATCGGAAGCGAACTCTCGTCCAGTTCGATGCCAACCCGCGACCGCTCCGCGATTTCGTTCAGCGCACTGGAGACGCCGCCGCGCGTCGGGTCGCGCATGCAGCGAATGTCGCGATTTACGTTGGGATTTACGTTCGGATTTGCATTCGAAGACACGTTGAGCATTGCGGCCACCAGTCTGTGCAAGGCAGCGCTGTCGCTCTGGATCTGAGTCTCGAATTCCAGCCCCTCGCGTTGCGCCAGAATCGCAATGCCGTGATCGCCGATCGAACCGCTGAGAACGACCTTGTCCCCGGGACAGGCTCGGTCGGCGGAAAGATCGAGTCCTTCTGGCACCAGTCCAATTCCTGTGGTGTTGATGAACAGCCCGTCGCCCTTGCCTTTTTCGACCACCTTGGTATCGCCAGTCACAACTTGCACGCCCGCTTCCTCTGCCGCCTGGCGTAGCGAATTCACCACGCGCCGGAGTTCGTCCATTGAGAAGCCTTCTTCAATGATGAAGGCGGCGCTTAAGAACAACGGAGTTGCGCCACCCATCGCCAAATCGTTCACCGTGCCGTGGACCGCGAGGGAGCCGATGTCGCCGCCGGGAAAGAACAGTGGCTTCACTACGAAGGAATCGGTGGTCATGGCGAGACGCTGGCCGTTCACATTCACGATGGCCTGGTCATCCAGTCGCGCCAGCACTGGATTCTGGAATGCAGGCAGGAAGATGTCGCGAATCAACTCCGCGCTCAACTTGCCGCCGCTGCCGTGCCCCAGCAAAATTGTGTCTTTGGCGGGGAGCGGTGCCGGACAACTGAATTCGAAGTTTTTTTCGGCGATGGTTTTCGTTGACACCTGCCCTCCTAACTCGCGGCCGTATGCCGGCGATAGTGATAGTAGGCCGCACATGCCCCTTCGGCTGAGACCATGGGTGCTCCCAACGGATTTTCCGGCGTGCATCGTATGCCAAACGCGGGACAATCCGGCGGCTTCTTTAATCCCTGCAAAACCTCGGCGCTGATGCACTCGGCGGGCTCCTCTACTGTTATTTCGCCCAAGTCAAAGATTCGGTCCGCGTCAAAGGCGGCAAATTCCTCACGCAATCGCAAACCACTCCGCGGGATCGACCCGATGCCGCGCCACTTCTGGTCGGCGATTTCAAACACCTCGGCGATAAGCTCCTGTGCCGGCAGGTTTCCTTGGTAGCTCACCGACCGCACATACTGGTTTTCCAGCCGCGCCTCTCCTGCCCCGAGTTGCCGGGCTTCAAGCTGACGAACCAGCATGAGGACTGCTTCCAGAATATCTACCGGCTCGAATCCTCCAACCACAACCGGCACGCGAAAATCACGAACCAAATCCTCATACTCATTACACCCCATGACGGTGCAGACATGCCCAGGCGCGATGAAACCTTGCACCCGGTTGGTCTCAGAGGTCATCAGGGCACGGATCGCCGGCGGGACCAGCACGTGCGACACCAGCATGGAAAAATTAGAGATACCTTTGTAACGGGCTTGCCATGCGGCCATGGCATTCGCGGGAGCGGTAGTTTCGAAACCAATCGCCAGGAACACAACTTTGCGATCGGGATTCGCGGCCGCGATCTTCACCGCGTCAATCGGGGAGTATGCGATGCGAACATCCGCGCCCTGAGCCTTGGCCCGAAACAGGTCGGAACGGGACCCGGGAACCCGCAGCATGTCTCCGTAGGAAACCAGGATTACTTCGGGCCGCAACGCCAACGCAATCGCTTTGTCCACGGTTTCGAGCGGCGTCACGCAGACTGGACATCCCGGGCCATGAACCAGTTCGATTTCGCGCGGCAGCAACTCGTCAATGCCGTAGCGCATGATGGTGTGGGTTTGGCCGCCACAGATCTCCATCAACACCCAGGGCCGAGTCGTCGACTGGACAATCTCGGCCGCCAAGGCCCGCGCAATGCGATGGTCACGGTATTCGTCAAGATACTTCATAAGCTGAAACCCGCGCCAGTTCGTGTAGGGACGGCCGCCCTCGGCCGTCCAAGCCGAGCGAACCGGGGCCCCGACAAGCCCGGTGTTGGCTTGACGGGGTGGAGTAGTCCGCAGCCGTCTGTGGCCACAGCGATGCTGGATTCGCGATCGGCCGGGCTGACCCGTCAAGGCTTCGCCGTGATTGCGGCAACTGCTACGGTTCCGGTGCCGGCACTTCCGCTTCCAGCGCTCCCATCTCTTCCAGAAGCTTGTAGGTGCGCTCGGCCTCGGACGCGTCCACCCGGCTTATGGCAAAGCCAACATGGACCATTACATAGTCGCCGAGCCCAGCCTCGGGGACAAAGTCCAGGCAGACCTGGCGCACAATCCCGCCAAACTGCACGCGGGCGGCGCGCATCTGGCTCTGCTCTTGAATTTCAAGGATCTTGCCCGGTATCGCGAGGCACACAGTAGTTCCCCCCGCCAGCCAGTAGACTATTGCCTGGTTACAGCGGTCTGTGACGAACGACACATCTCCAAGTGACCTGCGGCCGAGTTATTGTGCTCCGTTTTGTGCTCCACGTCAAAGTTGTCCCACCAGATGTCGAGTTCGGCAGGAGGTTTCCGCCATTGGTACCCGACACCCAAATAATCCAGCTCATTCAGAACTTCTGCAATCGCCTCCTCCAACGATGCTTTCACAGGCTTGCTCAAGCTGCAGCCCGCCTCGTACGACGCCCCGGCGATTCCCACCAGCAGCACATCGGCGGGCGCGACTCCGAACAACTCGGCGCTCAGCAGCGCGTCGACCAGCGCAGGCGAATGGGGATCCATGCGCACGGCGGGACGGTGCCGCATAATATCTGCTTTGCGGTAGAGAACGACCGCCCCCGCATCTGCTTCGGTGCAGTCGGTAGTAACCGAATCGATCAGGATGACAGCATCTTTTTCCGTGAGCTGATCGATCAGGTCCAGGGCCGGCGTCCCCAGGTCGATGACTTCGACGCCATCTTCGAACTCGAAGTGAGCCTTCAGAAGCCGCGCCACGTACGGCCCGACGCCGTCATCCCCCAGCAAAATGTTTCCGATCCCGCCGATCAGTATCTTTTTCATGGCACTCTCTTCTTCCTTACAGCACCTTCACCTTGGCAATCTGGCGGCCCGACGGATCGAACGTGTGGCAGGCACAGGCCATGCAGGGATCGAAAGAGTGCACGGTGCGCAGGACCTCCAGCGGTTCCTCGGGCCGCGCCAGCGGCGTATGCAGCAATGAGGCTTCGTAGGGACCGTGCGCGCCGGAGCGGTCGCGCGGGCTGGCATTCCAGGTCGAGGGCACAACCGCCTGATAGTTCTTGATTTTTTCATCCTTGATCACGATCCAGTGCGACAACGTGCCGCGCGGGGCCTCATGGGTTCCCACGCCTTCCACTTCGTGTCCGGAAAATACCGGCTGGTTATGGACCGTGTAGTCGCCCTTGGCGATGTTGTCGATCAGCAATTGCAGGTGCTTCTGCGCCAGTTCCGCCAGCATGCTGGCGCGAATGGCGCGCGCCGCATGACGGCCGAGCGTCGAGTGCAACATGTCGGGAGTCACGCGCAACCCGCCGACGGCTCCGATCTTGCCGATCGCGAGATCCGTATACTTGCGCGTCAACAGATGGCCTTGCGCATAACCGATCAGCACCTGCGCCAGCGGGCCGACCTGCATCGGTTGACCATTGAAGCGCGGCGACTTGACCCAGGAATACTTCTGCTCGCCGTCCCAGCCGGTGAAGGCGGGCTCGGTCTCTCCGACCCAGGGGTGGAGAGCCTTTCCTCCCTGATAGTAGGCGTGGGTTACATCTTCGCTGACGGCATCGCGAAACTCCTTGTCCGATGCGGTCTTGAACGGATGCACGCCGGCGATGTTTCCATTCATGATGGTGCCGCCGGGAAGATCATAAGCTGTGCCCGCGCTGTCCAGCGGCAGATCGGGGACGGCGAGGTAGTTGGTTACACCCTTGCCAATCTTGAACCACTCGGGATACATGGCGGCGAGGGCGCAGACGTCGACGAAGTAGACCTGGTTGATGAACTGCACAACCTCGTCCAGCAGCACGCGGATCATCTCCAGACCAGCCATGCCGAGAGCACTGGTGCTATCCAGGTCGATGGCATTGGCCACGCCCCCGACCGTCAGGTTCTGAATGTGCGGCGTCTTCCCTCCCAGAATTCCAACCACCTGCAGAGCTTTGCGCTGATACTCGAGGGCCTGCACGTAGTGCGAAAAGGCCAGCAGGTTCACCTCCGGAGAAAGCCGCATCGCCGGATGGCCCCAATAGCCATTCATGAAAATTCCGAGCTGGCCGCTGCTGGCAACGGTATTCACCCGGTCCTGCGCGGCCTTGAACTCATTGCGGGAATTGCGCGTCCAAGGCGAAAGGCTTTCCGCCAATTTGGCCGTCGCTGCCGGATCGGCCTTTGGGATCTGCAGGATGTCCACCCAATCAAGCGCCGACAATTGATAGAAATGGACGATGTGGTCATGCAAAGCATGCGCGATCAGGATGAGATTCCGAATGTACTGGGCGTTGAGCGGCACTTCGAGCTTCAAGGCATCTTCCACCGCGCGCACGCTGGCCATGGCGTGCACCGTCGTACACACACCGCAGAAACGCTGGGTGAAGAGCCATGCGTCGCGTGGATCGCGGCCGCGAAGAATGTTCTCGATGCCGCGCCACATGGTGCAAGAAGCCCATGCGTTGCTGACGGCATTGTTGTCCACTTCGACGTCGATGCGAAGGTGGCCTTCAATTCTGGTGATGGGGTCAATCGTGATTCGCTTTGCCATAGTTCCTGCTGTTAGTCGGAGTCTGTTGGTTCGTTTTCGCCGAAAAATCCATACTTGAAATATCCGGTCCAGCGAATGTACGGTCTGCGGAACCGAAAGTAGCTCGCCATGTCGTGCCATTCCTGGATAGGCGCCGGAAGAATCCCAAAGCGCTTGACTACGAGAAGAAATGCCGCGACGCCCATGCAAATGAAACCCAGCGCGACCAGAACTTCGATGGTGGACGGAAAATACAGCGACTCGGGGTTGGGCCGAAAGGCCAAGGTCGTGGGGCTGAAGCGGTAGATCATGCCACCCGCAGAACTGAGGACATAGCCCAAAAACATCATGCGCGTGTCGTGGTTCCGCACGGAACGGTAAAGCATCCAGCCGCCGACGGAAACGAGTAGAGTCTCGAGCCAGAACACGCCCGCAAAGCGGTCGGCGTGGAAAGCGGTACCGAGCGCGCCGCGAAAGAGGATGTCCAGCAGGCGCAGTCCGAGCCAGCCGAAAATCAGCCACGCGGTGATGCGGGCGGCTTCGTCAAGAACCTCCATGTCCATCACTCGCTTCCAAACCACGCAACACAACATGGTGGTTCCGGCGACGCACCCGAAAGACATGAAAGTGGCCGCGCCCAGGTAGAGCAAGGGCAGAAACGGTGTCTGCCACAAGGGATGGACTCGTTCTCCCGCCAGCAGCATCAATGCGCCCAACGACGATTGGTGCATGCCCGGCAATAGGTAGGCTGCCGCGATGATCCAGGGGAAGAATTTGTGCAGCCCGCGTTCCATGCGCTCGACTCCAGGCCGCAGGCGGGAATCAAAGTACCAGAGCCGCTCCAGCACAACCGGAATATTTTCCAGTGCCAGCGGGATCATGGCGTAAATCGACATACAGATCGCCACCTCCGCCAGCGGTGAGTGCATGTTCCATTTCCACGGGAAAACGATCCAGTAGAAGTTCCACGGCCGGCCGGCGTCGATGCCCAGCAAAAGGAGGCCACATGCGTACGCCAGGAAGCTGGTCAACAGGGCCATCCGCATCAGCGCATGCAGGCGCTTGCGTTTGAACAGCCACGCGGCGATTCCTACCGCGAATGCGCCCGAACCCAACCCCGTCAGCACCATCACGTTGAACGTCTTCCAGATCCCCCAGCCATACGCGTCGTTCATGCCGCTGACTGGGCCGAGACCCGCCAGTTCGCGGTAAGCTGTTAGCGCAAACGCCAGCAAAGTCATGGCAACCAGCGCGAGAAAAAACCCGTTCACCACGGGAAAGCCGTAAACCGGCACAGCCCGCTCCCAGCGACCCTCGTTGGTTGTGCCCGGCGCGTTACCGATGGTTGCAGTGCTCATGCTGGTTGCCTCATGCTTGTCGCCTCATGCTCGTCGCCTCATAGTTGCGCCCTCAAGCCGGTTTCTTTCTCGCGTTCGTGCGCTTCCTGCTCATGTCCCTTCAGCCGCTGGCGAATTACTTGCACCAATCCGACATACAACAGCGCAGGTAGCGCGAAGTATTGATAAAGGCGTCGCTGCCAGCGCAGGGTTCTGGCGGGCACCGACTCCGGTCCCAGTTCAGGCAGGCCCAGTTTTTCAAAGGGAACGCGCGAGAGGTAGAGACATTGCGTGCCGCCATTATCGGTTTCCCCGTATACGCGTTCCTGATAGTAGCGGCCGGGATTTTTGCTAATGCGCCGTTTGGCCTCCGACAGCAAGACGGTCCGCGGACCAAAGATCACGGCGCCCGTGGGACACACGCTGCTGCATCCCGGTTCCAGGCCTTTCTCCAGCCGTTGGCTGCACAGCTCGCACTTGGTCACGCGCGGATTGAACCCCTTCCACTGAAAGCGCGGCACGTGATAGGGACAGGTGATCGTGCAATAGCGGCAGCCAATACATTCCTCGGCCGTCCAACTGACGATGCCGGTTTCTGGATCCTTATGCAAAGCCTGAAAGGGACATCCGGCAGCGCACGCGGGATCGAGACAGTGCATGCACTGGCGCTTCACGAAAGATGAACGCGATCCGTCCTCTGGTTTGTAGAGCTTGATAATGTTGCGGGTGAGATCGTTGAGGTCGGACGGTGCCTGGTGCAGGTCATCGCCGCGGGTATCGGCGGGGGTATCGTTGGCCTCGGAGCAGGCTGACACGCAGGCTTTGCAGCCGATGCAGATGCTGGCGTCATAGAGCAATCCGACGGCGGCGCTGGGAATGGGTATGCTCTCGGTCTCCGCGTGCAGGCTTTCGGCGCCGACGGTCATGGCCACGGCAGCCGGCACTCCGGCTTTGGCGACGGTGGAAATCAGTTCTCGCCGAGTGATGGCCACATCAGTCCTCTTTCTTGTCGTTCGGCTTAAAGACTGGCTTGTCGATTGGCTTCGCGGCGGACGCTTTGAGTTTTTCCGCATGCTCGCGATCGACACTGACTCGCGTCACGCCGGCCTCGGCGCTGCTCTGGAAACGCTGCGCGGCGACCCAGGTTGCGCCGCCGACTGCTCCAGCCACCGCGCCTACCAATGCCGCTGCGCCCACCTTGATTCCTCCAGCCGCACTGTAAATGGGTGGGTAGGTATCGGGGGGAGTCGCCAGATGAATCGGAACGGTTTCGAACGTGCCCATTCGCCAAATCACGCCCTTTTCCGTGCAGCCCACACAAGGGGCCCCGATGCCGATCGGCCAGACCCCGGGAATCTCATTGAAATGGCGGGTTGCGCAGGCGGCGTGAGTGATCGGTCCCTTGCAGCCGAGCTTGTAAAGGCACCAGCCCTTGCGGTGCCCTTCGTCGCCGAACGCGGCCGCAAACCGGCCGGCATCAAAGTGCGCCCGCCGCGGGCAATTCTCGTGGATCACGCGCTCGTAGGCGAACTTCGGACGGTTGAACTCGTCCAGTTCCGGTAGCCTGCCCATGGTGACGTATTCCAGAACCAGAGCCAGCAGGTTGTAAGGATTGGGCGGGCAACCGGGCAGGTTCACGATCGGTTTGCCCGACACGACATAATCGACGCCTACCGCGCCCGTAGGATTTGGGTCGGCCGACGGCACGCCGCCCCATGACGCGCAGGAGCCGATGGCGATCACCGCGCCTGCCTGAGCGGCAACTTCCCTCACCACCTGAACTGCCGGCCTGCCGCCCAGTTCCATGTAGACCCCGTTATCCCGGGTCGGAATCGCGCCTTCCACCACCAGCACATATTTGCCGGCGTTGTCAGCGATGGCGGAGTGCAACGCCGCTTCCGCCTGTGCGCCCGACGCTGCCATCAAGGTTTCGTGGTAGTCGAGAGAGATCACGTCGAGGATCAGGTGAGCAACATCGGGAGCCGAGGTGCGCAGCAGAGTCTCGGTGCATCCGGTGCAGTCCTGGAAATGCAGCCAGATCACGGACGGCCGCTTGGTCTTGCCGATCGCCTCCGCTACCTGCAAGACCGAGCCCTTGCTGGTAAGCGCCAGTCCCACCGGCGCGGTGACCATCAGCATGCTGCATAACTGGAGGAAGCTTCTACGGGAGACTCCGCTAGCCTCCAGGTGTTCTGCAATGGTTGGATGCTTGGACATGAAAGCCTTCCTGAGTACGGCATTACCCCGTGTACTTTGGGCGGACTTAGGCTCGCGCACTTAGTGGTGTTCTATCCGTCGAGTCGCAGAGGGTTCAGGAAGAGCTGAGCACGAAGCCAATGGTTGCAGCTGCAACAGGTGAGACTAAGAATTAAGGCATTATAAGTTGCGCGATAACCGGTTTCTATCCGCTCCGCCTGTATCCCTCTGGTTCCAACAACCTTCCGACCGATAAACATCCCGGGATGTAACGATATCGTTTATCACCCGCAGCGCATTTTGATTCAGTGATCTTAGTCACCCATCAATGTGACCGTTGGCGAAGTGAGCTCTCGGGCAGAGGTCGTCGGATTTTTTGGAAGGCTTCTGCTCATTGGCGCTTTCAGGTCGCACCAGATTGCGATTGACCTGAACTATCTCTGAGTTCGTGCCGTTCGAAGAAAATGATTTCACACAAGCTGGCCCCGGGACGCCGAGAGGCATCAAGAAGGTATTTCCCAGCATCGGAGATTATGCGCCGTCAGAGATAGTTCTCCGGATGGTTGAGCGTCAAAAGTGCGAGTGATCGCGTTAGGCTACGTTCGCCTCTTTTCTACCCTTAACACTATGGAGAACGGTCGCAGGTAGTCGCAGGACCCGTACTGTGGGATTTTTTCTGCTTTTCACCTGAACTGCGATGCCATCGGCCTCGGGGAAAGGGTCGGAAACAACCTCCAATTCCTCACCGTAGAGCCGGACTCGCCCGGAGACTTGGTACCCTAACCGCTTGATTCTGGCACAAATATCGACCATGGAAGTAGATTCAAGAGTGCTCATGATGACACCATTGTATCCCCGGAGCGCGGAGGTGGATAGTCATCACCGCGTCCGTGAGCGCTTTTGCCTGCGATAGCTCCAAAACCGCCGATGCCGGTTGCAGCGCGAGAGTAATAAAAGCCGCCGCGCCGGGAAAATGTTAGCCACGATTACCAACCCATTTGGCCCATCCGTTTAAGGATGATCGCGCTGTAGTTATTCATGCGCTCCGGTCGTCGTTTCAGCGGAGCCGGCAGAATTGCGGCGAGCCGTGCCGCCTGTTGCCGGCCGATATTCCGGGCTGCGGTTTCGTCGTAGTAACGACACGCCGACTCTGCACCATAAATACCCGGGCCCCATTCGACCACGTTGAGGTAGATCTCCAGAATGCGCCGTTTGCCGAGGACGAATTCGGCCACCGGTACCAGTGTGACCTCTGCGCCCTTGCGGAGGAAAGAGCGGCCTGTTCCGAAGAATAGGTTCTTTACGAGTTGCTGAGTAATGGTGGAAGCTCCGCGAGTGCGCTCGCCTTCCAAATCCTCTTCGGCAGCAACTTGGATCTCGTGCCAATCGAATCCATGGTGCTGGTAAAAGTGCGCGTCCTCCGCGGCGATTACAGCGTGCTGGAGATCGGGCGAGATTTGGCTGAGTGGAATGAATTTGTAGCGTTCGCGATACGGCGTGCGATGAATCCAGGCCTGGAAGCGGCGCTGGATGTGCACTGCGGTTGTCGGTGGGTGGATCCACCGAGCGGCCACAAGGATCAGCGCGGCAAGCGACCAAACAAGCGCCACGCCGATGACAAGCCATCGAATAAAGGATCGGAGCAAGCCCGTCCGAAGCGGTGTCTTGGTGTGCGTGTTCGGGATTCCAGTCACATTTCAGAATAATAGCCTGAGCTGGGTTGCCGCTGATGGATGATCTTGCCCGCGCGAACAGAGCGCTGCGTTCAACTCAGGCCACTCGGGCGTAGCGACACAATTCCAGGATCAGATGGGTAGGAAAATCTGCCACAGCGGGAAGGCAACTCAGCCCGCTCTGTACATCAAGGCAGCAGCCCGAACACTGCCACACCATTCGTCGTTCCCACGAAGACCTTGCCGTTCACGATCATCGGCGTGATGAACTTGTTGCCCGCACCGAACTG